>Ga0131853_10000038_pt1 | contig 174741 bp, 149 predicted proteins | sample TergutLab28metaG_FD_92764 | JGI IMG/M metagenome (GOLD analysis project Ga0131853, IMG submission 92764) | Labiotermes labralis P1 segment gut microbial communities from Petit-Saut dam, French Guiana - Lab288 P1 (version 2) (version 2) | ecosystem: Host-associated > Arthropoda: Insects >... | reverse complement strand
TCCCCGTCCTTTGCTTCGGACGGAGATCACTTTTTGATGTTATTTCAACTTATCGACTGCACTTAAACCATTGATATTACTGGATTTCTTAAAAAGTTCTGTATCACCATTTCGACCAGTCGGAAAACCCGCAATCACTTGTGTTTGAAGTAGTTGCGGGCTTTTCATTTGTTATAACGTTTAAGCACAGAAAAACACAGATAATTTCAGCCACTCACCAACAAACCCCATTGACCACGTGTTCAACACGTGTTATAGTGTAGTCAAGAGAGGGGGAGGGAAATGACAGCAAGCGAATTAACTAAGCTGGCAAGAAAGAACGGATGCCAAATAAAGCGACACGGTAGCGGACACGATATCTGGATTAACCCAAAAACAGGCGGAACGGCTCCAATCCCTCGACACCCCGGCAAAGAGGTCGCTACCGGAACAGCACACAGGATCATGAAGGATTTGGGGCTGAAATAAGCCTTAAGTCTCACCCATAAAAATCAATGTGAAAGGATGGTCGATTATGAAGTACGCATATACGGCAGTATTTACCCCAGAGGAAAACGGCGCATTCAGCGTCCACTTCCCAGACTTGCCCGGCTGCTATACCAGTGGCGATGATATGCCGGACGCCGTAACTATGGCACAAGATGCTCTTTGCCTATGGCTGTACGACATGGAGCAAGATAAAACGCCACTTCCGCCCGCAACCCTTCCTGGTGATATAAAGGCGAAAAGCAAAGAGTTTACGAGCGTTGTGGCCGTGGACACAGAAACCTACCGCCGATTTTACGAAAATAAGTCCGTCAAGAAGACGCTCACCGTTCCCATGTGGTTAAACGAAGAAGCCGAACGCGCAAACATTAACTTTTCTCAAACACTCCAAGCCGCTCTAAAACAAGAGCTCCACATGACTGATCGCTAAGTTTCAGAGACGAAAAAGCGGCGGCGGGACTTCCTGTATACAGGAGCCCCGCCGCCGTTTTATCTCCTATCTCATCCCGAACCGAACCGATCCAAAAGCCGATGCAACACCGCGGCGCATTCTGCTCTGGTGGCCGTATCTCTCGGCGCCAATCTCCCGCCGTCGGCACCGACGATCAATCCGTTATACACCGCCCAGCGCATGGCGTCATACGCCCAGACATTCACCTGGCCGCGATCCGGGAACCCGCCTAAATCAAAGGATTCGGGGACGGATACGTCATATCCTCTCAACTGCGCGTAACGCTGGAGCATGGTGGCCAAGTCCTCCCGGGTGATGGGGGCGTTGGGCGCAAAGCGTTCGTCGCCTACGCCCTGTACAATCCCGGCATTTGCCGCCCAGGTGACGGACTCCCTGAACCAGTCGCCCTCATGTACATCGACAAACGGGATGAACGCCCACGTGTGGGGGCTGCCCTCCATGCGGTGGAGCACTGTCGCCACCATGGCACGGCTGAGGACGTGTGCCGGGTCAAAGTAGGTCTCCGTCGCGCCGGTCATAATGTCGTGCAAATACGCAAACCGGACATAGTTATAAAACCACTGGTGGGGTTGGATATCTGCAAACGGGTTGGCATGTTGCACCCGCAACCGCAAACCGAATGACACAAAAATCCCGTCCGGCCCGGTGATTTCAACCGTTGCCGTATACACCCCTTCCGGCAGCCCCTCCCGGATTCTAATATCCAGCGGGAACATTTCCCCCCAAAACCCGAGACCATAAATCTCTTCATTACTCAGCTCAAAGGCATCTGGATTTGCGCCGGTGAGCGCAACAGTAACAGGCAGATCAAATATCATGCCCCGTGGCGTAATCAGCTGCACAGTATGATATCTCGGCCTGTATCCCGGTGGGACGACGCCAAAACTATGATCTGCGCTCGACACAACCTCCATCTTATAGTATGACACAACCTGGGCCCGCACATCAAACGATTGGGCGGGAATGTCTGCGTTTGCAGCAGACACCGTGATCGTCGCCGTATATGTCCCCGGCGGAAGCCCGAACGGGAGCCCGATCCAAAATCCAGCCGTTCGGGCCGTCTCTATGCTTGGAAGCCTTGCCCCGTATTGATCAAACACTACAGCCGTAGGTGCATACAAATGGAAATAGCCTGCATGGGCGCCTGTCAGAGATATTGTGATCTCTCCCGTGGGCTGATTCCCCGTGTTTGACATGAAGAAATGCTGTCCAACGCCACTCCAGGTGGCATCCACTCTTTTCATACCGAGGTCAACCATTCCATCCGCATCCAGTTCCATGCTGGATACGGCGTGTGCATCCACCTGAAAGCGCACATCAAAGGACTGGGGGTGCATATCTGCTCCGCCAGAGACGGTGACTGTCGCCTCGTATATGCCCACTCCAAGCCCCGTGCGGGGCGATATTGTCGCAATTGCCTCGTCCCATAGGTCTAAGCCGGGGATCGTTGTCCGCCCCAGTACAAAGGCGTTTGCGTTGGGGCCGGAGAGGGTCACTGTCAAATCCCCTGTGGGCGCATTGCCCGTGTTTCTGATCCGGAACCCCCGCCCTCTGTGGAACGTGTAGTCCACCATCGCCCGACCAAAGTCATAGTTGCCCATTGGCGCATCTGTCCACATCCACCACAGGGCGTCGTCCGGCGGCCAGGACGTCAGGGAGATATCGCGGAATGGCGGGAGAAACTGCGCCGCAAACGGCAGGGTGATTCGTTGCGCCCCATTGGTAAAGACGATATTCCCCTCAAACGTATCGAACCGGAGCGCCTCTCTTGTCCGTATTTGGTATGTAAAGGTGTGCGCTTCCCCGCTTGTGTCTGACCGGATCAGATCCAAGCTTGCCCACGTCTCTCCATCAGAGAGGATCTGCACTTCCGGCACCCATGTGCCGCTTCCGGGATTGTGAATCGTGACCGTGAGGGGGTCACTCACCTCACGCTCAATGATGCGACCAAAACTGAGGGAGGCCATGGTCTCCTCCCGCCATGTCCGATTCCCGCCGTCCAGCCAGGGGATCTCGTGGCGCACAGTGGCAAACGCTGTGCCGGTCAACGCTTGGATGGGTTGTACAAATCCCGCGCCGACGGCAAATACGCCACTTTCAAAATGGGTCTCCCCATGGGTTACATCCGCAAGAGGCCTTGCGGTGTTCATCAGCCGCGCTTTGATCTCATAGGGCGGTGCCGCAGGGTGCGCCTCCACCATCAGGACGGCCACGCCCGCAATATGGGGCGCCGCCATGGACGTGCCGCTGTTTAAGAAGTAGCCGCCGCCCGGCCCGGTTGATACGATGCCCTGGCCGGGCGCCGTGATATCCGGCTTGATGTGGTGTATACGGGGGACCGGTCCACGGCTCGACCACTCACTGATCACATCGCCGTGGTCGTTATGCCCACCCACCGTACCGCTGGCAACAGCAATAGACAAACTGGCAAGGGCCGGTGTGCCGAGAGAACTTCCCCACGGCCCGCTATTCCCCGCCGCAACCACAACGACAATGCCGTCTAAGGCCGCCAGATTTGCGGCAACACACATGGGTGAAAACAAGTTCTCCATGGCATTTGCTTCAAGGGACAGGTTGATCACATCCATCCCGTCTCTGTGGGCCGCTTCCATGCCGGAGACTGCCCACTCGACTGTCCCCCCGCCGTCATCCCCCAACACTTTATGATGCCAGAGCTCGACTTCAGGAGCCAGGGCGACGACCGTACCCGTGACATGGGTTCCGTGGCCGTGGCGATCCATGATATCATTGGGATCGTCCGTTGTGAAATTTTCGCCGCGAATCCGGCCACTTGCCGGGTCACGATAGCGCGCAAGCCGCGGATGGTTGTAGTCCACACCCGTATCCAAAACGGCGACCCGCACACCCACGCCGGTCAATCCCAGGGTGTTGTGTATGTAGGGCATATGAAACAGTTCCAGGGATTCCCGCATGAAGTCACCGCTTGTCCAATCGTATCCATCATCAAACTCAATCGGCTCCGGTGCCAAAATGCGGACGTTCGGCGTGACGGAAAACACCTCGGGCAAAGCGGCGATTTCTTCAATCAAATTGACAGGGACGCGCATGAATACGCCGTTGAACAAGTTGTAGTGTTCGCTGAAAATTTCAATATCGCCGCCTGCACGAGAAAGACGCATGGGTTGGAGGGGCGCAAATTGCCGGGCAAATGCCGCGTGGGCCTCACGTGCCCGCTCCTCAAACATATGCTCTGAAAGCGGGCGAATATGTGGATAGGCCTCCTCGTACAATAGGCGCAACGCGACAGCCGACGGGGTTACAAACTGTACTGCGATCTCAACGATCTCATTGGGATTGCGGTGTACCCCGGTGTCAAAATGCTGTGCGCCAATCGGATCGTCCAGGGTATGGGTGAGCACACGGCGCTCCCCCTCTGTGAATCGACCTGTCGTATCGTGGGGGATGATCTCCAATTGCGATTGCCCAGGCGCTGTCGGCTCTCCAATTGCCAGAGCAATCTGCGGAGACATAGTGAAGAGCAGAATCACGACTAAGAACACTGGTAGTATCCGTTTTATATTGCGACACATAAACATAGGCAAACTCTCCTCATATCTATTCTATACCATCTCTACGGCAGCGTAATCACCTTGTAGGCTTTTGTCATTTCATCTCTTTCATCATATATAAATACACGAGTTTTGTCATCATATTCAAACCATTCCACTCTTATATTCTTATATTTTGGTTCAATTTTCTTCCGGAATTCGTTCTCCGCTGTCTTGTCTCGATGCTGGGTGATTGCGTCCGGCAGGACGTTGCTCGTGTTGAACCTCAAAGCGTCCAGCTTGATGTAGTGGGCCGCCGGAGCTTGATCCATGTGCTGGCACAAAAAGCGAAACAGCAGGGTATATGCGTGCTTTTGCGAGATTCGCAAGTTTTCCCCTCTGCAAAAGTCCGATAGGGCCGCAAAAAATGAGTACGCACCTTGAAATACGTGCTCTATGGCGTAGTTCACAGCATGTACAAATACGCCGCTGTTATAAAATTTATCAATGACCTCTTCGATTCTTCGGAGCGTTATCATATCTTTCAAACCCATATGTCCGCTCCGGAAGATTTCATAGGGGGGAAATTCATTAAACACATAGCCATATATATGACGATTTTCTCTGAGTTTTGTTCCTTTCAAAAGTTTCAGAAATCCCAATTGCAACATATGCGGGCGCACGTTCATGCACGCATTGACGCTCTCGGCAAAGGAATCCATTGTCTCGAAAGGTAACCCGGCGATCAAATCGACGTGTATGTGGCAGTTTTCAAATTCAACAAGGGCTCGGATGTTTTGCAGCGCCCGGTCAACATCCATACGCCGATTGATCTCCGCCAACGTCACAGGATTGACGGACTGGATTCCGATCTCAAATTGGATCCGCCGGGCCGGCATTGCAGAGATCACCTGCAGCAGTTCTGCGTCAAATAAATCCGCCGCCACTTCAAAGTGGAAGGTGCAGTCCGTCTCCAGGGCGAGAATATAGCGCAGAATCTCCAGGGCGCGGCCTCTGTTGGCGTTAAACGTCCGATCCACAAATTTGATGCAGGTCGCGCCGTATTGTAATAAATCGTCTATGTCGGCCAAAACGCGGCCCAACGGGAGTTCTTGCACCCCGCAGAATGTGGAGGTCAGGCAATAGGTGCAGGAAAACGGACAGCCTCTTGAACTCTCATAATAGACCAGTTGATTTTTAATCGAGACCATGCGGCCCTCTGCAAAGGAGTTGTAATACCCAGGGGTATACGGCGACGGCAGGGCACTAAACGCCACTCCATCCCATGATTTGATGATTTTCCCGCATGGCATCTCTCCCGCCATCATCTCTCGGATCAGATTGGCAAAAGCCGCCTCCCCCGCCCCCTGCACAATGTAGTCGGCGAAGGGATAGGCGCTACAATCCGACGCAAAAGACACCTCCGGCCCGCCGAGGACGATGATACAGTCCGGGAGATATTGTTTCAGCATCGTCGCGACTTTGACCACGTAGTCGATGTTCCAGATATAGCAGGAAAAACCCACCACATCCGGGCGGCCCTCATAGAGTTCCGTCACGATAGTTCCAATATTGTCGTTGATCGTATGCTCCTGCACGGCCACTTGACACCCCGGTACATGTGCATCGCAATACGCCTTGAGGCACCAAGGGGCCAGAGTCTTATGGATATGTTTGGCGCTTAAGGCTGTGAGTAGAATGTTCATAGATACTCCGATTTCGTTACTCATTTTCTTCCGGAACAGGCATGACCGTGATTCCTATATTGGCAACTGTTAAATCATCTGAGTCTATCAAAAATGTGATCATTGCGAGTAGCTCTTCCTCTGGATTCTCCACTAAATAATACCGGAGTACAGTTATGTTGTGACCAAGATGAATCCGACGGATTGTGCGATCCGTTTCCCACTCCTGACCCGTGCGTTCCAATAAAGAGTCTCTTGCAGTTTGAAGAATTAATATTTCTGCCGCATCAATCACAGTATCATCTGTAATAAAATGGACAGGCTGGCCCATGAAATTTCTTCCCATTTCCTGCCGTGCCTCCGGTATAGCAGCAAATTGGCTACTCAGAAACATGAAAAGAAACACGAAAAACCCAATTGCGCCCAGCAGGACAAGGGCTTTCCCGCCCACATCCGCCCAGTTGTACCGCATCCTTACCCGCATTTTGGGCTGTAGCCCATACCACTCAAACCACGCCCGGAGAGAATCATAGATATATTGCTCGTCAACCGGAACATGTTCAAACTCAAATGCTGTCCGGATTATAGCCATCTGCCTGGGTTTTTTCACACAAATTCCAATATGATCTTGCAACAGTATGATCAGACCCTCGATGAAATACATATTTTTCTTCACATTTTGAAAAATCGCATTTGAGAAAAACCAGGCAATTTCGCTTTTTGAAAATCCACCGCTTAGGAGCGGCGCCAGCACTGACAGTGCAGTCTCTGCCGCTTCCATCTGTTCTCTCTCTTTTTCCTCGTATTGTGCCTCCAAATCGTGAAAATGCTCTGTAAAAATGGATCCCTCCAGCGGGGCATCCCACATCCACGGCGCCTCCTGCCGGGTGGCCTCCTCCTGCGGCGTAGCCGATGGATCAAGGGGGGCATCCCACTCCCACGGCGTCTCCTGTCGGACGGTTTCCTCCTGCGGCGTAGCCGATAGATCAAGGGGAGTGTCCCACTCCCACGGCGTCTCCTGCCGGACGCTCTCCTCCTGCGGCGTAGCCGATAGATCAAGGGGCAAGACTTCGGCCCAAGCCGTGCCATACTGGAGCGCAAGGGTATACGCCCAGTGGATTTCCTCGAATTTCTCCGGGTGCTCCTCCGGGTGATATTGGGCCAGCATCTTGGCGTATGCCCGTTTGATCTCTCGTGGATTGTCCGTCGGATCAAGCCCAAGGGTTGCCCAGATGTTCAATCGTCACTGTCCTCCCCGAATGTGAACTCAGAAAAATCCTGGAATATATCGGGGTTATCCAGAGTCGCTTCCATCTGTTCTAAATACGCCTCGAATTCGTCCAATATGGCGTTCTGTTTGCGAATGCCCCCGATTATCCCCGTGCGCTCCAGTTGCTCCAACTCTATAATGAGCTGCAACATATGCGCCTGCAGCGCTGTATTCCCCTCTGCATAAATCCGCTTGGCACGTTCTTGCAGAAAAGCGAACCGCTGGTTGTGGAACGATCTGAATTTCATATTTTGCAACTCCCGCAGAGCGTGTTCCAATTCTTTGCCGGAAAGCTCTAGCCCATCTCCCGTCAAAACAAGGGAGTGCTCTGCACCGGTAGATACCACGCGGACGTTGACCACTAAGATCGCATTGATATCGTAATAAAACGTGATCTCTATGTGCTCGTGTTCCTTCATATTTTTCGGCACCCTTATTGTCAGGCTTCCCAGCAACGTATTTTCTTCTTCATACATCTGTTCGCCCTGGGTCACCGTGACATTGATCTCCGTCTGGCCCAGATCAACTGTACAGAGCGACTCTGTCACGCGCCGCGGCAAAATGCTGTTGCGGGGAATCATGGTCTGGGCCAGTGTTTTGTTCGGATTTGCCGCATTGTAGACACCCGTGTTGAGAGAAAACGGACAGATATCCGTGAGCACCATATCCCGCACCTCGCTGTCCCTCTGCTTGATCCCCACAAAGATGCCGAGTCCCTCTGCCACCACGTGATCCATATCTTTGCCCGGCTGGACAGGGACCCGCAAAAGTAGGGATAAAAACTCCTGTACGATTTTCATATGGCAAGAGCCGCCCACCAAGATACACCGGCTGATATCGGACGCCTGTAGCCCGCTGTCATTGATCGCCGCCTGGATTGGCCGTTTGATCCGGGCGAAGATTTCCCCTGACAGGTTCGCCAGTGTCTCATCAGTCAGGTGCATCTCTACGGTTCGATTTTGAATTGTCCCTTTGATCTGTACTTCTTGTCTATTTTGCAGTTCAGTTTTTGCCTGTTCAGCGAGGCGCAGCAAGGTCTCCCGCTCCTGCCGGGATAAGGCATTGCGGTCTATCTGATTTTCCGCACAGATGGCTTCAAAAATCACATGGTCAAACTCTCTGCCCCCTAAGCGGTTATCCCCGGCAATGGCACAGATATTGACCACGTTATCAAACACTTCTACAATGGAGACATCCAGCGTCCCGCCGCCGAAGTCGAATATGAGAAATGTGTCGTCCTCGCCCTCTTGCTTACAGGCAATGGCCGCCGCCGAGGGTTCATTGACCAATCGCTCCACCTTTGCACCCGCCAAGAATCCAGCCCGCTTTGTGGCCGCACGCTGTTTGGCATCGAAATAGGCGGGTACGCTGATGACCACTTCTTCAATCGGGGCATCCAGAAATCGCTTTGCGTCTTCAATCAACTGGCGCAGGACGAAAGACGAGAGCTCTTCCGGCAAAAATGATTTTGTCCCCAGTTGCGCTTTGGTCTTTGTCCCCATATTTCGCTTAAACAGAGCAGTTGTCAAATGTGGCGCTGTAATGAGCCGCTCTTTCGCCAGTTTCCCGACGAGTAGCGCTCCCCTCTCATCCAGGCCCACGACGCTCGGCGTCAGATATTCTCCGTGTTGATTTGGAATCAAAACACAGGCCCCATTTTGAAAAGCTGTGACTATGCTATTTGTCGTCCCCAAGTCAATCCCGATGATTGCCATGTTTAATTCCTCCCAGGGCGGTTGATTGTGTATCATTATATCAAATATTTGCAAGTTTTGATATATACCTATTTTCCAAGCCAAAAAGCTTGACAAGCCCGCCCCCCCGGTGTACACTGAAATAGATAAAACTTCATACTCCCGGTAGGTGAGGCTACCACAGGGATACGGGTTGCTGCCGCAAAATTGTGGAGACACGATACGTTGGCTTGAACAGTCCATGTCGAAACCAAGGCATGGAATAGTGCAACTTCATTGCCCTGTGAAGCTAAAGCTCAAACGGTGATGTGATTACGCATCTTGTGATTGCATATTTTTGTGCTTTTCCCTTGCCACGGGTTGAACCCTTTGGGCAAGGGATTTTTTGCGTAAGAAAGGAGTGAACAAAATGGATCCCGACGGCAGTAGACAGATGAATAGAACCAGTCGATTTTGTCGACGATTAAACTAACACCGGAGGTGTACTATGCTACAAGAAACGATTTTATCTCTCATGGAAAACAGAGATATAGAAGCCCTAAAAGCTGCACTGTGCTGTGCAGAGGACATGGAAATTTTACATGCGTTTCACGATTTATCTCCCGAAGAGCAAATCATCGTATTCCGCCTGCTGACGAAAGACAGTGCCCTATCCATTTTCGAGGAACTGGACACCGATGAACAACAGAATTTATTACGCTCCTTTACAGCCGAAAAAACCATCGAGTTTGTGAACGAACTGGCCCCGGATGACCGGGTGAAGTTGTTGGACGAACTCCCGGCAACTGTAGCCAAAAAGCTCCTCGCCTCCCTCTCGCCGGAAGAGCGGAAAATCACCAATCTCCTCATGGGTTATGAGCCAGAAACCGCCGGGCGTATCATGACCACTGAATACATCTCTCTGAAAAAAGAGATGACGGTGGAACAAGCCCTGGAACGGGTACGCAGACAGGCAAAAGACAAAGAGACGATCTATACGTTGTATATCACCAGCGCTTCCAGAAAATTGGAAGGTGTGTTGACATTAAAAGAGTTGTTGATCGCAGACGGCGGCTCCAAAATAGAAGATATCATGTCCAAGCAAGTCATCAATGCATCTACTGATACCGACCAGGAAAAGGTCGCCCACCTGATACAGGAACTGGATCTCTTGGCGCTCCCCATTGTGGACAAAGAAAATCGTCTGGTCGGCATCGTGACCATTGACGACGCCGTAGATATCTTGGAAGAAGAAGTCACAGAGGACATCTTCGATCAGGCGGGTCTTGCGGATATCACGAAGAGTGAGACAAGCCGTAGCGAAGTCCTGATCAGCGGCGGTCTATGGGCGATTTGGAAAGTGCGCTTACCGTTTCTGGTCATCACCTTGGGCGCCGGAATGCTTGCAGCCTTCCTGATTGCGGGATTTGAGGAGGCGCTGGAGTCAGTTCTCGCAGTCGCTTTCTTTATCCCCCTCATCATGGACATGGGCGGCAACGTCGGCACACAGTCCTCCACTGTGTTTGCCCGGGGCGTAGTGCTCGGCCATATTCATATCAAGCAGTTTTTTAAGCACTTTGTGAAAGAAATCGGCGTCGGGTTTAGTCTTGGCGTCCTGGTCGGTTTGGCTTCCGGTGCGCTGGCCGCTGCGCTCAATGTCCTCTTGTGGGACGGTTCTCCCATGCTCGGCGTGGCGGTCGGCCTCGCCCTGGTGGTCACCATGACGTTGGCCTCGTTGCTGGGATTTCTGGTCCCGTATATGCTGATCAAGTTCAAGGTAGACCAAGCGGCGGGGTCAGCGCCTATTATCACATCTATTAAAGACATTGCGGGACTTTTGATCTACTTCGCATTCGTCAGCATCTTCTTGGGGAATCTGCTCTAGCAGACTCCCTAAGAATGTCGAGAAAGGTAGCATAATCAGAAAAAAGTACGGTGTCACACAATTGTGACACCGTACTTTTTTGTTCGTTTAACTCTTATGCGATGAATTTGATTTCGCCGGTGGCGATATCATACTCTGCACCGTATACAGGTACGGAAATACCAGGCGCTTTTTTAAGGGCTTCTACTTGGGCTTTCACGTTGGCAGGAACACCGTCTTTTTCCCAGTCGGGGCAATCTTTCACAATCGGGCCAAGGTCAGCCAGGATGCCATCAAGTTCTGGAAGTGAGGTAACGGTGCCGGCATGGGCGTTTTTAACAGCGCCGCAACCGGTGTGGCCAACAACCACGATGATTTGAGAACCAAGAACATTAGCGGCAAATTGCAGAGAGCCAATGGCCTCTCTGTCGGCAAAGTTGCCTGCATTTCTGCAAACGAAGATGTTTCCAATGCCTTGATCGAAATAAATCTCGGGTGAGCAGCGGCTGTCAGCGCAGGTCAAAACGGAGGCAAAGGGACTCTGCTGGGTTCCTGTTTTATCAAGCGCGGCAGGGTAGTCAGTGGGAACAAGACTGTTGGCTACAAATCTTGCGTTGCCTTCTTTAAGTAGCCTTAGCGCCTCATCTGGACAGGTTACTTTTACTGCTGGATCTTGATATTTGCTCATAATAGTTGTTCTCCTTTCAAAATTAAAAATGAATTTGGTTCTATTATATATGTAGACATTATATGCTACCTATATACACATTCATGGAAAGGATGCCAATTTTACTCCCGTGATCGAACTCATTTTACAATACATTTTCCATTTTGTACAGAGGAAAATTAAAAAAACATAAATTTTTGTTTGACAAAACCGCCCGCTTAGCGGGCGGTTCGCTTTTTTTCCTAGGTGGCACTCTTTGGATTAAAGAAGTACGGGATTACACAGAACACAACAAGCGCGATATTTGCAATGTGGTCGCCCATGTTCGCAAAGATGGCATAGAGGAACGCCCCACCGGCAAACGCGAATACGCAGATGAAGAAGATCCAGAACGTGAAGACTTCTTTTTTATTTCTCTTGATAAACGCACCGGCAAAATGTAAGCCCAAAAAGCGCACATTACCCGTCGCCATGGCGTTGTTGATTTCCATGTGGTACATTTTTCTGAAGAACCCGAGAGCCGCACCCGCTGAAAGGCCTAAGAGGAGGAGCGAGACAGCCGGAGGCACGTTATACTGCAGGACAAAGGGATAGAGTGCGATGGGCAGAATAAACACGGTCCAGTTATAAAAAAATTGCACGGTTTTGCTTTTGAAACTGTTTTGTGTAAACAACGCCAAAACAGCACCGCCCATAAACCCAAAGAACAACCCCAAATTCTGTATCAGGCCAACCCAGTTGCCCGCCGCTGTATTCAGCCCCATCCAAATTACATTTCCGGTCTGCGGCGTAATCATCATATCCAAACGGTCTGTGTTCAACGCCAATCCGTTTAAGTACCCCATAATGAATATGGACGCCGCCGTGAGAAATGCAACCTTAAATGTAGCCCTTTTGTCTGTGCTATTCGCTGTTAGCATATCCAACATCTCCTTAACTTTTTTGAAATCGACTGAAAGGCATGTCGCTCTCATACAGAATATCATCATATTTCAAATTGTCAACAGGAAATTCTATAGTTAGCAAATATTTTTTGTCGTAGGTGCCAACCGCCCCCACTGTCACGATGCCGTTTCAGTATGCGGCAACAATATCATGGATACAACTTCCATTATTGTGCAATCTTCTACATTTCAGTGCTTTTCAACAAATTTTCCGCACAAAAATCTACAAATCTGTCATTGACGAACGCTCGAATTTTCTGTATGATACGTGGATATATTATATTGAAATACAATCCGCAATATAGAGCGGGGGGTGAGATGATTGAACGCAAGAAACCTATTGATTACACTGGGACTACTGGCCCTGTGGGTCATACTGCGCGAGAGCATCGGTGTCTGGGTTTTGATCCAGGGGCTTGTCATCAGTATTGGCTGTACATTTTTCTTTAACAAGTTTTTGCCACTGAAAAAAGCTGACGATGTGAATTTCTTTAAGCTGATCCTCTTTCCTTTCCAGATGATCGGTCAAATCTTCAAGTGTGCCGTCTATGTTATCGAGGTCGTTTTCAAAGGCGCCCGGGTGGATATCGTAGAGGTAGAGACAACCCTTTCCAGTGAGACGCTGATTGATATCCTGGGCGATACCCTCACCTTGACCCCCGGCTCCGTTATGCTCGATGCGAAGGATAAGACGCTGACGGTGCTGTGGTTGCGCAAGCAAGGTGATCCGGATGAGATTCAAAATGCCCGTGAGGATGTCATCGGCTTTGACTGGCTGGAAGCCCAGCTTCAAAAAGCACAGAAGTGAGCAAGTTATCATTTAAATTGCCTTGATCGAAGCGAAAGGAATTATTGTATGGCTGTATTATGGGGTACAATGTGGTGCATGGTTGCACTTTCCGTCTTGTATTTGCTTGTCGTTGTAAAAGGTCCCTCCATTTGGGACAGGTTGCTGGCAATCAATTTGATCGCTGTCAAAGTTACAATCATCATTATTTTGTTTGCATCCATTTATGAGTCCGCTTTCTTATTGGATGCGGCCATCATCTACACCCTGTCCGGATTTATCGGAACAATCTTTATCGCACTCTTTTTCTCTAAAAAGGAAAAGAAACAAAAGCAAGATGAGAAAAAGGAGGGGAAAAGCATATGGCGAGTATATTAGAAATTGCAGGTAGCGTTCTGATCGCCGCCGGTGCGATTCTCATGGTCCTGGGTACGTTTGGCCTGTTAAAATTTAAGCGCTTTTATCCCCGGATTCTCATATCGTCTAAAATTGATACGGTGGGGATGCTCACGCTCTTGCTCGGCCTTGTCGTCCGTCACGGGTTCAGTTTTTTCTCTGCGAAAATCGTCTTGATCATTGTTATTTTGCTCATACTCAACCCGTTGGTCGCCCACATTCTCTCCCGCTCTGCCTATATGAGCGGCGAATAAAAATGAGGATAGTTGTATGATATACGCAATACTTGTTCTCTGGATATTCCTCGCAGCCATTATCATTCCGGAGCGTAGAGGAATCAGAATCATCATTTACTTTGCCATCTTCTCTCTCGTCACGGCGCTCAGCTTTTTCCTGCTGGGCTCCCCCGATGTGGCTATGGCGGAGGCCGCAATCAGTACGTTTTCCACGATCTTTTTTGTCATCTGTTTTGAAAAGCATTTTCGGTTAAAAGCCGACGGCGAAGGGGACCCGGAAAAGAAAGAAGTCTCCAAGGCCGCAGCCGCCAAAAAGTATGTGCTGCCCTTGCTCCTGATTGTGCCTCTGTTTGCGCTGTTTATATTCTTTCGCCCCGGCCCCGAGGTCAGCACATATTTAAAAGACCTATACATCACCAGATTTGCCCAGGACGTAGGCGGCGTAAATGCGGTGACCTCTATCTACTTGGCCTATCGCGTCTATGACACTTTGTTCGAGGCCTTAGTCCTCGTTATCGCCATTGTCGCCGTCTCCCATATGTCTGCATTTAAAGAAATGACTGTACCGGACGGTGAGCACAGCGACATCGAGCGGGACGGTCTGGCCGTCTTCACCATACGCATCATTGCGCCGATCCTGCTTTTATTCGGCGTGTACCTCGTTATGAACGGCCACATTTCACCCGGCGGCGGGTTCCAGGGCGGCGTCGCCGTGGCGGCTTTCTTCATCTGCAGATATATGATCTACAACATATATGACATGCCCGTGAAAAAAATTATCCGCTTAGAAGAAGTCCTCTTTATGACCGCCGTCGCCATCGCTGTGTTCGGTGTCTTCCTGGGCGCAGGCACCTTTGTCCCACTGGAGTATTTGCGCCTCTACCAGGAGTCGTATCTCATTTTGATGAATATCTTGATCGGCCTGAAAGTCGCCTGTGCGTGTATCGTACTGTTTTATCGCTTTGTCGCCATTGAGAGGAGGTAACCAATGAATACTGGTATACTAAATACCGATTTAATAGAACTGATTTGCATCCTCGTATTTTTCCTCGGTTTTTATGGACTGATTGCCACGACAAACGTGATCAAATCTATTGTGTTCCTCTGGGTCATGGAAATGGCTGTAATCATGTTCTTTTTGAGCATCGGCTACAACATCGGCATTGTGGCTCCCATCGGAACAGATCTCGTCCCGGGACAAGTGGCTGATCCGCTGCCCCAGGCACTTATGATTACAACCATTGTCATCGGCCTCGCCGTCACGGCAGTCAATATCACCATGCTGATCACACTCGTACGGAAACACAAGTCGGCAAACTGGGATATTCTTCGAAAAAAGAGTTCGGAATCGTAGATTGGAGCCATAGATTATGCTGACCTACTTCATTCTGATCCCTATCATAATCGCTGTGTTTTTATACATGCTCGCCTGCGGCAAAAAAGGGCGGGCCATTGCGATCATATTCCAAACCGGCTTTGTAGGTGCCGTCTACTACGTGTTTACTCTGACCCGGCAGGAAGAAATTCTCACCAATATCGGCGGCTATGACAGCATTTTGGGGATCTACCTGCGGGAGGACACGATGGCGGCGGCCTTTGTGCTTCTCACGGCCATTTTCTTTTTGATTGCTTCGATCTATAGCTTCCGGGAAAAAGATGGCCGTCTATTCTGGTTTCTCATCTTTATCTGGCAGGGCGCCTCGGTGGGTATTTTCCTCACCCGGGATCTCTTTAACGCATTTGTCTTGATTGAGGTCGTCACCGTCGTCGTTGCGATTTTGATCATGTTCAACCGGAAAAACCGCTCCATTTACGACGGCATGTTCTATCTGATGCTCAATGTCCTCGTCATCAAATTCTATCTCCTGGGCTTGGGGTATCTCTACCGGATGACCGGGACCATGGACATTGTAATCGCAACGGAAGCGCTGGTCGGCATGGAGCGTTCTGAACTGGTGCTCCCCTATGCACTTATGATGACCGCCATCGCTTTAAAATGTGCGCTCCTCCCCATGTTCAGCTGGTTGCCCAAGGCCCACGGATCCCCTGCGGCCCCCTCCGCTGTCTCGGCGATTCTGTCCGGGCTGCATATCAAATGTACGATCTATCTCTTCTTGCGGATGCAGGAGATGTTCTCCACCCTCATATCCGCTTACGAGTTCTTTCTTGTCATTGGAGTTCTCACAGGAATTGTCGGATTTGTCCTGGCCATGGCCCAGTCGGACATCAAGCTGATCCTCGCCTACCACACCATTTCACAGGTGGGGCTGATTTTCGCAGGCCTCAGCATGGGTTCTTATTATTCCCATATCGGCGGTATGTATCACATTGTCAACCACGCCCTGTTCAAAGGCGCCCTCTTCCTCAGCGCAGGCTCCATTATAAAAGCCTATGGGACACGGGATGTCTATCAAATCCGGGGCTTACTGCGCCGCTATCCCGGGCTCGGCATCGCAACTCTTATGGCAATTTTAGGAATCACCGGCGCCCCGTTGTTTAACGGCAGTATCTCCAAATATTTTATGGCCACTGACGCCAGCGCACAAATGAACGTGATCTTAATCTTTATGAGCTTGGGGACCATCATCTCCTTCGTCAAATACGGCTCCATGCTCTTCGGAAAATCCGATGCGGAGCCGGAAGCGGGCGTGAAAGTTCCGGCTGAACAGCAGATCGCCGTCTTCGCTCTGGGGTTCATGTGTTTTTTCACAGGCGTTTTCGGCGTCCAATCCGTCCAGTTCCTCTTCAACACCTCCGTCACCATTGATCGGCTGGGGTATCTGGAAAAGGCCGGAATTTTCTTTGCCAGTGCAATTGCGGGATTTTTCATTTACAAATACTATATAAAAACCAGTAAGTTGCTCAAGCGCCTGCGGAGCTTTGAAATGGGCTTCCGCAGCGCATGTGTCTGTATCGGCGTGTTTTTCGCAGCACTGCTGCTCACAGTTGGGCTTGTACAATACTATTATTAAACAAGAAGAGCTTGGAGTCGTAAACTATGCTTACCTACTTTATCATTGTCCCAATCCTAATCGCTGTGCTTCTATTTATGCTCTCCCACGTAAAGGCCGGCAGGGCGATTGCGATCCTATTCCAGGCCGGCTTCACAGGCGCCGCCTTTTACTTGTTTACACTGAGCCAGCAGGGAGAAATCCTTACAACCATCGGCGGCTATGAGAGCGTCTTGGGCATTGTCCTCCGGGCGGACAGCGTATCGGCTGTTTTTGTCTTGATTACTACGATTTTCTTCTTGATTGCGTCAATCTACAGCTTTCACGAGAAGGATAGCCGCTTGTTCTGGTTTCTCATGTTCCTCTGGCAAGGCGCCCTCGTCGGCATTTTCCTCACCCGGGATCTCTTTAACGCCTTTGTGCTGATCGAAGTCGTCACCATTGTCGTCGCGATTCTGATCATGTTCAACCGGGATAAACGCTCCATGTACGACGGTATGTTCTATCTGATGCTAAACGTTCTCGTCATCAAATTCTATCTGTTCGGCCTGGGCTATCTCTATCGAATGGCCGGAACCATGGACATGGAGGTGGCGAGACTGGCCCTCGCCAATGTGGACAGGGCCTCCCAGCTGTTACCCTATGCGCTGATGATGACCTCCATCGCATTTAAGTGTGCGCTCCTCCCCCTGTTTAGTTGGCTGCCCAAGGCCCACGGCTCCCCCGCGGCCCCCTCCGCCGTCTCGGCGATCTTGTCGGGGCTACACATTAAGTGTACAATCTATCTCTTCCTGCGTGTACAGGAGATGTTCGCCACCGTAGCCACCCATGAATTCTTTCTCGTCATCGGGATCATCACAGCGGTGGTCGGATTTACCATGGCCATGTCCCAATCGGATATTAAGCTGATCCTCGCCTATTCCACCGTTTCACAAATCGGCCTGATTTTCACCGCTTTGAGTATGGGCTCCTACTACTCCCAGATCGGCGGCATGTATCACATTGTCAACCACGCCCTCTTCAAAGGCGGGCTCTTCCTCGGCGCAGGCGCAATTGCCAAGGCCTATGGGACACGGAATATCCATCAAATCCGTGGTGTGTTGCGCCGCTATCCCCTCATGGGTATTGCGACCCTCATTGCGATCTTAGGCATGATCGGTGCGCCGTTTTTCAACGGCAGTATCTCGAAATATTTCATGGTCTCCGATACCACCACACAGATGAACTGGATTCTGACCTTCCTGAGCCTGGGGACCATTATTACTTTTATCAAATATTCCACCATGCTCTTTGGGAAATCCGATGCCGAGCCGAAAGCGGACGTCAAGATTCCCGTTGAACAACAGATTTCCACTTTCATCCTGGGTGCGCTCTGCTTTGTGACCGGTATCTTCGGCCTCCAGTCCATCCGGTTCCTGTTCAACGCCACCGTATACATTGATGCCCTGGGGTATCTGGAAAAGGCCGGGATCTTCTTTGCGAGCTTAATCGCCGGGTTCTTCATCTTCAAATATTTCGTCAACACCAGTGATTTCCTCAAGCGCCTAGGCCGCTTCGAACTGGGCTTCCGCAGCGTATGCGTCTGCATCGGCGTATTCTTTGCGGCACTGCTCTTGACGGTTGGGGTGTTGTAGGGGTTTAGATTTAGATTTAGAGAATGACAAGCCCCTGTTTGGCGCTGCCAAACAGGGGCTTGTTTTTTTGATTGGATGTTACAGCATTGCTTTTTCGCTACGGTTATTTTATATAGTCATTTAACTTTAAAAACAGTTTCACTATTTTTAAAGTTGGCAAGCTATGTTTGCCATGCGGCATATGCCGCAACATGACGTATCACGGCGATTAACTGGCGCTGTGCGCCGAGCAGGCACTTGCCTGCTCTTTCAAAAGCGTGACGCTTTTGAAGTTAATCTAGTATAAATCTAAAAAAATTATTATATGAGTTTGCAGCATCAGAATTACCCCACCAACCACCTACGTCTAATATATATTCACCTGGTTCTAATAATTCAAGAAAGTCTGTAGTAAAAACCTCTTCCCAATATTCAAATCCCCAAGTCTCACCATGAGTTAAGAAAATTTCTTTTCTAGTTTCTTGATTGTATACGGCTAATACTTTCAACCATTTGCCATCGGTCAATTTATAAAAATAATAATAGAAATCATTTCTCCACAATTCGCCTTCAATAATAATTTGAAAATCATCATTGAATAAAAATGAAGTTAGCTCATCGGCAACTTCGTCAGCTCTTTTAAACCATCCGCTTGCGTTCATTTCTGGGCTAAATCCATGGTTCCAGTGTCTGAACGCCTCGTGTTCATTTCCATCAGAAGTAACTTGGACCCTTGCGACGGAAGCTATCGGCGCAGTAGTTATAGGTGGCTCCGGGGTTGGGGCCGGTGTCTCCGGCGCATCAGTTGTGGGCGGCTCTGCGAGGACAGCTTCTTCCGGCATTGTTCCAAACACAAAGAAAGCCAAGTTTTCCGCATCCGGAAAACTTGGCTTTTCCTATTTTCTAGCATTACAGTTGCGCCAATACAGCAAACTCCTCTTTCAGAGACCCGTACACACTCTGATACAGCTTATAATACGGCGTATAGGCCGCTCCGTTCTCCGGATTGGGTAGTTGCGCCGGGTTGAACCGCAGAATCTGCCGACAGGCCGCCGGAACGCTCTCATAGAGCCCGGTTCCCACACCGGCCAGGATGGCGACGCCTAATGCGGGACCCTCCCCGCCATGTTCCGTCACCACGGGACAGTTGTAGTTGTCCGCCAGCATCTGCCGCCAGAGAGGGCTTTTTCCGCCGCCGCCAGTGGCCAGCATTTCAGTGAACGTGACGCCCATTCCCCGGAGGATATCCAGGCAATCTCTCTGGGAGTAGACCACGCCCTCCAGCACGGCACGGAGCATATCCCGCCGGGTATGCATCCCGGAGAGGCCGAAGAACACGCCTCGGGCGTTGGCATCCAAGAGCGGGCTGCGCTCCCCCATGAGATAGGGCAAGAATAAGAGCCGATTGGCCCCGATGGGTACATGGGCCGCCTGAACCGTCATTAACTCATAGGGATCCACTTCCATATCCCCGGCGACTTGCATCTCTGGGCCGTAAAAGTTGTTGCGGAACCACTGGAGACTCCCGCCTGCGGCCAGCGTACAGCTCATCACCGTCCACGCCCCGGGGACTGCGGCGCAGAAGGTGTGCACCCGGCCCTTGGGATCAATAGTCGCCGTCTCGGAGTGGGCAAAGATGACGCCGGATGTGCCGATGGTGGTAAAGGCTCTCCCCGGCTCCACCACGCCTGTCCCCACGGCGGCGGCGGCGTTGTCCCCCGCCCCGCCCACAACGGGCGTACCGGCGGCGAGACCGGTCAGGGCCGCCACCTCCGGTGTGATCTCTCCGGTGACCGCCGTTGATTCGTGGAGCTCGGCCAGGAGTGCCGGGTCAATCTCCAGGATAGACAAAATCTCCTCGCTCCAACAGCGGTTGGGGACGTCCATGAGATTCATGCCCGACGCATCAGAGACCTCCGTGGCAAAGACCCCGGTCAGCTTATAGCGGATATAGTCCTTCGGCAACAGGATATGGCGGCATTTTGCGTATATCTCCGGCTCATGTTCCCGTACCCATAAGATTTTCGATGCGGTAAATCCGGGCAGCGCCGGATTGGCGGTGATTGCCATGAGCTGCTCCGCCCCCACCCGCCGGGTGATCTCCTCGCACTGTTTGGTGGTGCGCCCGTCGCACCAGATGATAGAGTTGCGCAGAACCTCACCGGCGGCGTCCAGCATGACGAGCCCGTGCATCTGCCCGGACAGTCCGATCCCGGCGATACTGCTCACCTGCACACCGCTCTCCTGGATCACCCCTCGGAGGGTGGATACCACCGCATCCCACCAGTGGGCCGGGTCCTGCTCTGCCCAGCCGTTTTGGGGCTGGTACATGGGATACTCCGCCGTCTGAGATGCCAAGGGGATTCCCGTCTCGTCAAACAGAACTGTTTTCGTCCCAGAGGTGCCAATGTCAATTCCGATGAGATAGTGCATATCTGTGCCTCCATTTTTCGTGCTCGTGCACATTATTTAGAATAATCGCCAGTCGATCATTTGTCAAAGAGAAGTCTTTTCTCTCTCCTACGCCGCACTTCTTCTATTTTTAGAGATCACATCGAAAGCGACGGCGGCCAGGAGAACCAGACCGTTGATCACACGTTGTAGATTCTGATCTGCGCCCAATAGGGACATGCCCATGTTCAGCACGCCCATGAATATGGCGCCGATCACCGCACCGCTGATTTTACCCACGCCGCCATAGGCGGCCGCCCCGCCAATAAAACAGGCGGCAATTGCATCCAGCTCAAAGCCCATGCCAGCCTGTGTGGAGGCTTGATTGAACCGGGCCACTACAACCAGGGCCGCAATACTGGCCAAAAAGCCGTTATTGGCATAGGCGAAAAAGAGAATCCGCTTCGTATTGATCCCGGAAAACCGTGCGGCTTTGGCATTGCCGCCCATGGCGTATAAATGCCTGCCCCATACGGTATTTTGCGTAAAATAATTGTAGACGAGAAAGAGCAGTCCCAGTAAAATCAATACAGCCGGAATCCCGTTATGCTGCCCCAGGCGGTAGAACAAAAAGAGTATCCCAGCACAGAGCAGAACCGGCGATATGAGCTCTGTGGCACGCACAGTATAGCCTTTGCGCTTCCTCTGAAGATAGGAGAAAAATTTGACGCATAGAATTACTAAGCTTAAGACAATTCCTACGACCAAGGTAGAAATAAACACCAGTTCAGAGGTTACCTCCGGCAACCAGTGAGCCGGCAGAAAGCTGTTGAACAGATTCCTGTACTCCACGGGAAATGGGCCGATGTTTTGGCTGTTCATTAAAATCAAAGCCAGCCCCCGGAAGGTGAGCATCCCCGACAGGGTGACAATAAACGCCGGGATTCTCACATATGCGATCCAAAAACCCTGCCACGCGCCGATGAGGATGCCAATCAGTAGGCACAATAAGATGGACACAAAAGGGTTTAACCCCCACTCCACAATCAGCGTACCGGCGATGGCACCGACTAGGATCACAATGCCGCCCACTGCCAAGTCGATATTGCCCCCCGATATAATACACAAGAGCATCCCGATGGCCAGGATCACCACGTATCCGTTTTGACCGATGAGATTTGTCAGGTTTTGTGCGCTAAACAGTGATCCCCGCCCCGCCTGGACCAACAACACTTCAAACACCAGCATTGTGATCAGTAGTACCACAAGCAAGGCGTGTTTTTTCAGCGCATCCTTTGCATAGTTGACCATATGGTCTCGCCTCCCCTATTTTCTCACTGCGTCATTTCTCTCTCCGGGTCGATGCCTGGAGGATCATCATCATAATGGCCTCCTGGTTTGCCTCCTCACGGGTCAGCTCGCCGACAATCTTCCCTTCGTTCATCACATAGATCCGATCACACATACCCAAGAGTTCCGGCATGTCGCTGGAGATCATCAGCACAGACTTCCCCTGCTCGATTAGATCGTTTACCATTGTGTAGATTTCATATTTGGCACCTACATCTATGCCCCGGGTGGGCTCGTCTAAGATGAGGATGTCAGGCTCTGCAAACATCCATTTGGCCAGGAGCACTTTTTGTTGGTTGCCGCCGGAGAGGTTTCCCACCTCCTGCTCAATACTGGAACATCTAACACCGAAATCCTTGGCGTACGCCCCTGCGTGGTTGCGTTCTACGTCTTTATCGATCACGCTCCCGAGTTGGGCCACCCGCTTTGTGTTCGCCAGGGTGATATTCTCCCGTATGGCGTTGGACAGCACCAGTCCCAGGCTTTTTCTGTCCTCGGTGACATAGGCAAGTTTATTTTGGATGGCCTCCTTTATGCTTTTCAGCTCCACACGTTGGCCGTTAATATAAAATTCGCCGGAGATATCAGCGCCATAGCTCTTTCCAAATATGCTCATGGCCAGCTCCGTGCGACCGGCGCCCATCAAGCCGCTGATCCCCACGACTTCGCCTCTGCGCACGGTGAGGTTTATATCGTCACAGATTTTGCGGTGCCGGTATTGGGGGTGGTGCACGATCCAGTTCTTCACCTCAAGACAGATATCGCCTATGGGCCGCGCTTCCCGCTTGGGATAGTAGTCGTTCAACTCACGTCCCACCATCCCCTGGGCGATTCGGCGCTCATCAATATCGTCAACCCCTTTTACCAGGGTCTCCACAACGCCGCCGTCCCGGATGATGGTGATTTTATCCGCCACCTGCTCGACTTCGTGGAGCTTATGGGAAATCAGGATGCAGGTCATACCTTCATTTTTAAAAGAGAGCAGTAGCTTTAACAGATTTTGCGAATCCTCTTCGTTGAGGGATGCCGTCGGCTCGTCCAGGATTAATAGCCGCACATTTTTTGCAAACGCTTTTGCGATTTCCACCAACTGCTGTTTGCCGACGCCAATATCCTGGATCAAAGTGCGGGGGGATTCTTTCAACCCCACAACTTCCAGAAATGTTTCGGCCTGCCGATACGTCTCGCTCCAATCAATGCGAACGCTGTTACCGCATTCGTTGCCCAGGAACATATTTTCGCCGATACTCATATACGGATTTAACGCGAGCTCCTGGTGGATAATGACAATCCCCTTGCGCTCGCTGTCTTTGATCTTGGTAAACCGGCACTCTTCGCCGTCGTATATAATTTTACCGTCGTAACTGCCATAAGGATGCATACCGCTCAACACGTTCATCAGCGTAGATTTCCCCGCACCGTTTTCGCCGCACAGGCCGTGGATGGTACCGGGATAGACTTCCAAACTGACATCGTCCAGCGCCGTTACGCCGGGGAATTTTTTTGTGATGTGTTCCATTCTCAGTATAGGGCTGTCCATGGGCAGTTCTCCTTGCAAAACAGCGTAAATGCCGGAGTGGAGGAGGGGATCGGAGAACCCCTCCTCCACTCCGGCGGTTCAAACTATGAAATACAGGGTGCGTGCGCTGAGCCCTTAGCTGTATATCTGGTCTTCTGTGTAATAACCCGAGTCGATGAGCAGTTCTCTGTAGTTTTCAATGGTTCCCACCACAGGTACACTCAAGAACGTGGGGATGATGCCAGTGCCGTTGTCATAGTTTTCTCTGTCGTTGATGGGCGGCTCATTGCCTTCCATGATGGCGATGACCATTTCCACCACATTTGCGGCCAGGGTGCGGGTATCTTTAAAGACCGACATGGCCTGTAGGCCCGCCACCATGTTCCGCACGGAGATGATATCGCAGTCCTGACCGGTGATGATGGGCATATTGTCCGCCGTGAAACCGGCGTTTACCAGTGCGTTGGTGACGCCTTGGGCCGTGGAGTCGTTGGAACACATAACCGCATGGAGCTGTTGGCCCGTCGGGCTGTAGTTGTTCATACTAATCAGGTTCTCCATCCGTGCCTGTGCGGCCTCTGTAGACCAGCCCGGGGTGGCCACTTGGAGGATATCCGTCTGGCCGGATAAGGCGACCAGCGTACCATCATCCAAATACTGTTGCAGGATGCTCATTGCACCCGGGAAGAAGAAGTTAATGTTGTTGTCGCCGGGGTCGCCGGTGAAAAACTCAATGTAGAACGGACCCGGCTGGTTCGGCAGGTCAAGGGCTTCCTCAATGAAGCGGCCCTGCATTTCGCCCACAAGGAAGTTGTCAAAGGTGGCGTAGTATGTAACCGCCGTGGTGTTCATAATCAGGCGGTCATATGCGATGACGGGGATGCCCGCCTCTTCCGCTGTGGCCAACACTTCTGTCAGGGAATCACCGTCAATCGCCGCAATAATCAGTACATCGACGCCGCTGGCGATCATGTTCTCAATCTGAGCCACTTGGACAGGCACTTCGTTTTCGCCACCGAATTGGAGATCGACCTCGAAGCCCGCCTCTTCCAGCAGTCTCTGTAGGTTTTCGCCGTCTTGATTCCAGCGCTGCAAGCTACGGGTGGGCATGGAGACGCCGATACGGCCACCGTCATCGGCCTGATTCCCCCCGCCACCTGCGCCACATGCCGCCAGACCAACCACCAGCAAGATTGCCAACATGACTGCTACAACAGGTCTAAAATACTTCTTTTTCATCTGGAAAATACTCCTCTCTAATACTTAAAAATATGATCTGTACAGAGCAAGCCGTGTGTTCGTGCTCGTGCACTTTTCTATTATAGAGCATAATCCAAAGCTTATTATTTGTCAACTCATTTTTATGCGCAAAAGCAGGGTCTAGATCACGCCATAGTGCTCCGTAAAACAGTTTCGTATTTTTACGTAACAAAGTTGTACTAGCAGTTTGGGTGGAGATGTGGTAAAATTGCGGAGGTGAAGAGAAATTGCTAATGGGTGATATATATGATAAACTCCAAAAAAAATTGACTTCACTTGCTTTGTGTGTAACGATAGCTCTGGCGCTTATGTTTACAGGCGCAATTGGGACAGGTATTAAGTATCCTGACAGGTTCTTAATCTTAAACTTAAAACATCACGGAGGGACACACATGTACAACACAACATTCTGGGGCAATCTCCCCGACAGCAGATCGGCTGACCTCATCACCCTGACCAGCCCCGCAGGGGCGGGGGCGGAGATCTCCAACTTCGGGGGGATCATCCGCTCCCTCACCATCCCCCTGGCAGACGGCACCCGCCGTCAGGTGGTGCTTGGATACGATACCCCGGCGGAGTATGCCGCAGGCACGTTCTTTATCGGTATGACCATCGGCCCCTACGCCAACCGGATCAAAGACGCACAGTTCACCCTGGACGGGGTGAGTTATTCCCTGGAACAAAACGAGGGGGAAAACAATCTCCACGGCGGATTTTCCGGCTGGCATACGGTGGTATTTGATTACGCACAAGACGGAGATGCCCTGGTGCTCACATACCGCAGTCCAGACGGCGAAGGCGGCTATCCCGGCAACGTGGATGTCACCGTCCGGTTCTTCTGGCAAGACCCCATGACCCTTGCCGTCACCTACCGGGCCGAGACGGATCGCCCCACAGTGCTCAATATGACCCAGCACAGCTATTTCAACCTGTGTAAGGAAGATACGATTCTCTCCCACACACTCCAGCTCCGGGCGGACGGATATACGCCTGTAGATGCTGCCTCCCTCCCCACAGGGGAGATCGCCCCTGTGGCGGGGACAGAGTTTGACTTCCGCACCATGCGCCCCGTCGCCCAGCACTACGATCACAACTTCGCCCTGACAGACGCCCCCGGCCCCGCCGCCACTCTGATAGCGCCGGATGGGAAGCTCATCATGGACGTGTGCTCCGATAAGCCGGGGATTCAGCTCTACACCGGGTCTTTCCTCAAGGATTCCTTCATCCAATACGGCGGCCTCTGCCTGGAGACCCAGCACTTCCCCGACTCCCCCAACATCCCGGCGTTTCCCTCGCCAGTCGTGCGACCCGGTGAGGTCTATCTGTCCACCACAACCTTTGCGTTTCGCACGCCGTAGGGATAGAGATTGCCATAATTTTTTGGAACAAAGCAACCCCCATAAGCTAGGGCTTGGATGGATTTCCCTGTCTTATGGGGGTTACTTATTATAGTGTCACAGTTTCTTCTCCCATCAGACGTGCCATATCTCCTTGGTGTATCTCCGGATCACCTCGTCACTGGCGAAGCCGCCGGAGTGGGCAATGTTCATGGCCGCCATCTGTGACCACTGACCCGTATCCCGGTAGAGGAGATCGGCCCGCTTCTGGGCGTCCGCATAGGAGTCAAAGTCCAACAGGACGAGAAAGGGATCATTTTGCCCGGTGAGGGAGTCGTAGATATGGGGAAAGGCCAGGCCACCCGTTTTGCTCTGGCTGTTAATCAGATCGTAGACGATCCGCCTCAGGCGGGGGTGATTATTTAGAAATACTCTACTGTTGTAGCTTCCGCTCTTATGGAGTTCCAACACCTCCGGCACTGTGAGGCCAAAGTCGATGTAGTTCCCCGCCCCCACTGCATCGAAAATCTCAATATTCGCCCCGTCGTGGGTGCCGATGGTCACGGCGCCGTTCATCATAAACTTCATGTTCCCCGTGCCGGAGGCCTCCATCCCCGCCGTGGAGATCTGCTCACTCAAATCCGCCGCAGGGAAAATGGACTCGGCCAGGGAGACCCGGTAGTTCTCCAAAAAGACGACTTTGATCTTGTCCCCCACGTTGGGATCGTTGTTGACTTGATCCGCCACCACGGAGGTGAGCTTGATAATCTCCTTGGCAAAGTGATAACTGGGCGCCGCCTTCCCCGCCAGGATAAACGTCCGGGGAACCATGTCCAGATTCGGATTGTCTTGGATTTCGTAGTACAAATCCATGATGTAGAGCAAGAGGAGCAATTGGCGCTTATACGCATGAATCCGCTTGACCTGGATGTCAAAAATCGAACGGGGATTGACTGTGATCCCATTGCTGTCCAGGATCAGCTTTGCCAGACGGGCCTTGTTCTCGCCCTTGATCTCCTGTAGCTTCGCCAGAAATGTTTGGTTTCGGACAGCGCCCATCTCATCCAGCCGGGCCAGCTTTAGCGGCTCCCTGACCCAGTCCGGGCCGATGGTATCGGAGATGAGTTTTGACAGGCTGGGGTTCCCCTTTTGTACCCATCGTCTATGGGCAATCCCATTGGTCTGGTTGCGGAACCGCTCCGGGAATACGGCGTAGAAATCGGCAAATAACTGGCTTTTTAAGAGTTCGCTATGTACTTTCGCCACGCCGTTGGTGGCATGGCTCCCCACAATGGCGAGATAGGCCATAGAAATCTCCCCGCGAGACACGATGGCCATAGTTGCGATCTTGTCCAGATCGCCGCCCAGTTTCTCAAACAGCACTTTGCAAAACCGCTCGTTGATCTCTTGGACGATCATGTAGATTCGGGGGAGCAGTTTGGAGAATAGCTCCTCCGGCCAGCGCTCTAATGCCTCCGGCAACAGGGTGTGGTTGGTGTAGGAGATGGTTCGCACGGTCAAATCCCACGCCTCATCCCAGCCCAGGTGTTCCTCGTCCATTAAAATCCGCATGAGCTCCGGGATGGCCAGGGCGGGATGGGTGTCGTTGATATGGATGGCCACATAGTCCGGCAGGGTACGGATATCCCCGTAGTGCCGCTTGAAATGGCTGATGATCGCCTGCACCCCGGCGGATACGAAGAAGTATTGCTGTTTGAGTCGGAGCAGGCGGTTCTCATAGTTGGAATCGTCGGGGTAGAGCACTTCAGAGATGGCCTCCGCCGCATATTTCCGGGAGACGGCGTTAATATAATCCCCGCTGGAGAAGGAGCCGAAATCGAACTGGTGGGTGGATTCCGCACTCCACAGCCGGAGGGTGTTCACGTCTCCCCCGTCGTGTCCCGCCATGGGGACATCGTAGGGCATGGCGATGACGGGCTCAAAGTGTTCATGGTGAAAATAGTGCCGCCCAGCACTGATCTCCTCCCGGATATTGCCGAAATACTTGACCAGCACCGCCTTGTCCGGCCGCTTGACCTCCCAAACCGCCTCCGTGCGGAGCCAGTTGTCCGGCAGTTCCACCTGATGGCCGTCGATGATCTTTTGCTCAAATAGTCCGTATTTGTATCGGATACTACACCCGTGGCCGGGGATTCTCAAAAAGGCCAGGGAATCCATAAAACAGGCCGCCAATCTCCCCAATCCGCCGTTGCCCAGGCCCGGGTCCAACTCTACGCTGCAGATGGCGTCCAGGTCGAATCCGAAGCTTTTTAGCGTCTCTTGGCAGACGTCTTTTAGCCCCAGGGCCATGATGTTGTTCTCCAGCATTTTGCCCAGCAGAAATTCCAGGGAGAAGTAATACACCTGTTTTTTCTTGTTTTTATCATTGGCACGGCTGGTCTGCACCCACCGTTTCATAATCTGATCTCGGATCAGATAGGACAGGGCAATATAACAGTCCTCCGCCGAGGCCTCCTCCACGGAGACCCCCCGTGCGACCTCTAGCTTTTCGAGGAAGAGCAGGGAGAATACGTTTTTGTCTTGTAGGTTCATATATGTGGGTTCCTTTCGTGGGGTGTGCGGTTTTTGTATAGCAATCCAACGTGCGGGCGGCAGGTTGCCGCCCCTACGTCTCCTGCCCTTTGGCCCCCTCGTTGTGAGGGGGCTGTCAGGCGTAGCCTGACTGGGGGAGGCTACCCCACCCCAAACACAGCCGATCCCCCCGCTCTCACAACCAGCCGATCGACAGGCTCATCGCCCAGCAGATCATAATCAAACCCATCCACCGCAAGTGTGGTGTCGCTATCCGATACATTCACTGCGACGAGAATCTGCTCCCTCCCCTGTCCTCGGGTAAAGGCGAACACGCCACCACGGGCCTGTTTGAGTACGTATCGCCCGTCTCCCAGCACCGGATACTCCCGGCGTAGCTTGGCGAGGTTCACGTACCATGCGATCAAATCCTGATCCTCCCCGTCCCAGGGGTAGCAGTAGCGGCAGAAGGGATCGTCGCCGCCCTCCATGCCGGCCTCATCGCCGTAGTACAGGCAAGGGGTGCCGGGCAGGGTGTATTGCAGAAGAGATGCCTGTTTCAGCTTCCGCTTCGCCCTCTGGAGTTGGGCTTCATCGAGTTTGTAATGCGCCATCTCCTCTTTCGTCTGAGGCAGATGCTCTCCGCCCAGGACGGTCAATATCCGCATAGTATCATGGGAGCCCAAGACATTCATCAGCCCGTGGAGCACATGTGCCGGATAGTTCTGGCAGAGCATATCCATCACCTCCGCCAATTGGGCCGTATCCCCATGCTTTACATAGGCGATGATGGCATTTTTCAGGGGATAATTGGTCACACTGTCCAACTGGCCGCCGAGGAAATACCGCCGCCGGACGCCGTAGGCGATTTTATTGGACGCATCCTCCCAGACCTCCCCGGCAATGAACGTATCCGGGTTCTCCCGCCGCATGGCGGCGCAGAGAGGGTCTAGAAACTCGTCCGGCAACTCGTCCACAACGTCTAGCCGCCAGCCGGAGACGCCCTGTTTCGTCCAGTGGGCGATCACCCCGTCTGGGCCGCAGATGTAGTCGATATAGGCCGGGTTCCCCTCGTTGACGGCGGGGAGCAGTTCAATATCCCACCAGGCATCGTATTGATCGGGCCACTCCTGGAAATTGAACCAGTCAAAATAGGGCGACTCCCGGCTCTGATACGCTCCGACGGCATCGTAGTTGCCGTACCGGTTGAAATAGCGGCTGTCAACGCCCACGTGGTTGAATACGCCGTCTAATATGATCTGAATCCCCCGCTCTTTTGCGGCGGCACAGAGGCGGGCAAAGGCCGCATCGCCACCAAATGCGGGGTCGATGGCCATATAATCTCCCGTGTCGTACTTGTGGTTGGACGCCGCATCAAAGACCGGACTCAAATAGATACAGGTCACACCCAGTTCCGTCAGATAGGGCAGTTTTTCGATGATGCCATCCAAGTCGCCACCGAAGAAGTCGTTGTTGTGGACGATCCCCTGTTCATCGGGCCGGAACGTGGGGCAGCCGCCCCAATCCGCCCGATAGACAGCGCTGGGCCGCAGAGCATAGGGTTTACCGCTCCGCCGGAACCGGTCTACAAAGATATGATAAATCAGCCCGCCCCGGATCCAATTCCGGGTGGGTTCGACCTCCCCGTATGCCGTGATCTGAAATGCGCTGTCCGCCCCATTCTCCGGGACGGTGAAAAATCCGTCGTGAACCGTCTGGATTAGGAAATGGTACCAGTACAGACCGGGCGTTTTGATCTCAAGCTCGCATCCGTAGAGATCATAGCCTCCTGTTATGCCTTGAAACTCCATGGGGGTCTTTTGCATCTCGCCGCCGTCTATTTGCCAGCGGACCCATGCACCTATCGCTTCCCCACGCCGGAGTTTTATCTTCAATTGTAGGCCGCCATAGGCTTGAACTGCCCCCGTCGGCGACCTGAAATAGGCGTCAAATGGGTCAAAAATAAACATTATATACCGTCCTGGAGTCGCTCATAGATTTCCGCATAGGCCCGTGCGGAGTTGTCCCAGCTAAAATCGCTCTGCATGGCCTGGCGGATCAGATTTTTCCAATCGTCCTCATGATATTTGTACAGGTTTAACGCCTGGACGATGGTGTCCAGGAGCAGATCGGCGTTGTACTCCTCAAATAGGAATCCGTTGCCGTCGCCGGCTCGGCAGTCCCGGATGGTATCGCCCAATCCCCCGGTCTTGCGTACAATGGGAATCGCACCGTAGCGGCAGGCGATCATCTGTACCAGTCCGCAGGGTTCGCTTTTAGAGGGCATGAGGATCACGTCCGCACCCCCATAGAGCATGGCGGCCAGTTCCGGGTTGAACACGATATTTACCCCCACCTTATGGGGGTGGGAGACCGCCTTTTCAGAAAAGAACAACTCATAGGCGTGATCTCCCGTACCCAGGAGTACAAACTGGATGTCCAGCCCCAGCAGATCGTCCATGATATGGGTAACCAGATCAATGCCCTTGTGGGATACGAGGCGGGAGACCAGGCCGATCACCATCTTGCACGGCGCTTTGGGCAGGCCGAACAGGGTCTGGAGTTTCATCTTATTTTCGAGTTTATCCTCCAAGGTATCCACCATATAATTCTTCGCCAAAAGAGGATCTGTTGCGGGATTATACGCCATATAGTCGATGCCGTTGATGATCCCGGAGAGTTTCCCGGCGTTTTCTCGCAGTATGGCATCTAAGCCGTACCCGCCGCCGCTCTGAATCTCTTCCGCATAGGACGGGCTGACCGTCGTGAGCCAATCGGCGCATACAATAGCGCCCTTGACCAGGTTGATACATCCGTTGTACTCCACCAGCCCGGCCTCATCGGCCTGCAGTTCAAATACGTCCTCCAGGGTATTCCACGCGAATTGCCCCTGATATTCTAGGTTGTGGATGGTAAATACCGATCTCATGCCGGCGCACTCGTCTGCGAGATGGGTTTTCATGTAGATGGGCACCAAGGCCGTCTGCCAGTCGTGGGCGTGGATGACATCGGGGATAAACCCCGTGAGTTCCATTACCGCAAATACGGCTTTTGAAAAGTAAGCAAATCGCTCTCCGTCGTCGAAATAGCCGTATGTCCGGGGGCGGTCAAAGTAGTCCCGATTGTCTACGAAATAATAGGTGACAGCGCCATGTTTTTGCTCATACACCCCACAATACTGATTACGCCAAGCCAATTTCACCGTGGTCTCTCCCAGAGGCCTCATAGTGGCCTCATACTGGGCGCGAAATGCGGCATAGAGGGGCATGACCACTCGGATGTCGTATTCCGGATGAAGTCCCGCTAAGGCACCTGTGAGCGCGCCCGCCACTTGGCCCATGCCGCCTGTGGCGAGAAAGGGAACCGCCTCGGAGACGGCAAATAGAATCTTTTGCCCGCTTTTACTTTTCTGCATCGTATCCACCCCCATGATTTAGATTACCCGCTCCCGGGCAATATGTGCCGGATATGTATTGGCACCGATCAGCTTACGGTTTTCGGAAATGATGACAGAACGATCTGTGATGATCCAACCCAGTTCCGCATTTTTCTCTACCACGGTGCCGCCCTGTAAGATGCAGTCTTTTACAACTGCGCCGGGTTTAATCAACACATTTCTACAGATCACGCTGTTGACTACAGTTCCCTCGATCTGGCAGCCGTCTGCGATGATGGAGTTTGTAATCTCTGCCGACTGGCCGTATTTTGTCGGCAAGGTATCCCGGCGGCTGGTGAGGATACGCCGATTTTCAAAGTTGAACAGGGCATTTCGCTTCTCGCTGTCCAGCATCTCCATGTTGTGTTGAAAGAACGTCTCCACTGAGCAGATCTGGGCTGAATAGCCCTTGAACTCATAGGCGAGCACCCGCAGACGCCCCAGGGCCTCCGCCAAGAGTGTTCTGGAAAATCGGAGCATCCCGCAGTTCTTCTCCCCTGCCACCAGTTGAAAGAATATCTTCTTCTGCATGATATACGCACCCAGAGACACGTTGCAACCATCCGCCGGCGCGGAATCTGACGCCAGGCCGACGCCGACGACACGCTCACCGTTTAAGATGTCAAATACGACTGTATTCTCACAGCAGCCGGGATCCAGTCTCTTTTTGGCGTAGATCGCTGTCACATCCGCGCCACTGGTCCTGTGGGCTTCAATCGCGCGGCGGTAGTCCATGTTGTAGATCATACTGCTGTCAACTAAGACAATGTACTCTGTTTTCGCCGATGAGAGAGATTGCACCGCCCGCTGGAGTGGGCCGTCGATCTCGCTGTTCACGCTCTGCCGCTCATCTGTCAGATAGGGCGGGAAAAAGGTGATGCCGCCGCTCTTTCTCGCCAGCCCCCACTCCTTCCCCATACCGATATGACCGATGAGGGACTGGTAGTGGCTGTTTAAAATCATGCCGATGTCATAGATTCCGGCATTGACCATGTTGGAGAGCATAAAGTCTACAACCCGGTATCGGCCCGCAAAGCGGGTGGCGGATAGGGTCCGTAGCCCGCTGCCGTCGCTATAATAATCCGGATGGGGATCGGAAAGACAAAGTCCTGTATACACGATTATTTCTCCTCCCTTCCAATAATAGAACCCCGGGAGATCAGAACAAGCTTGCCGCCGTCTTCCCTCGCCTGCCCCACGGTTGCGTTTTCTTCTACGATTGTGTCCTCGTCTAGGATGGCATATTGTACCGTCGCGTTTTTACCGATATAGGCGTTTTCCATAATCACGCTGTCCTTCACCACAGCGCCCTTTTCCACGATGACGCCTTCAGATAATACGCTGTTCTCCACGCTCCCGTATATCTCACAGCCCTCGGTAATCAGCGTGTTTCGTATGCTGCCCGTAGGGGCAATAAAGTGGGGCGCCCGCCCGCCGCTCCGGGAGAGGATGTGCCAGCCCTGGAACCCCAGGTGCATATCGTCCAACAGATCCATATTGGCCTGCCACAAACTCTCCTCTGTCCCCACGTCTTTCCAGTACCCGTCGAACCGGTAGGCGAAGAGCCGTCTGCCGTCTTTTAGCATGTTGGGCAAAATATTTTTCCCGAAATCGTGGTCGGAATCGGGGTCTTTGTCGTCCTCGGCCAGGTACTTTTGCAACACGTCCCACTCGAAGATATAGATCCCCATGGAGGCCAGATTATTTTTCGGCTTCTCCGGCTTTTCGTCAAATTCCACCACGCTGTCGTCCGGGGCGGTGTTTAATATCCCGAACCGGGAGGCGTCTTTGATTGGGACTTCGATCACGGCGATGGTACAGTCGGCGTTGACTTTCTTGTGATAGTCCAGCATTACGGAGTAGTCCATCTTATAGACGTGATCCGCCGCTAGAACCAGCAGACACTCCGGATTGTAGGTCTGGATGAAGTTCTCGTTTTGGTACACGGCGTTGGCTGTCCCCGTGTACCATGCGGCGTGAGGCGCTAAGATCGAAACGCCGCCGTAGAGCAGGTCCAGATCCCAGTCCTGGCCCTTGCCGATGTAGTCGTGGAGCAGGAGGGGCTGATACTGGGTCATCACGCCCACAGTGTCGATCCCGGAGCGGACGCAGTTGGTCAGCGGAAAGTCAATAATCCGAAACTTTCCGCCGAAAGTGACGGCAGGTTTTGCAATATCCTCCGTCAGCGCCCCCAGCCGGGAACCCCGCCCCCCGGCCAGGAGCATGGCGATACACTCTTTGCTCTGACTCATCTTGCCCATATCACATCTCTCCTCTCTAGTCTAATATTCTCAAACAAATCGTCGCCAGTGGTGGGACGGTTAGGTTTAGGCTCTGTTGGAGGCCGTGCATGTGGATCTCCTCTGTGTGGAGTCTCTCGTTTCTCACGCCCGATCCACCGTATTCTGATAGATCGGAGTTGAGTACCTCCTCATATTCTCCCGGCTCCGGGATGCCGATCCGGTAGTCATATCTGGTCACCGGAGCGAAGTTGGACAGGACGATGATCCGTTCTCCCCGCCGATCTGTGCGGGTGAATACGATGATGTTCTGCTCGTTATCCCCGTCGCAGATCCAGCTAAACCCGTCCCAGGAGAAATCGATCTCCCACAGGGCGGGGGTGCGGAGATAGAAGGCGTTTAACGTCTGGACGTAGGTCTTTAATTTACTGTGCATGGGGTAATCCAAGAGGAACCAGTCCAGAGCGGATTTGTAATCCCACTCTTTGAACTGCCCGAACTCCGTCCCCATGAAAGTGAGCTTTTTGCCCGGATGGGTCATCATATAGCCGAGAAAAGCCCGGAGACCGGCAAATTTCATCTCGTACTCCCCCGGCATTTTGTCGATCAGGGATCGCTTGCCGTGGACGACCTCGTCGTGGGAGATGGGCAGGATAAAATTCTCACTAAAGGCATAATAGAACGAAAACGTGATCTTATTGTGGATATCTTTCCTGTAAATGGGATCCACGCTCACGTATTCCAGCATATCGTTCATCCAGCCCATGTTCCACTTATAGTTGAATCCCAGCCCCCCGTCGTGGGCCGGTCTCGTCACCAGGGGCCACGCCGTGGACTCCTCGGCGATCATCAGAGAGTGGGGGAAAGAGCGGAATACCGCCTGGTTGAGCTTTTTCAAAAACGCCACCGCATCGAGGTTCTCGTTGCCGCCATAGGTGTTGGGCAACCACTGCCCCGCTTTTCGGCCATAGTTCAAATAGAGCATAGAGCTGACCGCATCCACCCGCAGGCCGTCTATATGGTATAGCTCGTGCCAGAACATGGCGTTGGAGACGAGGAAAGACTGCACCTCTGCCCGGCCGAAATCAAAGCACCGGGTACCCCACTCCGGATGCTCCATCCGGTCTATGCCGTGGCACTCGTAGAGGGGTGTGCCGTCGAACTCATATAGCCCGTGGGCGTCTTTGGGGAAATGGGCCGGTACCCAGTCCAAAATCACCCCAATCCCGGCCTGATGACAGAGATCAATAAGCCGCATGAGGTCAAAGGGCGACCCGTGGCGGGATGTGGGCGCAAAAAATCCGCACACCTGGTACCCCCACGAGCCGCTGTACGGGTGCTCCATCACGGGCATGAGTTCTACGTGGGTATAGTGCATCTCTTTGACATAGGGGATGAGCCGCTCTGCAATCTGGACGTAGTTTAACACGCCCCCGTCCTCCGCCCGCATCCAGGAGCCCAGATGGAGTTCGTAGATGTTCACCGGCTTGTCGTACACGTCCCCTCTCGCCGCCTGCCATGCGTGGTCGCCCCACTGGTAGCCGCTTAGATCGCAGACGATGGACGCCGTTTGCTCGTCCGTCTCGGCGGAAAAGGCAAAGGGATCGGATTTGAGGAGCGTTTCTCCCGTACCGGTGGTGATCCGGTACTTATACCGCTGTCCCGGTTGGATATCCGTCAGAACGGCCTCCCAGATCCCGTCGTCGGAGAGGCGGCGCATGGGACAGGCGTCGTCCCGCCAGTCGTTAAAATCCCCGACCAGATGGATGGCTTTCGCCCCCGGCGCCCAGACCCGAAAGGTCGCCGAGTTGTTCTCTGCATCGAACTGACAGCCCAGAAAATCGTAGGAGCGGTAGTTTGTGCCCTGGTGAAAGAGATAAACCGGAAGGTCGTTCATGTGGTCAGCCCCCGTTCATCAAAAAATATTTAATTATATGACAGGATTTTGCTTTCATTACTTTACCATATCTTTTTTCGCTTTTCAATAGTTGCGGGTTCTGATTGTGTCGATTCATAGAGAAAAATGCACCATCCCATATGGATTGGCGCAGGTATGTTGTGCGCTTGATTTGGCTGTGTTTTTTTGGTATTATGAATGACAGTAGGAAGTTTATAGTAGGCGGGCGGTGTGTAATATGGACGATTTTTGCAGTAAAAAACCTACATTACCTATAGGTCGAGGCATTTTCAGCCTGATACCACTCATGCTTGCATTTGTGATAGGCAATCTGAATATTGGTTTACTTATTGACGGAACCCATATGCGCACTTTCAATCGTCTTGCATCTTTGGTTTTTGTGGTAGCATGGTTGCTTTTCTTGTACATGAGTTTCAAAGAAAATGGTAAAAAGCGGTTAAATTTTTATTTATGTTTCTGGTTATTAAACTTTGTCTATTATTTTGCGCTGTTTTTTAGCTCTGGAAGGCTGGGAACTCTGGGAGATTTGTTGATTACACTGCTTTTTCCCCTAACAGTTATATTTTTCATTCCAATGGCCGGATTTGGCCCAGCTATATGGGTGTATTTTTCGCTTTGTGTCCTTATGTTTGCACTAGGGCTGATTGTAAAAAAGAAGCGCAGCGTTAAGGTTGGCAGTGCAGAGAGTTTGTAGAGGTGGCTACGTGACGAAGACAGCTTTCCGAAACGATTTTTTGCGGGGTTTAGGCAGTGCATTGATTGAATTGCAGTCGTGCGCCGATCCCGCTCCGTTTCTTGATGCCATTTTATACGGTTGTCTGCACAATACCGTCTATGATAACCAAACCGAGAGCGAGCGTGGATGGTATCTGCACCAGGCGGCTAAATTGTCAGGAAACGAGACGGCTATTGAGGAAGCGGTCTGTCAAAAGTTTTTCCGTGTAGGCAAAGAGTATCGGCTGTTTGTCCAGTTAAGTTCAATCCTGTATCATTTTGCCGTGGATAGGAGTAAAACCGCCCGAAATGCGCTATATCAACAATATGAGCGTATGTTGCTTGAACTTTCAAGAAAACGTAAGTTTGAACAGATACACCTATTTCATCGGCGGGATATGTTTGAGGAGCTATGTACCCGGCTGACCTCCTTGGATGGTTGGGGTGCATTCAAACAGATTGTCAATGATATGAGTGTATGTTTGCTACCTAAAAATATTGATGTTTTCTTCTTGGATTGGTTCTATTACAATTCTAAGGATAAGTTCGGCAAAAAGCGCATTGCACAATATTTGCAAACACAATCGGGCAAATCACCGCACATTCGTGTTTATTATGAAGCAGCAAAAGAATTGGATAATCATAACAAAACCCTCAATCAAAAACGAAATGAACTTCCGATACCAACACTAAGTGAGGTTTTAGCCCTGGCAAGGGGCGAATTTCCCGGACGTGGGCGTGGACTCGCCCAGCGTTTTGCCAAAAATGCAAGCTCGGAGGATTTGGAAAAACTGGCGCAAGCAGCTATGAACGAACCAGATGCCGGGATTCAAGCAGAACTGTTGTGGCCGTTCCGGCCCATGGGGCGATACAAGAGCAGCTATGTGTTTCCCGAAGAATTTTTATCGCAACTGCGCCAGTCTGCTGATGAGCGACTTCGATGCTTAGCATATGATATTATAGGCCAGAACCCGACCACCGAAACACGCAAACTTGCCCGCTCTCTGATTCAAAACGGTACAGATATTGAAAACGGTATCTTCTTGTTGGCTAAAAACCCCTTGCCGGAAGATGAAGGATTGATCTATGATGCGGTGAAATCGTTTCGTCCACATAGAAATAGAGGGGACTGGCATTGGGTTCAAACAGACGCAAGAAATGGCATAGAAGCTATGCGTGGCAAGCCAAAGACAACTATTTTGGAATATCTCTACCGTAATACACTGTGCGGATTTTGCCGTGGAGAGATTGTCCGAATCATGCATAAAAAGGGCGTCTTATCTGAACAGACGTTAGGCGAGTGCCGCTTTGATGCAAACGATGACATACGGGCATTTGCAGAGCGGTTAAACCGGTATCGCAACCGCTCCAAAGAGCAGTGAACATACGAAAAAAGTCGAGCGTTTCCGCTCGACTTTTTTCAATCACAGGAGAACAACCCCCGCCGCTTCGCAGAGGCGCATGGTCTCCGCATCCCAGACGGAGCACTGTACCTCTCCCACATGGGCCTTGCCCAGAATCAGCATACACATCCGGCTCTGGCCGATGCCGCCGCCGATGGTGAGGGGGAGTTTGCCCTCCAATAGCATTTTGTGAAAATACAATCCCCGCCGGTCATCGCAACCGGATTTGGTCAACTGCTGATCCAACGCCTGGGCGTCTACACGGATGCCCATAGAGGAGAGTTCCATGGCAATATCCAGCACCGGGCTCCAAAAGAGGATATCGCCGTTTAGCTGCCAGTCGTCATAGTCCGGCGCACGGCCGTCGTGGGGTCTGCCGCTGTCCAGCTTTTCGCCAATCCCCTGGATGAACACCGTGCCGTGCTCTTTGCAGATCAAGCTCTCCCGCTCTTTCGCCGTTTTGTCCGGCCAGCGGTATTCCAGCTCTTGCGATGTGACAAAGAACACCTCCCGGCGGAGCTTGGGCCGGGTGAGGTTGTACTTCTCCTGCACCCGATCCTCCGTATCGCAGATGGCGCCGACGATGGCACGGACGGTCTCTTGCAGATACGCCGTGTCCCGCCGCCCCTCGGGCAGGACTTTTTCCCAATCCCACTGATCCACGTAGATGGAGTGGAGGTTGGTGAGCTCCTCATCCCGCCGGATGGCGTTCATATCCGTGTATAGGCCGTTTCCGGGATAAAAGTTATAGCGATAGAGGGCCAGCCGCTTCCATTTGGCCAAGCTGTGCACCACCTCGGCCACCCCGCCGCTCTCGGCGATATCAAAGGAGACCGGTCTCTCCGTGCCGCTCAGATTATCGTTTAACCCCAGGGCCGGATCCACAAACAAGGGCGCCGACACCCGTTTGAGGTGGAGGGCCTTGGAAAAATAGTCCTCAAAGGTGCGTTTGATAAACCCAATCGCCGTCTGGGTGTCGTATAAATCCAGGCAAGATGCGTAGCCCGGTGGGATGATGGTCTTGCTCATAAGCGGCCTCCCCGATCTATCGGAATTTTGATTGTTGCATTATATAACAAAACATGCCGATTGGAAAGTGCTATCGGCATGTTTTATAGAAGATGTAGAGGCTTCTTCGGTATAGAAAGCCCGCCATTCCTTAGAATCGACAAGGAATGGGGGGCTTTTCTCTGTGGTGCGCTGGAGTCTACGCTGTACACGCACGGAATCATCTTCACTTTACAAGAATTTTACAAACATTTGATCTTTCCATGATAGTAGCAAACACTTATAGATTGATAAAATGTGCTTGACTTAGGAAGTATAGATGAAAAAAGGAGAATGTATCAAAATGAAAAAGAAAGCGATTGGTTTACTCGCACTCTTATTGGCAGCACTCGTCTTGCTCACCGCTTGTGACAGTGGTGGCACGGCGTCCGGAGACGGCCTCTCCGGACGCATTTCGCTCAACGGCTCCACCTCGACAGAGCGGGTCATCGCCTCGCTGATCGAAGCGTTTCGTGAAGAACACCCCGGTGTCACGCCCACATTCGATGCCACGGGCTCCGGGGCGGGAATCACATCCGCTATGGAAGGCACGGCAGACATCGGGCTCTCCAGCCGCCACCTGCGCGACGGTGAGGACGGCGTAGATGCTATCATCTTCGCCATTGACGGGCTTGCAGTTATCGTCCACCCGGATAATCCAGTCACCGATCTTTCCACGGATCAAATCGCAGCGATTTACACCGGCGCAATTACAAACTGGAGCGAAGTCGGCGGTGATGACGCACCGATTGCGGTGATCGGACGTGAGGCGGGTTCCGGTAGCAGGGGCGCATTTGATGACATTATGGGGATTGAAGATCAAGTGGTTCACGACCAGGAACTCACTTCCGGCGGCGCTGTGATTACAGCAGTTGCGACGAATTCCTTTGCCATCGGCTACTCCTCTCTCTCCGCTGTGGGTGACACAGTGCGGATCGTAACCGTGAACGGTATCCCCTGTACAGAGGAAACACTCCTAGACGGCTCATATCCCATTCAGAGACCATTCATCCTAATGACACAGCTCGGCACAGAACCATCTGAAGCAACACAAGCGTTCATCGACTTTATCATGAGCCCCGCGGCGACGGAGATCATCTCAAATGCCGGCGTGGTGCAGGTGCTGTAGGCTGGCTGACGCTAAGGGCTTGTGGGGGCGCACAATGTGCGCCCGCGCCCTTGTTTGCGACTGGGAAACAGGCGGGCGCACATTGTGCGCCCCTACAATGCGTTTTTGGGGGTACACATGAAAACAAAAAACATTGTCGAGAAAACCATGCAGGCTGTGTTTTTCGCACTCGGCATGGTGACAATTATTGCGGTAGCTACCATTTCCGCATTCTTAATCATAAACGGAATTCCGGCAATTCGTGAGATTGGGCTCTGGGCATTTCTATCCGGCCAAGAATGGCGCAGCACGGGCGCGAATCCGGCGTTTGGCATTCTACCTTTTATTCTCACCTCAATCTACAGTACAATCGGTGCGATTCTAATCGGCGTGCCAATCGGGCTAATGACGGCGATTTTTCTCGCAAAAGTTGCAAATCCACGTCTTGCTGCGGTAGTGAATACGGCAGTGGAGTTGCTTGCGGGGATTCCGTCGGTTGTATATGGGTTTGTCGGCATGATTGTGCTCGTTCCCCTTGTCCAGCGCACGTTTGCGCTTGCAAGCGGGGCAATTTTGCTCTCGGCGATTCTGGTGCTCTCTGTGATGATTTTACCCGGCATCATTAGCGTGAGCCGGACGGCGCTTGCCGCTGTTCCCCGTGAATATGAAGAGGCGAGCTTTGCCCTTGGCGCGACAAAGACGGAGACGATCTTCAAGGTGAGTGTTCCTGCGGCAAAGAGCGGAATTGCGGCCGGAGTTGTACTCGGCATCGGACGCGCCATCGGAGAGGTGATGGCTGTTCTGATGGTGATGGGAAATGTTCCAAACATGCCGAACTTGTTTGAGCCGGCGCGATCCCTCACAACTGCAATTGCGATGGAGCTCTCCTATGCCACGGGCTTCCAACGGCAGACGCTCTTGAGCATTGGACTTGTGCTGTTTTGTTTCATTATGATGATCAATTTGATCTTGAATTTCGCGTTAAAAAGGGGGTATAAGGCATGAAGAATGGTCGTTTGCCCCTCAAACGCCGGGCATATAGCGGATTTTTGATGGGATTGATTGGGCTTTCTGCAGCCATCGCGGTGGGATTGATTGTGGGCTTGATTGGCTACGTCTTTTACCGTGGCCTGGGTCATATTTCCTGGGAGTTTCTCTCCACTGCGCGCAGTGCGTTGCGTGGCACAATTGGGATACTGCCGAACATTTTGTTTACGCTTTTTCTCATCATCACAACACTGGCTATCGTGTTGCCGATTGGAATTGGAGCGGCAATCTACTTGAACGAGTACGCCACGAGCCGGCGCTTGGTGCGAATCATTGAGTTTGCGACGGAAACTTTGGCGGGAATTCCGTCTATTATCTACGCTCTGGTGGGGGTTTTGCTCTTTATCCAAGGGCTTGGACTGCGGGTGAGCATTTTAGCCGGTGCGCTCACGCTTTCGATTTTGAGTTTACCGACCATCGTCCGCACAACGCAAGAGGCCTTGCGAACCGTGCCGGTATCATACCGGGAGGGGGCCTTTGCATTGGGCGCAACGAAGTGGTATATGATTCGGACAATTATCCTACCTTCGAGCTTGGACGGGATTGTGACTGGCGTCATCTTAGCCGTGGGCCGTATGGTTGGCGAAAGCGCGGCGCTGTTGTTTACCGCCGGGACGGGGTATTTCCTGGTGACGAATTATTTTGAGGCGTTGCACGCAAGTGGCGGAACACTTTCCGTCATGCTGTTCGTCTACGCGACAGAGCATGGAAATTTCGATGTGAGCTTTGCCATTGCGTCCATCTTGATTTTCATTGTACTTTTATTGAATTTTGGTGTAAAATTAGTGAAGCGCAAGCTGAGAAGGATTTAGGTGATCGAGATGAATATTATTTGCGCGAAAAAGCTCTGCCTATACTACCGTGACTTTCAGGCTCTGAAAGACATTGACTTAGATGTTCCAGCACGAGAGATTACGGCACTCATTGGGCCGTCCGGCTGTGGAAAGAGTACCTTTCTTCGGACACTCAACCGGATGAATGACCTCATCCAAGGCGTGAAGATTACCGGTGAAGTTACCTATCACGGAGAAAATATTTATGCGGGGCAAGTCGATGTGACGGCACTTAGAAAAAGCATCGGGATGGTATTTCAAAAGCCGAATCCGTTTCCAATGAGTATATACGATAATGTTGCCTACGGGCCAAAACTCCACGACAATTTGAGCAAGGCGGAGTTGAATGATTTGGTCGAGCGATCCCTGCGTGGGGCAGCGCTTTGGGATGAGGTAAAAGATCGTTTGAAAAAGAGTGCGCTCTCCCTCTCTGGCGGTCAGCAGCAACGGCTTTGTATCGCCCGCGCCCTTAGTGTCTCGCCGGATGTACTGCTCATGGACGAGCCGACCTCGGCACTTGATCCGGCCTCTACGATGAAGATTGAAGAATTGATGGGACACCTCAAGCAAGATTACACGGTTGTCATTGTCACTCACAATATGCAACAAGCGGCGCGGATTTCGGATCGGACGGCGTTTTTCCTCACTGGGGATTTGGTGGAATCGGGAAAAACAGACGAGATATTCTCCATGCCGAAAGATAAGCGGACAGAAGATTATATCACCGGCAGATTTGGTTAAAGGAGGAGCGAAACCATGAATGCGAGACAACGATTTGATGAAGAACTGCAAGCCCTATCCGATTCCTTGATCAAAATGGGCGAGACAGCGCGCACCGCCATTGACCGCGCCACAACAGCCCTGCTCACGGGGGACCGAACGCTTGCACAGCAAGTAGTGGATGATGACGACCAGATGGACGAGATGGAACGCAATATCGAGCAGACCTGTCTGCGCCTGTTGCTCAAACAGCAACCTGTGGCGAGGGATTTGCGAAAAATCAGTACGGCGATTAAAATGATTACGGACATTGAACGCATTGGAGATGCCGCTGCGGATATTGCAGAGATTTCTCTACATCTGACCGCGCCGATGTTCCCGGAAATTCAAGCTGACCTCAAGGCCATGGCAGCCGCCACGCAAGACATGGCTTCCTCGGCGATTGCAGCCTATGTGAAAGAGGATTTAGAGCTGGCGAAGCAGACACAGGAAAAAGACGACATTGTAGACGACTACTTCCTCACAATTCGTGCCGTCCTCGGCGAGAAAATTCGGACAGATGTGAGCCTTATGGATGCGGCTTTGGATTATTTGATGATCATCAAGTATTTAGAACGTGTCGGGGACCATGCGGAGAATATCTGTGAGTGGGTGGAATTTTATAAAACCGGCATACGAAAAAACGATAGGATTTTTTAAATGAATGAACGCATTGTAATCGTGGAAGATGATGAGAGCATCCGCCGCTTGGTAGAGGTGGCACTGTCTAGCCACGGCTATGTTTCCGTAGGGTTCGGCTCTGCCGAAGAGGCCATTTTGGCGATGGAGCATGCACCTCCTGCCGTGGCAATTTTCGATATTATGATGGACGGGATGGACGGCATCGAAGCCGTGCGGAAAATCCGGCAGTCGAAATCCATTCGGCATATCCCGATCATTATGCTTACGGCACGAGACACGGAGCTTGATAAGGTAATCGGACTAGACGCTGGGGCAGATGATTATATTACGAAGCCCTTTAGCGTGTTAGAACTTTGCGCACGTGTGCGGGCGCAACTGCGCCGTGTGTCAGAGCAAAAAGAGCCGGAGCAGATGTGGTCGGCAGGCGCACTTTCGCTCAATGCGGCGACGCGGGAGGCCGTAGTGGCAGGGATTCCGCTAGAGCTCACGTTTAAAGAATTTGCGCTTTTGCAAATTTTGATGGAGCACCAAGAACGGGCGATTGACCGCGAAGAACTCCTCGACAAAGTTTGGGGCGACGATTACTACGGCGAAACACGGACTTTGGATATTCATATCGCAACCCTGCGGCAAAAAATCCGAGCGGTAGATTCGGAGCGGGAATACATTAAGACGGTGCGCGGCGTTGGGTATCGCTTTATAGGGGGCGGTGAAACGTGAAAAAGTTTTTCATACGTACATCCCATGTTACAAAGCTCAGAGACGACATGATGAACAGAGGGCTTGTGCGCCCGTATTTGAACCCTGAAGATTACCCCTGCAATGAATTAAAAGAGATTGCAAAAAAATTCAACGATTTGACTGTCGAGAGCCGAGAAGCATCACTGCTGCGGCGAGACTTTTTCGCAAGCGCAAGCCATGAACTGAAAACGCCGGTAACTGCAATCAAAGGCAGTGCCGAGCTTTTATGTGCAGATGTACCGCTGGGGAAAGAACAACAGCGAGAGTTGCTCCAGCGAATCGGAATGGAGGCGGAGCGGCTCCACAGTTTGATTAACGATATTATCATGATTAACAGGCTCGAGAGCCGCGAGATTGTCGGGGAAAAAGAACACATAAATCTGGCTCAACTCATCCAAGCGTGTGTGGATGAATTGATGACCCAAATTGAACAAGAGCGCCTCAGGGTAGATGTTGCGATAGAGCCGGCGGCGCTTTATGCGAATCGGAAAAATGTCTATGAGATGTTCAGCAATCTCATCGTCAATGCGGTGAACTATACCCGTCCGAGTGGACGCGTGGAAATTCGTCTAAATGTGAGCGGAGATGAGATTATTTTTTCGATTCGCAACGATGGAGAGCCAATTCCATTGGGGCATCAGCCACGGATGTTTGAGCGATTTTATCGCTTGGACAGCGGCAGGAGCAAGGCGGTTGGCGGTACAGGGCTTGGGCTTTCTATCGTGAAACACGCGGCGGAAAATTTGGGGGGGACGGTTCGGCTAGAGAGTGATGAACGGATTGGGGTTTTGTTTACGGTTGCGATTCCAAACTCAGCAGAGAAATAACGATTGCTTTTACTGTGGCGTTGCAACATCCCCGTTTGGGCCATCAGGCGAATACGTGCTATTTTATAGATTTCATCTCACATAAAACCTATCCTTTTCATAAACTGTAGTTAAGACGTTCTACTTGAAAGTGAGACTACACAAATGGGTATAGGTTTTTTGACAATACATGCAACAACGGGTGATGACGCATTGCCTGTTCCCAATGCACACGTTACCGTTGCAGACACTGACGGCACCCTTCTTTATGAGGCGGAAACTGATACGGGCGGCATGACACAACCGTTTGAGATAATCGCGCCTAGTGTAACACTTACGTTAGACCCCCATTACCAAGGATCCGCCTATGCAACGGTTACTGTGCGCGTACGTGCACTTGGATTTGTTACAGAGCACATACATGGTGTAGAAATTGTTGATACGCAGACGGCTATTCTACCTGTGCATATGGAGCCGGTGGCAGATGAGCCAAATCCTGTTACAGATAATTATATCCAAATTTCTGAAATCGGCTTGCTTGCGCGACCACCGTATCAGGATCAAGTCCCGCTACCCGGGACACTTTATCCACCAAGAACAAGGGCTTTGCCCGAAGTGGTGATTCCCGATTTTATAACCGTTCACTTAGGTGCCCCCACCAATGCAGCCGCCAGAAATATACGGGTTCGATTTGCCGACTATATAAAAAATGTGACATCCAGCGAAATTTTTTCCACATGGCCCCGCAACTCGCTTTTAGCGAATATCCACGCAATTGTAACCTTTGCTTTGAATCGGGTATTTACAGAGTGGTATCCAAGCCGTGGCTTTCATTTCGATATCACCAACAACACCCAATTTGACATGGCCTACCGGGAAGGCGGCCCGATCTTTCAAAGTATCAGCGACCTTGTTGACGCCTATTTCAATGTATACATACACAGAGCCGGGTTCATCAACCCATGGCCCGCACGTTTTTGCGCCGGTCCATCGGGTGCTTGCCAACACGGCGGCATGTCACAATGGGGTACTGTCACCCTTGCGAATCAAGGGCTGACTCCCCTGCAAATCTTGCGTCGCTCTTACCCGAATGACATTGTGTTGACGCAAAGTAACAATATCGGAGGCATCCCCATAACCTTTCCGGGTCATGTGCTCACAATCGGAAGTAGTGGGGATGCGGTGCGGCGGATTCAAAATTATCTAAACAGAATTCGAGTCAATTTCCCCTCAATCCCTCGCATTGAAAATCCGAATGGCGTGTTTGGCGCGGATACGGCTGCGGCTGTGCGAGAATTCCAAAGGATCAATGGTTTGACGGTGGACGGAGTCGTCGGAAGGGCTACGTGGAACAGAATTACAATGATTTTCGTGGCAGTTTCCAGACTTGCCGAGCTGGATACAGAGGGAATTCGGGATTCCATCGGTCAAAATCCGCCCCATGTTGTGCTGTCGCAGGGGTCACGCGGGCAACATGTGTTAGAGTTGCAGTATATTCTAAATGTAATCGCGGCGTTTTATGATGTAGTGCCAACCGTGATACAAGACGGCGTGTTTGACGCGCGAACCAGAAACGCTGTGATTGAATTTCAAAGAAATTTTGGGCTTGTTGCAGATGGCGTTGTCGGGCCGCTTACTTGGAATCAACTATACGCGGTTTATCGTGGCATCAATCAGAATGTGACCATTCCGCCTGTGATCGTACCGCCAACACCCCCGCCGGGTATTATCTTGCCTCCATACCCCGGTACGCTGATTCGCATTGGCGCAACCGGGCAAAATGTTCGTATTATACAAGAATATTTAAATGTCATTGGCCAGAGATACCCGAATATCCCGCCCCTCGCGGTAGACGGTATATTCGGGACAAGAACTGAATCGTCCGTGATTGCGTTCCAGCGGGAGTTCGGATTAGTCCCCGATGGTATCGTCGGACCAATCACTTGGGGCGAAATTATGCGGCAATACGAACGCGTGTTGACACCTGCTCCGCCGCCTAGCGGGTACTTCAACCACACTGTGGTAGCAGGTGATACCTTGTGGTTACTTGCGCAACGGTTCGGCACAACCGTGGCCGCAATTTCTGCTCTGAACAGTTTAACAAGCGATATGTTGCATATTGGGCAAGTATTAAAAATACCAAGCATTACAACCGTTCCACCAACCCCGCCGCCCAGTGGATACTTCAACCACACCGTGGTAGCAGGCGACACCTTGTGGTTACTTGCGCAACGGTTCGGCACAACCGTGGCCGCGATTTCTGCTCTGAACAGTTTAACAAGCGATATGTTGCATATTGGGCGGGTACTAAAAATCCCAAATGTTGCGTAGGAACCCGAATCCGAATTATGGCTTACTGGGTACATACAGAGGAGCAAGGAGTGGTTTCGCCACTCCTTGCTCCCCTATTTGCTTAAATGCCCCCACCGCTCATAAGTTCTGTCAATTCCCCAATGCGTTCCAAAGGGAACGGCGGGTTTCCGAGTGGTTTCAAAGCAAGGGACATCAGCTTCAATGGGCTATCATCAGCGGCGCTGCGGTTGGAGCTTAAATGCCCGCATATCCTGCAGCGGTGGATAATCGCCCACTCGCCGCCTTTTTTGACCCAAACGCCTATGGCCTCCATCGCTCCGCCGCAATCCGCCTCCCGGTCTCCCGGTTCATTGTCTAAATGCTGGCTGGAAAGGCAATAAGGACAATGGTTTCTATGGGCGCTCGCTGCGCCGTGTGGAACGACCAAACGGTCGCACACCTTGCAAGTAAAACTGTCATTGCAGGCGTTATGGCGATAATACCCCTTCATATATTTTTTTCTTTTATTTTCTCTGTTCAAGTGTTTTTCCTCCTGAAAGTTATCGTAATCCTAACTTTGCGGGAGGTTCTGCGCTATTTAGCGTATCCAAACCTCCCGGTTTGCTACACGCTCTGTCATGCTTCTATTCATAAAATAACGTTCCCTTCCATTTTATTTATCTTGGTTTCTTTATTAGATTCCTTTTTAACTGTTTCACTTTGTTCTTCCCGCCAAATTGGTTGATTTTCTCATGTTCAATCTGACGGGCGTTTAGACCGCCATAGGACACTTCGCGCTGTAGTTTTTGGTAGCTTTCAAAGCGTTCTTCTGATAACACGCCGCTTGCTATCGCTTCTCTCACAGCGCAACCCACCTCTACCCCGTGGGAGCAATCGCTGAACTTACAGCGAACGACGAGCTCTGCCACATCCTCAAAGGTCTTTGAAAGGTTCCCGGTGTGTATTTGCAGTTCGCGCATACCGGGCGTATCAATGACGATGCCGCCGCTTGGCAAAAGCAATAGCTGCCGGTGGGTTGTCGTGTGCCGGCCCTTGTCGTCATCCGCGCGGATCGTTTTCGTCGCCAGTACGTCCTGCCCCATGAGGCGGTTGATCAGCGTAGATTTCCCAACGCCCGATGAGCCGATAAAGGCAATCGTCTTCCCCGCCTCAACATAGGCGCGGATCGCCTCGTACCCGTCCTCGCTCACAGAGGAACAGACCAGCACATCCACCCCCATGCTCACAGTGGCAACTTCGTCTAGCTTCCGCTGTAGGTCATCGCACAGATCGGATTTCGTCAGGACGATGACCGGGGTCGCCATACTGTCCCACGCAATCGTCAAATACCGCTCAACTCTTCGCAAATTAAAGTCGGCGTTGAGCGACATGCAGATGAAGATCGTATCAATGTTTGCGGCGATCATCTGTCCGGCGGCCTTCGTACCGGCCGCTTGCCGCGCCAGCATACTTTTACGCCGCAGAACATGGCGGATAATCGCCTTGCCACTGTGTTTGTCCGTCCGATCAATCATCACCCAATCTCCAACCGCCGGAAAGCTGGTGGGATCGTCTGCGTGGTAGGAAAATTTCCCGGAGACGCTTGCGCTGATTTCTCCGGCTTCGCAGATCACCGTATATAGCTCACGGTGTTGTGCCGTAACTCTTGCAATGAATAAGTCATCGTACAAAGTCGCTTCTTGGGCAAAGCGTTCGCTTCGTCCATAGTCTTTTAAATTGATATTCAATGATTTCATTCCTTTTCATAAAAATAAGCGTGTACCAAATGGCTTTTTGGCAAACAAAAAAGCGCAGTTACCCACTGCGCTACAAAACAAACAAAAGAATGTGTTAGGTGAACACTTCTCTGGTCGTCATATAAGGCATTTGGGTACACAAAATAAGCAGGCAAAATCCCGCTACTGTGACACAAATCGTTCCCTTATTGACGAACCCTCACCAGTCATACCACACTTTCTATTACTAGATTTTCTCTATCATAACATCAAATTGTCGCGTTGTCAATTGCAGTACAAGATATAGCAAAAGTCGTCGATAAAAATCGACGACTTTTTGTATGGTGCGAGTGGTGATACAGAACCTTGCCCTTAAAGCTCTTGCCCTTCCCAAATCGGAACGCCAGCTCTGCTCCGATTTGAAACGAACGACGGGCTTGCGGTGTGCAGCTTTTGCGCGCTCTTCAGCGCGGAAGCGGAACATAGCAAGCCCGGCAGTGAGTTGGTGCGAGAGGCGGGACTCGAACCCGCACGTCCGTGAAGAACACTGGCACCTGAAGCCAGCGAGTCTACCAATTCCACCACTCTCGCATAACCGACGTGCAATATAGTACCACCGATTGGGGCAGATGTCAATACTGACTGACTAAAAACAACCGGGGCCGCAGCGCATATCTTCTGCGACCCCGTGATTATCCTGTCGATTGATCTGCTACCGGCTCTCGCTGATTAAAATCTGCACTCTGCTCTGGATGATCCGGACGGTCTCTTCCACGCTCCGATCTCCGGCGAAGTAGGGCAGCGTCTCCTCTGTGACAATGGCGAGCACCGTCTCATCCCGCATAGAGATCTGATCGACGTTTTCAATCAGGGCCATGATCTGATCCACGTCGGCCTGGGAGGGTAGCATGGGGAGCCAAATCTCTCGATCCTCTTCTGTTGTCGCCCACTCCGGCAGGCGCATGGCACTTTCAATCTGCTCTTCTAACACTGCGCGGTTGGTGGCAAAACTGAAGGCGTTCTCCCGCTGATACCGCTCAGTCAACAGAGTGCGGACAAAGCTCCAGGCAATATCCGTATGGGGCGTGTTGGCGGATATCCCCACCATGGAGCGAGGTATCACTACACTGCCCAAGCCGCCTTCGCTGGGATAGCCTTTGATGGTCACGTCACCCTGGAACATCTCTCTTGTATGCACCATGTCCGAAAATCCCCAGAGGGTCTGCTCCATGAGTAGAATCCGGCCTGCGGCGTAGGCATTGAGCGTATCATCTGGGTTGACCTCTCCAATGGGCGGCACCGGCATCGGCCTGGCCCAGTCCCCCGGCGTATCAAAGCCATTGTCTCCCCAGAGCTCCTCATTTGTGGTCAGTGTGTTGGCAAAGGTCAGATAACTCCGGAACAGATCGCTGTCAAAGTTGGCGCGCCCCGTCTCCCGGTCAATGAACAGAGCCAAATTCACGCCCAGGACACTGTTCATAAACTGCTCTCGGGTGACAAATGAGTCAAAGGCCGTCCCACCCTCCGGCAGGGCGTCCACAGCGGCTTGAAACTCCGCCATGGTCCAACCCATCTCCGGGCCGACCCGATCACTTCTGCCCACTAAAGTCTGAATGGTAAACTGGGATACGGCGACATAGAGCCCGCTATCCACGGAAAACAGATCCATCACACTCGATATCAGGTCATCCCGGCTCAGTTCTGGGTCGGCGGCAAGGAGCGGATTCATATCCGCAAGGAATCCTCTTCTGGCATACGTGTCAAAGGGGAGCTCCGTCGAAAACTGTAAGATATCGGGGGCGTTGCCCGTGAGCAGATCGGTATTGAAGCGCTGGAGCGCCGCTTCAAAGGCCATTTCAAAGTCCCCGGTCTGCCAGTCCATATACTCCCGAATCCGGATGCGGTAGTTGGGGTTACGTTTGTTGAACTCAATGATCTCGCCTTTGATATCGAAATCCACGCTGAGGGCACCAAAGGTGAGCGTCGTCACCTCCGGCACTTCCGAGGCGTCTACCTTTGTCAGGCGCACCAGGGTTCCGCCACGTTGAACACCTTCTTCTCTCCCCCACTGCATCTCAAAGAAGAAAATCTCTCCTGCGTCGGAGACTACGAACGTGGTGCCGCTGGCCATGTCCATATCCATCCAGTCAAAGAGCCGGGTTCGCCCTCCCGTCTCCAAGTCAATGCCGAAGACGCTGGTGAAATCGCTGGTGTACAAATCATAGTCCGGGCCGGTTACGGCGAGGTTGATACTGTCGGAGAGGGGGCTCTCGTCCTCATCTTGTAACTGTCCCGTCTCTAAGTCCATGAAATTTGTCTTGCGCGCAAAGCTCTCATTGTCCCAAACAGTCACCAGCACCCGGTCATCCCTGGTGACGACCATTCCATCCATCGAAAGATTGGTCAAAGGAATCTCCCGCTCTAACGTCCAGTCGGGCGAGAGAATATACAGGGCGTCCCATGTGCCGAGGAGCAGTCTGCCGTCAGACGTCGCCTGCATCACGCTGACCTCAATGGTCATCCCATCTGATCGGCCTAAGACTGTAGCGAGATCCATTTCCCGCTCCACAGTCCCATCGGATGCCAGGGCCATTAGGTAGGCGCTATCCTCCCAGCCGGACTCGCCGCCGTCGTTGGAAAAGAAGCCCGAGGAAGTTCGCTGCAGAGCATATATGCCGCCTGCGCTCCGTGGGGCGGCGATAGAAATGTCACTATGGGCATAGTAGGTTATCTCTTCTTCCTCCCATTGCGCCGATTCCCCCTCCCAGATGGAGGTGAAGCCAGTACCGTCTGTCCGCAGGGTTGCAACCCCCGGCACGAAGGAGAAGTTTTCCCCTGTCATAATATATCGGACAAAGAGGGTATCGTCGGAAATCGCAAGTATGCCTAAATTGGACTGCTCTGCGTTTATGCTGATAAACTCCGGCACATAGACGTAGCCCGTGGCTTCGAGATCAGGTGTCTGATCCCCCGTTATTTCGCCGCCGTTGTCACCGCCGCAGGCCGCCAATGACAGCAACATGCTGACCGCAAGCAATAGCGCGATCCCTGCTTTAATTTTCTTTTTCATGATTTTCCTCGCTTTCCCGAACAGAGCGGATGATCTCCTCTAAATTGTATTGATCTTTCTCTTTTTCTAGCATTTCCGCTTCCTGGTTTTGCATACGCCACGCATCTTCTCTTTTCCCCTCTCGCCTGTTATTCCACCAATTCCAAGTCCCACGCAACAGGCGCCACTTGCGCCGCCGCCAGCGGCGGATGATCAAACGGAGGGCTGTAATGGTTGGAAAAACGAGAAACAACAGGGTCAACACGAGGGCCAGCGCCGCAAAGTCCTCCGCCATTCTGGCGGCGTTTTCCCATTGGGGTAGGCTAAATCCCATCTGCCGCATGGCGCGGCTCCCGAAGTCCTGAACCACATCAATCATGGCGCTTAGGGTATAGCGCTCCGTGTTATTGATGAGGGCGTATTCCCCTTCTTTCAGATTTGCCGACTCCATGGCCTCGGCCAAGAACTCCTCCGCGAGTCCAGAGACCGGGTTTGGCAAAACTGCCTGCACATTGGTGATAGGGGCAAATCCCACCTCTGCCGCCAGGGCGTCATAGAAGAGGAACATATGGGGCATATCCCCCGTGGCCGCCTGGCTGGCAAAGTCTCCATAGGGCCGATAGACACCGGAAATCACGTGGGGTACACCGCCGATATAGACCGTCATCCCCGCCACATCCACGGCACCGAAAAGCCACCAGGCAAGGGTTTCATCTAAGAGCACCATATCTCGGTTGATGCTGTCACGCGGAAAATAACTCCCGCTTATTAGTAAGACGGGATTGAATAGAAAAAAGTTCCCCCCCACGCCGGTGGCATATACCACAGCCGGCCCGCGATAGCGAGAGGAGAGCCGTAAGACCTCCTGGGCGCTGTATGCATACGTCCAGACCCCGCCGCCGTCTGCATCACCTGGATCAATCCCCTCGGCCATGAGACCACTGCGAAGCGCGTGGATCACACCTCGGGTGGCTTCATGGGTCAGACCGTTATGCTCCGGAATATACGCCGTGACCTGGGCCACCCGGTCTCCGCCAGGAGACCAGCGGGCCGCCGCCTGCTGTGAGGGGAGCATCCCCGTCACATGCCGGAAAAACAGCACAGAGGCCACAGCCAAAAGCAACAGAAACACACTGACCAGAATTGTTATCATCCGTATTTTTTTCGATTTTTCACGCCGCGCGCCCATCCCGCACCTCAATTCCTCGGGGGATTTCTTCAACCCTTATTTTCCGTATTTTCTCCGCCCGTGGCGGGGGAAATACGAACAATCATTCCACTAATTCGGCGCCAATCGTACCGCGGCCCGGTCAGAAAGCGTGTCGCTGGAACGGATGATGACACTGGAGAAACGATCCAGCCCTGAAACGGCCACCTGCTGCTCATCTTCGGCCAGAATCGTCACATCCGTCCGGACGGCGAAATAGCGCGTACCCAGGGGCGATGTTCTGGATTGAAGCACATAGACATGTGGACTCGTCGCATCCTGGCTGATGGCACTGCGGGGGACGATCACTTCGTAATTGGCGCGGGATATCTGGATACTGAGATTCAACTGCTCTCCGATAGTCACCTCTCCCTGTAAGTCTATCATGACAATCCGCCGATTGGTGGGGTCTTCCGGATCCGCCCGGAAACCGGAAACTCTCCCGGTGACGGGCATCCAGCTGGCTGATGTCACATCCACTTCGGCCCCGGGCCGAATCTCCTGGGCTTGGCGGGAATCTACGGTCAGCTCCGCCAAAAAGCCCATCTCGGCCACTTCGATCCGCGCCAGGGGAAGCCCCGGCTCCGCCGTCTGGCCTGCGACGACAGTGATTCCGGCGATAATGCCGTCATATCGGGCCAGGATGCTGTTGCCGTCGCCCTCAAGTCCTGCCTCCATCCGCTCAATGCGCTCTTCCAGTTCGGTGATCTCATCGGCCATGGCCTGGAGTTCCAGAAGGCGCTTGGCCTCGGCGGCAGAGCCCAGTTGTTGTTCACTGCTCAAAGCAATCAAGGCGGCATTGAGCGCCCGTTGCGCAATACGGACATCCCGATCGGCGTCGTTGATGGCACGGACACGTTCCAAGACGCTTTGCGCCTCCGTCAGGGCGTTCTGGGAGGCAGTCACCTGGACGACCTGGGCGCTGATCTCCTGTACCACAGCCACACGAGCGGCGGCGGCGGCGGTCTGCATAGCCAGCTTGGTACGCTCTACAGCTTGCGTCCACTGATTACTTACAGTAGTGTTTTCCTCGATGAAATTCTCATAAGACATGCCCATCTCCCGGATGAAATCCGCCAGGGCGCTCTCATAGGCGATAACCTGTTGGGCGATCCGGGTGGAGCGGCTGTCAAAGGTATCGATAAAGGTGAGTTCCGCCTCTAGCTGATCCAGCTGGCTTTCCCGCGCTCTAAGCGTGGCCATCAATTCGGTAACTCTGGCTTGGGCAGCAGTCTCTGTCAAATTTGTCGTTCCCAAAGCGGCCCGCTCGGCCGTAGCCTGTTGCAAATCCTCCCGGGCCTGACGGATGGTCTCGTTTTGCATCGTATAATCGGCCCCCACATCCAGGAGTTTCATCTGATAGGCCAGATGTAGCGCGTTTAATTCGTCCATGGCCTGGGCCAGGGGATCATCGTCGCTCTCCTCCAATTCAAAGAGCAAATCCCCCTCTTGGACTTCTTGGCCGTCTCGAACATGGACAGCCAAGACGTGCCGGGGCGAGGTCACGTTGATGTCATAGCTATTGTTGGCCTGGGCCGCGGCCTGACCCCGGATGGCATTGGTAATTGCCCCTGAACTCGTGTTGGCCGTAACCACTTCCGGCAGGGAGAGATTCATAATGGTATTGGAAAAAAAGGTAAGCGCCAGCAGCACCGCTAAAAATATAATCGCCGCCGTTTTCACCCATTCGCGTTTAAATCTTTTCATCTTAAAAACCTCCCATAACCTAAAATCTCTATCCCTCGTTCTTTTCGCCGTCAAGTGCATGATAGTGTGCGCCAGAGGCGAAAAAGTTAAATCCCAACGCATGGCGGAATTCACTTCCGACGGGCGCTACAAAAGCCTCCGCAGAGCCGCCCCGCAGGGCAGTTCCAATTAGCGGAAAGCCTGCTTCCCGCTAGGCGTCATCCCTTGATACCGCCAGAATATGTGATACCCTCAATGAGATACTCCTCCCCGTGGAGGAACATCAATAGGGTCGGAATCATATAGAGTGTGGCCAAGGCAAATGCCACACCAATCTCCTCTCTGTTGATCCGGGACAAAAATACGGACAAAGGATGGGTATCCGGATCGCTGAGCATAATCAGGGGCAGTTCCACCATGTTCCAGTAATCAATAAATACCAGGATGACCACGGAGTATAAGGCACTCCGGCAGAGGGGTAGCGCAATCCGGCGATAGATCTGAAACTCCCCCGCCCCGTCCAATTTGGCCGCCTCGATATAGGAGATGGGGATTCGCCGCATGAATTTTGTCAGCAAGAATACGCTGAAAGGCGCCACAAATCCCGGCAATAGAATCGACCAGTCTCTGTCTATGAGGTTAAACGTTCGGGCGATCAGAAAATTTGGGACCAGGGTCACCTGATAGGGCATGAGCATGAGAATAATATAGGAGAAAAATAAGATCTCCTTCCACCGGCCACGAAATCGGGTAAAACTGTAGGCCGCTAAAGACGCCACTAGCACCTGCACCACCACAATGGGTGCCACCAGACGGATAGAGCGCCAAAATCTGAGTAGATAGTCCGGGCTCTGGATCAATGCGGTGTTGTATTGCTGGAAGGTCACCATGTCGGGAATTAGTTTTAGATTGACCCGCTCGGACATATAGGCTCCCTCGCTGGCAGAGCCGAAAATCACGCCGTAATTGGCGGTGATCTCCGCCTGGCTCATGAAGGAGTTGGCAATGGTCAACACCGTGGGCATGAGGAAGAGCACGGCAAAGAAAACTGCCACAGCGGTCATCAGAGTACGGCGGATCAGATGTTTTTTTCTCACCCTTCAACATCCTTTCCATACCGGCTCTCTATGAGAAACAGCAGGCCGATGATACCGATCATGACAATGCACATGATAATGGCCGCCGCCGCCAGGCTCTGAAAATCTAGCGCTTCAAACATGTTGTTCATGTAGTGCTGGAGCATATACAGGCCCCCATAGGGATGAGCTCCTGTGAGAAGAAACACCTCTCGGAAGACGCGAAAAGAGTTGATTAGAGACAAAATTGTGACAAATAGAATCGTCGGGGATAAAAACCGCATTTTCACCGTGCGGAAGATATAAAACGCCCCGCCCCCCTCGATCTGCGCCACCTCAATGAGGTCTTTCGGGATGTTGTTTAGCGCCGCCATGAACAAGATCATATTATAGCCTAAGTTCTTCCACAAAAACAACAGCACAATGGGAAATTGGTTGTATCCAGAACTGAACCAGTCGATCCACTGGTTTATGACCCGCCCGTCCGATAACGTATAGAACCGCTCATAGGAAAACCACCCCGTAGCGGATCCGATGGTAGATAGCAGGTCGTTGACGGCCCCGTTCTGGTGAAATAGGACTTGCCAAATCAGTACAATCGAAGCAACAGGTACCATCATCGGGGAGAGAAAAAAGGTGCGGAGCTGGCTCTTAGCGGGAATTTTCTGTTCTAAGAGCACGGCCAATCCCAAGGCCAAAGCCACCGCCAAGGGTACGGCAATGGCGGAGAACATGATCGTATGCTGGGCCGCTGTCTGGAAGGCCCAGTTCCCCAATACCCGCTCAAAATTATCAAACCAGACAAAATTTTGTCGGACGGGGCTGTCGATCATGGCGTAGTAGATGACAACGAAGAAGGGGGCGATGAAAAATGTCATCACCCCGATAAAACTGGGGGCGAGGAAGGCGCCGGAATAGAGCTTGTCCCCCAGTTTTCGATTGAGTTTCACCAGTGTCGCCTTCATTCTGGCTCTCTCCTTCTCCTCCATGTATGGGCGAAGTGTGTTCGCCCATACGTTATCTCTGTTCGTTTAGATAGGTCTGGATACGGTTTTGCAAGATTCTGGCCGTGTCGGCAGCTGTTCTGTCGCCGGCGAAAAAGGGCTGGATTTCCTCCTGTACCATTTCCATGATGATCTCATCAAAGCGGCCTGTCATATTGGCGCTTTCCACAATGGCCCGAAGCCCTCTGGCCTCCTCTTCCGTCATGGGTTGCAGTTCAATCTGGAGATAGTCATCCACCCACCACGAGCCGCCGCCTGTGGGCCACTCGTTGCCATCTTCGTCAACCCACACATCAAACGGTGCCATGGCATTGGCAATCGCCGCATCGTATTGGTCGATCCGCAGGGGGATGCTCCACTCTACACGGAAGTCGGGCAGAAGGAATTGGCGGACAAAGCTCCACGCCTCGTCTTGATGATCACTGCCCGCGTTAATCCCCACGCTTTGCCCCAGGTGAATGACGTGGGCGCCGCCCTCTCCGGTGGGCATCCCGAGAACGGTAAAGTCTCCACCCAGAGCAGCCGCCAGCTCCGAATACCTGCTCGGATTCCAGATGCCCGTCGAGATGAGCAATTGTTCGCCCCGGCGCATCCGGGTATAGTCACTGACGAAATTCTGCCTGAAATTGTTCCCGTCATCCTCTCGCTGTTGGGGTAGGCGGGCGGCAATCTCTAACAGGTGGATAAATGCATCGCTGTTCAGGTTGGCCTGATGCTCGTCCCAATCAATAAACTCCCGACCAGAGAACATGAGCATAATAGAGAGGAAATTCTCCCCCGTCAGCCACTGTCCCATGATGTGCTCCATGTCGGCATCATCTGTCCCCTCTAACAGTTCTAACATATCGGCAAGGGTCCAGGATTGAATATGCCCCACGGCATCCGTCATACCGACCATGGTCTCCAGGCCAAAGCTGTTTGCAACCATGGACAGAGACCCGTCTGCCGTTTCCATCGCAGCGAGAATGTTGGGGAAGAAATCCGAACGGTTCAACACCGGATCGGCATCAATAAAGGCGTAGAGATCGGCAAACATGCCCCGATTCGCCAGAGTGGCGTCGTACCAACCCCAGATGATGTCCGGGCCGTCCCCTACGGCAAGTTCCGCCAGGAGCCGGAGATTTCCTGCGCGCCAGTCGTCATTTGTATTGTAGATGCTGTAGTCCCGCACCTGGATCTGATGGGTCTGGCTGGCCCGGTTAAACGCAATCACCTCTGCGCGGACATCACTGGAGAGCCAAACGCCGCCCAAAGTGATAATTGTCCGTTCCGGCAGCTCCGCTCTGGGGGTACGGGTTAAAGTCATGAACGCCGTATGGAAGCCGCCGCGGGAGTGGGAGCCGGCGTCGCTCACCCACTCATTGGACAGGACAGAGATTCGCCCATCGTCCAAAAAGCCCACATAATAGCCCCAGTCCGCTGTGAGTTCCGACTCAATCCAGTTGAGAATCAGCGCCCGTTCTCCCGTGGCCAAGGTATAGCCAAAGAGGTGGGTTCCGTCGTCTATCAGTAGGTCAAAGGGATCTCCGTCTCGCACGGGGAACATCTGCCGCACATTGGTTACGGAGAATGTAATTGTCTCACCCCAGTTGCCGGCCTCAAAATCGATCTCCCGTAGGACATTGACCCAATTCTGCCTGTCGTCTTCCTCCCAGGCCATCATCACCACCCGGCCATCTCGCAGTTGGGTGATCCCCTGGGTGCCGGATTCCATCTCCAACTGACCGGTCAATGAGAGGTTGCTGTCTAGCAAAAAGATATCCATACCTCGCTCCCCCCAAGCGGAGAGCACTATATATCCGTCATCGGCAAAAAATGCCTGATCCACCGAGAACCAGTCGGAACCTGCCGGAATAACGCCCTGTATCTCCTGATAGGCAACACGATTGCCCTGGAGGTCGTATTCCATATAGGACAGGGTGTGTTCACCGCCCTGCATAGTCCAGCTACTGTTTAATACGAGCAGGGCTACATTGCCATCCTCTGTCATGCGGAGACCTGGAATCTGTGCGCTGTCCGCCGCGGCGGGAATTGTAATCTGCCTCTGGTCTGTCCCGTCGGCCAACATGCTGGCGATTACAATCTGCGGCGGAACGGGTACCCAGTTGTCCCAATCCGTGTCCGGGCCGGGGTCGTAGTGTTCGATGTAATAGTAGAATATCCGATCCCCGTGTACTACAGATCCCTGTATCTGTATGTCCTCCGATATGTCCGGCAGGTCTATGTGCTGGGATAGATAGACATACTCTGTGACGATGGCGTCATTCATATTGACGCCACTGCCCTCTCTGTTGCCACAGGCGGTGAGCATGAGCAGAAGGGCCAAAAGGCCCAGTAACATGCCGAGGGACGCGATTTTTCGCTTCTTCTTTGGGGTAACATTCATAACTGTTCTCCTTTTCTCGGCACGCCCATATATTTTCCATAGCATACCAGATTTATCACGTTAATGCAAGCGAAGTGCAACGTGAATTACGATAGCAGACAAATCTTAAAAATCTGGTGGTATAATTCTTAAGAAATATTTAAGATGGCAAAAATCTCCGTCCCTATAGGGTGCGGCAGACACGTAGGGACGGATTCTTTTCCCGTCCAACTGCTTCGCCTTGAATTGAAAGAACCCAGGTGATATAATGAACGAGATATACTGACAAAAACGACGCAAAAGGAGATCAAAATGAAGATAGGAATCATCGGAACAGGGACAATCGCATCGGCCATCGTGACAGGGTTTTGTACGAAAAAAACAGGTCATATCTTTTTCCTCTCCCCGAGAGGGGCGGAAAAGGCCGCGGCCCTGGCCGCAGCGTTTTCAGAGGCGCAAATATGTGCATCCAACCAAGAAGTCTTGGACAAGGCGGACTGGATTTTCATTACCGTCCAGAAAAGCGGCTTTGACGCATTAAATGAACTCACATTCAGAACAGATCACAAAGTATTAAATATGGCGACAGAAATGCAACTGCCCGACCTCAAGAACCGAATCGGTGAGACGGCAATTTTGGCCCATGTCGTCCCACTACCCATGATCGTAAACGGTTACGGCCCCCTGATCGTATACCCGGAAACACGAGAGATCGGAGAACTGTTTGCGCCGGTGAGCGACGTACTCTACGTCCAGAAGCGCGAAGATGCCCGCGCCCTCCAACTCTTAACCTGCATTATGAGCCCATATTACATGCTGCTGCACGAAATTACAAAGTTCTCAGACGGACAGGGCGTGGATCACGAGGCGTCTGTCAAGTTTCTATATTCCCTATTTAGCGCTTTGGGCAGACGCGGCGCGGAAACCCCGGGCTGTGATCTCGTCGAACTGGCTCATGACATGACCCCCGGCGGCTACAATGAGCAGTCCATGAACACCCTCATGGACAATGGCGCAATTGAGGCGTGGCGCACTGTGCTAGAAGAACTAAATACCAGATTGCAGGCGAATACCAAATAAAAATCACCGTGGAGCAATCAAATATGCAATTGGAAAATGGAAAAATACTGCGTATCCGCAAGGCCGAAAAACAAGACGCGCAGGAAATCTTGGACTATCTCAACACCGTCGGCGGCGAGACCGATAACTTGACCTTTGGCCCGGGGAAGATGCAACTCACCCTGGCGCAAGAGGAGGAATATATCGAAACCACAAACAGCGCCCCCACCTCTGTCTGTCTCGTCGGTATCGTGGACGACAAAATCGTTTGTGTCGGCGGTCTCACCGGGGAGGCCAAGCCCCGGTTGATGCACCAATCTACCCTGGGCATCACGGTTTTGAAAGACTTTTGGGGCTTAGGCGTCGGATCGCACATGATGGACGCACTGATCCAATTCGCCAAAGGCAACGAGCTGATCGAAATCGTCCATCTGGGCGTCCGGGCAGATAATCTCCGTGCCATTGCGCTCTATGAACGGCTGGGGTTCCGGGAGATCGGCCGATATCCGAGGTTTACGAAGATAGGCGATGCCTATTACGACCAGATTCTGATGAATCTGTACGTATGACGGCAAACGGTTCTATAGTAAAACAGGGCGTCGAGGACGCCGCCCCCTACGTGGTATTGTAGGGGACGGCCTCTGGACGTCCCGTTTTTCGTTTTGCTACAGCCCCGTGCCTATCCTACAGGATTATTCCTCGTCTGTTTCATCTCCATCCGGCCAAAATCCGTGCAGATCCGTCTCCTCCCGGAGCATCATGGTGGTATACAGCCCGTGATACCGGCCCCGGCTCGCCATGAGTTGATCGTGGCTGCCCTGTTCGACGATCTTGCCCTCCTCCACCACCAGGATCAGATCGGCGTGGCGGATGGTGGACAGGCGGTGGGCGATGATGAAGCTGGTGCGGCCCTGGAGGATGTGGCTGATGGCGTTTTGGATCAGCCCCTCGGTCTCCGTGTCGATGGAACTGGTTGCCTCGTCTAATACGAAGATGGGCGGGTCCGCCAGTACGGCCCGGGCGAAGGAGATGAGCTGTTTCTCCCCGGTGCTGAGCCGGTCTCCCCCCTCCCCCACCTGGGTGTTGTACCCGTCCTCCAATTTCTCCACCACTCGATCCGCAGAGACCAGCTTCGCCGCCGCTATGACCGCCTCGTCCGTGGCGTCTAACTTGCCGTAGCGGATATTCTCCATGACCGTGCCGGAGAAGAGATGGGGATTTTGGAGTACATAGCCCAGCCGGGATTGGAGCCAGAGCAGGCTCCGCTCCTTATAGTCTTTCCCATCGATGAGCACCTTGCCCCGAGTGGGTTCCAGGAACCGGCAGGCCAGATTGACCAACGTACTCTTCCCCGCCCCTGTCTGGCCCACAATGGCCACAGTGGTTCCCGCCGGGATCTCCAGATTAAAATCCTCCAAGACAAACTCGTCCCCGTCCGGGTATTTGAACCAGATATCCTGAAAGCGGATATCCCCCCGGATGGGTTCCCAGTTCTCCCGCTTTGGGGTGAAGATATCCCCGTATTTGGCCTGGACTTCAGGGGTATCGGTGATCCGCTCGTCCTGGGACAGGAGGTCCCCCACCCGCTCAATGTTGACCTGGGCTGCGAGACACTCTGAGAAGATCCGGGCCATCTGCTGTACCGGCTCCAGGATTACCAGGACGTAGGAGAGGAACACGGACAGGGTCCCCAGGGCCAACACGTCCTCCATGACCATGTGGCCGCCCTGGTAAAGGATCAACGCCGCGGCGACAGAGCCGATCATGACCACCAGGGGGATGAACACGGCATTTAGGCGGGTCTCCCGCATCCGGGCGGAGAAGAATTTCCCCGTCACGCCGGAAAATTCCTCGGTGAGCTGATCTTCGATGACCAGGGTCTTGGAAGTCTTGGCCCCGGTGATCCCCTCGTTGTATGCGCCGATAATCTTGGCGTTGACGGAGCGGATCTCCCGATTGACTTTGAGCAGGCGGCTCTTGAAGAAAAATGTGACCCCGCCGATAATGGGCATAATAAAAATGATAATCAGCGCCAGCCGCCACTCCAAAATAAACATGGAGATGATAATACCGGTCATAAACATGATGTCCCAGAAAAACATGATAATTCCCCAGGCCACAACACTGCTGATCCGATCCGTATCGCTCATGACCCGGGCCAGGATATAGCCAACGGGGGTCTGGTTGTAATAGGTCAGGGAGAGCTTTTGCAGATGGGTAAAACAGGCGGTTCGCATCTGACGCCCCATCTCCATCTCGATGACCATACAGTGGCGGCAGAAAAAGATGACAAGGACGCCCTGAACCGCAATGACGGCCAGATACGCTAGGGCAAAGGGTACAATCCCGCTGGTGGTCTGGGGTACGATGAACCAGTCCACGGCGTATTTCGTAAAGAGGGGCAGAATCACGTCCGTGACGGCGGTCAACAGGATCAGTACCAATGCCAGGACGATCCTGCCTCGCACGGGTTTTACAAATGGCCCCAGCCGTTTCCATGTGGCAATGCTGAAGGATTGCTGCTGGGGGATCGTATCGTATTCCATTACAGTACCTCCCCTCTCTCAGCCTGGCTCTGGAGTGTATAGACCCGGCTGTAGATGCCGCCCTGCTGGAGCAAGGCTTTGTGATCCCCCATCTCCGTTTGCTTGCCCTCGTCCAGCACCAGTATCTGGTCGGCGTGCATGAGAGTGGAGACCCGGTGGCTGATGAGTATCACCGTAGCGCCCTTTGTCCGCTCCCGCAGAGCGGCCTGGATTTTTGCGTCGGTCTCCATATCCACGGCGGACAGGGAGTCGTCAAAAATGAGAATGGGCGTGTCGCAGAGCAGTGTTCTGGCGATGGCCACCCGCTGTTTCTGGCCGCCGGAGAGGGTCACCCCCCGCTCTCCCACCAAGGTGTCATAGTTCTTGCCGAACGCCATAATATTGTCGTCCACGTCCGCCACTTTTGCAACTTGGCGGATTCGATCAAGAGATGCGTCCGGGCGGGCAATGGCGATGTTCTCCCGGATGGTCTTGGAGAACAAAAACGGCTCCTGTAGCACCAGTCCCACCTGCCCACGCAGGTAGTCCTGTTCGATCTCCCGAAGATCACAGCCACCGACAGTAATCTTGCCGCCGTCCTCCGGCAGATCGTAGAGCCGGGTGAGGAGATATGTAATCGTACTCTTCCCGGAACCCGTGGCCCCTAAGATGCCGAAAACGGATCCCTTGGGAATCGTAAAATTCAAATCTCGGAGCACCGGGGTATTCTGATAGGAGAACGTGACGTGATCGAACGTAACGTCTTGAGTCATATCCGGTGTTTTGGCCGCTGATGGCTCCTCCTCCGGCTCTGCGTCTAAAATCTCTAAGAGTCGCTTGGCAGATACGCTGGTCTGGCTCATCTCTGACAGGGTGCGGCCCAGCGCCCGGATGGGCCAGGCCAAAATGTGACTGTAGCTGATAAAAGCGATGAGTTCTCCCAGGGTCAACTGCCCGTTCACTGCGAGATAGGCGCCAAAGATCACCACGCCCATGGTCTGGATCCCCGTGACAATGTCGCCGAGGCCCCAATAGGTACCCAGGAGATAGCCCAGGTCGATCCACGCCTTGGCGAAGGCGTTATTTTTCTCATGGAATTTATCCAACTCAAACCGCTCCCGCCCAAAGGCCTTCACCACCCGGACACCGGTCAGATTCTCCTGTACCCGCACCATGAGCGCCCCCTCCGCCTCGTCGGCTTTGAGGAACCGCTTGGCGATCCCGGCGTAAAAGAGGGCCGAATAGGCCACTACGCCGGGGATAAAAATGGCGGCAAAGATGGCCAGATACACATTCATAGCGAACATGAGGGCCAGTGCCACCATGATAAGCACCACCGTCCGGATGGCCTCAATCAACTGGGCGGAGATAAACCGGTGGACAACCTCCACATCAGAGGTGCACCGCTGGATAATATCCCCCGTCTGGGTGTCCACATGCCACTTGAACGGGAGTTTTTGCACATGGGCAAACAGGGTGTCCCGCAGGGCTTTGATCATCCCCTCGGTACCCTTGCCCAGATTGATGCGGGATATGTAGTTAAACACGCCGGACAACGCCGTACAGAGCAATATCCCCAGCCCGGCGAAGATCAACGTCTGCCGCAGACTGCCAAAGAGGGATAACTCCTCGGCCATGACGCCGTCTACGGTGAATCTGATAATTTGTGGAGCCAAAAACGTGAGTAAAATACTGACCGTCGTGGCGACCATGGCCCAGAAAAAACTCCGTCTGTGGCCGTGGATAAACCGGCGAAACAGACAAAAGGCAGGACGCTTTTCCATATGTGTACCCTTTCTTTGTATGTACCTATTATTGTGCCATATTTAAACAGTAAACGCAACTTATTGACGGACGAGTTTAATTCCCCGCGCTCTCATACCGACGCACACCTATTATTTTATCTGTTTCATTTTGGGCATAAAAAATACACGGTATGCAAACCGTGCCGTAAAATCATTATGTGATACGGGCAGGTCGCCTGTTTACGCAGGCAACACCAAACAAACAGGGGAACTCCCCCGCCTTGCATCGTTTTCCCGCATATTATTTAATTCGCTATACCCTCAAATTTCATGGTAATCATCAACACAGCTCCTTTCTATAAGATGTAGCCATTATAGTCGCTCCCCCTTCTCCTGTCAAGGAAAAAATGTAAATTATCTCCCCGCCGGTGCGGTGTAACGGGCATCGGCCCCCTATCGTTGTGTTACATTTTAGTAATAAACACCCCCTTTGGAAGATTTCTCTATCCACTGCGCAGAAAGTATGGTATAGTATACAGATATAAAATAAAGGGACGATTCCCATGTCGCCCTGTACATATGAGGTGAACCCCCGTGGCCAAGGCTGCCAGCATCCCAACACCCGCACCAAAAATGGATATCAAACGCAGATACGCCCCGGCGTCCGAGGGCCTTACCCGTGAAGAGGCCAGGGTCCGCACCGAGGGCGGCTACACCAATGCGCCTATGGATCCGCCCTCTAAGACGCCCAGACAGATCATACTTGGCAATCTGCTTACCTATTTTAACCTGATCTTCTTTATCCTGGCTACCAGCGTGATTCTGGTTGGCCAGTTCCAGCAGTTGGGCTTTCTTGTCATCGTCATCACCAACATCATCTGTGGTGTTGTCCAGGAGTTCAACAGTAAGCGGGTCATGGATAAAATGACCTTTCTGGCCGCCCCCAAGGGCGTGGTTGTCCGGGAGGGGCAGGAGTTTGTCATGCCCACCGCCCAGATGGTGCGGGACGATGTGGTGGTCTTCCGGGCCGGGAACCAGATCTACGCCGACGCCACTGTCATTGAGGGCAGTGTCCAGGTCAACGAGGCCCTGATCACCGGCGAGGCCGACGAGATCACCAAACGCCCCGGTGATTTTCTCCTGTCCGGTAGTTTCATTCTCTCCGGCAAATGCTATGCCCGGCTGGAGAAAGTGGGCGCAGATTCCTATGTCAACCGCCTCTCCTCTGAGGTGAAAAAGGGCGGCAAGGAAGAGGATTCCGTGATGGTCCGCTCTATCAACCGCCTGATCCTCTTTGTGGGTATTATCCTGATCCCCACCGGGATTTTACAGCTAATCAACCAGACCAATCAAACCGGATCCATTGTCTCTGCCGTCTCGCCGACAGTGGCCAATCTGGTTGCCATGATCCCAGATGGGCTATATCTTCTGACGACCATGGCCCTGGGGGTCTCCGTCATACATCTGGCCCGCAGGCGGGTTCTGGTCCAGCGGATGCGCTGTATTGAGACCTTGGCCCGGGTGGATGTCCTCTGCGTGGATAAGACGGGCACCATCACGGAGAACAAGATGACCGTCAAAGACGTGGTTCCCCTATGCGACGAGCGATTTAACGAAGAAGATATCCGCATGATTATGAGCGACTATGTGGGCAACATGGGGGCCGACAACGAGACCATGGTCGCCATGCAGAAGTATTTTAAAGGTACGGTCATGCAGGGGGCCGTCAAACAACTCCCCTTCTCCTCCGCCAGAAAATACGGCGGCGTCTCCTACGCCGACGACGAGACCTATCTCTTAGGCGCACCGGAGTTTATTCTGCGCCACGACTACGATACCTATCAAGACACAATTGAAGAATACTCTGCCATGGGCTGCCGCGTTCTGCTTCTGGCCCTCTATGATGGAGACTTGGAGCAAGAGGGCATCGTCGGCAACGTCATGCCTTTGGCCCTGATCTTACTCACCAATAAGATCAGAGAAGAGGCCCCGGATACTTTTGCCTACTTCGCCCAGCAGGGGGTGGCGATCAAAGTCATCTCCGGCGACAATCCCGTCACCGTCTCCCAGGTGGCAAAAGATGCGGGAATTGAACATGCGGAGTTGTTCATAGACGCCGCCACCCTGGGTACGCCCCAGGAGATATACGAAGCGGCAAAAACATACACCGTCTTCGGCCGGGTAAAACCGGAGCAAAAACGGCTCTTAGTCCGGGCCTTAAAAGCCCAGGGCCATACCGTCGCCATGACGGGCGACGGCGTCAATGACGTGCTCGCCCTCAAAGATGCCGACTGCTCTATCGCCATGGCCTCCGGTGCGGATGTGGCGTGCCATGTGTCCCAGTTGGTGCTGCTGGATTCCAATTTCGCCGCCATGCCCTCCGTCGTGGCCGAGGGGCGGCGGGTCATCAACAATTTGGAGCGTAGCGCCAGCCTGTTTCTTGTGCGCAATATCTTTGCGCTGTTCTTGGCGCTCATCACCCTCGCCGCCGCACTGCCACTGCCGATTCAGCCCAACCAGATGAGCTTGATCGGCGGCCTGACCATCGGTCTCCCCGGCTTTATTCTGGCACTAGAGCCGAACTTTAAACGCATTGAAGGCCACTTCATGCGAAATGTCATCTTCCACGCCCTTCCGGCGGCCATGACCAATGTGATCCTGGTCTCCGGCGTCATCGTCTACTCTCTCGTCTTTGAGTTGGCAGACGCAGAAATGAGCACCATGAGTTTGGTCATTATGAGCACTGTGGGTATTTTGATGGTCTATAAGGTCTGTCAGCCATTCAACCGCCTGAGAAGGCTACTGTTTGTCGGCGTAGTCGCCGCCATGCTCGTCTCATTTTCCGTTCCCTTCCTGCGAGACTTGTTCTCCATCTATCCCCTGGGGCAGCAGGCCTGGCTTCTGCTCGCAGTTTTCGTCATTGCCACCTATCCCATCATGCGGCTCCTCCGCATCGGCCTGGAGCGCCTCGCCGCCGAGTGGACGGCGCTCTGGGACAAAAGAGAACGACGGCGGGCTTCCTAATCAAAACAGGGCTATCGCAAAGCGGGGCGTCGAGGGCGCCGCCCCCTACATCATGTAGGGGACGGCCTCTGGACGTCCCGCTTTTGTCATTTTGATACAGCTCGCTGTCTGTTTATCCGTCTGTCCGCCCTGAGCGGACGGGTTCTTTCGTTTGCTTCCGAAATAAAATCAACAACCCCACACCGAGAAACCCAAACGCAGCGGATATGACGAAGTATCCATTGTGCCCCCACTCACTGCCAAAAAGACGATGGGATAACGTGTTGACCATGGGAGAGAAAATATCAGGCAGATATCCGATCAGGGATATGAGACCAATGGCGAGACCCATGGTCTGATTGCGCACCTTGCACTCCCCCAAGATGGACCAATAGGTACCCCGTATGGCCCAGAGAAAGGTAATACAGACCAAGATAATGACAACAGCCAAATTGACCGGGATATCCGGGGGTAAAAAGGCGATCACAAGCAACAGGATGGAACCTATCGTCAACGTCCCTATGACCACATTGGCACGGCCCAGTCTATCTGCCAAAAAGCCGCCCAGGATTCCGCCTACGGGGCGCATCCACTGTGCGATCACCATGATTGTGGCCGCTGTTACGGCGGTTACGCCCAGGTTGTTTTGCATAAAACTGCTCATGGTCCGAAAGGTCCAAAACACGAAATAGCCCATAAATATGATGCCGCCCACCAGAAAGATCAGCTTGTTTGCATACAGTTCCTTAAAACCGGACAGGCCGAAGGTATCGCCCTTGTCCGCCTTAGATTCTTTATCGTCTTTGACAAAAATGCCTACGAGAAGAGATACGGCCAAGAGGAAGAATGAATACATATAGATGACCCCGACCAATGCCTGTCTGGAAGTTTCTCCATTCCTGGCATCCCCCATCACATTGCTGAAGATAAACAGGGCGGCCATGGCAAGTGTAGCCTCTACAACGCCCCGGCCCCCATCCCACATACCGAAGAACCGGCCCTCCTCCCCGGAGCGGGACAGGAGTTTGACTAACTTCAAATGTGCGCTCCAGAAAGTGAAGATGGAGAAAATGCCCCAGACGATGTAGATGAGTATCACATGGGTAAAAGATGGGATCTGCGCAAACCAGAGTCCCATAGCACCTGTCACAAATAACGATATGGTCAGTAGCCATTTCGCAGAAAACCGATCACTGAGATATCCGCTTGGAAAATATCCAATGACAGTGACAATGCCCATTATAGAGAATATGGCATTTAACTGAGATGCCTCCATATGAAATACTTCCAAAATGGTCACTTCATACCCGTGCCGCAAATAGATCAGCGGGAATATGCTGCCCGCCGCAACAACGACTAACAGCAGCTGAACATATCGGGCGAGTTTGCCCTTGTCGTGTGCTTGACTTGTATTAGAATTCATAAATGATACGCTCCTTTCAAGATGCCAACCGATCATAGCACATGAAATGCGACAACAGTATGTCCTGTTTCATGGGAACACGTATTATTTTTTTCAAATTCAACTCCTACTTTTTTCACTTCCGCTAATCTTAAACACTCCCTGTGTGAGATTCAACAAATCCATTCTCAACATCAAGCCCACGCCCAATATAGCTTTTATTTCCTATTACCTCTAAATTGCCCTTGGTGGTAGGGTGTTCTACTCCTGCTTTCTGGTGCCACATTTTATACCCAACGGAATCCTTTGCCTTAATATTTGCGAAAGCGATAGGCAGACCCGCTGACAGATTAAAACTTTTGCTCGATTGAAGCTGAAAATGAAGATGAGGTTCATTCGTATATCCTGAGTTGCCGCATTTGGCAATAACATCCCCCTGTTTCACCCTGTCGCCCACTTTTACAGAAACACTATTAGGCATAAGGTTTCCTACATAACTGTACTCACTATCATTATGCTGGATAATAATATGATTCCCTTTCGTATCCCATGTATCTAAATAAGCCGTCATGCCATCTGTAAGGATTATAAAAAAATAAGCATAACGCTGACTCATTTCGCTCCAAGCAATAGATAATTCTTTGGTAACGCCGCCGTCATAGACGCACCACCTTCCTGTAAATGGGAGGATATAGTTGCTTTTGCAGGTGTAATTTTCTTTAGAGGGCAACTGAAAGCCGAATTTTATCCGAACCCAAATCATTGCCCAATACTGAGGAATCAAATGTCGATTCAGAATCACTAATATCAGTATCGTAGGAGCCCAGCCCCAAAGGCGAGGCATGTCAAATATATTATTCAAAATAAAAGTCAAGAATATAACTCCCACTCCCACCCAACTGGAATGATTTCTCACCCAATGTAATATTTTTTCCATAAAAATCATCCTCTTTTAAGTTCTTTTATAATGTGGCCGGCGGTGTGATTACCAGTGCAAAATCTTGCAATTACCTATCATCCGTGAGCGGGTTTTCGCAATATGGCATAACAACTTCCCTTATTTCTTGAATCATCTCCTTTACTTCATCGCGAGAAGCGTGAAATGGTTCAATATAAAATCCATAGCCATCACGGAGGGCATTTACATCATCTTCGGGAAGATGTTTTTGAAACTCCTCCATAAGTCCATTATTAAAGCTCTTAAATTGGGTAATAAAAGCCTTGCGCGAAGTATCTTCAGCTATTTCTCTGATTTCAGCTATGGAAATATAAAGTCAAGTTGTTTTCCATGTTTAGACATAAAAAAATGTGTTCTTATCGTCTATAGACAACTGTATGTTCTGTTTAAAATATTAAAAATAATAACTCCATAAACAAATGTCGAATAATTGTGATATAAGAACCCCACCCACTGGCAAAATCAAAGATTTTGAGCGGGTCCCGGGAACCTTGATGACTGATTTGGCACTTCGTGCCCGGCAGCCCTGCCGCCTCTTTGCTTTGCAAAGGAAATCATGATATAATATCCTTTAGTTTGCACGCAGGGAGGAACGTTTGATGCAAAGAGATCCCGCTGAAATCAGAAAGCTCGCTTCTCGCTCGTTAAAAAATATCGTCTCCAATGTGGAGCGTGTCATCATCGGCAAACGGGAGGCCATTGAACTGGCCGTCTGTTCTTTTATCTGTAAGGGCCACGTACTCATCGAGGACATGCCCGGGGTCGGCAAGACTAGCCTCGTATCGGCCATTGCGAAATCCTTTGACTGCTCCTTTCGGCGGATTCAGTTTACGCCGGATATTCTGCCCTCTGATATCATGGGATTCTCCATGTACAACCAAAAGACGGGAGAGTTTGAATACCGCCAGGGCGCCATTATGGCCCAGATTATCCTGGCCGATGAGATCAACCGCACCTCGCCTAAGACCCAGTCCAGCCTCTTAGAGGCCATGGAGGAGAATCAGGTCACCGTAGACGGTAAGACTTATCCTGTGCCGCAACCCTTTATCGTATTCGCCACTCAGAACCCCATCGAATACCTGGGTACCTATCCCCTGCCGGAGGCCCAGTTGGATCGGTTCTTTATGCGGATCTCCCTGGGCTATCCCACGGCAGAGGAAGAGAGCGCACTGTTAGATCGCTTTAAAGAACAAAGCCCCCTCTCCGCGCTGCAGGCCGTCTCTAACGCCGATGCCCTGGCCGTGATGCAAGAACTTGTGACCAGAGTACATGTGGACCCGAGCATCAACGCCTATATCGTGGCAATCGTCAGACAGACCCGGGAGGACCCGGACATCGCCCTGGGCGGGAGTCCGCGCACCACCCTGTGTCTCTATCGCGCTGCGCAGGCCTGGGCCCTGTACAACGAACGGGACTACGTCCTGCCCGACGATGTGATCAAAATGGCGGTCCCAGTGATCGAGCACAGGCTCGTATTGAAGCGGGAGGCCAAAATGAGGCACATCACCGCACAGGAAGTTGTACGGCGGATCGTATCCAGCACAGAGATTCCTCGGTAAGGAGGTCACCATGGCGAAAAATCGCTTGATTTACGGCGTGGTTCTTTTGGCCATGCTTGTTCTTCTGTTCATACAGGAAGAGCCTATGACCTATTTTGCCCTGTATGCGGTGCTCATTCTGCCGCCCCTCTCGCTACTTCTCACTCTTGTCAGCCGACTCCATGTGGAGAAACGCGGAGCCCAACGTTTCCTGCACTTAAAAGACTATTTTACAGTTTCGGATTCCCTACACCCAAACAATGTCACAAAGGGTGAAGCCGTTCAATACAAGCTCTACGTAAAAAACAACTCCTTTCTGCCCTGTATCTTTGCCAAAGCGCGTTTTCGCGCCGACAGCACGGCACTGGATGTAAATGATACGGAGCAATATTTTTCGGCAAACCCCAGGGGCCGCCGGGATGTCATGTTTCAAATCCGCGCAAAATACAGGGGAAACTACGAGGTCGGTGTCAATACGATTGTATACTATGACTTCTTGGGCCTCTTTCGATTCAAACAAAAATTAGACAAAAAGCTCATCTTTACTGTCGTCCCGCGGATCCGGCCCATCTCCTTTTTACCCTTAGACACCACGGCCCACGACTTGTCTATCGCCAGAAATTATATACAGGATGAAGACTATAGCGTCATCTCTGATTTGAGACAATATCAGCCCACGGACAGTCACAGACGAATCCATTGGAAAGCAAGTGCAAAGAAAAGCGAACTGATCAGCAAGAATTTTGGGGAGATGGAGCAAAAATCCGCAGTATTGTACATAGACAACACAGAGACAACCCTGCCCCGAGAGGACACCATGATGGAGGCCCTGGTCTCCGCGCTGGCCTATTGCCATCAAAATGGGTATTCCATCTTCCTACGCTACTCCGGAGACGAAGATAGCAGTTTTTCCACCAACTTTTCCAGCCTGTACAGCGAGGCCGCAAACATAAACTTCCAAGAATGTGATCCATTTGATAACCGATTCAACCGCTTTATTTCTCTCCACATGGAGTCGCTCAATCTCCTGTTGTTTGTACAGAATGTGACAGAGGATGTGATTTCCCTTGTACACACCTTCCAACAGTACGGCAATAACGCAATCCTCTTCTATTTTCACGATCAAACAGGGGCGGATACATTGAAAAAACTGCGTGAGCTAAACCTGATCTGCGTTGATTTTTATACACTTTCCTGTTAATCTCCAAAAATAACAGGAGAAAGGATATTCCAATGGACACCAGGAAAAATACCGGACGCTTCGATGCGGTCTTTCTCATGACCGCCGGGGTTCTCCTGGCCTGGAGCCTTGTTTCCGGCATCATCAGCACCACGGAGTTTGATCAACATCACCTCGTCGGCCTGATCCGGATGTTTTGTATCGTCGGTGCGCTTGGCTTTATTTTCTCTCGTAAATATTACGTCTGGATCAGCATCATCGTATGCGTCTGCGCTCTGATTTTTCTCGCTGTCGGGTTCTTCTCTTCCCCGCCGGAACCCCGCTTGGCAAATGAGGCAGCCGATTTTATCAGGGGCGTGCTCTGGTACATAATGGGATATACTTACCACACCGCGGCCTACGAGAGAGCCGTCATTTGGGCCCTCAGTATTGCAATCGGACTTCTTGTCGTGTTGTTTGGCCACGTCCGCTCTCGGTTTTTGTTCCTCTTTGTCAATTCCGCCGTGATTATGGGGTTCACCATCGTCTCGCCGTTTTTTTCCTACTCTCTCTCCTTTTATGCCTTTGTCTTTTCCATCTTGGCCTTTTTAATCAAACACTTGAGCCGAAGAGGTGCCAAAAAGGCGGGAGGCGGCCTGTCTTTTCCCATCTATGCCCTGCCCTTGGCGATTATTTGCATCGGGCTGGCAGCCCTCTTCCCGCCCCTCTCTGAGGAGGTTTCCAACGATATTTGGCACAGCCCCCTCTTGCGCCCGGTACGTGAAATAAACGATATCTTCGTCCCCTTCACCGGACCCGATTATTTTTCTCTCGCCCAGACCGGTTTTGGCGGCGGGGATCAGAGGCCTCTCGGAGGCAATGTCGTCACGGACTACCGCCAGGTGATGCGACTCTGGTCAGACGCGCCCTTGCCGATCTATTTGACCGGGGCCATCCTGGATACCTATACGGGCTATTCCTGGGTCAACACCCTAAACGAGCAGACACCCTTGGCGTTTGACGAAACCCAACAAACTCTCGCCCTATACGAGCGCGCCACAAGCGATGCCGCGTTCCGCCTCCTCCTCGGCGAAGTCCACAGAATACCCACAGTGCATACAACATATCTCACCTGGGAGATAACATTGGATGATGAAGATCTGGAGATGCGGTATCTGTTGGAGGCCGGGGCCAGCGAAGAAGAAGATGGCAGGTCGTGGTGGAATTTCCTCCATGCGAGGGCGGAAGTGGACATTCAAGCCGCAACCGACTATTTAGCCGAGCGCTATGGAGTTTCAGCAGATGACATCCGGGCGGTGTCACAGGGGATTTCTTCCTCATATGATTGGCGTTTGATAGAGTATCAGGCGGGGTTTGAGATAACGCTTGATGACCGATCCTTTTTCCGTGACATCGACATGGGCGCCCTCGAAACCCGAAATGCAATGATCGGCATTTTAAACAATCGCACCCACTCCGTCTTCTATCCGGACATTGTGCGGCATATATACGCCCACCCCACAGATATGGCTTTTTTACAAGAGGAGAGCGGACGCCTCCTCACGGAAGGGTTGATGCCCAGGCACAACTGGTACACGGTGCGATACAGCCCGCCCCCCACACGCGGTGAGTTGGGTTTTGACATAGCGATTGCCGATGCTATATTGAATCCCTCCAGCATGTTGCATCTCTCCTACCGCGGCGTCCTGCGAACTGTCAGCCAAATGGTATCCGCGTACAGCTACCTCAACTTTATCCATGCGCCCCAGATCATAAGGACCAACGGGGATGCCATTTCTTATGCAGAACTGCTCTACAACTATCTCATCCCCCGGGCAGATTGGATCTATGAGACCTATACCGCCCTGCCAGCGAACTTCCCCGCCCGGGTGCGGGATCTGGCCCACGCAATCACGGCAGATGAATTTTCCGATTTCCAACGGGCCAGACAATTAGAGATCTTTTTGCGAAACGGATTCCAATATACCCTGACACCCGGCCCCCCGCCGACAGATATGGATTTTGTAGAGTATTTTCTCTTTTACGGCCAGGAGGGGTATTGTACCTATTTTGCGACGGCCTTTGTCACAATGGCCCGCAGTATCGGCCTGCCCGCCCGTTATGTAGAGGGCTTCATGGTGAGCGGAGTCAGGGACGAGGAGGGGTTCTTCCCCGTGTTAAACAGCATGGGTCACGCCTGGGCCGAGGTGTACTTTGAAGGGTTCGGCTGGCACCGCTTCGAACCCACCCCCGCCGCAAATTCCATTGCAATTCCCCACCTCCCTCATAGGCCATCGCCGCTGCCGGATCGTCCAGCAATGGGGCCGAACCTCCCGCCGGATCTCACCCCGGACGAGATGGACGACCTCCTAGCCCAGAATCGTCCCACAACGCCTGGGTCTGATCCATCTGCGTCCAATCAAGGGGGCGAAGACGTTCCGGCGCAAAACAGCTACTTGCTCGTGATTCTCCTGATTGCCACTCTCCCCATTGCCGCCCTGGTCTGCAGAGTGCTCTGGGTTCATCGCCGGGAAGTTAAGGCGAAGGGACAGGGACATACAAAAGCCGTCATATACTACTATGATGCTTTATTAAAACAATTGAAGTTTTTTGAGTTTGAACCAAAAAAAACCGAGACGCCACTCCAATTTACTGACCGGGTGGCGGAGGAGTTTGGCTTCCCAAGTCATACCTTCTTCCCAAAAGAGATCGCCGATATCTTTGGCAAGGCCCGCTACGGCGACAACGCCATCACCCCGGAAGATAGACGTCAGATAGAGGGCGAGATGGATCGATTGGCCGCCTCCATCGAGAGTTATACAGGCCGTGGACGGTATCTGTTCTACAAATATATCTTGGCAACATTGTAGCCGCGCATGATAGCATGATTTTGACAAATTATTAGGAGGAAGCGCATATGAAACAACTTGATCTGGGCAAAATCGGCCTTTGGGGATCTGAGATATCCCTGGGCTGTATGCGAATGCGGGACTTATCTGTAGAAGACGCCGCAATCGTGCTCCGCACATCCCTGGATTCCGGTATCAACTTTTTCGACCACGCGGATATCTACGGCGAACACGGTTTAGCAGAGGAGATTTTCGGCAAAGCCGTAAAAGCCCTGGGCGTAAAGCGGGAGGACATGAAACTCCAGACAAAATGCGGCATCCAAAAGTCCCCTGACCAGAAGAGGGGCCTCGGCTTTAACTTTTCTAAAGCGTACATCATCAGTTGTGTGGAGGGGAGTTTAAAACGGCTCCAAGTGGACTACGTAGATCTGCTGGCCCTCCACCGCCCCGACACCTTGATGGAACCGGAAGAAGTGGCCGCGACATTTGATATCTTATACCGCTCTGGCAAGGTGCGCCATTTCGGGGTGAGCAACCAGCCCCCCGGCCAGATGGCACTTCTGCAAAAATACACCGATCACAAGCTGATCGTCAATCAGTTGCAGTTCAGTCTCGTCCACACGGGGATGATCGACGCCGGATTCCACGCCAATATGAAGACGTCTCACAGTGTCGATCACGACGGCGGGATTCTAGAGTATTGCCGCTTACACGATGTGACCATCCAGGCCTGGTCTCCCTTCCGGCCCGCCGTACACGGCGGCGTCTTTATTGATAACCCGGAATATATCGAACTGAACGCCAAGTTGGCCGAGTTGGCCGAACAATATCGCGTCACAAAGGACGCCATCGCCGCCGCCTGGATCTTACGCCACCCGGCTAAAATGCAGGTCATTATCGGCTCTATGAATCCAGGCCGCATCGAGAAAATCTCAGAGGCCGCCTCTATTTCCCTAAGCCATGAAGAGTGGTATGCCCTCTATCTCGCCGCCGGGAATATGCTCCCGTAATACATAAGAAATGCAAAAAAAGACTTGTCGCGCTCACTTTGAGTGACAAGTCTTTTTTATTTTGGTTATCCCCAAATGAGCCTGAAAATATTGGCCCCCGCCGCAAAGGTGCCGATGGCGCTCCCCAGATTGGTCAGGATCACCACCAGGAGGACTTTTAAAAATCGATTTCGGAAAAACCACCCTTTAACGCTGAAAATATCCTCCGGAATATTCTGCACGTCCTGCACCGTGGGTTTCTTTGCCCAGGCCTCTACAAGGCCCGCAAACCACCCGGCGGCCAGGAAGGGATTTAGCGTTGTCAGAGGGGCCGCCATAAATGCGGTGAGGATGCTCAAAGGACGCGCTAAAGCAATTAGGGCAAACAGTGCAGCGAGGCCCCCGTTCCAAAGCCACCATACCCATAGGCTCTGAACTCCCAAATCTATACTCTGCGTAAAGGCGAAAGAGATCAGAACGATCATGGCGATGGGGATAACCCAGGCAAGCCATTTCCACTTAGATTTCCTCTTGGGCACATGGGTGATTGCGGCTATGTCCTGTTCTTTGGGTATCTCTTCAATGACACCCGGTACATGGGCGGCACCCAAGACGGCCAATACCTTTGGCCCCGGGGCATTTTTTATTTTATCGGCCAAATACTGGTCTCTCTCTGTAATGAGCACCTGGCCAATGATGGGAAATTCCGCCCGCATCTCGGCCAGGATGCCCTCCAGCATGTCCTGCTCCATCATGGCGGCAAAGCTTTCCTCTGTGATCTCTTCCTCTTCTTCCTCATCACCGAGGAAGCTATAGAGCACTTTGACCTTTTCTCTAAGTGTCAAAAATTTCCAAATCCGCTGAAACGTGACCTGGACGGAGCGGTCTGCCAGCACCAGCTCGGCGCCGATCTCCTCTGCGCTTTTGATCCCTTGGATCATCTCTCCGCCCACTTGGGTACCCAGCTTTTTCGCCAGACGCTTTTGATAAGACGAGAGAAGCATTTGAACCAGTACCCGGCCCACCTTTCTCTCTCGGATCACCTGGGACACATTCATCTGCTCCAAAGCTTTTGGGTTTTTGATGGCCTGATATCTGGCCTCGTCCAGTTCGACGCAGACACTGTCTGGTCGCTCCTGGTCAATGGTCTCCCGCACCAGGGTCACACTGGCCTCCGAGACGTGGGCCGTGGCAACCAGGATGATCTCTTTGTCCTGATATTGTAATCTTGTCACTTGTTCCGACATGGGAGTCATTCCTTTCGATTTCTGGGGGGTCTATAAGAGGCTATAGGGGGTCTATAGAATGCCTCTAGGGGCGTTCTAGGTATAAACTATTCCGCAGACGGGGACGCTATGAGGAAATCAACTCCACGGAGGTGCAAGATGAGACATCATTTTCCGAAAAAGAAAACCAAAAAGGACAGAGTCCAGCCCGACAACGCCACCTACGCCTTAGCGGACGCCAAAGTGACCAATCCGGTCACCGGCACCACGATTCCGACAGAAGCAGGCGTTGACGAGGCCAAGAACTGGGTGGAACACAATCAGAAGTAATCAAACAAGAAAAGGCCGTATCCGGTTTTCCGGCTGCGGCCTTTTGCTCCCTCCGGGTCAGCGGGGTCAGATCTTGTTTAAAATGCTCGCTTTGCGCACTTCGATCCGCACACGATCTTCACCCGTCTCCATGGTGATCAAATCGTCCTTAATATGGACAACTTTTCCCACAATGCCACCGGCGGCAATGACTTTGTCCCCGACGGCCAGAGCGTTGCGCATCTCCGCTTCCTGTTTTCTCTGCCGCTGCTGCGGACGGATCAAGATGAAGTAGAAGACCGCAATCACCGCACCCATCATGAGAAATTGAGTAGCCATTCCATCTCCGAACATAACAAAAAACCTCCAAAATGCGATTTCATCCCGGTTATTATATCTTGCCTTTGTCCCAATTGCAAGGGGTTTCTAGTTTCTGCTAAAGTTTCTCCGCAAGTTTTTCAGAAAATGTCCGGCGGAAGAGGTCAAAGCCGCCTTGATCCAGGGCGTTTTGCATCTCTTCCATGAGTTTGTTGTAAAAATACAGATTGTGGATTACCGCCAGACGCATGGCCAGCATCTCGCCACATTTGAACAGGTGGCGAAGATAAGCTCGGCTATAGCGGCGACAGACGGGACAGGTGCAGTCCGGGTCAATGGGACCGGAATCGGCTTTATATTTTTCGTTTTTGATATTCATAGCACCGGACCAGGTGAACAGATTTCCGTGGCGACCATTTCGGGCGGGCATGACGCAGTCGAACATATCAATGCCCCGGGCAACCGCCTCGATGAGGTTGGATGGCGTCCCCACGCCCATGAGATATCGGGGCCGATCTGTCGGCATGTGTTCTTCCACCATCTCAACCGTATCGTACATCTCCTGATGGGTCTCCCCCACGGCCAGACCGCCGATGGCGTAGCCGGGTAAATCCAACTCTGCGATCTGCCGCATGTGGCGCACCCGCAGATCGGGATAGGTGGCCCCCTGATTAATCCCGAAGAGGACTTGCCCCTCGGTCACCTTTTCCCCCGCTTGCTCCAGCCGCTTCAACTCGTCTCGGCAGCGGATCAGCCAGCGGGTTGTCCGCTCACAACTCTGCGCCACATAGGAATGGGGCGCGGGGATTTCAATACACTCGTCAAAGGCCATGGCGATATCGGAACCTAAATTGGCCTGGATTTTCATACTCTGCTCCGGGGAGATGAAAATGTGCCGCCCGTCCACGTGGGACTGGAACCGCACCCCCTCCTCAGTGATCTTTCTAAGCCCCGCCAGGGAGAATATCTGAAATCCGCCGCTGTCGGTGAGCATGGGTCCATCCCAGGTCATCAGAGCATGGAGTCCGCCAAACGCACGGATAAGTTCATCTCCGGGCCGCACGTGGAGGTGATAGGTATTCGCCAGGGCGATCTGACACCCGACTGCGGTCAAATCCTCTGCGGACAAGGCCCCTTTGATGGCCCCCTGAGTGGCGACATTCATAAACACGGGGGTCTGCACCGTACCATGGGCCGTGGTCAGCGTCCCCCGCCGGGCTTTGCCTTCTGTTTTTAGTAGTTGAAACATGATTGTCACACCTTGTAGGGGCGAACATTGTTCGCCCATTTTGAATTGCGTAGAATGTTGAATAAGCGGGCGAACATTGTTCGCCCCTACAGAAACGTTTCCAACTCCGCCGGCGTAAACCGGTGTATCGTGTCGCAAAACTGGCAGGTGACCGTCGTGTCCTCCCCCGATTGGATCATCTCCCGGATCGCATCCGATCCGGCACTGCGGAGGGCTTGCTCTACCCGCTCACGGGAGCAATAGCAGCGGTATTCCACCGGATTCTCCGCTAAAATGCGGGGCGAGAAGCCCGCCAGGACTTTTTCGGCTAAACCATCCGGGCCGTGTTCTTTTAACGTATCCGTCACGGGGCCTGTGAGCGCCACATTTCGCTCCAAGGCATCCAGCGTCTCCTCTGGCGCACCGGGCAAGAGCTCTACCACGTATCCCCCGGCGGCCAATACAGACTGATCTCGATCTACCAGCACCCCCAGAGCGACTGCTGTGGCCACTTGTTCGCTCTCCAGGTAATAGGCCGCCACGTCCTCGGCAATCTCGCCGCTGACCAGATTGGCACTGCCAATATACGGCTCTTTTAATCCGATATCCTTGGTCACCGTAATGACACCGTCCCGGCCCACGGCATCCCCTACGGCCAGCTTGCCATCTGACCGCCGGGGGAGTTCCACCGCCGGATTTTGTACATAGCCACGGATATTGCCCCCCCAGTCGGAGACCACGATGATACTCCCCAGAGGCCCGCCGCCGTTGATCCGCAGGGTGACGCTCCCCCGCTCCTGTTTAAGTTGAATTCCCATCATACTGGTGGCGGCCATGGCCCTGCCCAGGGCCGCCGTTGCCACGGGGAGGGTGCGGTGGATCTGTCTGGCCCGCTCCACGGCGGCCCGCAGGCTCACCGCGGTGAGTTTTACAAATCCATCGGCGGAAATCGCAGAGATCAATTTATCCAACGTGTTGATTACCCTTTCGTAGGGGCGAACATCGTTCGCCCGTTTTTGGATTGCGTATCCTATTAAACAAGCGGGCGAACCGTGTTCGCCCCTATGGCTTTACTGCCGAAATAAACATCCGCCCCGCTTTTGTCCCCGGCGGCATATTTTCCGGATCTTCTGTGATGGAACTCTCGCCAAATCCGGCTTTCTCCAGTGCGGCTTGGATTTCCGCACGGGTGTAGGCGTATTCCACGTGGGTCTCGCTCCGACGCATCCAGAGATCACCCTTGGGCGTAAACAGGTCAAAGTCATAATAGCAGGCCCGCTCCGCCGAATCAAAGGCGCATCGCCACAGACAGAGGACATCTTCCCGTTCGTCGCAAAAAATTGCCCCGTCTTGGCCCATGAGCTTTTCCGGGGTGTTTAAATCAAAGGCGAAGACAGAACCCGGGGCCAGGAACAGAAAAATACGCCCAAGGGCTGTTTCCAGCTCAGTCGGCGACAAATAGTTCATCCCATCTAAAGAGCAGACAGCGGCGTCCACCGTCCCGTACAAATCCAGCGATCCCATAGACTGTTGGAGGTAGAGAATATCGCCCCCCTGCTCCACCGCCTGAGACAGCATCTGGGCGGAGGCGTCCACACCGATCATCTGATGGCCCCGCTCGGCGAGCAACCGGGTAAGCCGCCCTGTCCCGCAAGCTAAGTCCAGCACCAGTTCGGGGGCTCGTCCATCTCTCGTGATTAGGCGCTCATAGTGGTCGGCCAGGGCGGTATAGTCTACGTCCGCTGTCAGTTGATCGTAAAAATGGGCTAGATAGTCATAGGCGCTCATTCGCTTTTCTCTTGCTCCGCCAGACGGTTAAATACGGTCTCATAGCCCCCGGTTCCGTATTGGAGAGAACGGTTGACCCGACTGATGGTGGCGCTGCTGGCCCCCGTCTGATCTAAAATCTCGCCGTAGATCATACCGCTGTGGAGCATCTTGGCCACCTGATACCGCTGCTCCATAGCCCGCAACTCCGTCACACTGAGCAAATCCTCAACCAGCTTGATGCACTCTTCTACGGTCTCTACGGCCAAAATGGCATCATATACGCCCATATAGCGCGGTCTTTTTGTGTTTTTGTTCATCTTCGCACCTCCTGCGCTGTATCGTCAGACTATTTTATGCTTGTCCGTCTTTCATTTTTATTTTACAGCATTAACGTATGAAAGTAAAGCCCCATTTTTCGCTCTCTTTGCAGAGTCTGGCCATCTGAAAAATTTTAATCAAACTCTAATCAAACAACGGATTGCAAAACTTGGCGAAATAGTATATACTTTTCAGGGTTAAGGGAAAGATCACCTGTGAGGTGAAACAGAGAAAGGGAAAATCTATGCGACATATTCCCAATATTTTATCGAGTTTTCGGATTGTGCTGATTCCATTTTTCGTCCTCAAAGTGATCCAGGGCAACATGTTTGCCGCGGCACTTCTTTTGATTCTCTCCGCCCTGACGGACATGCTGGACGGATTTCTGGCCCGGCGGTTCGGCTGGGTCACAAACGTGGGCAAAGTCTTAGATCCCGTCGCCGACAAGTTGACCCAAATTTCCGTCTGTGTGCTCTTCGCCATACACCTTGCTGAATTTTGGTTTCTTTTTGCGATTTTAGCGCTGAAAGAGTTGACCATCATGCTCTTTAGCGCCTATCTGGTGAAAAACCGTGTCCAACTCGAGGGGGCCAGATGGTTTGGCAAACTGACCACCGCCCTGTTCTATACCTCCATGATTCTAATCGCCCTCTTCCCCGCTCTGCCCGTCTGGGTGGTCTATACGTTACTGATCTCCACAATCATCTGCGCAATTGGTGCAACGCTGATGTATATCCCGGAATTTATCCAGCACAAAAAACGGATCAAGCCGGAAATAGAGTTGGAGATTGAGTAGGGATTCAGCCAAAAAGACGCTGTGGATTTTTGTCCACAGCGTCTTTCGCTTTTCACGCATATTACGCCGGTTCTTCTTGTCTGCTCAAGATATATTTCCAGTCGATTGCCCCGGTTTCGATTCTGGTCAGGTAGTGGTCGTTGGTGGCGGCGACCACTGCGGCGAAATACCAAGCCGTATCTGCCACGTCCGAGAAGAGAATGGCGCGCTCCAGATTGACTACATTGGCGGCTGCAAATGCAGGCTGGTCGTAAATGCGCTCTAGGATCCGGTTGATGGTTGTGGCGGCCTCGGCGCGGCTGAGGTTTTCTTGGGGATTGAAGTTTCGACCATCGTCACCTCGCATCCACAGCTCTTTATATACGGTGTATACATAGTGCAGCGCCCAGGCGCTAATATCGTCCGCATCGACGAAGGAAATATCGCCAGCTTCTGTGTAATAGTCGATGGTCCTCGCCAGGAGAGCGGCGAACTCTTGTCTGGTGATGGGGTCTTCGGGTTTGAACGTCCCGTCGTCAAACCCTTTGATGAACCCGGCGCCATAGGCCCATGCCACATAGTAGTACCACCACTGACCGGACTCCACATCGCTGAATCTGTCAAATACAGTCATACCGTCTGGCAGGAAGTCGATCCCGGTCTCGAAGTCCAGGAGTACAATCCGCGCGAGGACTGTGGCGACTTCTGCACGGCTGATGTTGTTCCGGGGCATGAAGAGGCTGTGCTCGTTGCCGATCATATAGAGGGGATGGAAATCGCGGTCACCGGGGAGACCGGGGGCGTCGCAGTCGCAGTCGGGGTAGTCCTCGCAGCAAGGAGGTGGTGGAGGCGGTGGTGGGGGGATGGTGCCGGGAGATCTGACTGTCGTCGTTGTACTGCTATCATCGCCCACATCGGGATTGTTCGGGTCTTCAACCTCTGCAGCGTTGGTGATTGACGTATTCGCTGCCGTTCTTGCAGCTGTCACCACAAAGGTGATTCTCACAGTTTCGCCGGGAGCAAGTGTTCCGAGCTCCACGGTTAAAGTCTGACCGTCAAAGCTGCCGATTGCGCCCGTCGGCAATATGAGGTTACGTGGATTTTGTAGTTGCGCCGGTAATGTGTCAGTTACGACTAAACCAGTCAATTCTACATTACCCGTGTTTGTCACCGTGAGCATATAGGTCAACGCACCGCCTGCCACTATTGTCGTCGGTGCGGTTTTAAGAATCTCGACCTCTGGTGTTTCAGGCTCGAACCGTGCATGTAGCGTTATATTTCTGTCGACCACTGTGCTAAAATCAAACGACTCGTCTGCGTCCTCCTCGAACCAGCCGAGGAAGACGTAACCCGCACGCTCTGGGTCGGGATCTGGCTCTGTCGCTGTTTGGCCGATTGGTACAATCTGATAAGTAACTCCATCATCATCCACAAAGGACACCCTCCATGCAATACGTTCCCGCGTCCAGGTGATGTCGCCTTCTGGAGCATTGTTTGGGAATGGAGGCCCGTATAACGCTATCAACTCCTCAGCAGGCAGCGAGTAAGTGCCGCATGAACTCACCCAACTATCTACGAAAAAGGCATCAGCAGGCGGCAGATTAATACCAACATTTGAACGAAGTGTAAAGCTATCATTTAATGTAAGATAAGTTAGAGATGGCATATCCGTAAATATATTGCCTTTCCACCAAGACTGTTGAGCAGAGGTCACCCAACCGGACAAGTCTAGCGCTTCCAGACTACTTGCACCCCAGAACAAATTATACATAGTTGTCGCATCGGCGATGTCGAAATTATTCCCTAACCCCACTATTTCGGTTACATTCGATAGATGGGAGAAAAATCCGTCAAAGCTTCCTACAACAGTAATCGGCCCGTCGAAAACAATCCTGCTGATATCGCTTCGACCACTCCACGGGCCCTGTGTGCCAGACCAGTCAATTGTTCCCGCATCTACCATCAATGTACCATCACTATACAATCGCCACGGCAAGTTGCTGGTGGCAATTGTGCCAGACTCAACTTCTGTCGCTCCTGGCGCGGGGGCTGCTAACGCCGTCGGCATCAACGTGAGCAACATGCAGAGCACAAGTAGAGCGCCAATGCCCTTCTTCATTTTCTTCATCATGATCGCTTAACCTTCTTTCTTAAATTATTTTTTGTATGCCACGTGTTTTGCCATGCTAAAGTATTATTTTCCAAGTTAATTTTCAGCATCGTATCACAGGACATTTATCTATACAAGCGATTTGATGATTTGTAACAAAATTGAAATATTCACTGAGCAAACCACATAATTTTCGTCAAAATCCGACAACATATTGCGTAATTTTGGAAGTCTCTTGAAATATTTAGATCAAAAATTAATTTTATTCTCAACCTCCTGGGGATCACCCCAACACCCTGTCTCCCCCAATTTGACCGACGGTTTTGTCTTCCCGTGATAATCGCTCCCACAGGTAATACGCAGAGAATGGTTTACGGTCTGCTCGTAAAAATACTTGGCAATCGCCTCGTCGTGATAGCTGCAAAATACCTCCACCCCGTCGATGCCCTGTTTGACGATCTCGTTGAACAGCTCCAAGCGGCCCTTTAGATTATTGCCCGGATGGGCCAAAACCGCTTTGCCGCCGTTGTCTCGTACTAGGGCGATGGCATCTTTCAGCGCCGGAAACTCCACCTTCACATAGCAGGACTTGTCTTGGGCGTAATAGTCCCAATAGAAGTTGACAAATGGATTCTCGCTCCGCGCCCCATCCGTCCGATAGGGCCGGAGCAGCGGATGGTTCATATATTCCGCTTTTTCCAACAACACTTCTGCGAAAACTTCCCCATTCCACATTTTGGTGGGGTCATTGATATCGGAAAATTTGTTTAACTCCTCTGCCGAGATATCAAATCCGAGCTTCTGGGTCAACGCCAGCCGCTCCCAGGACGCCTTTCGCTCATCTGCCAGCATCTGCGCTTCCAGCGCCGCAAAATCCGGGCTCTCTGCGTCGATCCCATACCCCAAAAGGTGCAGGTTTCTGCCACGAAAGACGCAGTCGATCTCAATTCCGGCGATATAGCGGATACCACAGGCTTCCGCCGCTTCCCTCGCCTCCCGATTCCCCCTCGCAGAGTTGTGATCTGTGATAGACATGATCCGAACCCCGGTGGCCTCACACTGGCGAACCAATTCCGACGGCGTAAACTCACCGTCGTCGCTACAAGTCGAGTGCATGTGCAGGTCGATGTAATGTTTCATTGGATTCCTCCTTGGTAAAACAGACAAAAAATATGCCGGGGTATCCTCTAGATACCCCGGCTTTTTCGTTATTATCTCTTCGCAGCAACCGCCGCAAGTGTGCGCGCTACGATCCCTTCGGGGGTGATCCCATACGCCGCCAGGACGGCGTTTGCCGCACCGGAGCGGCCAAACTCGTCCATAACGCCGTGGCGGATGACGGGGACGGGATAGTGCTCGCCCAAAAACTCGGCCACAGCGCCGCCGAGTCCGCCCAGTACGTTGTGCTCCTCTGTGGTCACAACTGCGCCGGTCTTTTGGGCTGCCTCCAACAGGAGGGCCTCGTCTAAGGGCTTGATCGTATGCATGTCGATGACCAGTGCCGATATCCCCTGCTCCGCCAGGATATCGGCGGCTTTGAGTGCCATCTGGACATTCATGCCGCAGGCCACGATGGTCACGTCACTGCCGTCCCGCAAGACGGCACCCTTGCCGATCTCGAATTTGTAGCCAGGGATCGTGTCGGTCACGGTCTCCACCGGCAAGCGGCCTAATCGCAGATAAGCGGGGCCGTCAAAGTTGGCCAGGGCCGCTACCGCCTCCCGCATCTCATGTCCGTCACAGGGACACAGCACCGTCATACCGGAGATGGCCCGCATGAGGGCAAAATCCTCTGTACACTGATGCGTGGCCCCGTCCTCACCCACGGACAGCCCGCCGTGGGAGCCCACGACTTTGACATTCAGGCCGGGATAGCAGATAGAGTTGCGCACCTGCTCCCAGGCCCGACCGGCGGCAAAGATGGCAAAGGTATTCATAAAGGGCTTTTTCCCGCAGGCGGCGAGGCCGGCGGCGACGCTGGCCATGTTACACTCGGCGATACCCATGTTGAAAAACCGCTCCGGAAACGTTTCGGCGAAGGTATTGGTCATGGTGGTCTTTGATAAGTCTGCATCTAGCACCACGATATTGGGGTCGGTTTTCCCAAGGGCGGCGATGGCCTTGCCGTAGGCCGCTCTGGTTGCAATTTTTTCAGCCATACAGATTATGCCTCCAATCTTTCTAGGGCCGCTTCCAGCTCGGCACGGGCGACGGCGTAATCCTCGTCTCCCGGGGCCTTGCCGTGCCAGCCCGCAACGTGTTCCATAAAGGATATCCCCTTGCCCTTGACTGTTTTCGCCAAGATCATGGTGGGACCGTCGGTATGCTGTTGCGCCTCGGTGATCGCACTGCGCAGAGATGCAAAATCGTGGCCGTCGGCGTCGATCACATGCCAGCCGAACGCACGGAATTTATCGCCGATTGGCTCCACGGGCATGACCTGGGCGGTGGGGCCATCGATCTGGAGGCCGTTTACGTCCACGAATGCCGTCAGGTTGCTCAGCTTGTACTTATTGGCGGCCATCGCCGCCTCCCATACTTGGCCCTCGCCCAGTTCCCCGTCCCCCAGAAGTGCGTAGACCCGATAGCTCTTCTGATCCATCTGCCCCGCCAGGGCCATGCCCACAGCGGCGGAGATCCCCTGGCCCAGGGAGCCGGTGGACATGTCCACCCCCGGGACGTGTTTCATCTCCGGATGCCCCGACAAATCGCCGTCGATGTGGCGAAACAGGGCCAAATCCGCCTCCGGAAAAAATCCGCGGAGGGCCAAGATCGCATATAGGGCCGGGGTTACATGGCCCTTGGAGAGTACAAAGCGATCCCTGTCCGGATCCCGGGGATTGTTCACATTGATCCGCAAGACTTCGCCGTACAAGAGGGCGATGATGTCCATAGCGGACAGGGATCCCCCCAGGTGGCCGGACGCCGCCCGGTGAACCATCTCCGTGGCCAACAGGCGGCCCCTTGCCGCCATATGGGGCAGCGGTGTGTTATATTGCATACTGTTTCCTCCAAGTTACTCGACTGTGCGCCGTATTTCGCTCTTCCTAGTATAATCCAAAAGCACCGGAGAACACAAGATAATTTTTTCAATAAGACATCTGTTGTTTATAGGCCATGTCCCAGAACAGGTACTCGAACTCCACGCTGGATATAAAAATGTCCGTTATCTTCTCCCGCTCGGCGTCCGACATGTTTGCGACGAGCTGATCCAGCGCGTCGTAGAACCACTCGAATGATTGGGAAAATTCGTCGCCGGCGTAGGTCTCGATCCAGGTCTTGTAGAAATTCTCCTCCAATTTGTCGGCGTACTGCGTTTTTAAGCGCTTGCCGTAGTCGGCGTATGTCCATGCACAGGGGAACACCGCGGCCAGGACTTCCGCCAATCCGCCAGTCAAGCCGTAGGAGAGCATATTCGCCGTGTATGTCCGGTTATAGAGGGACGGCTTCACCGCCGCCACTTCCGCCTCTGTGATGCCAAATTCGGCCATATAGGCCCGGTGGACGTTCATCTCGTTGGCCAGGATAAAATATTGGCTCGTGGTAAAGCCTGTCATCTGCTCCTCCGTGTCGGATTTCACGGCGGCGATGGCGAAGACTTTTGCGTATTGCAGGAGATATAGATAATCTTGCAGGAGATAGAACTTGAATTTCTCTCTATCCAGCGTCCCCGCACCGAGTCCTTGCACAAAGGGGTGGTTGTACCCGTCCTCCCAGACTTTCTCCGCGTTTGCTTTCAGATCTCTTGAAAATGACATGATTTGATTCCTCCGTTTTTTAATAAAAAGAACGCCCTCCGCAATAAGAGAGCGTTCGTCACGACTTGTTTCGATTTGCTTCCTACGCTGGTGTGAGCCAACAGGTTCAAAGGGTCAGGTTTTACCTTCTCAACTCCGAGGAGTTCCCCTGCAAACATATGGTATGAAATTTTCTCCAGTATAGCAGAAATGGGCGGAACGTGCAAGTGGAGCGGGTAGCTCCGGGCTAACCATTTTCTCTTTATAAAACCCTATATGTTCACACCTACACGCTTCAAAAGCCGCCGTATATTCCCGGAATAAAACTTCTCCAACACACTATCGGGAAGCCCCAGGCCATAGATGTACCAGCGGCCCTGTTCCCAGCCCCATTCGAGTATGGGGCGAAAATATTCGTCGTAGGTCTCAAAGAAGCGGTAGTGCTCTGCGTAAAAGTTGAGGTCAAAGCCCGCACCGCCGAAGCCCGCGTCTGTACCGAATACAATCCTGTCCTGGTATTTTAAGAAAAACGCTCGACAGGTATACGGCTGGCGGCCCAGCAGGTTGTTCCGTGCGGACGTGTCAATATACATATTGGGGTGCTTGTCCAGTTGTGCGCCGACCCAGCCCAAATCCTCTGCGCAGGAGCCCACGTGAGGGATGACGAAGGTCGTGTCGGGATTTGTTCCAATCAAATTGTCCTGTGCCCGCATCAGCGCCTCAAAGCTTGGATGGCCGCCCCCATAGAATACCCAGTCTGGATTTTGCACCAAGCTCTCGTAGAACTCGTTTTTCTCGTCCACGGGGGTGAAGAATGATTTGGGGTCGGCTATATGAAAAAGAACCAGCATTTTATACTTCGCGGCGGCCTCCCATATGGGGCGAAGCCTGTCGTCGTCAGGCATGACAAATTTGCCGCTGGAATCTTTCAGGCCACAACCGATGTTTTTCCAAAATTTCAGGCCGTTTATGCCCATCAATTTCATCTCTTTTAACGTCTCGTCTGCGTAGGCGGGGAAACCGGGTTCCTCCAGGCGGGATACGTCTACGGACGCAAATGTGTGGATGAACTCTTCATGTCCTTTTAAATATGCCAGATGCTCTTTTAAAGGATCGCCCCAAAACATTTTTAAGTTGATTGCGCCGAATATCCCCGCACTTTTTAGCCCTTCGACGACTTCTTTTGCGTCAACCGGTTCCTGGCCCCTCATCTGCAGCGAGCCGATGTGGATATGCCCGTCAAATACCGGGAATTTTGGCTTCGTTATCTCTGTCTCCTTTACGGTGAGCATGGATATGGGATCGTAATCCCTTAACAGCAGAGTATCTCTCATAATAGCCCTCCGAATTTATTAGATATACCAGCGCACCAGATCATGACGAGACTACTCAATCAAACGTCACCGCCCGTGATGACAAACTGATCACCACTAGCCACGCGGCCAAATAGAAGAACACGTTGGACACACTGGCCGATTCCGGCGTTCCGACCCAGAAGAACCAGAGGAGCAGAAGCAGGCCGACAACCGAGGAACTCATGCTCAGAATCGTGTTGAGCACCACTGTCCGCCGCAGGCGCTTGCCACCGACTACCACATCCGTCAGCGGGCCTAACCCCTCCCGGTTGAGGATGGCAAAGGGCCGTCCTCGCTCATCGGGAGCCATTCCACTTAAGGCAAAGCGCTCGGCGTAAGTGAGAAAGTCGATCTTATCCGTGCTGATGTTAAACTTGCTCTGGAGCATCAGCAGCGTAATATTGAAATCCCGCACGGCGAAGAGTGGGTGAATTTTCGTGTGGAGCAAACTCTCCAGCGCCTCTTGTACCGCGGCCTGTGGCACGTAGTTGATGGCAAATACCCCGGCCAGTTCCCCGCCGATAGCTGTAAAGACGGCATTTTTCACGTTGAGAGTCTGATCCAGTCGGATTCCCATCAGGTTCATAAAGCTGGCGGAGCCAACCCTGACCTGTTCCCCGTTGATCGTGGCCTCAATCCCGCCCCCCTCGTAGGTGGAGAGATCTTTCACGGAGTAGAAGGTATACTTGTGCTTGCGGACGACCTCCGCGAACACATCCGCAAGTCCGCAACGGGACTCCACAATGAGACTGGCGGTATAAGAGATTACCCGCTGGGTATCCGGCTCGTGTAAGATGCGCACCCCGGCCAGAGACAGGGTTCCCGCGGGGAAGACGTCCGTATCGGTGACAATCACGCCTGCCGCCTCATCCGCCTCCACGGCGCCGCCCCAGCCCGCCAGGGCCGCACCGGCCTTCATCAGTTTTCTGGCCAGGAGAGAATAGGGCAGTCCATAGACCAGCGCCCCGGTAAAAGTGGCGCTCACCGCGGTCATGGCGGCGAAGTTGTGGACGAAGTGACTGATTTCCCCCTCACCGCCACCCAGAGCGGCCAAGAGGGCAAATACCGCTGACATGACCAAGAGCAACGGTGCCGCCATGGTATAAGCGAATTCGGAGAAATCCATCTGCTGGGTTTTGCGGATGAATCCATCGGGATCGGTCTTCGAGCGGAAGAGCACAAAGCTCCCGTCTTCTCTGTCAAACTTGCTGGACATCACAGCGGGACTGGCGCCCTTCGCCGCTGTCCGCAGGGTATTTTTCATAGCGTTGCGGGTGGCCTTGATCCCCAAGAGGGCCGTCCCCAGGGCAAATGCCACCACGGGGAAATAGGGCAATCCACGAGAGGCATCTCCCGTCCGGATGATCACCACAGCGTTTATGATCGAGGCCAGAATAGCCACTGCCACCAAACTCTCCGGCCCCAACCGCCGCCGGACAATATCCATCACACCGATGGCCAACACATCCGCCGTCAGGAACATGACTACAAAGAGCATCACCAGCATAGCCGCCGTAAGGCCCGGCGCACTGCCCATAATCCCAGGGAGATCGGTCCCCCTCTGACCGAGAGCCGTAAACAGCAACATAACCAGCGAGAGCAAAATGGCCAACATCCCCCGGGTCTGATAGCGGTTGATCCCCTTGCCGTACCGTCCGGCGGCCTCTCGGAGAGTCATGTCGTCTTGGGCAAAGGCGTCTTCGTCGTAACGGCCCTCCGGCTCGTCCTCATCTGTCTCCCTGGACGAGTTTTTGTCTTTCGGGGATTCTTCCTCCGAATCATCGGCGTCTTTTCGACTGAGGCGGCTTGCGAAGCGCCCAAATAGACCTGTCCGCGCCCCTCCATCGTCATCTTCTGCCTCATCGTATAGATCGGCGTAATCACTCATCTTGTCTTGATTGGCATAGGCGGAGTAATTGCTCACTTTGGGATCGCTGTCGGAAAATCCAGTCTCTTCCGGCTGAATATCCCGATGGTCTTCAGCCTTGCGCTGCCGCCTGGATTCTTCTATCGGCGCATCCGGTTCTCCGGAGGCGAACTGCTCCCCACCAGAAAAGGAAATCTGGATAACTTTTCCGGGTTCCCATTCTTGAGACACGCTCTCCGGTTCCGGTTCCCGAACCGGCTCTACCGGGGGAACGGGGGGCGGGGACAACTTACGTTCCGGCTCCGGCTCCGATGGTACCGCCGGAGGTTCCGGGACAACAACTGCGGAAAATGGAATTGTCGCCCCGTCTTCCAATGACGAGCCATCTCCATCCAGGCCAAAGCGAGGCTCTGTCTGCTCCTTCGGCACACTGACAACCTCCGGCTCCGGGGCGCTGATGATGGGATGTGGCTCCGGTTCCGCCCGTAATTCCGGCGTTTTGACGGCCTCCTCCGCTACCTTTGGCCGTCTCCCCAATGTCTCATCCAGGATCTGCTGGGTCATTTGATCCAGTGTCTCCTTGGGGGTCTTTGTCTGCCCATCAATAAACGCCGCACCCTTGTATTCGGCTAAGATCGACTCCAGGGTAATCTCTTCCCAATTTTCTTTTTGCTTTTCGCTCATAAATACCTCACCAACTTACTCATGAACTTAAAATTTCATATATTCTCCCCGTCTCTGGCGGATGACCTCGTAAAGCATCACCGCCGCCGAGACAGAGGCGTTTAACGACTGCACTTTCCCCGCCATGGGAATCCGCACAAGAAAATCGCAGTGCTTCGACACCAATCGACCAAGCCCATCGCCCTCGCTGCCGATGACGATACCCACAGGCCCCTTGAGATCCGCATCCCAGAGCACAGACTCCCCCTCCATGGCCGCGCCGTAGATCCAGAGTCCCGCCTTTTGCAGCGTCTGAATCGCCGCTGTCAGGTTGGGAACCCGCGCCACGGGGAGATGGTTCACCGCCCCGGCAGATGTCTTTTGCACAATGGGGGTGATCCCTACACTTCTCCGTTTGGGGATCACAATCCCGTGGGCCCCGGTGGCCTCCGCCGTGCGGATAATGGCGCCCAAATTGTGGGAATCCGTGATCTCGTCACAAATCACTACCAGTGGCGGCTCCCCCCGGTCCTGGGCCAGTTGCAGAATATCCTCGATACTGGCATACGCCCGCACTGCCGTAAGGGCCAGTATTCCCTGGTGGGAATGACTGCGACTCAAGCTGTCCAGCTTCCGCCGATCCGTCTCCACTACCACAGCTCCCGCGTCTCGCGCACGGGACGCAATGTGCCGGAGGGTCGCATCAATATCACCCTTGGCAATATAGACCTTATCTATGGCCACCCCGGCATCCAGCGCCTCTAAGAGGGCGTTACGCCCCTCGACGACACCTTCCTCTCCGCGATCCACAAATCCGTCCATCTCCAGCCCTTTGGGCTGTACGTGCCGGGGCGCATTGCCCCGATTTCGCTTGTCCATAAAAACCTCTTTTTCAATTAACTAATGAACAGATAACAATGAATAATTTTAGTATCGCCTCTGGCGATGATTTGAAATCCGTCCGCCTGCGGCGGACACAACCATTGTTATCTATTCATTGCTCATTGTTAATTGAGATATTGCGCCAATCGCTCTGCTGCGTCTGTCTTCTCCCACGGGAGATCCAGATCCGGTCTGCCAAAGTGGCCATAGGCCGCTGTCTGCAGATAGATGGGCCGCCGCAAATTCAAATAGCGGATGATACTGGCCGGGCGCAGATCGAACTCCCGTTCAATGATCTCTGCCAATTTGGTGTCGTCCAGTTTCCCTGTCCCCTCTGTGTTTACATAAATCGAAACGGGGTGGGCCACGCCGATGGCGTATGCCACTTCGATCTGACAGCGTTTGGCCAATCCCGCCGCCACGATATTTTTCGCCATATACCGGGCCATATACGCGCCGGATCGATCCACTTTTGTCGGGTCTTTCCCGCTAAAGCAGCCACCTCCGTGACCACCGAGACCGCCGTAAGTATCTACGATGATCTTCCGTCCGGTGAGGCCGGAATCTCCCACGGGGCCGCCGGTGACAAATCGCCCGGTTGGATTTACATAAATCGACGTTTTTGCATCAAGCAACTCCCGGGGCAACGCCTTATAGATGATACCCTCCCGCACGGCCTCCCGGAGCTGCTCCAATTCAATTTCCGGGGCGTGTTGGGTCGAGACCACAACGGCGGCAATCCGGGCGATCTCGCCCTTTGCGTCGTATTCAACGGATACTTGGCTTTTGCCGTCGGGCCGCAGGAAAGGCAACGCTCCGTCCCGCCTCGCCTGGGCCAGTTGTTTGGAGAGGATATGTGCATAGGTGATGGGGGCCGGCATCAGCTCCTCTGTCTCATCACAGGCGAAGCCGAACATCATGCCCTGATCCCCCGCGCCGATCTTGTCGGCGTCGTCGCCGCTGCCGTCTTCCCGCACCTCAATGGCACGGTTGACACCCATGGCAATATCGCCGCTCTGTTCGTCAATACTGGTCATCACGGCGCAGGAGGCGGCGTCAAAGCCGATCTCCGGGCGGTTGTAGCCGATGTTGTTCACCGTCTCCCGGACGACCTTGGGGATATCCACATAGCAACCCGTAGTGATCTCTCCCATGACGAAGACCAGTCCGGTGGTGCAGACCGTCTCACAGGCCACACGGGCTTGCGGGTCTTGATTTAAAATATTATCCAACACGGCGTCGGAAATTTGGTCACACACTTTGTCGGGGTGTCCCTCGGTGACAGATTCAGATGTAAAGACACGATTTGACATAGATACGCTTGCCCTTTCCGGTTCTCTTTTTCTTTTCGTTATCGTATTCGCTATTGTACCACAGTTTCCGCCTTATCTCAACGCCATTTTTTTGTGGACTTTTTGGACAGGCTGATATAAAATAATATTGTTATATTTCCCCCAACCCCGGCGGGGAAAATAGGAAAAAACATTGGAGGCCACTCTATGCGAGCAATCAGCCGTGCCATTGATCGGTTTTGTTATAAACACCCCCGGTTTGGAATCCCCCGCCTGATGCTGTATATTGTCATCGGCACGGGCCTGGTCTTTGCCCTGTCCATCATGGACGAGTCCGGTACGCTGTTTTCCCGCCTGGCCTTCTCCCCCACGGATATATTCCGGGGCGAGGTCTGGCGGCTGGTGACGTTTCTTTTTGTCCCCATATCTTCTAGCCCAGTCTGGCTGGCGGTCTCCCTCTACTTTTACTACATGCTGGGCACAACCTTAGAGCAGACCTGGGGTACGGCAAAGTTCTGCCTCTATTATCTAATCAGTGTCGTACTGCTGATCGTGTCCGGTCTCGTGTTTTTTCTCTTTGGCGCACCGTTTGACAGCGGGATGGTATCCGTTTTCTCTATCCATCTTACTCTGCTTGTGGCCTTTGCCACGTTGTATCCCGATACAGTAATCCTTCTCATGTTTATCCTCCCCGTCAAGGTCAAGTGGCTCGGCATAGCCGCCTCTGTGTTGTTCTTTTATGATATTCTAAGCGAGTTCTCCCTCTTTCCAGCAAATCTGATTCCCCTGCCCCTGGTGCTCAACTATCTGGCTTTCTGCGGCGATACGTTGAAACGATATCTAAATTTTCATAAGAAAAAGAACTCCAAGACCACCATCAACTTCAAAAATGTCTCACGAGAGTTGGAGCGAAAACAGCAGGCGAAGTCCTACACCCGCAAATGCGAGGTCTGCGGTATCACCGATGGAGACGATCCCGGCATGGAGTTCCGCTACTGCTCCCGGTGCGAGGGATACCATTGTTTTTGTATGAACCATATCAATACACATACCCATTTTAAATAATTTAGCCCCGTCTTAATCTATTTCTAATCTACTTCCCCTTTTCGCTCTAAGAAAAAATCTGTATCTTTAGTAAAAAAGTAATTTGTTGGAGGTATTACAATGGGTTTCAGAAGAATTATAATTGTGGCGGCAGCGGTTCTGCTTCTCATATCCCTGAGCGGATGCTTCGTCCCTGGCACAACGACCCCCACAGTGGGCAACGGACAAATGACGGACGGCGCCTTTTCATACGACGGCTCTATTACAAAAATTATTGTGCGAGGCGTACCGGCCACCGTAAACATTAGTCCGGAACACAGCAGCGAACTCACTTATACAATTGATGATAACTTACAGGATTTAATAGAAATTACATATCAAAATAGTGTGTTACGCATTGAGACGAGAAATAACGCCTCTATCACCAGCAATCGGATTACATTTGAGATCGGTGCAGATGCGCTGGAAGAAATCGTCGTAGACGGCGCGGCCACGATCTCCGGAAGCGGCACATTTTCTGTTGCATCCTTTGGACTGGAACTCAACGGCGCAGGAAGTGTAGAACTTGCGCTCAACGCGCAGAGGGTATCTGCGGAGATCAACGGCGCAGGAGAGATCTCGCTCTCCGGTACGGCAGAAGAATTACACGTCACCGGTGCGGGTGCCGTGGATATCAACACCCGCAACTTGATCGCACAACACGCAACCATCTCCCTCGAAGGCGTTGGTTCCGCTCAAGTCCACGCAGAGCAAACCCTGGACGCCTCTATAGAGGGCCTGGGTTCCATCACCTACTGGGGCGACCCGGAACTGACCTCCTCTGCGGCGGGCCTGGCATCGGTCAGACGGGGCGGGTAGCGAGAAACACCCGCAGGCGGCGGGTGTTTTGTGCCGTCAGCTTAGACGGTAGTTTTTATATTAGGCGGGCTGTTAAAATGAAAAATGTCGTCTTCAGTGGCGTTTGCCTTGTAGGATTAATATTAGCCATCATCTCACTTTGGAAAGGGATAAAACAAAAAAGGCACGGCTGTTTTTAGCCGTGCCTCGTCTGTTCCATAGTATCATTAGTATCATTTGCCGACTATCAAACTCTGGCCCCACCCTCAAATTGAGGCAGATTCCGGCCCCGTCTCTATGCTGCCCTCTACAGAGATGGAGTGTCCCCAGAACATATTGTCATCGTCGTAATACGCCGTGTATTTCCCGTCCGGTGTCACCGCCAGTGACGAGAGCGAAATCCTGCCCATGAACTCTTCTTCCGATAGTTCCTCCGGCGTATCTTCGCTTTCCTCTTGGCTTCTCCACTCGTTCGCCGTCTCAATGAGTGCTTTTGCGGCAAACGCTCGAAATTCTGAATCTCTCTGCTCTTGCTGCTCAAACAGGGTACGCAATACGTCCAGCGCCTGCGCCCAGGTGTCTTTGTTGTCGATGATCACTTCCATGTCCGCAGAGACAGGCTCTCCGAGCCAATGGATATTCCCCGCAAAGAAGCGCAAGTCCTTATTGAGCAAAAACTCGCCCAATGTCTCGTCTGAAAGCTTCACCGGCGTCCTGTATTCCGCTAAAACGTCCAGCAGTTCCTCGTTGTGGACATTTGAATCCAGGACCTCCACAACCATAAAGCGGTTGTAATAGGCGGGCAGTCTCCCCTCTGGGACGGTTTTGTCCATCAACTCTCTCACCCGGAGCTGATAGATCACGCCGCCTTTGAAATAATGGGGCCACGCATTCCCGTATTTCTGCCTGATTTCCTCGGAGATCAACCAGGTAATGCGCCCATCGCCTATTTTTACCTCATTTGAGGCGAGATCCATATAGGCCAGAAAATATCTGCATGGCGACCACGAATCCCGCAACTTCATCGCGGCACTCGGCTCATCACTTGTCAGCACGAGGATTTCTTTTTCTTCTCTCTCGTATTCGCTCACAAATGCCTCAAAATCGGCCTTGTTCCATGCGGCCTTTGAACCGTCTTCTTTTTCTTTGGGCGCAAATAACTTACGAATCCAATCCATAAAATTTACCCAATCACCCGGACACGGATGACATTCTCTACCTGTTGCAGTTTGGCTACAAACTCGTCCCCCACCGGTGCGTTGACATCCACAATGCCGTAGGCATATTTGTCCCGGGATTTGCTGACCATGTTCTCCACATTGATCCCGCAGTCTGAGATGATCTTGAGGACGCTGCCGATCACAGCGGGGACGTTAAAGTGAGAGAAACACACCCGCACATGGCCGTTTGGCTTCATATAGGCGTCCGGGAAGTTGACGCTGTTGTGGATGTTACCGTGCTCCAAATACGCCTGGACCTCCTGGGCGGCCATGACGGCGCAGTTGTCCTCGCTCTCCGGCGTAGAGGCCCCCAGATGGGGCAGGGCGACGACACCCTCGGCCCCGGCCGTCTTTGGATTTGGAAAATCCGTGACGTAACGGGCCACTTTGCCGCTTTTCAGGGCTGTCAGCATATGGTCATCGTTGACCAGTTCTCCCCGGGCCAGATTGATAATCCGCACCCCGTCTTTCATCTTATCGAAAGCCTCTCTGTTAATCATACCCTTGCTCTTTTCGGTTACGGGTACGTGGAGAGAGATATAGTCGCAGGATTTATAGACCGCGTCCAAGCTCTCGGCCAGTTGCACATTCGGCAACAGCCGCCAAGCGGCCCGCACGGACAGATAGGGGTCGTATCCGCACACGTTCATCCCCAGGGCCAGGGCCAGATTGGCCAGCTTATATCCGATGGCCCCCAGGCCGATGACTCCCAGGGTCTTGCCGGATATCTCCGGGCCCGTGAAGTTGCTCTTCCCCTTCTCCACCTTCTGGGCCACTTCCGGGTCATCCGCAATGGTGGAGACCCAGTTGATCCCGCCGACCACATCGCGGGATGCCAGGAGCATGGCGCAGAGTGCCAGTTCTTTCACCGCCTCGGCGTTGGCACCGGGCGTGTTAAAGACCACGATCCCGTCCTCTGTGCACCGGTCGATGGGAATATTGTTGACCCCCGCTCCGGCCCGTGCAATACAGAGCAGTTCCGGGTTGAATGGGTAGTCGTGCATTTTCGCACTGCGCACTAAGATGGCGTCGGGGTTTTCCACCTGATCGCCAATCATATATTTTGCGGAATCCAGGGCCGCCAAACCGATCTCTGCAATGGGATTCAATGTTTTTATCTTGTACATAGTATATTTCAATCTCCTAACGTATCGCTTTTCTGTTTTTTCGTGTCTTCCTCTGCCTGCGGCGGAGGAAGCACAGTAAAATTGCTTTCTTCCGTGTCTCTCCCGCCGCCGCGGTAGTTGTAATATTTAACGATTGTTCTGCTCAAATTCTTTCATAAATTCCACCAGGGCCGAGACGCCCTCCATGGGCATGGCGTTGTAGATAGAGGCCCGCATACCGCCTACGACTCGATGGCCTTTCAGGTTAGAGAGCCCCGCCGCCCCCGCCTCTTTGGCGAATTTGGCATCCAGATCTGGATCTCCTGTGACAAAGGTCACGTTCATCTTCGACCTGAACTCTGGCAGAGCACAGGCTTTGAATAGGGCGCTCTCGTCCAGATAGTCATAGAGGATTGCGGCTTTTTCCTCGTTATACCGTTCCATAGCGGTCAACCCGCCCCGGGCTTCGATCCAGTTCAGCACAAGGCCCAGCATGTAGATATTATACGTGGGCGGCGTGTTGTACATGGAGTCGGCGTCCACATGGGTCTGATAGCGGAGCATGGTGGGCGTATGGGAGAGTTCCAATCCGAGGAGACTTTTATCTAAAATCACCACGGTCAGCCCTGCCGGGGCCATATTTTTCTGAGCGCCGGCGTAGATCAGACCGTACTTGGACACATCCATGGGCTTTGATAAAATATTAGAGGACATGTCGGACACCAGGGGTACAGCACCCGTGTCCGGCACATAATTCCACTCGGTGCCGTAGATGGTGTTGTTGTCGCAGTAGTGGAAATAGGCCGCGTCTTTGGACAGGTTCAGTTGATCCTGAGCCGGGATATAGGTGTGGTTTTGATCGGCGGAGGAGGCGGCCTCATGGATCTCACCGTAGTGTTTCGCCTCTTTCATGGCCAGATTGGAGAAGTTCCCCGTGACGGCGTAATCCGCCTTGCCCGTCTTGCCAATCAGATTCAAGGGAACCATGGCGAACTGGAGAGACGCGCCGCCCTGTAGGAATAAAATCTCATGGCTATCCGGCACTCCCATCAACGCTTTCAATAGCGTCTTTGTCTCATCGAAGATATCCACAAAAGCCTTACTCCGATGGCTCATCTCCATGACGGAGGTTCCCGATCCGCCAAAGTTGAGCATCTTACTTTGGGCCTTTGCCAAAACCGCTTCCGGCAGCATGGAGGGCCCAGCTGAAAAGTTGTAAATCCGCTCTGTAAACATATGCTCCTCCTACTTTCACGCTTTAGTGCTTTATAGTGTAACAGAAATTCAAGTCATTGTAAAGTGACAGATTCACCAGATAAGAGGATTGTCCCCTCTAAATTTTCGCCCAATACGCTGTGGATCGCCACGGGCTTGATCTGGTTTTTCAATCCTGTCCCCGGTACGGATACGGTACAGTAGTTGGGCGTGTGACCCAAACTGCGGCCCGTCTCCTCACTCTCAAAGAGCACGGGAGGGGCGCTCCCCACTTGGGAGGCGAGCCAGATATCTCGCAATTCTTTTGCCACCTGTCCGACGCGTTTGGCCCGTCTGGTCTTCTCCGCCTTTTCGATCTGGCCCGGCATCTCGGCGGCTTTGGTTCCCTTTTTGGCGGAGTATGGAAAGATGTGAACCGCAGAAAAGGCACATGTCTTTAAAAACGCAACGCTCTCCTGAAAATCCGCCTCCGATTCCCCGGGAAATCCCACAATCAAATCCGTGGTGATCCCGCAGTGTTCAAAACTCTGCCGCAGCCACGATATGGACTGCAAATACCGGGCCGTATCGTACCGGCGGCCCATACGATGCAGGGTCACATCACAGCCGGATTGCAGGGACAGGTGAAAATGCGGGCAGAGATTGGGCAACACCCGGAGCCGATCACAAAAATCCTCCGTCACCGTCCGCGGCTCCAGAGATCCCAACCGCACACGCATCTGGGGTACTGCTTTGCAGACCGCCTCCACCAAGTCGATCAAATCTCCCTCCCCTGCCCGGTCTTTACCGTAGGAGGAGATTTCAATCCCGGTGATGGTCAGCTCCCGAAATCCCGCTTTTTCCAAGGATTTGGCCTGCTCTACCGCCGTTTCCGAAGGAATGGAGCGGACAGGCCCCCTGGCGTAGGGGATTATACAGTAGGTACAGTAGTTGTCACAGCCGTCTTGTACTTTGAGGAGCGCTCTCATCCTGCCGTCGAGACCACCGGCGGGCAATATCTCAAACTCTCGCCAATCTGCGGCGGCATCTATGTCCATAGACGTATCCCCACCGGAGAACAGTCGTTCCAACTCTCGGGCGAACCCTCGTCGATCCCCGCTTCCGGCGACCAGATCGGCCCCCAGATCCGCCACATCCTCTGGGCTGATCTGCGAGACACAGCCGCATACGGCCACAAAGGCCCCCGGATGCGCACCTCTGGCCCGCTTTACGGCCTGCCTGCTCTTTCTCGTGCTCTCTGCCGTGACGGCACAGGTATTGATGACCACCACGTCTGCGGTCTCGTCACCCTGCACCAGTTTATGCCCTTTCTCGGCCAGGAGGGTCTGAAGGGCCTGGGTCTCGTATTGATTTACTTTACAGCCCAAAGTGGTAAAGTGAAGTTTCATACTTGCATTTCTCCCTCGGACAGGGTATAATTGGCATATTATAGTATGCTGAAAAAGTAACTGACAGAAAGGATTATACCAATGACTGAATTTAAAATCAATCTCCGTTCCATTAACGATGTCAAAACTTTCGTCACCGCCGCCAGTCTGATGAGCTGTGATATCGACGTGTTATCCGGCCGCTATCTGGTGGACGCCAAGAGCATTATGGGCCTCTTCAGTCTGGATCTCTCCCGTCCCGTCACCGTTCAAGTCCACGGCGACGCCGCCGATACAGACAAGTTCCGTGAAGCCGTTTCCGGCTTGATTGCAGAGTAACACAACCCATAAGCACCGTAGGGCGTGGCACCCCGACACGCCGTTTCAGCCACAGTGCGGTTGAACGGCGCGCCGGGGCGTCGCGCCCTACAGGAATATTTGGAGATGTCGCACCATGATTTATTTTGACAACGCCGCCACTACCCTGCCGTCCTCCGAAGTGATAGAGGAGATGGCCAAAACCCTGCGGGATTTCCCGGGCAATCCCTCCTCTCTCCACGAGCTGGGCCGGGCGGCGGCAAAAAAACTAGATGCCTGCAGGGAGATCGTCGCTCGGGCTCTGGGATCAGAATCCCAGTCTCTCACGTTCACCTCCGGCGGTACGGAGAGCGTCAACTGGGCCATATGCGGCGCCCTCCACGCCATGCGCCACCGGGGGCGGCACATCATTGCCGGCGCCATAGAGCACGACGCAGTATTGGCCCCACTGAAAGCCCTCTCTGACCGGGGCTATGAGATCACCCTCCTCCCGCCGGACAGCACGGGACTGATCTCGCCATTGGCCCTAGCGGATGCCCTCCGAGACGATACGGCCCTGGTGTCCGTCATGCTGGCCAACAACGAGACCGGGGCGATCCAACCCATCAGAGAACTGGCCGATTTCACCCACACCCACTCCCCCGCCCTGTTCCATACAGACGCGATACAAGGGTTATGTAAACTAAACTTCACAGCGGAAACACTGGGAGCCGATCTGATCTCCATCAGCGCCCACAAGCTCCACGGCCCCAAAGGGGTCGGCGGGCTCTGGATCCGGCCCGGACTACACGTTTCGCCGCTCATCCGGGGCGGCGGACAGGAACGGAATTTGCGCTCTGGAACGGAAGCGCTGCACAATATCGCAGGCTTTGCCAAGGCGGTGGAGCTTGCAACCGCCAGCTTTAAGGAGACTTCCACACAGTTGCAAGCCTTGCAAACGCACCTGCGGACAACCCTGCCACAGCGGATTCCAAACGCCCACTTTCTCCCCCTGGGCGCACCCCATATTGTGAGCGTATCTCTCCCCGACACAAAAAGTGAAGTCATCATGAACTACCTAGACAGTCAAAATATAGCCGTATCCCACGCCTCCGCCTGTAAGCGGGGCGAGCGGAGCCATGTGCTGACCGCCATGGGCCTATCCAATGAGATTATTGACGGCACGATCCGGGTTAGTTTTTCCAAATACAACACCGTGCAGGAGGTCGACCTGCTGATACAGGGACTGACAGACGCCAAAGATATGCTCTTTCCCGCCCCCCGCGGTGGCGCACTGTGAAAATAGACATGACCACAGGGGCGGTGTGGAGGCATATTCTGCTCTTCACACTACCCATTATGGCGGGGAACCTGCTCCAACAGCTCTATAACGCCGTTGACGGCGTTATTGTGGGCAACTTTGTGGGCAGTAACGCCCTGGCCGCTGTCGGAACTACCGTCCCGCTGGTTATTTTACTCCTGGCCCTGGCCATGGGCATGGGAGTGGGCGGCGGTGTCATCGTCGCCCAGCTCTTTGGGGCCGCAGAGCACGATAAGCTCCGGCGGGCCGCCTCTACCATTCTCATATTTCTCACGGGCCTAAGTCTTCTGGTCACCATTGCCGGCCTTCTGCTGGCCCCCGTATTTCTCCGGCGTTTGATGCAGGTGCCGGAGGAAATTTTTGAGATGAGTCTCCTGTATATCCGCATCTACTGTCTCGGCCTCATATTCCAGTTTCTCTATAACGCCGTAGCTGCCATGCTCCGGGGATTGGGCAACAGCCGGGCCATCCTGTTCTTTCTCCTGATCGCCTCAATCATCAATATCCCCCTCTCCCTCCTGTTTGTGGCCGGGTTCCACTGGGGCGTGGGCGGAGCGGCAGCAGCCACTGTCATCGCCCAGGCCATCTCTGCTGTGGTATCGCTTGTCTACATGTTTCGCCGCTTCCCTGAGTTTCGGCCAAAATCCGGCGAAGATTTATTTGATTTCAAATTATGTAAACTCATCCTCAAATTCGGCGGCCCCGCAGTGCTTCAGCAGAGCACTGTAGCAGTCGGATTTCTATTTATGCAGCGGCTGGTCAACAGCTTCGGCCCAGTTACCATGCAGGCCGTAGCCGCCGCCGGGCGGATTGATCAGTTTCTCGCCATTCCCATCTTCGCCTTCCAGATCGGCCTCACCACATTCATCGGACAGAACATCGGCGCCGGGAACTATGACCGGGTACGCCGCGGACTCTGGGCGGCCCAGGGCATGAGCTTTGGCATCGCCGCAGTCTTGAGTGTCGCTGTCTACATCTTTGCCCCTGTCGCCATCACGTTCTTCGGCGTAGAGACGGCGGCGCTGGGTCAAGGCATATCATATCTACGCTACATCTCCCTCTTCATTGTGATGTTTTCTTTCTACAAAGTCTTATACGGCTTCCTCCAGGGTACAGGAGACGTGTTCGCCCCGTCCATCTCCATCACCATTGCATTGACTACCCGTATTGTAGTGGCCTATCTCCTAGTTCACTTCGGCATCTTGGGCTACACCGCCATCTGGGCCGCCGTCCCCATGGGCTGGGGCGTGGGGTTGAGCCTTGTCTTGATCCGCTATCTCTCCGGCGCCTGGAAGCGCAAGGGGATTGTAAATGCATAGCATTGCACATTCTGACGCTTCATACCAATTCCCCCAAAAATTTTGCATTACAAAATTGAAATAATCCAACTTTATTGTACACAATGCTACTTATTGAATATTTTTTGGCGATTTCTTACCAAAGAGCGCTATTTTATGATATACTATCCTTTATTACTCCTGTACAAAACTGTCGGTAAATGTTTTTTCGTGTTTCCCCCGCCTATGGCGGGGGAAACACAGTCGTATCATTTATACAAAAATTTAGGAGACACAAATGATAGAGTTCCGAAATATTCACAAGGAATTTGTAGACGGCCACCCCATCCTAAAAGGTGTCAATGTAACCGCCGATTCTGGCGAGTTGATGGTCTTGCTGGGCAATTCCGGGAGCGGAAAAACAACCATGCTCAAAATGGTCAATAAGTTAATCTTGCCGACTTCCGGCTCCATATTCATTGACGGACAAGATATCAGCGGCATAGATGAAATCACCCTCCGGCGGCGGATCGGCTATGTCATTCAAGAAGTGGGCCTGTTCCCCCACATGACGGTGAAAGAAAATATTGAGATCGTCGGAAAAATCCAGAAGAAACCCTTGGACGAGATTGAGCGCAACACCAAAAAGGTCATGGAGATGATCGGACTGGATTTAGACGAATACCTATACCGCAAGCCACGGGAGCTCTCCGGCGGCCAACAGCAGCGGATTGGCGTCGCCCGGGCCCTGGCCACGGACCCCGACATCCTGCTCATGGACGAGCCATTCTCCGCCCTGGATCCCATCACCAGGGTGCAGTTACAGGATGAATTGCTCAAGATCCAAGGAGCCCTCAACAAAACCATCCTCTTCGTCACCCACGGGATTATTGAAGCCATCAAACTGGCGGATCGCATCTGCCTCATTAACGAGGGCAATATTGAACAGGTGGATACGCCAAAAAATCTGCTGAAACATCCGAGCAGCGACTATGTCAGGAGCTTTATGGGGAAAAACCGCCTGTTCCAGATGCCCCATCTGTTGCTGGTGGAAGATATTATGAGCACGGACATACAGGGCCTGTCCCTCGACACTTCCGTCTCCGTCCGCCCGGATGCACCGCTTGTGGATGCGCTCAACATCCTGCGGGAACACGACCTGACCTATTTGCCGGTACTAAACGATACAGCGCAACCTATCGGCGTACTGCACGTAAGCGATTTGTTGGCTGTATTGTCCGGCCAATTGGCGTAAGGGAGCAAGTGATATGACATTTTTTGAATTTATCGTTCTACGACATGAGCAAATTCTACGACTTCTGGTAGAGCACACCAGAATTCTGCTTTTTGCGCTCTTTTTTGCTGTTATAATTGGTGTGCCTATCGGGATATTGGTCAGCAGCGTAAGGCGTGTCAGTTCGCCCATCATGTTGATTATCAACGGACTACAGGCTGTCCCGAGCTTGGCTCTCCTGGGTTTTTTGATCCCCCTGGTGGGTGTGACGGAGCAGACGGCAATTATCTTAATCGTCATATACGCCGTGTTGCCTATTGTAAAAAACACCTATGCGGGAATCCTCAACATCGGCCCCCAGTATATTGAGGCGGCCCGGGGCATGGGCATGACACGGCTCCAGATGCTCCGGCACGTCCAGTTCCCCCTGGCCCTGCCCGTCATTATGACCGGCGTCCGGATCGCCTCTGTCGCAGGGGTGGGCCTTGTGACTATCGCCGCCTTTGCAGGGGGACGGGGACTCGGCCATCTGGTCTTCTCCGGCATCGCCACCCTCAACACCAATATGATCCTGGCGGGCGCCATCCCCGCCGCCCTCCTAGCTCTCTTGATGGATTTCATCGTCAGCCGGATTGAAAAGGCTGTGACAGCGTAGTTTTAAAAATTATTATACAGAGGAGAATGTGCTATGAGTGTTGAAAAGGAAAGATATCTAGCCCAAAAGCGGAAGAAGCGGATTTTACTCATCGCCCTGGTCGCCATTGTCGCTATCGCAGTGGCCTTTTTCGCCTGGAACGCCTTATCCGATAGCGGGGCGCCGACCATAGCTGTCGGGAGCAAGAACTTCACCGAACAGTTGATTCTCGGCAATCTCTTGGCCGACATGATTGAGGCCCACACCGATTACGAGGTTGATCGCAAGCTGGCCCTGGGCGGCACACAGCCCTGTGTAGAGGCAATTCAATTAGGCGGCCCCCGTGGAATCGACCTATATGTAGACTATGCCTCTACCATCTACATCAACGCCCTGGATTTGCCCGTGGGTACCTATACTCTGGACGAAATTATGCACGTCTTACAGACAGATCTCCCGGCGCAGATGAACTTTAAGCCCATTGGCTCTCTGGGCTTTGATTCGCCCTATGAACTCAGTACAACCCCGGAATTTGCCGCAGAACACAATCTGCGGACAGTGGAAGACCTCTTAGCCATCCAAGACATTGTGCGGCTGGCCCCCAGCTTTGAGTTCGCCAACCGGGAGGACGGACTCTTGGGTTTAGAGCGGATATACGGCTTCCAGTTCGGCGAGATTCTCCCTATGGAGGGTGGCCCCCGCTATCTGGCCCTTTTGAGCGGTGAAGTCGATGTCATCGTCACATTCGGTACAGATGCCATGAAACTGGTCACAGATCTGGTCACCCTGGAAGAGGAGCGCAACGTCTTCATGCCCATGGACGCCCTGATCTTCTTCAACGTGGACTCCTATGCCGATCACCCCGACGTAGTGGCCGCAGTGAGCCGTCTCCTCGGCCAGATCACCAATGCGGATATGATCGCCATGAACTACAGAGTGGACAACGACGGTGAATTGCCGGATGTGGTGGCCCGTGAGTTCTTACAGGCCAGGGGGTTGATCTAGCCGCCCTACAAAATCCGATTGCAATTTGTACAATTTTTTGTCTATAACCGTGATGCGGGAAGTCTTGTGACTTCCCGCATTTTGTGTTATGATGCTATATTATCAAACGACCGGAGTAGCCACGATGAAAAATAGCTTTTTCGCCCTCATCTCCCGGATGCGTTATATTACCCGCTGGGGTCTCATGCGCAACAGCCTGCCAGAGAATATCCAAGAGCACAGCCACATGGTCGCCGTCATCGCCCACGCATTGGCGGTAATCCGCCGAGATGTCTACGGCGGGGAGATCGATCCCAATCTGGTGGCCACGGCTGCCCTGTATCACGACGCGTCGGAGATTTTCACGGGGGATCTGCCCTCGCCGATCAAATACCTCAACCCGGATATTTTATTCGCCTACAAGCAGGTGGAGCAGGTAGCGGCGGACAAGCTAGTCTCCCTCCTGCCGGACCCCCTGCAACCGGCCTATGGCCCCTTGTTGAATGAACAAGACGCAGATATCCATGTACTCATCAAAGCCGCCGACCGGCTCTCCGCCTATATCAAGTGCCTGGAAGAACAAAAGGCGGGCAACGATGAGTTCAAAGCAGCCCAGGCGGAAGTCCTCCGCTCCATTCTAGATGCTCCCCTGCCGGAGACCGTCTATTTTCTAGAACACTGCATCCCCGCTTTCACCCTCACTTTAGACGAATTGGATTTGAGTGTATAACGTACGCATCTGGTTTCATATAATTTATATTATGTAGCCTAAAAGGAGCAAGCATCATGAGAGCCATTGTCACAGTCATCGGACAGGATCAGGTGGGCATTATCGCCTCGGTCTGTAACGCTTTGAGCGAACAGCAGGTCAATGTGTTGGATATCAGTCAGACGGTGTTACAGGAGTTTCTCGTTATGAACATGCTGGTGGACATGAGCCAATGTCCCCTCCCCTTCGCCGCACTCCACGACGCCCTCCGGGAGATGGGCAAGGCGAAGAACCTGGACATCCGCATCCAGCGGGAGGACATCTTCGACGCCATGCACCGTATTTAGCATTTTTTATCTGCATTTCGCACTAGGGAGCAATCTACTATGATTCATTCCAGAGAAATTCTCCAGACAATTGAAATGATCGACCAGCAGCATCTAGATATCCGCACCATCACCATGGGGATTAGTCTCCTGGACTGCATTGATCCGGATATGAATCGGTGCTGTGAGAAAATATACGACAAAATCGTCTCCTCGGCGAAAGACCTGGTCAAAGTCGGCCAGGATATTGAGGCGGAGTTTGGGATTCCTATTGTCAATAAGCGAATCTCTGTCACCCCTATCTCCCTCGTGGCGGCGAGTACAGAGGCCGAGGATTATACGCCCTTTGCCAAGATATTAGATCGTGCCGCAAAAGACGTGGGCGTCAACTTTATCGGCGGATTCTCCGCCCTGGTCCACAGCGGATTCACGGACAGTGGCCGACGGCTCATCGCCTCCATCCCCCGGGCCTTGGCCGAGACGGAACGGGTCTGCGCCAGCGTCAACGTAGGCACGACTAAGGCGGGCATCAATATGGACGCCGTGGCCATGATGGGCAACTGCATCAAACAGGCCGCAGAGCGCACCGCCGATTCCGGCGGGGCTGCCTGCTCGAAGCTGGTGGTGTTCTGTAATGCCGTGGAGGACAATCCCTTCATGGCCGGTGCGTTCCACGGGATCGGACAGCCGGAACGGGTGATCCATGTCGGCGTATCCGGCCCCGGCGTCGTCCATGTGGCGTTGAAGGCCGTCCGGGGCGAACCTTTTGATGTAGTGGCCGAGACCATCAAAAAGACGGCCTTTCGCATCACCCGGATGGGTCAACTGGTGGCCCAAGAGGCCTCCCGCCGTCTTGGCGTCCCCTTCGGTGTGGTGGATTTATCCCTGGCCCCCACCCCTGCCGTAGGCGACAGCGTAGCCCGGATCCTAGAGGAGATGGGCCTGGAAGTCTGCGGCACCCACGGCACCACGGCGGCCCTGGCACTGCTCAACGATGCGGTGAAAAAGGGCGGCGTCATGGCGTCCAGCCATGTGGGGGGGCTATCCGGGGCCTTTATCCCAGTGAGTGAAGATGAGGGTATGATCGCCGCCGCTTTAGCGGGTGCGATTACCATAGATAAGTTGGAAGCCATGACCTGTGTCTGTTCCGTCGGCCTGGATATGATCGCCGTCCCCGGCGATACAAGTGCGGAGACCATCTCCGCCATCATCGCCGACGAGGCGGCCATCGGCATGGTCAACCATAAGACCACCGCAGTGCGGATTATCCCTGCCCCCGGCAGGGTTGTAGGAGATCTGGTCGAGTTCGGCGGACTGCTGGGCTCGGCCCCCATCATGCCGGCCCATCAGGCGTCCAGCGCAGATTTCATCCACCGGGGCGGGCGCATTCCCGCACCCATGCAGAGCTTAAAAAATTAGATCGCATATATCCCTGCACGAAAGCGCAGGAACATGCATTTCCCCCGCCTTCGGCGGGAGAAACACAATAAAGCCAATATACCAAGGAGGAACTATATACATGGCAGAGCAAACATGGAGATTTGAAACACAACAGATTCACGTAGGTCAAGAAACTCCCGATCCGGCCACAGATGCCCGGGCGGTGCCCATCTATCAGACTACGTCCTACGTATTCCCCAGCCCCGATTCAGCGGCGGATCGCTTTTCCCTCAAAGAGCCGGGCAATATCTATACACGGATTATGAACCCCACCACCGACGTGTTCGAGCGCCGAATCGCCGCCTTAGAGGGTGGCGCCGCCGCCCTGGCCTTAGCCAGCGGATCCGCCGCCACGGCCTATGCCATCCAGAATATCGCCCGCACCGGGGATCATATCGTATCCGCCAAGACCCTGTACGGCGGGACGTATAATCTGTTCGCCAATACGTTCCCGGATATGGGCATCTCCGTCTCCTTTGTAGACCCGGTTGATCCCGGCAACTTCGAAAAAGAGATTCGGGACAATACCAAAGCGCTCTTTTTAGAGACTATCGGCAACCCCAACGCCGCTCTCGTAGATATCCGGGCCGTTGCGGATATCGCCCATCGGCACGGACTGCCCCTGATTGTGGACAACACCTTTGCCACACCCTATCTGCTCCGGCCTATCGAACATGGCGCAGATATTGTCATCCACTCCGCCACCAAGTTCATCGGCGGCCACGGCACTACCATCGGCGGCGTACTTGTAGACGCCGGCAAATTCGACTGGGCGGCCTCTGGCCGCTTCCCCGGCCTGTCGGAGCCGGATTCCAGCTATCACGGCGCACGGCTCACAGAAGTGGCGGGACCCCTAACCTATATTATCCGGGCACGGATCATCCTCCTGCGTGACATGGGCGCGGCCCTCTCCCCCTTCCACTCCTTCCTGTTTCTCCAGGGCCTGGAGACCTTATCCCTCCGGATGGAGCGGCATGTGGAGAACACGCTGAACGTGGTGTCCTATCTCGAAAATCACCCACAGGTGGAGCGGGTTAACCACCCGTCCCTGCCGTCGAACCCCTCTCACAAGCTCTATCAGACCTATTTCCCCCAGGGCGGTGCGTCGATCTTCACCTTTGAGATCAAAGGCGGCGCTGCGGAGGCCAAATCCTTTGTGGAAAAATTGACCCTGTTCTCCCTCTTGGCCAACGTGGGCGATGTGAAATCCCTCGTCACCCACCCCGCCAGCACCACCCACTCCCAGATGAGCGAGGCGGAGCTCAAACTCTGCGGCATTCAACCCAATACCATCCGCCTGTCCATCGGGACAGAGCATATCGACGATATTCTGGAAGATTTGGCACGGGGACTTAGGTAGGCATACTGGACTAATACACAGGCTCCCTCGTTTTGAGGGAGCCGAAGGGCTGGAGCGAAAGCCTCCCTCAATTTGAGAGGTGGCACAAGGTGAATTGCCGCCCTGCGGCAAGAGAAGGCCCTCTGGGGGGCGAAGTGCCGGAGGGAGGCTTTTTCTTCGCCAAGCAATAAGGGGTGCAGTCAACAGACTGCACCCCTTGCAACTTTCTATCTGCGTTACGGCCGCATCTGGATCACCAGTTCTCCGGCTTTCACCACCTGATGCTCTCTCACCAGGATTTTATCAACCACACCGTCCGCCTTGCTCACCACAATGGTCTCCATCTTCATGGCCTCAATGACGGCGAGCACGTCGTTTGCCTTCACCACATCGCCCGGTGCGACGTTGATCTTGCTGATCATGCCGGGGATGCTAGCCCCAATCTCCATGGGGTTGGCGGGGTCTGCCATGGTGGCCGTTTCCTTGACTTCGCCCTGGGTCGTATCCAATATGGAAATCTCCCGGCGGAGGCCGTTTAGCTCGAAGACGACGTTTCGCATATTGTTCTCGTCCAGCTCACCCAGGTTGACCAGTTTGACGAACAGGGTCTTTCCTTCCTCAATCTGCACTTCCACAGTCTCGTTTGGCACTAGGCCGTTGAAGAATACGTCCGTAGGCAGGTACGAGAGGTCGGAATATGCCTGTACACTGGCTTGGAAGCCTTGGAATACTTTGGGATAGAGACAGTAAGACACGAGATCCTGCATGGTAGGATTCGGGCAGAATGCCTTGACTTCCTCCTCCACCTTGACAAAGTCCACCGGGGGCAGAAGTTCACCGGGCCGGCAGGTGATGGGCGCTTTGCCCTTGAGGACGATCTCTTGGATATCTTTCGGGAACCCGCCCTGGGGCTGGCCCATCATACCCTCGAAGTAGCTCACGACAGAGTCCGGATACGCCAAGTGCTTGCCGCGCTCTACGATGTTTTCGGCGGTCAGATCGTTTTTTACCATGAAGATGGCGAAGTCGCCAACCATCTTGGAGGACGGCGTCACTTTTACGATGTCGCCCAGCATATCGTTGACTTCTTTGTACATCTCTTTGACTTCCTGGAACCGATCTCCCAGCCCTAGATTCTCCACCTGGGGCTTTAGGTTGGAATACTGTCCGCCGGGGATTTCGTATTTGTAAATATCCGTAGCCGGTGTGGTGAGATCAGCTTCAAATCCGCCGTAGAACTTGCGCACCTGACCCCAGTAGTTGGAGATGGGCAGGAGTTTCTCATCACACAGCCCCGTATCCCGCTCGTGTCCCTCTAAGGAGGTTACTACGGCGTTCATAGAGGGCTGGCTGGTGAGAGACGACATGGAGGCAATGGCCGTGTCCACAATATCGACCCCCGCCTCACAGGCTTTGAGCACGGCGGCCACGCCGTTGCCACTGGTGTCGTGGGTATGGAAGTGTATGGGGAGACCGATCTCGTTTTTCAGAGTCGATACCAGTTTGTAGGCTGCATAGGGCTTGAGAAGCCCCGCCATATCTTTGATCCCCAAGATGTGGACGCCTCTGCGTTCCATCTCTTTTGCAAGGTTTACGTAATATTTAAGATCGTACTTATCACGGCTCGGATCTGAGATATCGCCGGTGTAGCAGATATAGCCCTCTGCAACTTTGTTCTGCTTAAGCACCTCGTCAATGGAGACCTCCATATTGGGCATCCAGTTGAGGGAGTCAAAGACGCGGAACACGTCGATGCCGGATTTTGCGGCCTCTTTGATAAATTCCCGGATGAGATTATCCGGATAGTTGGTGTATCCCACGGCGTTGGCGCCTCGGAACAGCATCATGAACGGGATGTTTGGAATCTTCTCCCGGAGAAGTTCCAGCCTGGCCCAGGGGGACTCGTGGAGGAAGCGGTACGCCACATCAAAGGTGGCCCCGCCCCACATCTCCAGGGCAAAGAGATCTGGCATGGCATAGGCCGTGTATGCCGCGATCTCCGCCATGTCTTTCGTCCGTACACGGGTGGCCAAGAGAGATTGGTGGGCATCCCGGAGGGTGGTATCCGCCAGGAGCAACTTTTTACTGTTTAAGCAGAACGCTCTGACCGCGTCCGGCCCTTTTTCGTCAAGGAGTTGCTTGAGCCCCGGTTTGATCTCCCCTGGAATCTCCGGTACAAAGGCGGGTTCGGCGGGCTCCGTGCTCAGATTCTTTCCGTTGACGACAGTTTTGCCGATGTAGTTCAGAATCTTTGTGGCCCGATCTTTCGGGTCTGCAAATTGATACAACTCCGGCGTATCATCAATAAACGTGGTGTTACAGTCCCCCGATAGGAAGACCGGGTGGCTCAAGATGTTGCTCAAGAACTGGATATTCGTCTTCACGCCACGAATCCGGATCTCATTGATGGCCCGGATGGTTTTTCTGGTGGCCGCCTCAAAGGTTCTGTCAAAGCCTGTGACCTTGACTAAGAGGCTGTCATAGTACGGGGATATCTCCGCACCGGAATAGGCGTTGCCCGCATCTAAGCGGACGCCGAACCCGCCGCCGGAGCGATAGGCGGTAATCTTACCCGTAGATGGCGCAAAATTATTTTTCGGATCCTCTGTCGTCACCCGGCACTGGATGGCGACGCCGTTCATTTTGATGGATTCTTGATTGGGAATCCCAATTTCCGGATCAGAGAGCTTGTGTCCCTGGGCGACCATAATCTGTGACTGCACGATATCGATACCCGTGATCACTTCCGATATTGTGTGCTCCACTTGGACACGGGGATTCATTTCAATAAAGTAGTGTTTACCCGCTTTGTCCACCAGAAACTCTACGGTTCCTGCATTTACATAATCAACAGATTGGGCAATCTTCACCGCGTCGTCGTAGAGTCTCTGCTTGATCTCCTGGGGCAAAGATACCGCCGGGGCGATTTCGATGACTTTTTGATATCTTCTCTGGAGGGAGCAATCCCGCTCAAAGAGGTGCACCACGTTGGAGTGCTTGTCGGCCAAGACCTGAATCTCAATGTGCTTCGGCTCGACCAGATACTTCTCCATGAAGATATTGCCGTTGCCGAAGGATTTCAGCGCCTCACTGCTCACCACAGGGAACGCGGCGGCCAGTTCCTCTGGGTTGTTGACGCGGCGCATCCCCCTGCCGCCGCCGCCGGCGGCAGCTTTTAATATGACAGGATAGCCGTACTCCGCAGCGCGGGCGCGGGCGTCCTCCAAATCCCGCAGAGGATCTTCACTGCCGGGGATGGTGGGGACGTCACACTGCTTGGCGATCTCCTTGGCGTTCAATTTATCGCCCATTTTTTCGAGGATATGAGATGGCGGGCCGATGAAAATTATGTCGTTTTCCTCACACGCTCTTGCAAACCTAGCATTCTCCGAGAGGAATCCATAGCCGGGATGAATCGCATCCACGCCCTTGGCTTTCGCCATCTTGATGATGCCGTCAATATCCAGATAGGCCCCCAAAGGCGATTGATTTTTGCCAATCAAATAGGATTCATCCGCTTTGGTGCGGAATAAGTTATACGTATCTTCTTGGGAGTAGATCCCCACAGTTGCAATTCCTAAGTCATTACAGGCCCGAAACACACGGATTGCAATTTCGCCCCTGTTGGCCACTAAGACCTTCTTTATCTTTCTCTGCGCCATAACTACACCACTCCATATAAAGATTTATGCTGAACACATCCCTCGTAGCATACCACACCATTTTCAAAAATGCAAGCTGAAATATTGAAAATTGCAAAAAAACAAGAAAAATGGAATTTATCAAGATTGTTATGCATACTATTGACTGGCATACACCGTTTCCCGCTCTTGTGCTTCTTCCCCGTCACCCTGCACTTCCTGCGCGCCCTCGGAAAATCTCCTCGGAAACCCAAGGGCAAAAATCGCCGCGAAGAACGAGGCTCCGATATAGACAAACATCGTCCCAAACACCTGGAGTCCGAGTCCCTCGGCTCCGATTAGAGTCAAGAGCCCTCCTATAATAAGCAAAAACAGACACCACAGGATGAGTACGACCATCAAAATGGCGCTCAAGGCAGTGCGGCGGCGGGCATTTCTGAAGAATATGGCGCAGAATATCGCCGTATGGAGCACACCCAACGCAAGCCAGCCGATTCCAAAGTGGCCCCCCATGAATAGAGGAGGAAGAAAATACGCGGCAATTGCTATGATTTGCAAACCCAGTGTAATGGAGCGAAATATCTTATTTATAGTAGTCATACTGCGCCTCCCTAATCGACGTAATATTTGGCAAGCAGAAGTTCCTCCAAGAACAGGGAAAATCCACGCATATTTGCCTCTATTTTTCCGGGCCAAGTCTCTTCTATAAAATGAAAATCATCCATCGGCGTGTGTACCACTCTGGCCGCCTCCAAAAGCGTCATGATCGGAGCGCCTGTATCATACCAGCCCGCTACGGCATCAAATCCCACGAGAAACATAGCCGTATGGCCCCAGGGCAAGAACGCCAGTTGATCACTGGGTCCAAACACGCCATCGGGTAGAGGCGTAAGGGTAATGCCGTGCCAGACATCCATATTTCTGGCGATCTCGTCCCAGGTCTCCGTAATGTGATTGGCCCCAGGCGTATCCCCCGCGTCATAGCCCGCCATATAGAACAGATCCGGCCCCTCTAAGAGCACGTCGGCGTTTATCATAAATAAGATGTTGTCGTGCTCTTCTTGCGTCAGAGCATGTGCGTAGTAATAAGCGCCGTAGAGCCCAGCCTCTTCTGCGCCGAAGAAGATATAGACAATGGTGTAGTAGTGATCTATATCACGCATCCGCCAAGCGCTCTCCAAAAGCAGGGCCACGCCGGAGGCGTTGTCACTGGCGCCGGGATAAAACACACTGTCGTAATGGGCGCCGACGACCATCTTCTTATCGCTCTGCCCCGGCAGGGTGAGGATGACATTTTGGCTCAGACGTGAATTTCTCGTCCCCCAATCCAAAAACGGCGACTGATCGACCCCAAATATGATATCCATCAGGGGCAGATCCCAGAATTCCCGCACATCTTCATATACAAATTCCTGCACTCTGATCTCGTCCCAGGCAAACCCCATGGCCAGGAGTTCTTCCACAATCCATTGGGCGGCATACATCTCCCGATAGGAAAAGGGGGCCCGATCATATAGCGTGTCATTGATCACCTCTATGTAGTGCACGGAAGTTTTTCCGTGGGGCGTATCTGCGGCAAGGGGCAGGGCCTGCCGCTGCGCAAAATTGGCAGGGTTGAATAGGTCCACTTCCCTGCCGCCGTCCCGTATACCAACGATTCCTCCTACGATGACGGCTAACAGCAGAACTGCCGCCATCATCAAAACCGCACCATTACGCTTCATCTCATATCCCCCTCTTGCTTCTATGATACATCTTTCGACAGTATACTACAAATCCAGCCGCAGGCGCAATTATTTCCGCAAAACATTTGCCTATCTGAAAAAATGATGGTACAATTGATGGCAAACTATCACCATAGGAGGACTTCCCTTTGAATACAAAAGAATTGATGGATATCGCCGTACAGGCCGCTAATCTGGATGAGATGCCCGCCGACTGCGGCATCATCGTCGAGGGCGAAGGGATCAAAAAGGTACTCATGGGCGTTGACATGGACACGGCGGAACTGATGCTGGCAAAGCAACTGGGCTACGACTGTGTCGTCAGCCACCACCCCAGAAATACCCATGTGGATATGCTGGAGGTATTAAACGACCACATCCGCAAGCTGGAGGCCCTGGGCGTCCCCCGGAATAAGAGCCAAAAACTCTTAGCGGAGCGCAAAAAGCAGTTGAGCTACAACCAGCACGTGGCAAACTCCAGACGCTCCGAGAGCGCCGCCAAACTCCTGGATATGCCGTTTATGTGCATCCATACCCCCACAGACATCATCGGCGAGGCCATGGTGCAGGCTTTCTTAGACGGGAAGTTTAAAGACAAGCCTGAGACCACTGTACAGGATATCGTAGAGGCCTTAGAGGAGATTGGCGAATACAAAAACTCCGCCAGAAAGCCCGTGATCCGTGTGGGCGGCAAAGACAGCTATGCGGGCAAAATCTACGTGCTCATGTCCGGTCTCACAGGCCCCGGGCCGAAGATCACAAAAGAATACTTCGAGGCGGGGGTCGGCACCCTGGTTCTGATGCACATCCCCGAGGGCGACGTGAAAGAGATCGAAGCCCAGGGCATCGGCAACGTAGTCGTGGCGGGCCACATGTCCAGCGACTCGTTGGGATTGAATAAAATCGCCCAACTCTGGGCCGACCGGGGCGTGGATACCACCATGATGTCTGGGATTGTGGAGATTTCATAGGATACGCAACGTACGAGAAGCGGCTACACCTGAACAATCAGGCGTAGCCGCTTTTTCTTGAGCGAGGCGTAATATTCGATAGCTCAATTCATCTCATTGCAAGCTGTGGCATCATTTGAATAATTTTACCATCAAGCGCCTTTCCGTTGGCTTTTTTATTTCGTTTTATACCGTCTGAACCCCATGTCCCCCATTGTTTGAAAAAGAAAGCTACTTCCTGCTCATCAGCCTGCTGCAGTATAGAGCGAACCCACTCTGGCTTCATTGGTCGGGCACTCACTCCACTCTCTCCTCCAACAATAACCCAGTCTATATTAGTTAAGTCGATTTCACCAAGGTCTTCCACTAACGGCTCACAGGAAATAAAGCGAATAGCGGCCTGTAGTGTGCGAAGTGAATCAATCCGAGTTTTTTCTGAAGACGACTCAACAGTCACGCCGAGCCAGACGTTGTGTGGAATATCAGAGCTTGAAAAATACTCCACCATCCTCTCGGCACGTTTTGTTAAAATTTGATACCGATGATACGGGGATTGTCTAATGGTATTCATAATCTTATCAATAAAGCTGAATGGCACTGCATCGTGAAATAAATCAGCCATTGAACACACAAAAACTGTATGTGGTTTCTTCCATTTTAGTGGTTCATCGAGAACGCTGTCATGCATTGTTGGGGTAAATCCGTTTTTATACTTACCTACACCCATAGCTTTAAGCCTATTTGCCATTGTTTCCGCATAGCAATGAGCGCAACCGACTGATAGTTTTGTACAGCCAGTTACTGGGTTCCATGTTCTATCTGTCCATTCAATTTTTGATTTTTGTGCCATGACTATCAATCCTCCGTACTTTTCAATATGTGATTAGCACCTTTTAACGCTAACCCCCATGCTGATGGATTTGGATTGCTGACTGCAAAGCAAAGCAGAAACAAGGGCGAGTTTGTTTTGTTTTTCAAAACAGCGGGATTATCTGCTACGTTGGAAAATGTTTCTCTCAATCTTTTTATTATGAACTGCCTCAATCCATCTGGTATTTTCTCTTTTTCCAAATCCCCAAATAACGTCAACTGGGGTGAGTTAGTGTACAGTTGCTCTTTCCAGTCAGTTGTTCCGAAGATTCTGTTTAACTTTTCTTCATTGGCTTGCGGTATGCGCCCATTATTGTATAGGTTGCGATTTGCTGCCGAAAACGGGAACAGATACCATACATCGAACACTTGTGTTTTGCTGATTTTTTCTAGTGAATCCCAATCTAAATCCATAGCATAAGGGTCAAGAAATATCACACCTCGCCAGCCCTCGGCACGCCATTGGCGGCTATCAATGCTTTGTAAGAGTTTGTTGCAATCACCCTCTAATACACTTACCGCATTGGATTTATCTGGATATTCACCTTCTATTTTTTTGCTGAGTGCATCATAAAAAATTTTGTCGTTTTCAATGAAAAAATATTTGTCGAATGGATATTTGAGCGCACGAATTGCCGAGCCGTCCGTCATAACACCGTTTTTTAGAGTCACGTTTCCAGAACCAGAAAAAGCGTCAATGTAGCACAGCTTAAAATTCTGGTTTTTTAGTGCGGAAGTAAAAAATCCCAAATACTTTTCGACGGCGTCTAACTTCTTTTCCGTCCACTCTCCACCAAATTTATGCTCTGTACTCACTTGGTTTCCTCCTGTACCTCCAGATATCTTTCCATCAACGCCGCCACACAATCCGCCACCGCAAACCCCTTCACCGGAAATTCACACAATTGCCAGACGACAACCAAGCAGGGCATCGAAGCCATCGCCCCCTACTCCCCGCTGGGCACTTCAATAATCTGATTCGCCGCCCTGTATTTCAGCGGCGTACTCCCCATTACTTGCTTGAACAGGTTCCCAAAATGGCTCTGGGAGGGAAAAGAAAAATATGCGGCGATGGCGGAGATGGTCTTGTCGGAGTATTTCAGCATGTACGCCGCACCCTCGATCCGCTTTTGCCGTGCGTATTCCATGATCCGCATCCCGGCCTCCTGGGCGAAGCGGCGGGACAGGTAGGACTTGTTGACGTTTAATGCGGCGGCAATATCGTCCAACGTGAAGGATTTCGTCAAATGCTGGTCGATGAACAGTTTGCACATCTCCACATAGGAAGCGGCGCTGCGGTTTTGGCGCACCTGGTGCACCTGTTGGGCAAAGACCAGCTCCACCTCGTCGTAAAGCTGCTGCATCTCCGCCGACTCTCTGCACAACTCCAGCCGCCGGAGATAGAGATCACTCATAGCGTAGGCGCTGGCCGGGTCGAGCCCGCCGTCAATGGCGGCGTAAGTCGCCAGGGTGATGGCGCCGCAGACCATGTATTCAAAATTCTTCAAAGGCGTCTCCGCCAGCCGGCCCATGTGGATTTCAACCTGCCGGCCCTCTCGCTTGGCGAGGATCGCCTCTACATCTCCGGTTTTGATCCGCTGGAGGTACAGCCGCTCCTGCTCATAGGTTCTGGTGATATCTTGCTCTGCGTTTTCGGTGAGGTACATGTCCTTTTCATAGATCACTTTTTCTGCATTGGTATTCTTGTCCATTTTCCCTCCTGTTTCCCGCACAGTTGCCATCTTGTCAATTGTACAACAAAAAAGTAAATACCGCAATATAATTTCCATCAGACAATGGGTATAGTAATCATATTATGAAACCCAATGGAGGCGAATCTCATGATACGTATTTTAACAGATACCGGTTCCGACATCCCCTATTTAGGCGCCGACGCCCTGGGCATAGAAGTGGTCGAACTGGATATCCAGTTCTCCGACATTTCCTACGACTACCGCAACGATCCAGATTTCAGCGTATTTTTCGAGAACCTAACCCGATCAAAAACCCTTCCCACCACCAGCCTCGTCGCCCCGGCCCAGTATCTGGACATTTTCACCGAGGCAAAAGAAAAAGGCGAGGAACTGTTGGTGATCACCATCTCCAGCAAGATCAGCGGCACCTACGGCTCCGCCGCACTGGCCCTGGAGATGTGTGAATACGACGGCATCACCGTGGTGGACTCCCACCAGTGCAGCTACACCCAGCGGATGCTGGTGGAATACGCCGTGAAACTACGGGACGAGAGCCAGAGCCGTGCCGACATTGAGGCCGCCCTGCTGAACGTACGGGATCGCGCAGTTCTATCCTGTCTGTTGGATACCTTAAAATACCTAAAAAAAGGCGGCCGTGTACCGCCGGCCATGGCGGTGATCGGCGAAGTGCTGGGCATCAAACCCGCAGTCGCCATGCTTGACGGCGCAGTAGCGCCCATCGCCAAAGCCCGGGGATTCGAGGCGGGCAAGGAGGTCTTGTGGAATAAATTCAAGGCCGACGGCTATGACGAAAACTGGCCCGTGTATATCGGATACTCTCAAAACAAGGCCCGGGGCGAGGCATTCCTACAGGAGACCAAAGACAAATTCGGCCTCACAGACTGCCGCCTCATCCCCGTCGGCGGCGTAATCGGCACTCACGCCGGCCCCAACGCCGTGGGTCTCGGATATATGAAGAAATAGAGAGGACGCTTGCCGTCCCTTGAACCCCAGACCACAAAAAGCGAAAAGTTAGTCCAAAAATCGGACTAACTTTTCGCTTTTGTCTTGTATGGCTTTGTGCGCTAAGAAAACACCCGCCGCCTACGGGCGGCACCCGCTTTTATAAAGAGGGTGGGGTTGCATTATCCTTCGTCTTTGCCCTCTTTTGAAAAGAGGGTGGCTCCGCAGAGCCGGGTGTTTTCACCCTAACACACCCGTACCGTCCATCCAAAGGGATCTTCCTGCCTCCCCCATTGGATTCCCGTCAAATTATCATAGACCTTCTGTGTCAGAGCCCCGGTCTGGCCGTCATTAATGACGTAACGCACGCCCTCGTAGGTGATCTCCCCAATGGGCGAGATCACGGCGGCGGTGCCGGTACCCCAGGCCTCTTCCAGCTTGCCCGCATTTGCCGCTGCGATCAGTTCGTCCACGGAGATCAGCCGCTCCGCCACGGGGACGCCCCAGGATTGGAGCAGAGCGAGGACGGATTTCCGCGTAATCCCTCCCAGGACGGAGCCGGACAGCTCCGGGGTGATTACATGGCCGTCGATCTTGAACATGACGTTCATGCTGCCCACTTCTTCTACATATTTGCGGTGGAGGCCGTCCAACCATAGCACTTGGGAAAAACCCGCCGCAGCCGCTCGACCTCCGGCCCGGATGGAGGCGGCGTAGTTGCCGCCGCACTTGACATAGCCTGTCCCGCCCCGCACCGCCCGGACATCCTCCGTCTCGATGAGAATCTTCACCGGGTTGACGCCCTCCGGATAGTAGCTACCCACAGGGCAGGTGATGATACAAAATGTATATGTCTGGGAGGGATAGACCCCAAGCGTCACCTCTGTGGCGAAGATAAAGGGCCGGATATAGAGGGATGCCCCCGCCTCCATCGGCACCCAATCCCGCTCCAGGGCGATGAGTTCCTTGAGACCCAAAAACGCCACATCCTCCGGCACCGGGGGGATACACATGCGCTCGGCGGAGAGATTCAACCGGCGGATGTTCTCCTCCGGTCGAAAGAGTTGCACACCGTCCTCCGGTGTGCCATAGGCCTTGAGCCCTTCAAAAATTTCCTGGGCGTAGTGCAATACGATGGTCCCGGGATCCAGAGAAAACGGCCCGTATGGGACAATGCGGGGATTGATCCAACCCTGTCCCTCCACGTAGTCCATGAGAAACATGTGGTCGGTAAAATATTTTCCAAATGGCAGCCCCTGGATACTAGGCTTTGGCTTTGGCGTTATCGTCTTTTGTATTGGGATACTGGTCATACTCGCACCGTCCTTTCTTTTTTACAATGTCTCACCTAACAGTTTCGAGATAAACGCCAGCAGATCAACGCCGACGTGCTCACCCAATTCCGCTACAATTTCATAATCTTCTTCCCGCATGAAATCTACAACCAGCGTCAAATCCAACAGAATCACCTCTCCCGTCTCGGGGATGACCTGGGCCATATAGATACAGAGATACCGCTCTAAACCGTTCGCCAATATCTCGCTGGCCATGATGGCGATGGAGTAGTCACGATTTGTACGCAGATCGCTGAAGGTCATTTGTGAGAAAAATAGTTCCCAGTCATTTCCCGCCATCCATTTTACGGCTTCCATAGCGTCCATATCATACCAGGATATGTATCGGAACCACAGCCTCTCGGTCCCGCTGTCCACACTCCAATCGCCCGGAAAGAAATCAACCCCGGCGGTAACGGTGACGGCAGTTTCTCCCCCGAATCCGTCAGGGAGGGCAACTGTCTGCAACAGAGAATCTGCCGGCAGGGTGTGGTCTGTCAGATTGAGTTCTGTCAACGTATAGACAATATCGTATATGGGTTCGTGTTCCGCACCAAACCCGCCGCCAAAGTCGGGGAGCATCTCATCAAAGTCCAGATTCTCCATAAAATCTACAAATTCCGGCAGGGTCATGGCCTCTGGCAGATCCAGGGGTTCTACCTCCCGGACGGTGTAGACCACATCCATTCGTGACGTGAATTCGCCCGGGATATCCCACTCCACCACTTGGCGGAAACTGTCGCCGTCTCTGGATAGGCGCGTAACCAGACGGGCATCGGAATAGTCCACCTCTCCAATACTCTCTCCCCAGTCGAACTCCGTACCATCCATCCCCATCTCCTCGGCGAGCTCGCCGAAATCAAAGTTGAACTGATCCATCATTTCAGCTACATCATCCATGGCCCGCTCCAGAATCTCTCCCTCTAATATGAGGATAAATACATCGTCAGCCCGGGTCAAGTGCGCCTCTAACTCTTCATAGGTGAGGCTCTTGCCTATGAAGACCGGGGTAAACAGCGCATCTGCCGCATCCTGCTCGGCGGAAACGGGCAAGACTACATAGCGATTCCCATCTAACAGTTGGGCAATGTCAATCGAAATCAGCCCCATTCCCAACTCCGCAAATATGAGATCAAACATAAATTGCAACATGCCACCCATGTCAAAGAATAATCCGTCTTCCGTCGCAATTGTATTGACGGTCATGTCGGGTGTCCCCTCCATGAGGGATAAGGTTATGGTCATCTGCATTTCCAGATGATCCAGAGAGACCGTCCCGGTCAAACCGGTGTTCACCGCCTCCATCCCCAGTTCTATTGCTTCCGGGTCCTCCATTTGCATGGTCATCTCCCCCGTGAAACTATATTCCCTCTGTTCCAAAAATTCTTCCCACAGGGCCAAAAAATCATCTACATCTGACAACGGGGTCACACATCCCACCAGTGTTCCCAGAAGTAAGGCGACAATGGTCAATATGGCGATTGTCCGTTTCATATCTTCTCCCTCTTTCCCCACCATGGCATGCTTTTAAACTTTTGTTTCAGAATACCAGTTTCCCGAGGCAAAGTCAATTGACGTTTCCGGGTATTTGTAGTATGATATGTAAATTAGAGTTTGCTTAAATTTGTTATTTGGGAAGTGGTCGCCATATTGACGCTAAAAGAATTCAAAGAGGCCCGCGCCTGTCTCAAAGACGTGATCTTGGAAACCCATCTCATCTACAGCGACTATTTCAGCCGGGTGACGGGCAACCACATCTATTTAAAGCCCGAAAATATGCAGGTCACAGGCGCGTTCAAAGTCCGGGGCGCCTGCTACAAGATCGCCCTGCTCTCCGACGAGGAGCGGGCCGCCGGCCTGATTACTGCCTCCGCGGGCAACCACGCCCAGGGGGTGGCCTACGCGGCAAAATCCGCAGGCGTACCCGCCACCATCGTGATGCCAACCACAACGCCCCTGGTGAAAGTCAATAATACAAAAGACCTGGGCGCCGAAGTCCTCCTGGAGGGCAGCAACTTTGACGAGAGCTACGCCCTGGCCCAGGAGATCGCCGAGACACGCGGCCTCACCATGGTGCACCCCTTCAACGATCTAGCCGTGGCCACGGGCCAGGGCACCATCTCCTACGAAATCTTCCAAGACCTGCCTGACGTGGACGTGATTCTCGTCCCCGTAGGCGGTGGTGGATTGGCCACGGGCGTCGCCACCCTGGCAAAGCTATTGAACCCCAACGTGAGGGTCATCGGCGTGGAGCCCATCGGGGCCGCCTCTATGGTCGCCGCTCTGGAGGCCAACGAGGTCGTCACCCTCTCCCATATCGAGACCATCGCCGACGGCGTGGCTGTCAAAGCCGTGGGAGATCACCTGTTCCCCTACATCAAACAGCACTTGGACGACATCATCACCGTAGACGACACAGATCTACTAGACGCCTTCTTGGACATGATGGAAAAACACAAGATGGTGGTGGAAAACGCGGGCCTTTTGACCATTGCGGCCCTCTCAAAGCTGGAGGAAAAGGGGCGAAACGTGGTGCCTGTCCTCTCCGGCGGCAACATGGATGTAATCACTATCTCTTCCCTGGTTCAACACGGACTCATGAGCCGGGACCGGGTCTTCACCCTGTCGGTACAGCTACCTGATCGCCCCGGTGAGCTCCTGGGCGTGGCCCAGGTGGTGGCCGGATGCGGCGGCAATATCATCAAGTTGGAGCACAATCAGTTCGTCTCTATCAACCGCCAGCGGGCCGTGGAACTCCGTCTGACTATGGAGGCCTTCGGTCACGCCCACAAAAAGGAAATCCTGGGGGCGCTCAAAGAGAGAGGCTACGACGCCCAGCAGATCGGGACAAGCCCTATATACACGTATTAAAGACGACGTTCCTCCGTGTACAACACTGGCGCACAGTGTGCGCCTCTGCGAAAAACACTGCCCTTGTAGGGGCGAACAGTGTTCGCCCGCCCTGCGCCATTCCGCCTACAGCCTGAGACCGCCGAGGGGTGTTACGCCCCCAGCAGTCTCTATGATAAAAGTGGTACGAGGTACCCCAGCCACTACACCATACCTATGCCGTGGCCACGCCCGGCGTGACGAAAGGGATTGACCCAACCTATGGTAAAAATCGCGCCAAGCGTCCTCGCGGCGGACTTTGTGAACTTACAACGGGATATTATAGGCGTAGCGCAAGCCGGCGCAGACTACCTCCACATCGACGTGATGGACGGGGTATTCGTCCCCAATATCTCCATCGGCATCCCCGTAGTCAAAGCCATCCGTCAGGTCACAGACATGCCCTTAGACGTACACCTGATGATCATAAAACCCATCCGGTTCGTAGCGCAATTCGCCCAGGCCGGGGCCGATCTGATCTCTTTCCACTTAGAAGCGGACGAACCGCAACAGATTCAGGCGGCCATTGACAAGGTCAAATCCCTCGGCAAAAAAGTGGGCCTCTCCCTCAAGCCCAATACCCCTGCGAACGCCTTACTCCCCTATCTCCACGACCTGGACTTGATCCTCATTATGACCGTTGAACCCGGCTTCGGGGGACAGGCGTTCATGGCCAATCAATTGGAGAAAATCCGCAGCGTGGCGGCGCTGATTGAAACCGCCGGGACATCCTGCGAACTGTCCGTAGACGGCGGCATTGACCCCACCACCGCACCCCTCGTCCGAGCGGCGGGCGCCAACGTACTGGTGGCCGGCAGCGCCATCTTCGGCGAACCGGATCGGGGCGCGGCAATCGCCGCACTGCGGTGATCATTTTATACTTGTAGGGGGCGGCGTCCTCGACGCCCCGTATGCTTTTAATCAGACGATTTTATCTCACAGAAAGGGCTACAAACCATGCAGACGATCTCCCTATCCAATGACCGACACAAAATCGACATGACAAAGCTGGCCGTCGGCCACGCAGGATGCAAGGACCTCGGGTTTCTCTACTCCTATCTAGACGAGTACCTGGACGCCGGCGGGAACTGCATCGACACCGCACGGATGTACGACCACGGCCTCGCCGAAGAGATCGTCGGCGCATACATGAAGACAAAGCAGCGAGACAAACTTGTAGTAGTGACAAAGTGCGCACATTACGACACCAATTTTTACCCCATTCGACATAGACTATCCGAGTCAGATATCCGCTCTGACGTGGAGACGAGTCTGCGGGAACTGGACACGGACTATATTGATGTGTTGCTCCTGCACCGAGACGACATCAAACGTCCCGTTGAGGCGATCATGCCGATTCTGCACCAGTTTGTGAAAGACGGAAAAGTTCGCGTAATCGGGACATCGAATTGGACGGCCGGGCGCATCCAAGCGGCCAATATATTTGCCGCCAAAAATGGCCTGACCCCCTTTTCCGTCAGCCAAATCCACCACTCGCTCGCCCTGACAACTGCCGCACAGAGCGGTGACTTATCCCATGTGATCATGGACAACATTGAATACGCCTGGTACAAGGACACGAAGTTCCCCATAATGGCTTGGTCCTCCACGGGGAAAGGTTTCTTCTCCAAGCAGGCAACCGGTGTGGCGCTAGACCCGCGGGGACAGCGGTACTACGGATGGCTTAGAGAAAACTTTCGACGCCTTGACCGCGCCAAAGAACTTGCCCGCAAACACAGCGTCTCCGTCGGCGCCGTCGTCCTATCCTATCTCATGAGCGACAAAACCGTCCCCACCGTGGCAGTCACGGCCTTCTCCAAGCAGCCCCAGTTCGACGAGGCCCTGGAGGCCACGAAACTCCACCTGACCGAGGCGGAGCGGGCGTTTTTGGCAGGCAATCCCTAAAAAGCCTCCCTCAATTTGAGGGAGGTGTCAGGCGCAGCCTGACGGAGGGAGTGCCACAGGTCAAGACCAATCCTCAGCCAGCTTCGCTGACAGCTCCTTTGAAAAAGGAGCCTATTTAAACTGTAACCAGGAGAACACATCCATATGGACTTTTTCCCCGCCGCCTTAGAGGCGCTGATTGATCAATTTGCCAGACTCCCCGGCGTAGGGCGTAAGAGCGCCCAGCGGTTGGCGTTTTATGTCATGGATCTGCCGGAAACAGAGGCCACGGCCTTTGCCGAGGCGATCCTGGCGGCCCGGCAGACGGTACACGTCTGCCCCCAGTGCCAAAATCTGACGGACGCGGAACTCTGCAGCATCTGCCGCAGTTCACGGCGGGATCCCAGCACGGTCTGCGTAGTGGCCGACCCCAAGGACGTCATCGCCATGGAGCGGGCCAGGGAGTTCCACGGCCACTACCATGTGCTCCACGGCGTATTATCCCCCATGAGCCACGTTGGCCCGGATGATCTGCGGATCACCGAACTCACCCACCGGGTGGCCCAGGGGGAGATCCAGGAGATCATCATGGCGACAAACCCCGACGCAGAGGGCGAGACCACGGCCATGTATATCGCCAGACTACTAAAACCATTCGGCGTCCGCGTCACCCGCTTGGCCTACGGCGTCCCCGTAGGCGGCAATCTGGAATACGCCGACGATGCAACACTGCTCCGTGCCCTGGAGGGGCGACGGGAGATTTAGGAGGTGACCTCGTGGGACTACGTGATTTTTTAAAAAGGAAAGGTACCGCCCCAGAGCCAGAACAGGCAGAAATTGAAGCCTTGGTCGAAGAGACAGATATCCCCGTCGAAGAGATAGATATCTTCGCCGAACCGGAGACGCCCTCTGAATTAGAAGCGCTCTTAGAGGAGATCGCAGACTACACGCCGGAGATTCTCCCCACCGCCTCCGGTCTGCTCCCCCAAGAGGTCTTGCTTCTGGACTACGCCCCCTCTCTGTACACGGATCAAGAGGAGTTCCCCGCTTTCTGGTCGCAACAGTATGGGATCGACGACGTCCCCCATCTTTTAAGCGAACTGACGGACCGAGAGTTCCTCGCCCAGGCCAGCTTAGAGGAGACTTTATACGGGGCCACAGTCATCAGGCTCCGGCAGGTGCTCAAAGCCAATCGTCTGCCCGTGGCCGGAAAAAAAGCGGAGCTCATCGCCCGGCTCCTGGCCGGACTGTCCGAAGATACGTTAAACGAACACTTCCCCCGCCGCACCTTTACCCTGACAGCGGACGGATACAAGGCCTGCGACGAGGCCGTATATATCCCCTATATCCACCGGCGCCCCGTGGAGGGATTGACCATTTACAGCCTCCACCAGCTAGTTGCAGAACACCCGGAAAAATCCTGGCGGGAGTTGGTGTTAGCGCACTTAGAGACTTGCGCCAACAGACATCGCATGGCGGACGACTTCGCCGCCTATCGCGCAACCCGCTACCGGATGTACCAGTTTTTCATGGAGGAGAATAAACTGAAAAAAGCCTTCCCGCAACTCTCAGAGGTCATCTACTACGATCTCTCTGGGGTGATCAGCGGCGTGGATCCTCTGTACCGCTATATCAGCGAGAAATATTTTTTCCCCTATGACACCTCTATTGTCAAGCTATCCGCCGTCCACGTCCAAGCTATGGGCCGCCTGAAAGAGCAGTTACATCTGTCCGAGGAGATGCTCAAAGCGCTTCTCATGCAGTTTTTCAACCACTTTTCCGCCCCGTTCCACCTGTTCACCGTGGAGGAGTGCGCCATCATCGTCCTCTTAGAGATCCGCGGCGACAAAGACCGGCTCCGCCAGGTCTACGAGATGGCGGAACGTCGCTTTGGTCAAAGGCATTGATCTGTATCGTCGTATAAACGCCCCAGGTTTCGGGTATACTCACATCAGGCACAATTTGACAACCAGATTGCTTCATGATATACTATAAGTTGATATCTTATCATGGCATTATGTACGTAAGTACTCCATATATTGCAAACTGAATAGACAAGATATGACACAGCTCCGAACTGACGGCGATGCGGGGCCTGATTTTGCTGTGTGTATCTCTTGATTTTCCATGTCTGCAACGCACCTACATAAGGCAAAATTATGCGCTTTTTGCGCTCATATAAAAAAGGAGTTATGTAAACTATCATGGCAGGAAAATTGAAAATTATCCCTCTGGGCGGTCTCAATGAGATCGGCAAAAACCTCACCGTCTACGAGTACGGCGGGGACATTATCATTGTAGACGTGGGTCTCGGTTTCCCCGACGACGAGATGTACGGCGTGGACATCGTCATCCCGGACTTCACCTACATCTTGAAAAATCACAGCCGTGTCCGAGGTATCTTCCTCACCCACGGCCACGAGGATCACATCGGCGGTGTGGCATACTTGCTGAAAAACCTCAACACCCCCATCTACGCCACAAAGCTGACGGCGGGACTCGTCAGCCTCAAGCTCCGAGAGCACGGTCTCCTGGAAAACGCCAAGATACACACCCTCTCCGCTGGCGAGATCCAGAAGGCCGGGTGCTTCCAGGTGGAATTCATCCACGTGAACCACTCCATCGCCGATGCCGTGGCCTTTGGGATCAAAACTCCCATCGGCACCGTCGTCCACACGGGGGATTTTAAGATCGACCCCACCCCCATCCAGGGCGGGATGACGGACTTGGCCCGGCTGGGCCAACTGGGCAAGGACGGTGTCCTGGCCCTGCTGTCCGATTCCACTAACGTGGAGCGGCCCGGCTACTCCACCTCCGAGAGCAAAGTCGGCGAGAGTTTTGACCGGCTCTTCAACGGCTGCAACAAACGGATTATCGTCACGACGTTCGCCTCCAACGTCCACCGGCTCCAGCAGGTGTTCAACAGCGCCGTCAAGTACGGCCGGAAGGTGGGCATCACAGGCAGGAGCATGGAGAATATCATCCAGGTCTCCACAGAGCTGGGCTATTTGAAAATTCCGAAAAACACCCTTATGGATATGCCTAAACTCAAGGCATTGCCGCCGGAGAAAACGGTGATCATCACCACCGGCAGCCAGGGCGAGAGTATGAGCGCCCTCTACCGCATGGCTTTCTCCGGTCACAAGCAGGTGGAAATCGGCCCGGAGGATCGAGTCATCATCTCCGCCTCCGCCGTCCCCGGCAACGAGCGGACGGTCTCCAACGTCATCGACGAGCTGTTCCACAAGGGCGCCGAGGTGATTTACGATAAACTGTCAGACCTCCACGTATCCGGCCACGCCTGCCAGGAGGAACTGAAAATGACCATCGCCCTGACCCAGCCCCAATTTTTTATCCCCGTCCACGGTGAGCACCGGATGTTAAAGAAACACGCCGCACTGGCCATTGAGATGGGCATCCCCCAGAAAAACACGGTCATCGCGGAACTGGGCAGCGTGATCGAATTGACCAAAAAGACAGCCAAGATCGGCGCCGCCGTCACTGCGGGCAAAGTCCTGGTAGACGGCACCGGCGTGGGCGATGTGGGCAGTGTCGTCCTGCGGGATCGGAAAGTCCTGGCCGAGGACGGTATGGTCGTAGTGATTATGAACCTCTCCTCGGAGGACGGCTCCCTCATCTCCGGCCCGGATATTATCACCAGAGGATTCATCTATGTCAAAGAGTCGGAAGAGCTGATGAAAGACCTCAGGCGCATCGCCTTAGAGGCTTTAGAGCACTCTCGGAACGGCAAAAGCCAGTACAGAGACTGGGCCGCCATCCGCAACGCCATTCGACATGATATGTCCGGCTTCCTCTACAAAAAAACCAGACGCAGTCCTATGATCCTACCTGTGATCATGGAAATATAGTCCGATGAATGTACAAATCTTCGGCAGACGCAAGTGCTTCGAGACAAAGAAAGCGGAGCGATATTTTAAAGAGCGACGGATCAAAGTCCAAAACATCGACCTCCCCCGCTTCGGCATGAGCCCCCGGGAATTCGCCGGCGTCAAACAGGCCGTGGGCCTGAATGCCCTGATCTCCCCCGACGCCCCCGGCGCAGACCTCCTCCCCCACCTGGCCTATGATGCAGATCGGGCGGAAAAGCTCCTGGAGAACCCGTCCCTCATCCGCACCCCCGTGGTGCGAAACGGCAAACAGGCCACCGTGGGCTTTTGCCCGGAGGTCTGGGCGACGTGGGAGTAGGTGAGTTAGATATGAGACAGAACCAGGATGGTATCCCCATACGCCCCAAAGCCTCCTTTCTTAAAGGAGGTGGCAGGCGATGACGGAGGTTTCTCTCTGCGCTAAGCACCAAAAAAGAGCAATCTTCAAGTCAACCTCGTTGACTGAGGATTACCCTGCAACATATGTGCGTAACAACACAAAACCGGCGCAGTCACTCGACTGCGCCGGTTCTGATTTTATAGGCAATTTCTCTTACGCCGCAATACATTTCTTCTTTTCGGATCTTTTTAAATCCACTTGCGCTTCTTTCTCTTTTTCGCCGCCCCTCGTACCCCAATCGTCGTTCTTGATTGTAATCGCCGCATGGATCCGTGTCACTGTCAGGGATATCCCGTAGGCAAAGAAATAGATGGGCACAATCAAGAAACGAAGCGGGCGATAGAAGAGGTAGAAGACATTTTGTTTGTACATAATAATGATGAAGTACAGAATAATATCTGTCACATCCATGTAAAACCCTCTCGCCACAACTGCCAGGATAAAGAGGACTGTGGCTATCAGCCAAAAGTAGGCCTCGGCAAACACCCAGAACAAGAACCATAACCGCTTGGGAAACATATCCCGAATGGACTTCAAGCTACAGACATATCCGGACCGCTGCCATCTCCTGCGCTGTTTCTGGAACTTTCTCCAGGTATTCGGTGCCTCTGTCTCACAGTATGCCGTACTCTGGTACCGTGTTTTTCCGCCGGACATCTTGGAGATCGACGTGAGAGAGCGGTCATCCCCCGCCGACACCTCTATGCCGAGGAATGTATTCTCTTTGAATTCTTCCAGATGCTCCAAAATGAACTCTTTTTTGTGTATGGTAAACGCGCCGCTGCAAACTGTCACGTCCCCGGTGACAGACTGTGCGCCACGGCCCAATTGAAAGGCCCCGTAATATGAGATGGACTGTAGTCTCGTGAGGAAGTTTTCTTTTTTATTGAGGATGCCGATATTCCCCACAACGGATGTTGTCTTTCCGTCTTCAAAGGGGCGCAACAATTCGGTCAGTGCATTGGGTAAAATCTCGCTGTCTGAGTCCAACAAGAACACATAGTCACCGCTGGCCTTTTGAAATCCATCAATCATCACTTCCCGCTTCCCTCGGTTCTCCTCAAAGCGTATGATTTGAAATTGAGGCGCACTCGGGTCATCTCCATGGGCTTCGGCAAAGGAGTTTGCCACCTCAAACGCCAGGGGATCCTTGCTGCCGTCATCTAAGAAGATGATCTCGTGTACCGGGTAATCCAGGGCTAAGATGTTTTCAAATATGGACACCACAGATGTGGGGTTTTCATTAAAACAGGTGAGGATAACGGATACCTTATAATCTTGGGTCAGCTCGCTCTTGCAGGGGCTATAGAGCAGTGCAAAAACATTTTTGATGAGCAGATACGCGAGCATCATGCCCCCCAGTAGATATAAATACTCAGCTCTCGCCGTAAATTGCCAAACCGCCAAGATGAGTAGTCCAATCGACAGGGCCGATGCAATTTTCCCCAACGGTGTAAAGGGACGGTTTAGCTTTTTGACTTCGTTTGGGTCTATTGTAGTCATATTTTTACGATATTTTTCATATAAAAACATTTTCACACTCCTATCTTGTCCTACAGTTGCCAGTAACGATAGCCTTGTTGTTCAATCTCGGCCCTGTTTAAGTTACTCCTTACGTCAATGACTACTTTCTCATCATTTGGAAAGTTTCCAAACAGTGTCTCTAATTTCGCTGTGTCTATCTCTTGAAACGCATCGTGTGCGACTGCAAATACCACGCAGTCCATATGGTGCAAATCCTCCACGGACACAAGGTCTATCCCAAACTCTCGCTCTGCGTCTTCTTGGGAAACTTCAGGGTCGACAACCAAGGGCTCTATGCCGTAGGTGCGCAAGTATTCTATGAGATCCACTACTTTTGAATTGCGAATATCCGGACAGTTCTCCTTAAAGGTTAGTCCCAAAATCGCAACTTTCGCCTGTTTGACATTTTTATTTGCCAATACCAGTTGCTTGATAATCGCCTCACCCACAAAGGTGCTCATCTTCTCATTGATCCGTCTGCCAGAGAGAATCAATTGGCTGTGATAGCCCAACTTCTCCGCCTCATAGATAAAGTAGTGGGGGTCCACGCCGATACAGTGGCCGCCAACTAAGCCCGGATAAAAGCCCAGGGCATTCCACTTTGTGTTCATGGCGTTTACAACTTCCCCGGTGTTAATACCCATTCTGTCAAAGACCATTGCTAGTTCATTCATAAACGCAATGTTGACATCCCGCTGGGAGTTTTCAACGACTTTCGCCGCCTCCGCAACTTTGATGGAACTGGCCCGATGTACACCGGCCTCTACGACTAATTCGTAGACTTTTGCAATTTCTTCTAAACTCTCCTCATCTATACCGGACACGATTTTCACAATGTTTTCCAACCTGTGCACCTGATCCCCCGGATTGATCCGCTCCGGAGAATACCCAACCTTAAAATCAACGCCGCATGTCAGGCCAGATTCTTTTTCCAGCAGAGGAATACAGACATCCTCCGTCACGCCGGGATACACTGTGGACTCATACACAACAATAGAACCCTTGGTGAGGTTCCGCCCAATCATCTCGCTTGCGGCGATGACATATTTCAAATCCGGCCATTTGTCGCTGGCGATTGGCGTCGGCACGGCGACGATCAGAAACTTTGCCTCTTTTAGTCTCGTCTCATCACTGGCAAAGTCAACTGTACAACTTTGAATCGCCGCATCCCCTACTTCTTTTGTGGGGTCTATCCCCTGCTTGTATGTGTTTATTTTTTCTTCGTTTACATCGAATCCAATGGTCTCCACTTTTTTTGAAAACGCTACGGCGAGTGGCATACCGACATAACCCAAACCGATTACCGCTATTTTTTCTTTTCTTTCCATAATATTATTACGTAAACTTTTCATATATTCCGCAACCTTTCTCAATTCGCTTTCACCTTTACATTCTTTGTGCTTTCGACCTCTTTGATTATATCATAATTTTTTTATTATGTCAACCCATTGTATATACTAAACCTTTAAAAAAGCTGACGCATTTGCGTCAGCTTACATTTATTTCTCTCGCCCCTTTGGCTTCAGTCCTATTACACCGCATTTCCGCAATACTCGCACACTGCTACTTGCCCGCCCGCGCCGCAACTATTGCAACGCGCAGGAACTTGCTGGGGATTCATAGTGGGAGCAAACGCGGAGGCAAGGTTCGGATTTAACAGTGCTATGGCCTGTTGCAAGGCCTGAAACAGGGCCTCTGCCTGACCGTTTGAGTTGGATACAGTCAGTTCTTTTTGCAGCACCCCCGTTCTGGTATGCGCATGTACTTTCGGTGCTGTTAATACTGTTTCTGTGCCTTCAAAGGTCAAGTTGACTATATCTGCAAGTTCCGCAGAAAAGCCGCTTTCAAAAATATTTTTTCCATATAAGCGCCTTGTAGTCAGGAGAAAACCATCTCTCGATGAACCGAACACCGTATCGTCATAGAGCACCATTATCGTTTCATCGTTGCCCACTGTGCGGGCATAAGCTCTGGTCGCATTTCTTAGCTTGTTCGCCGGGATTTTGTCAAACACGAATACATTGACTAAATTTCTAAAAAGCTCTTGCATTCTGGATCTTAATTCCGGGCTTAGGGTTGCTGACATTTTCATCTTCCTCCGGCTCTTATTCTTCCCGCTGTTTTAGCTTCTGCTTGTTCCCCTGCTCGTCCATTACGTAGGTGTTTTCCAGCTGGCCGGTCAAGTTTTTCCGTACCCCTGCAACGTACTCTTTATGCAGCGTCTCCCGCTCTGCGGTTTCTTCCGGGGTGAGCCCCTCTGTCTTATGTTTTTTCGCCAATGTGTTAATCCGGTCAATTTTTTCCTGTTTCATCTGTATCATCCCCCTATCTGTTGTCCATTTCTATTCTATATCGTCCCTATTTCCCTGTCAATATGCGTCTTTTACCTGCTATAAACACATATGTCCGCCAAAAAGGCTGATCTTCCTTGATTTCACCATTTTTTTGTGGTATATTTGTTGGAAAATACGGAGGTGACGGGACGCATGGAACAATTGGCCATTGGCCTGGGGAATCGGGCCTACAATATCTACATCGGCCAGGGCATCCTATCCCGGAGCGGTGACTTGATCCGGGAGATCTTCTCCGGCAAACGCGCCGCCCTCCTATCCGACGAAACGGTCTGGGCAATTTACGGCCAGACCATCATGGCCTCCTTGGAACAAATGGGTATCACTGCGATTCCCATCCTCCTCCCGCCCGGCGAGGCGAGCAAATCCCTCTCCAACTTAGAATCCGTTCTCGAACAGATGGCCGCCGCACGCCTGACCCGCTCCGATCTGCTGATTGCGCTCGGCGGCGGCGTCATTGGTGACTTGGGCGGCTTTGCCGCAAGCGTCTACATGCGGGGCATCGACTACGTACAGATCCCCACCACCCTGTTAAGCCAGGTGGATTCCTCTGTGGGGGGAAAGACAGCGGTCAATCTGGCCCACGGCAAAAATCTGGCGGGTGCGTTCTGGCAGCCCCGCCTGGTAATCCTCGACACCGATACCTTGGACTCCCTGTCCCCTCGGGAGTTTGCCGGCGGCATGGCCGAGGTGATCAAATACGGCGTCCTCGCCGATCCGATCCTGTTCGATCAACTGGCTCGGATTGGTGGCCGACCTGGCATTGAACCCGCACTCCCCGGTATCATCCGCCAGTGCTGTGCCATCAAAGCCGCATTCGTCGAACGAGACGAGTTGGATCGGGGCGAGCGGATGCTCCTCAATCTCGGCCACACCTTCGGCCACGCCATCGAACGCCACGGCGAGTATACCCGCTTCCTCCACGGCGAGGCCGTGGCCCTGGGCATGGTCTTCGCCGCCCGTTACAGCGAGGCCCTGGGATTCGCTCGCCCCGGAATCGCCAGAGAAATCCGCAATCTATTAGCTGATTTTGACCTCCCCATGGATACCGCTATCCCAATTGAGGCCATCATCTCCCACATATCCCTGGATAAGAAGGCCACGGGCGACACGCTCCGCCTCATCCTCATCCGGGAAATCGGCGACTGTTTCATCCACGAGACCACCGCAGCGGAGTTCGCCCAGCGGATGTATGCATTATAAAAAGCTTAAACAGGAGATGATAGCATTGACTGAATTGACTTCCCTACGGAACATTGGCAAAGAACGGGAAAAAAAGCTAAGGGCCGTCGATATTCCCACAGCCGAAGCGCTCAAAAAAATCGGAAGCAAAGAAGCCTTTATCCGGCTAAAATTGCGTGATCCGTACGTATGCCTTGTCCACCTCTACGCCCTGGAGGGCGCGGTCTCTGATCGAGAGTATAATCAATTGCCGGAAGAGGTCAAGCGAGACTTAAAAGCGTATAGCGATAGTTTTAAATAACCAAACGTTATGTAAACAATCCAAAGGAGTCGCCATCATGCGCATTACCAAGCGCCCCGCCAGAACAATCCAGCTTCCCCCCTCCAAAAGCCTCTCCCACAGGGCGCTGATCTGTGCCGCCCTAGCGGGGGGGAAGCGGGTCTCTAATGTGGTGGACAATATGGACATTGACCGCACCTGTGATTGTCTCACGGCCCTGGGTGCGTCCTTTGTGCGATCCCCCGGCGCGGTCAACTTTCTCACGCCACCGTCCGGCCCTCAAACTGGCGCTGTGCTGAATTGTGGAGAGAGCGGTTCTACCCTCCGGTTTTTCGTCCCTTTGGCCGCCGTTTACGGCGTCCCTGTCAAATTCATCGGCCAGGGCAGACTCTTATCACGGCCCATGGCCCCTTATGTAGACTGTCTCACCCCAAACGGTGTAACACTGGATCAGACCGATAGCGGGCTGACTGTAAGCGGCAAACTCACTCCCGGCACGTTTTGCATGTCGGGGAACGTGAGTAGCCAATTCGCCACGGGACTCCTCTTTGCCCTCCCCCTCCTGGACGGGGACAGCGTCATTGAGATCACCACCCCTCTGGAATCCGCCTCCTATGTGGATTTGACCCTGGACGCCCTGGCTCATTTCGGGATACGGATCGAACACGACAATTATCGGCGCTTCACCGTCCCCGGCAATCAGCAATACGTCCCTGCGGACTATACCGTCGAGGCCGACTACTCCTCCGCCGCCTTTCTGCTGGCCGCCGGCGCCCTGGGCTGTGATGTGATCTGCAAGGGATTAAACCCCCACTCCAGCCAGGGTGACCGGGCCTTTTTGGACGTGATCGTCCAAACGGGCGGACAAGTGGACTGGATCGCCCCCGACACGGTACAAGCCCGGGGCGGCGATCTCCGAGGGATCACAGTCGATGTCTCCGATACGCCGGATCTGGTGCCGCCCATGGCCGCCCTCCTCTGCTTTTGTAAGGGGACAAGCCGGATCGTGGGTGCCTCCCGCCTACGGCTGAAAGAGAGTGACCGCCTCCACGCCGTGGCCACGGAGTTAAACCGTCTGGGCGCAAAGATCACCGAGGGGCCGGATTATCTGGAGATTGAAGGCGTCCCACACCTCACAGGCGGCAAATGCCACAGCCACAACGACCACCGGATCGCCATGATGGTAGCCTTGGCGTCTCTCAATGCCCAGGGCATTGTGGAGATTGACGACCCATCCTGCGTCAACAAGTCCTATCCCGGTTTCTGGGACGATTTTTTGCAACTCTAGGAGACACTATGAACACATTCGGCAAGCAAGTCACAGTCAGCATCTTCGGCGAATCCCACGGTGCGGGAATCGGCGCTGTCATCAGCGGCCTCCCCGCCGGTTTTCCGTTGGACCTCCCGGAGATTGACCGCCAGATGGCCCGACGCGCACCGGGGAACTCCGCCCTGGCCACTCTCCGGAAAGAGACCGACAAGGTGGAGATTTTAAGCGGCCTCTTCGAGGGCAAACTCACAGGCGCCCCCCTCTGCGGTATTATCCGCAACGAAAACGCTCGATCAAAAGACTATGACCGCGCCCTCCCCCGGCCCGGCCACGCCGACCTCACCGCCCACATGAAATATGGCGGCCATGCCGACTACCGGGGCGGCGGCCACTTTAGCGGCAGGCTTACGGCCCCCCTCGTCTTCGCCGGGGCGATCTGTCGCCAGATACTCAAATCTCACGGCGTCACCATCGGCGCACATCTGGCCGCCATCTGGAAATTTGAGGACACCCCTTTCGAGAACCCCACTGCCGATCAGCTGGAGCAGTTGACCTACTCTGACTTCCCCATGCTCAACGTCCGGATGCAACCCACCATAGAGGATATTATCTGCTCCGCCCGTGAGCAGGGCGACTCCGTGGGCGGGGTCATCGAATGCGCCGCCGTAGGCGTCCCCCCTGGGCTGGGCGGTCCCTATTTTGACAATCTGGAGGGGCAGATCGCCTCTATCTTATACGCCATCCCCGCCGTCAAAGGCGTGGAGTTCGGCACAGGCTTCGGGATCGCCAAACTGACGGGCAGTCAGGCCAACGATGCCATCCGCATGGTAGAGGGCGTCTACTCCACCGCTACGAATCACAACGGCGGCATCAACGGCGGCATCTCCAATGGGATGCCACTCATCTGCCGGGTGGCAATCAAGCCCACCCCTTCTATTTTTCAGCCCCAAGAGACAGTCTGCCTGGAATCCGGTGAATCCGAAACTCTTACACTGCAAGGCCGCCACGACCCCTGCATCGTCCCCCGGGCCCTACCCGTGGTAGAGGCGTGTCTCGCCATTTCTCTACTGGATGCGTATCAAACAGGAATATAGGACGTATTAACACACCCCAAAAGGAGCTGCCATTATGGACAACATTGTATTGATCGGCCTTATGAACTCCGGAAAAACCACCCTGGGGAAAGCCGTCGCGGCTCGCTTAGGGATGGATTTTTTTGACACGGATCACTATATCGTAGATCAAGTCGGACTCTCCGTCTTTGATCAGTTCCAGCACCATGGCGAATCCTTTTTCCGTGACCGGGAGACCGAGGTGGCGGAGTTCGCCGCTTCACGCAAAAACACAGTGATCTCCACCGGCGGCGGAATTATCCTGCGCCCGAAGAACATGGCGGCCCTGGGCGCCGCCGGGCGGATCATTTTCTTAGACCGCCCCCTCTCCAAACTTCTCTCGGATTTAGACACCTCCTATCGCCCCCTCTTAAAAGGCGGTGCCGAGGCGGTGAAGAGCATCCATCGCGCCCGTATGAACCTCTACCGAAAATATGCCGACGCCACCCTGCTCAATGACGGCCCCCTGGAAGAGGTCGTCACGGAGTTGGCCGAACTGATCCACACCCTGCAAAATCCAAAATTTGCCATCATCGGCGACCCGTTACCCGCGTGTCTTGCCTCGGATATTCATCTGGCGGCACTGCGCCACTATGTCCCCAACCCCACCTCTGAGCGCGTCCAAATCGAACGGGGCGAGTTGCCCGCATGGTTGGATCGGGTTCGGCAGGAGAACTATCAGGGGTTTGAGATCAAGACTCCGCATAAGTTGGAGATTGCCTCCTATCTGGACGAACTCTCCATTGAAGCGGATCTGACAGGTTCCGTCAACACTGTTGTAAACCGGAGAGGCCGCCTCATCGGCCACTCCACCGACGCACTGGGCTTCTTTCTGGCCCTGGGGCAAAAGGGCATCGTCCCGCTGGATAAGCGAGTGCTCATCTTGGGTGCCGGCGGTCTGGCCGGCTCCCTGGCCCTCCACGCCATCCAAGAGGGGGCCGATCGAGTGGAGATTTTGGCCCGCCGACCAGAGCAGGCCCATCAGATCGCCGTGGCCATCCGCTCCCAGAACCGGAGCGCTCCCATCTCCTGGGGGGATATGTCCCCCCGCGCCCTGCAAAATAGCGCACCCCGCACAGATATCCTCATCGACACCACCCCCTTGGGGATGGAGGGCATAGAAGCCCAGTGGTCAGATATGTCGTTTCTCTCCGCACTCCCAAAATCCGCCGTGGTCTGCGATCTGATCTGTACGCCTCCGAAAACTGCCTTCTTAGAGCAGGCGGAGGCCCTGGGTCTTATGACCCAAAACGGCATCGACACCCTCATCTACCAGTCTCTGATCTCCGACCACCTGTTTTTGAACCGGGATATGGATTATACCGCCATGGCGGAGATCATCCGGGAGACCCTTCTCCAGAAAGGAGCGGCAGACGAATGATCCTAGTCCTCGTCCCCGACGCAGAGCAGGCAGCCATCGACAGGCTCCGCCAGAATATAGAGGCCAAAGGCCTCCTGGTTCAGCACATCCACGGGGAGAACACAACCATGCTGGGCATCGCCGGTGATACCTCCGAGGTAGATCAGGAGTCTTTTTTGCGGATCGACATTGTAGACTCTGTCATGCGGGTCTCTGATCCCTACAAATTGGCCAACCGGAAATTACACCCCCAGGATACGGTCATCCATGTAAAAGGCCACACCATCGGCGGCGGCAACTTGACCCTGGTCGCCGGGCCGTGCAGTGTGGAGAGCGAGGAGCAGATCCTCTCTATTGCCCGGGACGTGGCGGCCTCCGGGGCCACTTTCCTCCGAGGCGGGGCCTTTAAGCCCCGCAGTTCCCCCTACGCCTTCCAGGGCATGGGGTTGGACGGTCTGGAGCTCCTCAAAATCGCCAGCCGGAAAACTGGTCTCCCCATCGTCACGGAGCTCTTGAGCCACGAACACTTAGACGACTTCGCCCGGGATGTGGACGTGATCCAGATCGGCGCGCGGAATATGCAAAACTTCTCCCTGTTGCGGGAAGTGGGTAAATTAAAGAAGCCCGTCTTGCTCAAACGGGGTCTGGCCAATACCATCGAAGAACTCCTCATGTCCGCCGAATACGTCCTCTCTGGCGGCACCGCCGATGTGATTCTCTGCGAGCGAGGCATCCGCACCTTTGAGACCGCTACCCGCAACACCCTGGATTTATCTGCCGTCCCCGTATTAAAGAAAAAATCCCACCTGCCCGTCATCGTAGACCCCTCCCACGGCACGGGATATTGGCATCTGGTGGAGCCGCTCTCTCTGGCCAGCGTCGCCGTGGGCGCAGACGCCCTGATTATCGAAGTCCACAACGCGCCCCAGTACGCCCTCTGCGACGGCCCCCAGTCCATTACACCGGAAGTATTCCACACCCTGGCCCAAAAACTCCGCCGAGTCCATGAGGCAATTAGCAATTAACAATTAACAATTAGCAATTAGCAATGATTGTTATCTGTTAATTGAACAGGAGGTTCTATCATGTCAGAAAAACTATCCAACATCCGCACACGGATTGACGAGATCGACCGGGATCTACTGGCCCTGTTTGCCGAGCGGATGCACCTGTCCGACGATATCGCCGAGATCAAGCGTGAAAACAATATCTCCCTCGTGGATCCCAAGCGGGAGGAGGCCATCCTCCAGCGGGTCTTTGAGACCGCCTCTCCTGATCTCCGGGGCGAGGCCGTCACCCTCATGCGCTCCTTCATGGCCATGTCCAAGTCCCGCCAGAGAGCAAAGCTCTACGGCACCCCGGACGAACTCCACTTCCCCGGTCCAACCTCGCCTTCGACAAAGGATGTCACCGTGGCCTATCAGGGCGTCCCCGGCAGTTGGAGCGAGGTGGCGGCCCGGAAACTCTTCTCCGGCGTCACTCCCACCCCCCAGGAGGACTACGAGGACGTGTTCGTGGCCGTCAAGGATTTAAAGGCCACCTACGGCGTCGTCCCTATCGAAAACTCCGCCTTTGGCGGCGTCGGCGAGGTCTATGATCTCCTGCGGAAATACGGCTGCTATATTGTCGGCCAGACCTGGGTGCCCACAGAATATGCCCTGGCCGCTCTGCCCGGCACGAAAATTGAGGATATCCGAACCGTCTTCGCTTCGGATAAGGCCTTTAAGTTCTGTAAGAGTTTCCTGCGGGGCAGGCATTGGCAGTATACCACCTGCCGTAACTTCGCTGAATCCGCCGCCCGTGTCCACCAATCCCCGGTTGGCGAGACGGCGGCCATTGTCTCCACCCGTGCCGCACAAGTGGCGGGACTATCCATCCTGTCCCCCAATATCTCCCCCAACTCGGATGACCGCACCCGCTACATCGTCATCGCCGCATCCCCCGAATACGACGAATCCTGTGACACGGTCAGTATCACCTTCCTCACCTCTCACAGGAGCGGCGCCCTGGTGGATGCCCTGTTCCCTCTGATGAGTGAGGACATCAGCCTAAAACGCCTGGAGTCCCGCCCCATGTCTGACGGCAGGTACTATTTTTTCTGTGACTTAGAGGGCAACATCGGCCGGGAATCCGTGGCCAACGCACTACAAAACGCCGCCGCCCGATGTAGCTATATGGAGATTCTGGGCTGCTATCTGGACGATACCCCCATCCGTCAGGTGCATTAATGTTTTTTGTTTCCCCCGCCTGCGGCGGGAAAAACACTATAAAACTTCCAGCCGACAGGAACTGATCCTGCCGGCTGGTTTTTTCGTTACCCAGTGACGGTTGGGCGGAGGATTGCATATAGTCATAGTATGAGAGAGGAGCGGATTTGTTATGTTTATGCCCGTTTTATCCGGTTTGATCGTATCTGTAGACGCATTTTTCATCGGACTTTCCCTGGGACTGCAAAAGAAGTGCAAATTTTTATATCTCGTTATCATTAACGCATTTCTCTTGGGTCTCTGCGTCCTCGGATTTTTCATCGCCGAGGGGATTTATGAATCCATCGCCTTTGATACTGATCTGATCGTGGGATTTTCGTTTATCGCCCTGGGCCTCTGGTATATGTTGCACTATTTTGTATCCGCACATCTGAAACACCGCAGGGGACATACGGAGACAGAAAACGCCTCCCTGAAAACAATTGTCCTCGTGGGGCTGGTCATGAGCGCCGAAGCTATGCTTATCACTATAGGGATCACGTTTATCTTCCTGCCAAATTCGACGTTTGCGATCCCCCTCACTGTCGCCCTCGCCCATTTCGGCTACTCGGCTCTGTCGTTCCATTTGGCCAGAACCAAGTACGCAAAGCGCATCAACCCTGTGTTCAGCCATGTCATCTCCGGGCTGGCGCTGATTATCTACGGGCTAATGGCGCTCTTTGTAGAGTTTGGGATATAGGCTATTTTGCGCCTTCCAGTTTATGAATCGTTGCGTCCGAGATTACATACACGTCGCAAAACTACCCCCTAATACAACCCACACACATCTCCCGCTCGGTCTCGGAGCGCCTGGGCCACATGGGGCGGCGACAAAATCTTCGCCTCCCTGCCGAAGCTGAACATCCAGGCGAAAAACTGCTCCGATACGGAAATCTGCACCGTGAGGCGGAAATAGTCCGGATCGTCGTCGGGGACGACGAAGGCATCGCTCCCGAACCGATCCGCCACGACGCCGATCAAGCGGCGGGCGAAGCGGAGGGTCACGGTCTCCTCCTCCCCGGCGAACATGGAGAAGACTTTCTGGGTATACGTTGCCATATCCGTGGCGGCAAAGGCCGCCTGGCCCGTCCTCGACTCCTCCGTCACGGTAATATCGGTCATCTTGTCCACCCGATAATGGCGCAGAGATTCATGGCCCTCGTCATAGGCCACCATGTAGTAATTTTCACTGTCCCACAGGAGCGTCCAGGGGCTCACGGTGTACAGCGCACCGTCTCTGCGATACCGGCGGCTGATCTTCTCCGCCGTGCCGAAGGACAGGGCCCATTCAAAGTATCGGAACGTGATCTGCCGCCCCTGGGCGATGGCGGTGTGGAGGGCGTCCACCGTATAATAAATCCGCTCGTTCATGGCCTTCACTCGCCCGGTGTAGACCACCTGCCGCCGGAGTTGCCGTGCCTCGTGGATACTGGTGAGGCCCTCCAGCTTGCCCATGAGCTCCTCGGATTTCTTCCGGGTGATAAACCGGGCGGATTGGATGGCGTCAACCAAGAGCTTCAGCTCCGGGAGTTCAAACTCTCGGCTGGCGATGAAATAGACGTATTTCTCGCCCTTCCGGGTCTCAATATCCAAGCCGAACTGGCGCAGCAGCTCCAGATCGTGATAGATCGCCTTGCGCTCTGCCGATATCCCCTCTTTTTCCAGGGCTTCGATCATCTCAGCAACGGTGAGACCGTGGTGCTCGTCTGTCCGGCGCAGGAGGAGCTGCATCAGAGTGAGGAGTTTTAGTTTTTGGTTTTCTGATCTCGGCATTGTGTATGCTCACTTTGCTCAATTATACTGTTCCACCGGGAATATCCGAATAGCGTTTGATTTCATATGTAGGGGCGAACAGCGTTCGCCCGGACGTTGGAAACATGCCGCATATGATTTGTTGCGGTAGGTAGCGGTTGATGGGCGCACACTGTGCGCCCCTACGGCGCAAACAGTATATTAACGCATTTGGCCGCTCCCTTCCACCGGCAAACCCGTCAGATACCGGCGTACCATGTCCAGGGCGTGGTGGGCGGCCATGACTCGGATACGGCTGCGGTCATTGCCCAGTCGCAGGGAGCGGACGTAGGTCTGATCCGCTGTGGCCATTGCCACGTATACAGTCCCCACGGGTTTTTCCTCCGTCCCGCCGCCGGGGCCGGCTACGCCGGTGATGCCGATTCCGAAATCCGTCCCCAGTCGGATTCTCACCCCCTGGGCCATGCTGCGGGCCACCGGGTCGCTGACGGCGCCCAACTGCTCGATCAAGGCCTCATCTACGCCCAACAGATCCGTCTTGACCTGGTTGGCGTAGGCGATGACCCCGCCCAGAAACGCACCGGATGCGCCGGGGATATCTGTGAGCCGCTTGGTCAACAGTCCCCCAGTGCAGGACTCTGCCACGGCGATGGTCTTGCCCGCATCCAACAGAAGCCCCAGCACGGTGGCCTCCAGACTATCCGTATCCACGCCGTAGATCACGTCTCCCAGCACGGCCCGTACCTGATCTAACACCGGGGCCATCTGGGCTTCCGCCGCCTCGCCGCTCTCGGCTTTTGCCGTCAGGCGGAGCATGACCTCCCCCGTCTTGGCATAGGGGGCCAGGGTGGGATTGGTCAGCCCCTCCATGAGGCCCCGGAGCTTATCCTCCACGGCGCTCTCCCCCATGCCGAAGATGTGGATATTGTGGGAGAGGATCTCCGCATCGCTCAACCCTTTGAGATAGGGTACGGCGCAGTGGTTGAACATCTCCCGGCACTCCCTGGGCGGGCCGGGGAGCATGAGGACGTGTTTATCCTCGGCAAAAAAGGCACAACCGGGGGCCGTCCCCCAGTCGTTTTGGAACACGGTACACCCCTCCGGCAGATAGGCCTGCCGCAGATTATTTTCCGGCATCTTCTGCCCCGGTAACCGCTTCTCGAAATAGGCCCGGATCTCCGTGCCGATCTCCTCGTGATAGATCAACTCTTTGCCGAAACACTGGGCCAGGGTCTCCTTCGTCAAATCGTCAAAGGTAGGGCCGAGGCCGCCGGTGGTAATGAGAATATCCGCCCGGCCCCGGGCGATCTCCACCGCCTGCCGGAGCCGATCCGGGTTGTCCCCTACCACCGTATGATAATATACGTTAATCCCCAGGGCGCTGAGCCCCTCGGATACGTCTCTTGCGTCGGTGTTGACGGTATTGCCCAGCAGCAACTCCGTCCCCACGCCGATGATTTCTGCACAATAGGCCATGGTCTCTCCTTTTTTTGATTAGCGATGGTTGGTTGTGGTGCGGGTTTTCTCGACTTATACCCGAATGTCAAAATTGGAGTATTGTACCGCCCGCACTATTCCTATTTCGCTAAAATTGCAATATACTCATTTTGCGAAACGTCATACCGTTTGATGTCTTGCTCTATTATCCAGCGGATAGAGGCTTCATTCATATTAGGACGATTTGAATACATTGCTATTTCCTCTGTAAACAAGATCGCATCATAAACAAATTCAACAGCTTTATCCGTAAATTTTCGAGTTTCAACATCCACATGAGGGAACTCATTCGCCATTGCTCTAATTTTCAACACATCAGGCTGCAATGCATTGTTGAGAGCAAAAAGATCGGCTATATCATAACTAGGTATAGCAATATATTCCTTTAACCGCTCATATATTGGCGTGATCTGATTTGCTAGATCAACTGCTAATTTGATAGCATCGCCCGGCGCAACTTCCGTGTTTAAGGAGTGCAAACGACGTGAGAAATAATGTTTATTCCAATTTATATGAAATCCGCCGTTTTTTTCCCATTCGCCACGACAAATCCAATTAAACATTGGAAGATCGCTCTCGTCGAAATAGAAAAATGTCAAAACTCTCGCATTATTACCGTATCTAGCATATATCTGCTTATAAAGGCTTGATATTTCCATTGCGAGAACATCTGGGTCAAAATATTTTGTAGATACTCGATACTTGCCTCTAACCCAGAAAAATCTTTCTTTTCCGTCAAGTCCCTCTTTTTCTTCAAACTCTACCTTGCAAATGGATACATCCTCAAACTGATAGCCCTCTGCTGTATCGTACAATATCTCCTTTATATAGCCTAAATTTTTTAGGGTGGCACGGATTTCATTTTTAACGTGTTTTGATATGATTATTTTTGCGATAACCAACTCATTGATATTTGTATTTCCAAGCAGAGCTAATCGCCCGCTTTCATAGCCGAATCCAAAAACGATTCCCGTTCCAGCCTGTCGAGAAGAACGGCTATTGCTGAACAGCATCTCCTTATGGTCTACAATATAATTACGAGATAGAATATCCTTTGCCTCCAACAAGTCTCCAGCGCCTTTTTGTAATACGGAAAGATTGCGCTCTCCATCAAAAACTCTCGAAAACATCTGCATTTCAAAACTGTTGGCACTTATTGCGGAGTTGCTGTCAAAAAGATAAACTGCACCATCTTTAGAATCAATGCTTTCAACCGCAAAATACAAAGCACATAGGTTGCTTAAAGTTAAATCGCAAATTCTCGTAGGAACGCCAAAATGTTGCATCCTAAAAAGCGTTGCAAGTGTTTTTGGGATACGTAAAAATGGGGGTTTGCTATCCTCTTTGGGTGTGTTATCCACAATACTCCTTTGTTCATCATCCAAAGAGTGTATTTGTATTTGGTCTTGTCGTGGCCGTGTTATAGACGGCGAAATACCCCATTCGGCATCAGCTTGGCCACGAAAATAGCATTTCCCTTTGTATTTTTTCGTGTACGCTACATACTCGTCAAATGAGCTAATGGTCATTATTTCCATATCATCTTCCTCACCCTCCTACAACAACTTCAAATTGCTACCCACCAATCCGCACCCGCTCAATCCCCGCAACCGCCTCATCCACCAGCGCCGCAATATCCATCTGACCCTCCGCCGCCTCTACTTGGCGAATCTGGGGCTTGGTCTTGGGATGGCGGGGGGTGAATACGGTGCAGCAGTCCTCGTAGGGTAGGATAGAGGTCTCAAAGGTGTCGATCTTCCGGGCGATGGTGACGATCTCCTCCTTGTCCATGCCGATGACAGGCCGGAGGACGGGGAGATCGATGCACTGTTCCGTGGCGGCCAGGCTCTCCATGGTCTGGCTGGCCACTTGACCCAGGCTCTCCCCCGTGACCAAGGCCTTACACCCGTTGGCCTGGGCGATCCGCTCTGCAATCCGCATCATAAACCGCCGCATGACGATGGTGAAATACTCTTCCGGGCAGGATTTCTGCATCTCCTGCTGGATTTTGGTGAACGGCACGACTTCCACCATGAGATCGTCACAGTAGGGCACAAGCTTTTTCGCCAGGGTCAAGACTTTCTCTTTCGCCTGTTCCGATGTGTAGGGGAAGGAGAAAAAATGCACCGGGACAATGGATATCCCCCGCTTGGCGATCATATACGTGGCCACAGGGCTGTCGATCCCGCCGGAGAGCAGGGATACCGCCCGGCCGTTGGACCCCACGGGCATCCCCCCCGCCCCCTGGATCGGGGCGGCGTGGACGTAGGCCTTGAAATCCCGGACTTCGATGGCCACCGTCAGCTCCGGGTTGTGGACATCCACCGCCACATGGGGGAATGCGTCGTGGAGCAGGCCGCCCACGTATTGGCTGAGTTGAATGGAGGTCATGGGGAACCGCTTGTCCGCCCGCTTGGATTCCACTTTAAACGACCTGGCCCGGCTGAACTCCTCTTTCAGATAGAGTTTCGCCGTCTCTAAGATGGCGTCCTTCTCCTTCTCACAGGCCGCCGCCCGGGAGAGGGACACCACGCCAAACACCGTCCGCAGATTCCCAAACGCCCCCGTGGTATCGCAGGATTCCGATTGGGGCTCCACATAGATAGTGGACTGGGCGGAATAGACCCGAAACTCCCCAAAGGGGATCAACCTCCGCCGCACGTTGGCCAGCAGTTTCTGTTCAAAATACCGCTTGTTTAAGCCCTTGAGGACAATTTCCCCTAGTTTGAGTAGAATGATTTCTTCCAAAGTGTGTTCTCCTAATTATCTCTAAAATCATACGTCCGATACTGGATCGCCTCGGCCAGATGGGTGGCTGTGATCCCCTCGCTGGCGTCTAGGTCGGCGATGGTGCGGGCTACCCGGAGAATCCGGTCATAGCTGCGGGCGGTGAGGCCCAGGCGGTCAAATGCGCCCCGCATGAGGGTCTCGCCGTCGGCGTCCAGGCGGCAGTGCGCCTTTGTCTCTTTCGGCCCTATATGGGCGTTGGCGGTAATCTGCCCGCCGTATCGTGCCGTCTGGCAGCTCCGGGCGGCGTTGACCCGCTCTCGGATCACCGCCGAGGACTCCGCCGGGGTGTTGCCTTTCAGCTCGTCAAACTCCAGGGCCGAGACCTCCACGAACATGTCCAGCCGATCCAACAGCGGCCCCGACAGGCGGCTGTGATAGCCGGTGACACTGTTCTCCGTACACTGACACCGGTCGGCGTTGTGGCCGTACCAGCCGCACTTACAGGGATTCATGGCGCAGATCAACATAAACCGGCTGGGGAACGTCACCGTCCCCGACACCCGGGAGATGGTCACTTCCCCGTCCTCTAAGGGCTGGCGCAGGGTCTCCAGCACAAATTTGCTGAACTCAGGAAACTCGTCTAAGAACAAAATCCCGTTGTGGGCCAGGGAGATCTCCCCCGGCTTGGGATTGCTGGTCCCCCCGGTCATGGCGGGGCCGGATACGGTGTGGTGAGGGGATCGGAAGGGGCGGGTGGTGATAATGGGGCGATTCTTCCCCGTCATCCCCGCCACGGAGTATATCTCCGTGGTCTCCATGACCTCCGCCCGGCTCATCTCCGGCAAGATGGTGGGCAGACGCTTGGTCAGCATACTCTTCCCCGCACCGGGCGGCCCGACTAAGAGCACATTGTGTCCCCCGGCGGCAGCCACCTCTAATGCCCGCTTTACGTGTTCCTGGCCCTTGACCTCGGCAAAATCCAGCCCGATCATAGGCTCTTGGATAATCTCCGGAGCCTCTACGGGCGGAATCTGACTGCTCTTGTCCAGGTGGTTAATGAGCTGGAAAATATCCTCTACGGGATAGACGGCCAGCCCCTCTACAAAGGCGGCCTCGTTGGCGTTTTCTGCCGGGAGAAATAGCTTCTCAATCCCCGCCCGCTTGGCCTCCATGGCCATGGGCAATGCCCCGGTGACGGGGCGCAGATCGCCGCTCAGACTGAGCTCTCCCAGGAATGCGGCGTCCTGGGGCAGATGTTTCACATACCCCGCCGCCGCCAGGATTCCCAAAAAAATGGGCAGATCGTACAATGTGCCGATTTTCTTCTTATCCGCCGGGGCCAGATTCACCGTGATCCGGCTGACGGGGAACCGCAAATTGCAATTCTTAATCGCCGCCCGAACCCGCTCCCGGGACTCTTTCACGGCGGCATCCGGTAGGCCCACGATATCGAAGGCCGGCAGACCCCCGGAGAGATAGCACTCGATCGAGACCTCGTATCCGACGAGGCCCAAGAGACCCATAGATCGCACATGATATACCATCGTCCGCTCCCGTCTATTTGACTAGCTTGGATATGGCCTTAAATTCCTCGGTTCCCGCCACGACACAGAGCTCGAATAAGATCGCCTCCGCAGTCGTGAGCAGTACCCCCTCCTGTACAGCCCGCTTCAGGCCGATTTTTTTATCATAGGCGTTGCGTGACCCCGCACAGTCCGCCACCAGCACGGGCTGGAGTCCGGCGGCGACGAGATCAATACAGCTCTGGAGCACGCAGACGTGGCTCTCCACGCCGCAGACCAGAACCGTGGTGATCCCCCCATCTTTCATCCGCTGAAACTCGACGGCGATTGCCTCGTCCTGCATGGCGCTGTAGGCCAGTTTATCAAAGGGCGTGTAGTCCCCCGCCACGTCTCGGAGTTCCGGGACAATGTCTCCTAACCCCTTAGAGTACTGGCGCAAAAAGACAGAGGGGACGCCCAGGACGTTCAGCCCCTCCAATAAGATCACACTGCGCCGGACGACCTCATCCCCTTGATCGATCACAGGGATCAACCGCTCCTGGAGATCGACAAACAGCGCGGCGGTGGTCTCTTTTTTGATTCGCATAGGCCCGTCTCTCCTTATCCGTATATGTTTTGTCCAGTATACAGGAAATGGGAGCGGATTACAATGCCCGATCTGACGGAGGGAACAGAGAGCGCCTATTTTTTTATATGACAAAAAGCCGGTGCAGACTTTCATTGCACCGGCCCTTTGTATGGATAACAGCTTTTAAGAGAAAATTATTTATCTCACACTTGCCTGATCGCTCAAAAACATATAATGGAACACAGCATGTGGGCCGCCTAAGTAAGAGCCTGTGCCAATAAACCGATGTTCTGGAGACAGAATGTACGCTCTGTGACCCGGTGAGTTCATCCACCCATTCACCAGTTCCTGGGCGGTCCACTGTCCGGCGGCGCCGTTCCCGGCATTCCATCTAAGACGACCCCCAAATGCCTCGGCAACATTGCGGGAGGCCCCGTGGGTTGCATTGGGATCAGTTGCATAAGGTCCCCGATTATGCCCCAGAGGGGTATTCAAATTGGCCATGATCTGTGCGTAATAACGGGCGGCCATCATAAGGGTATCATCAATTTGCACCTGACTCAAACCGTGTTCTGCCCGGATTATATTGATGAGCCGCACAACTTCTAAGGAGAATAGCGGGTGCCCCAATGCACGGTATTCATTGATCCACGCCTGCCGTTCAACCTCTGTGGCCCGTCGATTCGGCAGCGTAAATTGTGATCTGGGAAGGTTGGATGCATGATCAGCATGTGGTGAAGGATTCACCGTGAAACTCACAACAAACGACTGTGCCGCCACATTGTCACCCGATACCGTAATCGTCGCCGTATGCGTCCCGGCCGGGAGCGCCCATTGGGGTCGCACGTTGAAAATGCTCGTCCCACCCACTGCGATACTCGTAAGGGCCGTCGCACCCAAATAGAAACTGCCCGGATTTGCGCCGCTCAACCCAACCGTCAGATTCCCCGTGGGCTGATTGCCCGTATTCGTCACGACTACACTACGATTTGAGAGACTCGTATACGGTATCACCACCGCTGGGAACGTGTGCGTACCGGCTGTATTGAGGCTGATGCCAAACGTCTGTGGCGGTGCATCCACCGTGAAACGCACAACAAACGACTGCGCCGCCACATTGGCACCCGATACTGTGACAGTAGCCGCATACGTCCCAACTGCCAAACCGGTGCGGGGCGCTACGGTAAACATCTCCGTCCCACCCGCTTCGATGCTTGAAAGCCATGTCGTATCAAGTTGGAAACTGTCCGGGCTCGCGCCGTTCAACGCAACCGTCAGATTCCCCGTGGGCTGGTTACCCGTATTCGTCACGATTACACCACGAGCCGACTGGGCGTCATACCCCACTGTCGCCGCGGGGAACGTGTAGGTTCCAGTTATGTTGAGATGAATCTCGTACCGCACTTCCGGTATCTGCGACTCAAAGGTTCGTATAAAACGCATGAGAATCGCCGCAGCTTCGGCCCGCAGCGTGGTTCCGCCTGGAGCGATACTCGCGGGCGGTCTGCCATTGATCATTCCGTGGTAGTTTGCCCAGATCAAAGCCTCTCTCGCGCCGGCCCACGTACTAATCTGGTGGCGGTCTGTAAAGCTGTTCCACTGGGATCCTTGCCGCACCGCTGTATCGTACCCCACAGCCCCGGCGAACCGGTGTAACATGACGGCAAAGGCTTCACGGGTCACACTCTCATTCGGCGCAAAGCGGTTGTTGCCGACGCCTCCTACGATCCCATTGTCATAGGCCCATACGACATAGGGGGAATACCATATATTGACGCCCACATCACTGAACACGGGACGGTTGTGGAGATAGGGAATCTCGCGGGCCGAACCGCCGTGTACCATGCGATACAGTGTCGCTACAACCATGGCACGGGTAAAGTCTTCATTCGGCGCAAATGTCGTGGCCGTGGGTCCCGTCATAATGTTGTGTTGGAATACGTTGCGAACGTATGAGTAGAACCAATAGGTCGTGGAGATATCCGTAAATGGGAGATTTGCGGAAGGGGTTGTGCGAGTCTCCAGAGGCTCTATAGACACCTCACCCTGTAGCGCAAACGCCGCAGGCGAAATCGCACCAAATAACATTAAAATCACCAAACAGATACACAAAACTCGTTTCATTGTGCCACTCCCTTTGTTCATATTTTTTGTAACCGCCACCAAATTTCACTTTTTTTATTGTATCATACGTCGCAAAGCGATTTCAACCAGAAGTTTATGAGGCCCCGCACCCCTGCACTCACTCCGGAATAGACTGGATTGCACGATCATACCAATCCGGGAGGCCATCACCTATGGATCATCTGAACTTTGCGGTCATCGGCGGGGATATGCGGCAGGCGAAGTTGGCGGAACTCTTAGCCGCCGACGGGCATCGGGTCTCCGTCTTCGCCCTAGAGGAGAGCGCCCCGGCGAGGGTGTGCCAAGCACCGTCACTGGATGCCGCAGTACAGGGTACAGACTGTGTAATCCTTCCCCTGCCCATTACACGAAAGCACACAGTCATCAATACGCCGTTGAGCGCAATCTCCATGACCACGGAGGATGTGTTCTCCGCCCTGGATCAAGATCAGCTCGCCCTGGGCGGTCTGATTAACGAGGAAATCCACGAACAGGCGTGTACATATCAAATTCCACTCCTGGACTATTACATCCGGGAGGAACTGGTCATCGCCAACGCCGTGACCACCGCCGAGGGGGCGATCCAGATCGCCATGGAGGAGACCCCTATCACCCTGTGGGGCAGCCGCTGTCTGATCCTGGGCTTCGGGCGGATCGGCAAGGTGTTGGCCCATCGGCTCCGCTCCCTGGGGACTCACGTCACCGTATCGGCCCGCACCTGGGCGGATTTGGCCTGGATCCGAGCCTATGGCTACGAGAGCATTCACACCCACGCCCTAGATCAGCACTTAGGCGGCGTGGATATCCTTTTCAACACCATCCCCCGCCTTATCTTAGGTCTGGATCAACTCTGCCGGCTGGATTCAGACACCCTCTGCATCGATTTGAGCTCCAGACCCGGCGGCGTGGACTTCGAGGCGGCGGAACGGATCGGCATAAAAACCGTCTGGGCGCTGAGCCTGCCGGGGAAGGTCGCCCCCGTGACCTCCGCCATGGTCCTGCGGGACACCATCTACAACATTTTACAAGAACAGGAGCAAGGCCAATGCCAAAACAAATGATGGGGCTTGCCGTATGCGGCTCCTTCTGTACATTTTCCAGAATCCTGGAAGAAATAAAACCCCTCTGCCATACATACCACGTCACACCCATCTTATCCGAAGCCACCACTCGGACCGACACCCGGTTCTGGCAGGCCGCTACCTTTCATCGGGAGATCGAGGCCATCACAGGGAACGAGGCCATCACCACCATCTCCGCCGCCGAACCCATCGGCCCCCGTGGCCTATTCGATGTGATCGTCGTAGCGCCCTGCACGGGCAATACCCTGGCCAAACTGGCGGCAGGGGTGACCGATACCACGGTCACCATGGCCTGTAAGGCCCATCTGCGCAATAGCCGCCCCGTGGTACTGGCCCTCTCTACCAATGACGGCCTGTCCGCAAACGGCGCCAACATCGGTGTCTTATTGGGCCGGAAGTACTACTATTTCGTCCCCTTCACCCAGGATGACCCGGTGGCGAAGCCAAATTCCCTGGTGGCGGATTTCTCCCGGATCAGCGAGACGGCGGAGGCCGCCTTGGTCGGGCGGCAGTTGCAACCGTTATTGTGCTGATATGCAGTTGCAGGGCGTAGCGACACCGCTACGCCCTGCAAGAATTTATAGAATATTGCTTATCCAAATCTCTGGATATAGCGCATCAGAATCGTGGCGCACTCGGCGCGGTCTGCCTCACCCAGAGGTCGCAGCGTGGTGGGCGTCGAGCCGGTGATGATCTCGTTGTGCACACTCCAGCGCATGGCCTCCCACGCCCAATTGCCGATCTCATCTCTGTCCGTAAACTGACCCAGTTGAACCCCAATCGGCACGAATACATTTTGTCCCATGGCCTGGGCGTAGCGGTGTAGCATGACTGCAACTTCCTGTCGTGTAATGGGATCTGCAGGGGCAAATATCTCCTGGGTCCTCCCCGTTACAATCCCCCGGCTATGGGCCCATACAATCGCATTGCTGAACCACTCATCCGCCGGCACGTCTGCAAATGTAGGCTGGCCGGTCACAGCGGGTTCACCCGCCATGCGGTAGAGCACCGTCGCCACCATGGCGCGGGTGAGAACATACTCCGGATCAAAAATGGTGGCCGATGCCCCCTGCATGATGCCGCGATTGTACACAAAGACCACGGCGTCATGGAACCAATCCTCCCGACTGACATCGGTAAAGGGCGTGGCGGACAAAGGCTGTACTACCATGCCATAGATTGCATCCGTGGCGGTTCCGATGGTGACGCTTGCGGCAAAAATATATGTAACTTGCAACGTATTGGCAGGGAGCCCCGTCCACTGGAGGTTCGGCGCTACGTATGTGCCGTTATTGGAGATCTGGAGCGGTGCAATGCGGGCGCCATCCGGCAGGAACAGAGGATTTTCCAGCACCAGCGGATTCGTCTGCATCACCATGGGCCTGGCAATCAGTTGCTCCCCCAGCCACAGACCAAACATGAAGTCCTCTGCGGCTGTGGGCGTATATATGTTGACCAATCCCGCCAGGGGCCGCAAATCGACAATCCGGTTGCTGTCCAGCCACAGCCCTTCCAACTGGGTGAGACCGGCCAGAGGTTGTAGGTCGCTGATGCGATTGTCATTCAACCACAGGGAGAGCAATCGATTCATTCCGGAAAGGGGGCCGAGGCTTTCTATTTGATTGTGCATCAACGTCAGCCATTGGGGATTGAGACCGGCCAGTGGCCACAGGTCGCTGATCTGATTGTCATCCAGCCACAGCCACTCCAAGTTGACAAGGCCCGCAAGAGGCTGAAGATTGCTGATTTGGTTGTCATCTAAAGCCAAAATCTCTAAGTTTTGCAATCCGGCCAGAGGGGCTAGGTCGCTGATCTGATTTCGATTCAAATCCAAAGCTTGCAGGGATCTCAAAAATTGCGTTCCCGCAAGATTCGTGATTCCTCTCCCATAGGCCTCCAGCCCAAACACTCTGTCCAAGTCCGCCTGGGTAACCCGGGCGGCGACGGGTAGTCGAAAGGCGTCTGCCACCGCCTGCGCCAATCCGGGATCCGGAAAAATGGTGGCAATCGTGTTGGGCGGTGCTGACAGGGCCACGAGATCAGAAGCGACCTCTTCTGCCGGCAACAACGTAGTTGTAACAGGACTTCCTTTTTTGGATATCGGCGCGGCAGGCGCAGTATCCATTTCGTCGGCCAGGGCATATATCGGCACCAAGGCAAGTAGCATACAACACAACAGGAACAGGCTAATCATACGGGTCGTTTTCTTTGATCTCATGTTATAATCTCCTTTTCTGGTTCTTTCTAATTTTTATATTATACGTATTATATGAAAAACAGAACCACGGCTATCACAATGCCCAACATGGCTCCAGCGAGCACTTGCAACGGGGTATGACCGATCAGTTCTTTGAGCCGATCCTCCGGCGAAAAATCTTTAGAAAAGATAATCTCCTCCAACTTATTTAGCATTTTGGCGTGCTGTCCCGCCGCGCGCCGTACACCACAGGCGTCATACATGACCACTAGGGCAAAAACCGTGGCGATGGCAAAGGGATAGTCGTCAAATCCATCGTGCAGTCCAGCGGCTACGGCCAACGCACACACCGTGGCCGAATGGGCGCTGGGCATCCCGCCGGAGCCCCACATGCGCTCGAAATTAAACTCTCTGAAATAGAGCAGGTATAAAATCGTTTTGATGATCTGGGCCGTCAGCCATGCCGTCACCGCCGAGATAAGAAACGGATTATGTAGAATTCCGACCAACGTATGCATCCCATGCCACCTTCAGACTATTTTAAGCTTGTTCGGCTATGTACTTAGCATACCTTAAATTTTTCTTAATTACAATTAAATTTTGTAAAAAAATGTGGGCAATTTCCAAAAGAAACTGCCCGGAGACCATATAGTCGAATATCTACCGCTTAAAACCCAAACATCTCGGTCACATTGTCCACCACTTGCCCAAAGGCGCGGACAGCGTCATGTTTCTTCTTGTTTAACTTCCGCCGCCGGGAACACAGGAACATTTTAAGCCCACAACCGGCTACAATCCCGAGTCCAATGCCGATGCCTTTCCACAAATCCATTTTATTCATTGGTTTCTCCCTTTTTCACAGATTGCGTATAGTATGTCCATTTAAAACGGAAATCAGCTTGTCAAATTTTTCTCTTTGCGATATGATGGAGAGAGGCATTTTCTGCGTTTTCCCCGCCGAAGACGTGGAAAAACACATCCAAAATTCACAGGAGGGATTTTATGGTCATCAAGCAAGTCCGCATCATCGACCCCACCGACAACCGGGATGAGATCGGCGATCTCTATATCCGTGCGGGGGAAATCACCCACGGCCCAATCGAGACGGACGGCCCTGTCATCGACGGGCGGGGACTTACGGCCTTTCCCGGCCTCATCGATCTCCACGTCCACCTGCGGGATCCGGGGATGCTCCACAAGGAGGACATCCACACCGGGACAATGGCCGCCGCCGCCGGTGGCTTCACATCCGTGGCCTGTATGCCTAACACCCGCCCCCTCCTGGACACGCCAGAGACCATCGCCTACGTGAATGAACGGGCCAAGACGGCCCACGCCAGAGTCTTTCCCATCGGCGCTGTCACCGTCGGTCAAAACGGACAAGCTCTGACTGATTTTGCCGCCTTAAAATCCGCCGGAATCGTGGCCCTGTCCGATGACGGCGAGCCCATAGACAGCGCTACACTCCTCCGCCGCACATTACAGATAGCAAAACACCTCAATCTCCCTATTATGAACCACTGCGAGGATCGGGAGATGGTGCAAAACCACGGTGTCAACGAGGGGATCGTAGCCGAAAAGCTGGGTCTCCCCGGCAGGCCCGCCGTGGCCGAGGTCATCCAGGTGGCCCGGGATATTCTCTTGGCCCAGGATACGGGCGCACACCTCCACTTCTGCCACATCAGCGCCGCCGGTTCCGTGGAGCTGATCCGCAGGGCCAAGGCCGACGGGATCCCCGTCACCGCCGAGACCTGTCCCCAGTATTTCACCCTGACGGAAGACGCCCTCCTGGAACTGGGCGCTCTGGCACGGGTCAACCCGCCCCTGCGCACCGCCGCAGACCGGGACGCCATTATCGCAGGCCTCATAGACGGCACTTTAGACACCATCGTCACAGACCACGCCCCCCACGCCATGGAGGACAAGATGGTGCCCATCCCCCAGGCCCAGAGCGGCATGATCGGCCTGGAGACGGCCCTGGGTCTCGCTCTGACCTTCCTGTACCACACGGACAAGCTGGATCTCCTCTCCATCGCCCGGCTAATGAGCTACAACCCCGCCCGAATTCTGAACCTCCCCTACGGCACCCTCCAACCCGGCAGCCCGGCGGATATCACCCTCTTTGACCCCCATGAGACGTGGACTGTAGAGCCGGAGAATTTTCACTCCAAATCCCGCAATACGCCCTTCGGCGGGATGATGCTACGAGGCCGGGTGCGGTATACGATTTGTGATGGGGTTGTGCGGTATGGGGTCGAGAGATAAACATGAAGAAGAAAATGCTTCAAAGAAAGTTGCTCATAAGCAGCATTGTTACCATTGTCTTGATGTGTATAGTATTTTATTTTTTCATGCCACTGCCTTTTATAAGCACTTTATGGGAAGAAAATATAGCCCGTGAGAGGATGGCCTGGGATGTGAGCCAACGTGTATCTGGTCTCCACCGAGAGGATGTTATCGCTATGTTGGGTCTCTCTGAAGATAGAGAGTCGTGGCAAGTGTCATTCGAGTTTGCTTTTCGATATAAAATTGACCAAAGAAGATGTCTTATGATTTTATTTGATGAAGACGACATGGTTGTTCATACAGTAATTTCCAACACCTTTCTTTTGGACAAATACGGCCCTCCACACCCTCTGCCTACTTATTGGCAAGACTTTCTCAATGAAACACGATAGCCTTAATCGCATTATAAAAACCCACAACCACAGAAAGGGGCCACTCAAATGGATAATATCGTAACCCCACACGGCACATTCATTAGAGAAATCAAAGACCTCATCTACCGCCGTCAGTATGAGGCAATGAAAAGGGTCAACACCGAATTGATACAGCTTTATTGGGAGATTGGCGAGGAAATTGACCGCCAACAACGTGAGCGTGGTTGGGGAAAATCCATTGTTGAGGTGCTGGCGCAGGAGCTTCAAAAAGAATTTCCGGGAGTTAAAGGTTTTACATCTCGAAATCTTTGGTTTATGCGGCAATTTTATGTTGAATACTCTGGTAGCTTAAATCTGAAACCATTGGTTTCAGATTTGGACAATTCAAATCTCGCACCATCAGTGCGAGAAGCGGACAAGCCAGTTCTGCCACCATTAGTGGCGGAAATAAGCTGGTCAAAAAATATCGTAATTATGCAAAAGTGCAAAGACCCGCTCATGCGTGAGTTTTATATCAAAATGACAAAACGTTACGGCTGGACAAAAGACGTTTTGATTAACAATATCGAAAATAAGATATTTGAAAAATACCTTGCCAGTCAGACCAATTTTGATGAAATTGTGCCTGAAAAATACAGACTGCAAGCCAAACTTGCCGTAAAAGACGATTACAATTTCGATTTTCTTGAAATGGGCATTGAGCACAACGAGGCAGAGCTTGAAGCGGGGATCATACATAATATTCGGGCGTTTCTAGCAGAAATGGGTGGCGATTTTAGCTTTATCGGCAATCAGTATCACCTCAATGTTGCCGATGATGACTATTATATTGACTTGCTCTTATATCACCGACGACTACGCAGTCTGATTGCAATTGAGCTTAAAATCGGTGAGTTCAAACCAGAATATGCCGGGAAAATGCAATTTTATTTGACCGCTCTTGATGAAATAATGAAACTCCCGGAAGAAAATCCGGCAATCGGCATTATTGTCTGCAAAAGCAAAAACCGCACAAGGGTTGAATACACGCTCAAAGCGACAAATAAGCCAATTGGCGTGGCAACATATTCATTTTATGAGAGTCTGCCAGAGGAAATACAGTCCTTGCTCCCTTCACCAGACGAAATTGCAGCTATCATTACTAACATAGGCAATAATGATAGTCAAAAATAACCGCCCCCTACACCACCACCACAGAAAGGAACCACACACCATGTCTATCGACCTCCTACAAAAACAAATCATCGAAAAGAAAAACCCCACCGTCCTGGGTCTCGACCCCAGGCCGGAGTATATCCCGCCCCATATCTTATCCGCCCACATCGCCGAGAAAGGCGAAACCCTCCAGGCGGCGGCGGATGCCTATTATACGTTTAACTGCGGCCTGATCGACGCCCTGGCGGATATCATCCCCGCCGTGAAGCCCCAATCGGCCTATTATGAGCTCTTGGGCCACGCCGGAGTAGAGGCCCTCCAAAAGACCGTGGCCTATGCCAAGTCCAAAGGCCTCTACGTCATCGTAGACGGCAAGCGCAATGACATCGGCTCCACCGCCGCCGCCTATAGCGACGCCTATCTGGGCCGGGTCACCATCGGCGATACCACCTTTGCCCCCTTCGATGCCGACAGTCTCACGGTCAACGCCTATCTGGGATCCGACGGGATTGATCCCTTTATTGAAACTTGCAAAAAATTCGACAAATCCGTGTTTGCCCTGGTGAAGACTTCCAACCCCTCCGGCGGCCAGTTGCAAGACCTCCTCTGCGGGGATCGGAACCTCTACACCGCCGTAGGCGACCTCATGGCCCGGATCGCTTTGGACACCGTGGGCGAGTACGGCTATAGCTGTGTGGGCATCGTAGTGGGCGCCACCTATCCGACAGACGCCCGCACCCTGCGGAAACGGTTGAAAAACTCGTTCTTCCTCGTACCCGGCTACGGCGCCCAGGGCGGCGGCGCCGCCGATGTGGCCCCCTGCTTTGACGAGTACGGCCACGGGGCCATCGTCAACTCCGCCCGGGCGATTCTCTGCGCATGGAAACAATCGGAGGCCGGGGACGGCTCCGACTACCAATCCGCCGCCAGAGCGGAGGCGCTACGAATGCGGGCGGATATTGCTGACGTTGTGACGGTGTTGTAGGAGGAAGAGTAAAAAGCCTCCTTTCGTAAAGGAGGTGGCAGAACGAAGTTCTGACGGAGTTTTATCCCTGCGCCAGAGGTCAAGGGCAGTGGAAAAGCGTTCCAAAGCCTCCCTCAATTTGAGGGAGGTGGCACAAGGTGAATTGCCGCCCTGCGGCAAGAGAAAGCCCCCTGGGGAGCGAAGTGCCGGAAGGAGCCTACAACCTCACCTGTTGCACCGCATACCGCAAAATCTCCTCCACCAGCGCCGGGCCCAGCTCCCGCACTGACCGGATGGGCATATGATCTGTATCATGCAGCGCCAAATGCTTCTCGAAATAGATCACATCCCACCACTTGCCCTGTTTGAACCCCGTCTTGTGTAGCCTGCCAATCTCTGTATAGCCCATGGCCACGTGGAGTTGTTTGCTCCTGGGGTTTGGCTCCGCCATCCGGGCGTAGAGATTTACCACACCCATTGCCCGGAGGAGTTTCTCCAACGCCTCGTAGAGCGCACGCCCAATCCCCTTGCCCTGGACCGTTTTATCTAAGTACACCGAGACCTCGGCGTTCCAGTCGTAGGCCGCCCGCTCCATCTGGCGGGTGGCGTAGGCGTAGCCCACCACCCGGTCATCCACCGTGCAGACCAGAAAGGGATAGACCGCACAGCAGGATATAATCCGCCGCTCCATCTCTTGTTCCGTCGGAGGGATGCGCTCAAATGAGATCACCGTGTGGGCCACGTAGTCGTGGTAGATATCCGCTATGGCCGGGGCATCCTCCGCTGTGGCCAGCCGTACTATTACATTTGCCATGATCCAATCCCCTCTCGCCACTTTGTATTTTCCCCGCCTTCGGCGGGGAATTATAATTACCGCAATTTTTGGACAATCGTCTCATCCGGATTGACATAAATAGTTTTATGGTTCATATAATGTGTCGCCCCCGGTTTCCCGCCGGCGGGCTTTTTGACGTGTTTTACCAGGGTGTAGTCCACGGGCACCTTCCCCCCGGATCGCCCCTGGGAGTACCAAGCCGCCAGCATTGCCGCCTCTTCAATCGTCTGTAGATCCGGTTCCCTGCCGTCACAGGCGACAATCACATGGGAACCGTGGATTTTCTGGGTGTGAAACCACAGATCGCTCCGATTGGCAGTCTTAAACGTGAGCCGGTCATTCTGGACGTTGTTCTTCCCCACATAGAGATCAAATCCCCCGCTGGATCGAAACACCAGGGGCTTCGCCGGAGGCGGCTTCTGCCGTTTCCCTCCCCCGTCCCGGATGAGTTTGGCTTCTATTAACTCCTGGCGGATCTCCGCCATATCCCCCGCCGTCTCGGCTTTTTCCAGGGCATCCAGGACGCTGTTTAGGTAGTCCAGTTCCTGCGCGCCCTTTTCGATCTGCTCTGTGAGGTGCCGCTCCGCCGTCTTGGCCTTATTGTACTTTTTATAATAGGCCGCGGCATTCTGCTGGGGCGTTTTCAGGGGGTCTAGTGAAATCGTGATCTCCCCCCCGTCTGGATCGTAAAAATTCTGCGCCGTCAAGATATCCTGGCCCCGGATCATGGCGTGGAGATTGGCGGTGATGATATCCCCCTGCTCCCGGAACCGCTCCCGGTCCCCGGCGGCGTTTCGCTCCTCCTCTTGGAGGGCCAGTTTCCGAGCCGTTCGATCCCGCAGATTGGTGACAGTCTTCAGCAGCGCCCCGGCCCGTTGGCGTAGCGTACTCTCCCGATCCCGCTGTTCGTAGAATCCGTCCAGGAGTGTAGAGAAATTTGCCATCTGCGTCAAGGCCAGCCGGCCTCTGTACTGGTGAATAGGCGTATAGGTAAAATCAAAGGGGACACTCCCCTCAGATAGCTGATACGGGACAAATTCCCCCGCCCGGATCCCAGCAAAAAAGGCCATCAGCCCATCCAAAAACGCCTCTATCTGATCCGGCGCTGCGTCGCCGAAACGGGTGTCTGTTTGGCCGAATATCCAATCTACCAACTCCCGGCAGATGAGGGGTGAGAGGCCGAAGAACGTATCCAAGAGCCATTTGTCCAGGCGTACATCCGGCCCGCCTGCGGCCAGATGCGCGGCCAGGGCCGCCCGCTCTGTCTCTAGAGGATTCCATTTCTCCTGGTTCTCCGCCAGACGATAGAACAGGCCCGGCAGGATCGTCCGCGTCCGGCTCAAATCCCCGTCCACCCGGCGGATGGCATCCTGGATGATCCCATCCCGGTCTACAAAGATGAGATTACAGTATTTGCCCAGAAGTTCTAAGATCAACGTCTTCCGGCTGGGTTCCCCCATGGCGTCGAACGTGTCAAACTCCAGGCGGACAATCCGCTCCATGGGCGGCTGATATATCTCTGCGAGCTTTGCCCCGGAGAGGTGCTTTCGCAGTAGCATACAGAACATAGGCGGGTGCTGAGGGTTCTCATAGGAGCGGGCGGTGAGATGAATCCGTGCACGGCCCGTCCCGGCGGCCAAGAGCAGCTTGCCGCCCCCCTCCCGCCCCCGGAGGGTGAGTAATATCTGATCTTTCTCCGGCTGCTGGATTTTATCCACTCTCGTTCCCAAAATCTGGGGCTGGAGTTCCTCCAGGACAGCGGTTAAACATACGGCATCAAGGGGCATGGTGTTCGTTCTCCTCTGGGGCGTGTTGGCCCCCGTGTGATATATCCATGGCCAGGGCAAACAACTGGCCGATCCGATCCGTCTCGCCTTTGAGGTAGAGATGCCCAAAAAGGGCCTCTAATCCCGTTGCGGCGTGGTATTCCTCTGGACTGGCATTTTGCGGCACAGCGCTGACCCGGGCATTTCGCCCCCTGCGGTAGATCCCCTGCTCCGTCTCGGTGAGATGGGGCAAGAGTTTCCGCGCCACCGCGGCCTGGGCGGGGGCCGCCACCCGATCCACCGCCGCCCTGTGGAGGCCACGGGCCGTGGCGCGGCCCTGCTCACAGAGCCAGGCCCGAACCAAGAGTTCATACACCGCATCCCCCATATGGGCCAGGCCCAGGTTGGAGATCGTCCGGATATCTCGTTCTTCCATACTCATGTGGAAGTAGTCTGTCATATATGTTCCCCTTTTGGCGGTTTGTCATCTGGGACAGTATAGCAGAAATGTTGCGGGTTGTCATCCAACCACAGATTCATACAGCCGATATCCCCCGCTCAAGTTATATGCATCGAAGCCATTCTGGGACAAAATCCGTGCCGCAATATAGCCCCGCAGCCCAACCTGGCACATGGCATAAATCGGCCTGGTCTGATCCAACTCGTCTAACCTGCCGCGCAATGTGTCAAGGGGAATATTGACAAACCCATCAATTGTACCCTTGGCATATTCCGTCGGCGTACGGGTGTCCAACAGCGTCACACTGCCGTCCCGGGGCAGGTGTTCCACATCATGCCAGTGGAAGAGTTTCACTTTGCCTGTCAATACGTTCTCAATCACAAACCCAGCCATATTCACAGGGTCTTTTGCCGAGGAATAGGGCGGCGCGTAGCACAACTCCAACTCCGTGAGATCAGAGGCCGTCATCCCCGCCCGGATTGCCGTGGCGAACACATCGCACCGCTTGTCCACGCCGTCAAAGCCCACGATCTGTGCGCCCAGGATTTTCCCTGTTCCCGTCTCAAATACAGTCTTGATCGACATGTTCGTGGCACCTGGATAATAGCTGGCATGACTCGCCACGTAGGTGAAGGACTTCTCGTAATCAAGCCCCAGTCCCTTTGCGGTTTTTTCATTGACGCCCGTCGTGGCGACTGTCATGTCAAACACTTTCAAAATCGCCGAGCCCTGGGTCCCGGTATAGCGGCTGTCCAGCCCACAGATCACATCGGCGGCGATGCGCCCCTGCTTATTCGCAGGCCCCGCCAGAGGGATAGACCCCTTTTGTCCGGAGACAAACTCCGTGACCTCTACCGCATCACCCACGGCGAAGATATCCGGATCTGAGGTCTGCATCTGATCGTTTACCACAATAGACCCGCGCTGGTTCACCGCGAGTCCCGCTACTCGAGCTAAATCGCTTTCAGGACGGACGCCAATTGCCATAATGAGCATGTCCGCCTGGATATCCCCCTCCTGCAAGGTGATGGCGAGGGCATCGCCGTGATCTGTGATCGACTCTATGCCATTTCGCAAAATCAGAGATACGCCTTTGCTTTTCATATACCGGCGCACGTCACAGGCCATGTCAAAATCGAGGGGCGCAATCACCTGATCCAGCCTCTCGATCAGCGTCACCCGAAGTCCCGCCGCCCGCAGATTCTCCGCCATCTCCATACCGATGTATCCCCCGCCTATGACCGCCGCATCTTTGGGGCATTTCCCATCTATATAGTCCTTAATTTTGAGCATATCGGGGATATTGCGCAGGGTGAACACCTTGTCGGAATCCACCCCCGCAATATTGGGCCTAATCGGCTCCGCCCCCGGAGACAGGATCAGCTTGTCGTAGGATTCGAGATACGTTTCACCCGTTTCGTGATTTTTGACTGTTACGGTCTTCGCCTCCCTGTCGATGGCCGTGACCTCACTGAACACCCGTACGTCTACATGAAATCGCCCATGAAAACTCCTGGGCGTCTGGAGGGTCAGCGCCGATTTCTTGGTAATTTCGCCGCCGATATAGTACGGCAGACCACAGTTGGCAAAGGAGATGAACGCGCCCCGCTCAAATAAAATGATCTCGGCGTGTTCGTCCAACCTACGCAACCGCGCCGCCGCAGACGCACCCCCGGCCACCCCGCCGACGATTAGAATTTTGCTCATGATGGGCTCCTTTCTCCCAAAATCATATCTGAGCTTTTGACAACTTGGAGCTATAGCCGATGGTGGACTTCTTTGAATCTGCTAACTCATCAATCTGTAATTGAACTATCTTTTTTGAATATTTTTCATTAACAGTGACAAGAAACTTTTCAATTCTGTCTGGGTGGCTTTTCAAAAACCACTCAATGTGATTTTCAATATATTTGTTCCTCATGTCATTATCATTCAAATCATTAGGCACTCTCTCCATGCGTTCATCAATGCTATCAAATCCAGTAAACGGTTGTAAAAGACGATCTTTCGTCATAACTACGTACTCTTCATTAATTTCGATGCCTATGCCACGACGATTTAATTGTTGGTACACTCTTAAGGCAGTACCCGAACCGCAAAATGGATCAAGTACAATATCATTCTCATCTGACGAAGCTAAAATCATTCGCTCAAACAAGGCTTCTGGCTTTTGCGTTGGATGATCCTTTCTATTTTCTTGACAATAATGAACATGGGAAAATTCCCATACATTTCCTGGGTTAGCACCCCGCATATTATTAACACTACGATAGTATTTTTGTGGAACTCTAATAGCGTCAAGATTAAACTTAAAATGATTCGTCTTTGTAAACATAAGGATATCATCGTGTCGTGGACTAAATCCTTTTGTCTTCCCAATTCCTTGTGTATACGTCCATGTAATCCATGAATTAAAATGAAGTCCCAGTTCCTGTTCCATTATCATATATATGTATGAAATGTATCGAACGCCCATAAAAACGTAAATTGTACCCGTAGGCTTTAATACTCGTTTCGCTTCAGCAAGCCATTTGCGAGAAAAATTCATATATTCTTCATGGTTTAGGTTGTCACCGTTATTTCCATAGTCTTTTGATAAATTATACGGAGGGTCAGTAACAATTAAATCAACGCTCTCCGAATCTAAATCCTTTAAAATTTCGGTACAATCACCATGAAGCATATTTATATTTTTATCCATTTGTGCTTCACAGCCTCCCTATACCAATCATCAAAAGAACGTCGCGATGAGTTTAAGTATTTTCTATCTAATAATTGGCAAAATTCCCACGCTGTCCTGTATTCGTATTCAACATAATGAATATCTTTTACTTGAATTTGTCCAGTTCCAAGTGCCGGGTTATAGCTAATATCAGTATCGGATAAAAACTTTAAGTCATAGGCGTTATACTTCACAATTTCCATTATTCCATCTATTAATTTTGTAACGTGATTTCTTTCAGAGTAAACTTTATGTTTTAAAGATAGAATAATAAACATGAAGTCAGGGTCTTCAATGTAAGCAGAGCGTATACGGCTGAATGATGTAATGTTAGGGCTTCTCCCAGAATTTTCAATATCTTCTGCTGTTGCTTTTACATCTACATTAGCGGTCACTGATGATTTAGCTTTTTTGAATTGGAGCAGTATGTCGGCTTTATCTAGGCGTGGCAAAGGCTCAACAGTTACTAACTGATAACTATTATCAAGGTCATCCTTAATGTCAAAGAAAATTTCATACGCCCATGCTTCAATAATTGGGCCTGCAATTTTATTTATATTCTCCATAGGCAAGCCTAATTTGAGGTTTGTGTTTAAGATGATTCTATTGTTGCCCGCATCTATTGCTTTTTGTATCATATTTTCAACTGCTTTAATAACAAAATGTGAATCATTTTGTTATGATTTGTCTTCACATGGAATCTTAAAGATTACATCATTATAATCCATATTCAAAACCTCTCATCCATACATTTGATATTTAAAATGGAAACTTAACGAGCGAATATAGTAATTATAGCACAGCCACGGTGCCAAATTCAATCATCAGACCAACTTGGCCCAAATTTATCCGTTCACTGTTGTTTCCAACAATGCCTTGAAAGGAGTTTCAGCGCATGATATACTATTTACGCTGGAATTGCTTTCGGGCAATTGTCGGTGTAGGAAGTGGTGTCTAGGTGTGCACGCTGAGCGCCGCTTCCTTTCTATTTCTCAATCAGGAGGCGTCCCCCATGAAACTCATGGTTATCGATGGCAACAGTATCATCAACCGAGCCTTTTACGGCATCCGGATGCTGACCACAAAGGACGGCACACCCACCAATGCCGTCTATGGATTTTTGACAATTTTGCAACGGTTCCTCACTGAAGAAGATCCCGACGGGGTCTGTGTGGCGTTCGATTTGCGGGGGCCCACCTTCCGCCACGAACAATACGCAGAATACAAAGCCCAGCGAAAAGGGATGCCAGATGAGTTGGCGGAACAATTGCCCCTGGTCAAGGAAATTCTGGATGCTATGCACATCCCCCGCTACGAAGTGGAGCGGTACGAGGCGGACGACCTCATCGGCACCATTGCCGCCCAATGCGATCAATCGGGCTGGGACTGTGTGATCCTCACGGGGGACAAAGACGATCTGCAACTCATCACAGACCGGGTGACGGTGAAGCTGGTCACCAGCCGCATGGGGCAGACCAAGACAGAGGACTACACGCCGGCAAAATTCCAATCCGTCTATGGATTCTCTCCCCGGCAATTTATCGACCTGAAAGCTCTTATGGGCGACAGTTCTGACAATATCCCCGGCGTACCCGGCGTGGGCGAAAAGACGGCAATGGATTTGATCTTACGCTTCGGCACCCTGGATCGAATCTACGGCGACCTCCCGGCCTTGGATATCAAGGACAGTTTACGCAATAAGCTATCTGCCGGTGCGGAGAGCGCCCGCCTGTCCTATGATCTGGCCACAATCCGCTGTGATGTCCCCTTTCCCTTTGCACCAGAGGAGACGGCACGGCGGCCCTTTGATGCCCAGACCTTGCGGAATCTATTCTTAAAGCTGGAGTTCCAAAGTTTGATCCAAAAATTCGGTCTGGCATATATCGATACCCGGTCAAAACCCACTGCGGCAGTCTCCGTGGCCCATATCCAGACCCAGGCGGAGCTGGACGCCCTGATGCAGCGCATCCAGGCGGCGGATTACGTCTCCGTGCGGCCCCTGGATGATCTGGACGGCGTAGAGATCGGCGAGGCGGATCAGGTCAGCGTCGTATCCTGGAACGCCGTGGGCGAGGGGTACAACGCCTTTTTGCAAACCCTCTTCGGCGATAGCACCCCAAAAGTGGGCCACCATATTAAAGATACCATGACCGCCCTCTTGCGGGAGGGGATCACCCCCGGCGGCTATCTCTTTGACACGGCCCTGGCGGCGTATCTCCTCGATCCCACTGTCAGCGACTACGGGCTGGACAAGCTGGCGGATCAATATTTGAGCGATCCCTCTACGGAGCCCGCCCATGTGATCTATACCCTCTACCCGATCTTAAAGGAACGATTGGAACAGGCGGCCCTCACGGAGGTCTTCCAGCGGATCGAACTCCCCCTCTGTCCCGTACTGGCCCAGATGGAGCACATAGGGTTCCTGGTGGACCGGAGCGAACTCCGGGCGTTTGGGGACAAACTCTCCGCCTGGATTGACGACGCCCAGCGGGAAATTTTCCATCTGGCGGGGCAGGAATTTAACATCAACTCCCCCAAACAGTTGGGGCAAATCCTCTTCGACGTCCTGGGCCTCCCCCCCGCAAAGAAGACAAAAACCGGATACTCCACCAATGTGGAGGTCTTGGAAAAACTCAAAGACCAGCACCCCATTGTCCCCAAGATCATGGCCTACCGGGACTATACGAAGCTCAAAAGCACTTACGTGGACGGCCTGACCCGTGCCATCCGGCCCGACGGCAGGATCCATTCCAACTTCCAGATGACCGTCACCGCCACCGGGCGGCTCAGTTCCACGGAACCGAACTTGCAAAATATCCCCATCCGCAAGGAGCTGGGCGGGGAGATCCGCAAAATGTTCGTGGCGGCACCGGGCCATGTGCTGGTAGACGCCGACTACTCCCAGATCGAACTGCGGCTCCTGGCCCACATCTCCGGGGACGAGACCATGCAGGCGGCGTTTACCAACCAGGAGGACATCCACACCGTGACTGCGGCCCAGGTGTTCCACGTGGCCCCGGAAGATGTAACACCCCTTATGCGGAGCCGGGCCAAGGCGGTAAACTTCGGTATCGTCTACGGGATTTCCGCCTTCTCTCTGGCCCAGGACATCGGCGTCAGCCAGATTGAGGCGAAGATGTATATAGAAAACTATCTGGCCAAATACAGCGGCGTCCGGGCGTATATGCACGACATCGTGGAACAGGCCAAATCTGAGGGCCAGGTACGCACCCTGTTCGGGCGGATTCGTCCCCTGCCGGAGTTGCAGTCCTCTAACTTTAACGTCCGATCCTTCGGGGAACGGGTGGCCTTGAACATGCCCATCCAGGGTACGGCGGCGGATATTATGAAGCTGGCCATGATCCACGTGGATGAACGGCTCCGCGCCGAAGGCCTCAAAGCCCGTCTCGTGCTCCAAGTCCACGACGAATTGATTGTGGAGTGTCCCGAAGCCGAGGCGGAGCAAGTCGCCGCCCTCTTGGAGGCGGAGATGGAACAGGTCATGTCCCTCGCCGTTCCCTTAGAGGCCATCGCCCACAGCGGCAAGACCTGGTTTGACGCAAAATGAGCGTGATAATCAAATCCGCCGACCTCTGCCATCTAGATGAGATCCTTCGGATCGAACGGGAGAGTTTCCCCAACCCATGGAGCAAAAATCACCTGCGGCAACGGATTTTAGACCCCGCCTCCCTCGTCTATGTGGCCGCAGAGACCAATTACGCACCCGTATGGGCCGATGCCCCCAGCGGCCCGCCAGACCGTCTACTGGGGTTCGCCATCCTCCAAATCATTGGCCCAGAGGCGGAGCTCCATAACATGGCCGTAGATCAAACCGCCAAACGCCAGGGCATAGGGCAATTGCTCCTCTCCTCCCTGATCCAAGCGGCGCAGGGGCGTGGCGTGGAGGTTATCCACCTAGAAGTCCGGGCCAGCAACGCCCCGGCCATTGCACTGTATGAGGGCTTGGGGTTTCAGCGTATGGGTCTGCGGCGGGGGTATTATCAGGTTCCGCTGGAAGATGCGGTGTTGATGCGGTTGGGTGTCGGTTGATAAAGGAGGGCGCTTATGACACGGGAAGAGATGATTCGATTAACAGGATTTCAGATGGTAGGCGAGGGCAGGCGCCTCGTTGGACGTGGAGCGTTGTTCGGCTTCCCAGTAGAGGCAGTGCGAGTGAATGTGCTTGTGAGGAATCATCTGGCCTTATTCTTTTTTGTTGACAAGCCTTTGACAAGACCCCAGATTCGTGCGCTCAGAAAGCGGTTAAAAGAGACAGAGGACCTTAGAAAACATGTCTCCGTCACAACACTCACTAAACACCTCCACCCTATTGCACCACAGAGTTTCTTTTCTGTAGAAATCGCCTTCAAAAACGAAGAACCGCAACAGCTTTATAACAGAGTAATCCGGGCAACAGAGGTTGCGATCAAAGAAGTAGGTATTCCGCACAGAACAAGTTGTTTCATCTGCGGCCTGAGCGAAGGCGATTCCCTGGCTCGGTGGGGTGGCCGACTGCAGATTGTGCACATGGCCTGTCTACGAAAGTGGAAAGGCGCCGTGCAAGAAGAACTCGAACAGAGACAATATACCACCGGTTACGTCCAAGGCATCATCGGCGGATTGCTGGGTGGAGCCGCGGCGCTTGCAATCGTCCTTGCGACCATGTTTTATGAAATTCTGCATGAGTTCCTCGGGCTTTCAGGCGTTGTATTCCCCATCGGAATCTTCTTTGGGTGGAAGTTGTTTGGCGGAAAACACAATCGAGTTGCTGTTATTTTCACAATATCTTATGCGCTGGTTTTGAGTGCAATAAGCGCAATGGCCAATACATACCGCCTTCATTCCGCCATGTTTCCCGATGACACTACAGTACAAGATGTAATAATAGCGTGTCTGAGTCCCGGCCTGCTTTTGGGGGACTTTATGATTCAGTCCCTTGCCGCATGGGTTATGGTCGCTATTGGCTTCGGGATAATTTGGGCACGAATATTGTCCACGAATAAGTGGGTAGCGACGGAGACCGAGACCATTACCAACGATGCCACCTTGTTGTCCGAACGCACAGACGATAGATTCAAAAGACAACAGGGTGACTAACATGGAATGTAAAATATATCCGTTTAACACGCTCAATGCGTATAAATACGCTGATATTATCTCGCTGCACAAAGGCCAATGGATTTTTAGCAAACACAGAGAACGAACAACATGGGAAACACAGGGCGGGCATATAGAAAACGGCGAAACGCCATTAGAAACTGCAAAAAGAGAATTGTTTGAAGAAGCGGTGGCAATTGATTTTGATATAGAGCCGTTGTGCGATTACTCGTTTTCTGGAACTTTCAATGGAACTGACATATCGGGAAATGGACAAGTATATTTTGCAGTTGTCCACACCTTATCCGATATGCCTACCCAAAGCGAAATGGAGAAAATATGCCTGTTCGACTCTCTTCCAGATAAATTGACCTACCCAGTTTTACGTGAGTTATTTCCCATCGCTTTGGCAAAGCGGCGGGCGATGGAATAAGTGCTAAATGTATATTTTAGAAATTACAAGGAGATCACCCCATGATTATCCTAGCAATCGAGACCTCCTGCGACGAGACTGCCGTGGCCATCTCCAGAAATGGCCGGGAGATTTTGTCCAGTGAGGTGCTCTCCCAGGCAGACCTCCACGCCATCTACGGCGGCGTGGTACCGGAGATCGCCTCCCGCAACCATATTCAGGTGATTACAAAGCTGGTAGATACGGCCCTGGAGAAAGCGGGCATCACAAAGAACGATCTGGACGCCATTGCCGTCACCTACGCCCCCGGATTGATCGGAGCGCTGTTGGTGGGGGTGAACTTCGCCAAGAGTGCGGCCTATGTCCTGGGCATCCCCCTGATCCCCGTCCACCATGTCCACGGCCACATTGCGGCCAATTACATCGCCTATCCAGAGCTTACGCCGCCCTTTCTCTGTCTCGTGGTCTCCGGCGGACACAGCCAGTTGGTGGACGTGCGGGATTATACGGACATGTCCATCATCGGCACCACCCGGGACGACGCCGCCGGTGAGTGCTTCGATAAAGTGGCCCGTGTACTGGGCCTGGGCTATCCCGGCGGCAAGGCCCTGGACGATCTGGCCCGGGACGGGAACGACAAAGCGTACCCTCTCCCCCGTTCCGTCGTATCTGACAGCCCGCTGGATATGAGCTTCTCCGGCCTGAAGACCGCCGTGCTCAATATCATCCACAACGCCGAGCAAAAGGGGGAAACACTGGATCACCCCGGCCTGGCCGCCTCCTTTGCCGCCGCCGTCAGCGACACTCTTGTCCCCCGCACCATGCTGGCCGCCAAAACTCTTGGATATGATCACATCGCCGTGGCCGGCGGCGTGGCCGCCAACAGCCGCATCCGCCGGGATATGGAGCGGGCCGCAAAAGACGGGGGCTATACCCTATATCTCCCGCCGCTCCACCTCTGTGGTGACAACGCCGCCATGATTGCCTGTCAGGCCTTTTTTGAGCAAAAGGCGGGGGTACTGGATCACCTGGACTTAAACGCTTATGCAACCATGCCGATTTAACGGTATGGTTGTTTTTTTGAATGCTTCTCTGCATCCTCTGGCAGAAACAAAATTATGTAACCTAAATGACCCGTAAAAAAGTTTACAAACTCCATTTGCTCTATTTCCTTTTTCTTGAAAAACGGTTAAAATCGTTGAAACTTCAGAGAAAAAATAGATGTGGGAAACTCTGTGGAAAATGTGAATAACTATTTGTAAATGCTTTCTGGTCCCGGAATTATGTTTTCTCCTCTTAAAGAGCACTCTTCTGAAAACTGGGAAAAATGTCGAATAAAATCGAAAACCTGCCAATTTTGACTATGGATTTTTAGATGAATTCCCAATTGACGTTTTCAATATGTAAAATTTAACCAAAAACCACAATCATAAAATGAAGGATCAAGATGCAGGACAAAAAAGAAATTCCCAGGAATACAAAATGTAATGGGTGGTTCTCTTGACTATTTCTGAAATTCGTGCTATGTCTCCTACTGGTCGAACCGGTATTGACGGCGGATTGGTTTTATGATATATTCTACTGGTTCCAATTATGCTGATGTGGCTCAATGGCAGAGCAGCTCATTCGTAATGAGCAGGTTGTCGGTTCGATTCCGACCATCAGCTCCAGAAACCGTTGCGACACAAGGGGTTTAGAGGCCCGCTCCGTAAAAAGGAATCAACCTATATATCTTATATCCCCATAAACACAGAGCCGCCTGGGCGACCATATGGTCGCCCAGGCGGCTTTTTGCTCTGTATGTTTTTAGCGGGCGCTAGTCTCACGATTTCCCCTATCTGCTGGGCCACGTGATTTCCGTCCATAGTTCCATTTCTCTGTATATCGGTGCCACCGCAGTTCCAACATTCCGATTCTCTGTCACGAAATAATGGCTGTGGCTCACTTCGATAGCCAGGAAATAATACCACTGGCCTGCTCGAACGTCTGTGAAAAGACGGACATCATCTGCGACATCTACCAAGCTGGCTGTATCGATCACACCATCGCGGCCCAACGCACGGGCAATCACTGCTGCGGCCTCAGATCTTTGGATATCATCCGTCGGCCTGAGCAGACCGGCCCCGTCACCGCGCAGCCAACCTGCGTAGACTACAGC
>Ga0131853_10000037_pt1 | contig 175347 bp, 185 predicted proteins | sample TergutLab28metaG_FD_92764 | JGI IMG/M metagenome (GOLD analysis project Ga0131853, IMG submission 92764) | Labiotermes labralis P1 segment gut microbial communities from Petit-Saut dam, French Guiana - Lab288 P1 (version 2) (version 2) | ecosystem: Host-associated > Arthropoda: Insects >... | reverse complement strand
TATCATTCCGAAGGCGCATAAAGTTACAGTATTCGATTTATCCTTTGAGGAATGGGAAGCAACAAAACAACTTATTGACAGGGTAAAATGCTATTTAGACGAAAAATACAAGCCTGATGGATATAACGTGGGTTGGAATTGTGGCGAAGCCGGTGGTCAACACGTATTTCACGCTCATTTGCATATAATTCCAAGACACGCAGACGAACCATATGCGGGGCGCGGTATTCGGAATTGGATAAAAAGAGAAGAAAACAGGAGAACACAAAAATAAGAACATCGCCTACGCAATCGGGCGATGAACGGCTCCGTGCGCGAAGTGGTTGCATCGGTCATAAATGCCCGATGCCAACCACATAACGCGCCCGTTCGCCGTTAATCGCCCGATTGCGTAGGCGCGTCTTATGGAACTTCCCCCCGCCCTCCCGCCCTGCTTAACGGGAAACTACTGTGTTGTAAAAGCAAAAAGATTATTGCTTTAACTTCTGCTTAAATTAAGCAGAAGTTGAAGCCCGTACAACCGGAGAAGTGATTGTTTTTAACAACAGCCCCGATTTTACGTTGACCTTGATACAACGAAAATGCTATGGTTTATCGTTGATATTTTTATTAGCGGAGGTAAAAAATGGACACGGAAAGACTTTTAAACTCAGTTGGTAAGGAAATATTTATAAACTATTTTTACGATTTTAAAAATTGTTCGGATAAAAATAGTCTTGCTCAAATATTGCTTAATGAAAACCCTAAAGCGACTAAATTAGGTGGACAAATAACTCGTATAAGTTGTGCAACAAGGATAATTAACGATAAAAACGCATTAGAGCAAGCTCTTGAAATGATAATAAACTCAAAAAGACTTTCCGTTTTAGTCATAACTAAAGCTCGCGACATTAGACTCAAAGAAATTGGCAGATAATAAACCAGGTTGTGTAAAAACGTCATTTTTCATTCGCAAAAACTAAATAAAGATGAAAAAACACGTAAAATGAAAGAGAAAATGTCCGATTTGGGGTTTTGACACAATCTCAAGCATTATATACACTACCCCATGGAGATGTATAATAACATGAAAATTCCATATAATCGTCTAAGATTAGGTTTTCATGTGAAAGTGGATGTATAGGTTATAGACGCGATATTACAAACTACCTCATTTTTCCGTTCAAAATTCCCAAAATAGAACCACAACAACGAAAAAAGCCCCAAACATTACCCGTTTGAGGCTTCTTGCATTTGTATCAATCCCGACATAAAAACGCCTGCCAAGATAAGTTGAACCGGATATACCAAAAGAAATAAACGGGATGCCAACACACCGTAAACTAGTGGGGCGGGGGCGGGCGGATGTTCCATAAGCAGCGCCTACGCAATCGGACGATTAACGGCGAACGGGCGCGTTATGTGGTTGGCATCGGGCATTTATGACCGATGCAACCACTTCGCGCACGGAGCCGTTCATCGTCCGATTGCGTTCAGCGCGGCGTTGGAACATCCGCCCGCCCCCGCCCCACGGAACATGAGGCAAGGGTAGGCAAGACATCCCATTCTTTTAAGTCCGCATTAAGCCGCGGGGGGCGTGACGATCATTTGTGTTGCCACGGACACACGGTTTGCGCGTAACAACTGTACAAGCGCGCCGGTCAACGCGTCAAAAGGGTTGGCGTTGATCAGCATACTCGCCGCGGTGTTGACCGTTGACGCGGCCAATCCATCCCTGGGATCAACGATCGACACAACGCGGTCTTTACCGTGGGACGTGCGGAAGGTCATTTGCAAGGTTTCCTTCATAGGGTTCACCTCCTTTCATTGATTAATGGGGTGTTACCGTCCGTTTTTACCAAATGGAGAACACTTGGGTCTTTATCACTTGCGCCTCGTCCGTTTGGAACGCGTTGACCTGCTTTGCCAGCGCGTACAACGCGTCATCGCTTGCGGTGTGGTCAAACCGGCGGAACGTATACTGGCCGGAAGGGTTATAACGGAGCACGAGGTTCGTTGAGTCTAAGTTCATTTTTTCACCTCCTTTCGTTTAGATGGGGCGGGCGCGGTTTACGCCAGGCTCGCGCGGGTGGTCGTGACGATGCCCATGCTGTGGATGGACGCCGGACGGCCGGATTGCGTGACGATCGCGCCGCCCGCGATCATGGCTTCCATGGTTGCCCGTGCCTGCGCTTCGGTTACGTCGATACACGCGCGGGGGATGGTGATGCGGATACGCTCGTTAGTGTTGGATACGAATTGGAGTATCGCGCTGTTGGTTACCGTGTTCATTTTTTCACCTCCTTTCTGATTGGATTTTCACTTACCTGTGGCTTACGCCTCCGCCAGCTCGTTGACAACGGTCAGGAAACCGTTGCCCACCGGTACGCCGCGGATGATCCCTACCGCGTCCAAAAACAACTCGGCTTGTGACAAAATAATGTCGGGCCTAAAACGTTGGAAGATTTGGATGGTTTCGTCCTGAAGGTTGGTTACCCGAAGGGACGCGCTGAGGGCTTTGCTCGCTACCGCCATGTTCTCACCTCCTTTCATAATTGAACTCGAAGCCGAAGGTGGGTGCGATTCGCGCCCCGCCCGGTTCGGTGAAGCCATTATATTGCCTTGTGTAAAACAATTGTTCAGACAAAGTCTTAGAAAATGTCCGCTTTTTTTCAATCAAAAAAGCCCGCTTTTTAAAGGCGGGCCCCGTTTTTTGCGTTTTATCGAAGGATTACTTAAAAACGATCTTTTTTGCCTTGCACGGTTTTTTTTGAATTTTTTCGGCGATGGCGTCAAAGGCTTCCGGCGGTCCGCTCACGTAATATTCGTGCGCGGGCAAATCGGATGAACTTCGCAGCAAGCCGTCGGCATCCAGCCGTATAGCCGTTGCCTTAGCGGTTTCATCCGCGAGGTCCAGGAATTTGACGGACGGGAGGACTTCGCCCAGCACACCCGCCAACAGGGGGTAATGCGTACACCCCAGCACCAGCGCGTCGATTTTGCCCCGCCAATCGCTAAGGTAGGCTTCCGCCGCCCACTTTGTAACGAGGGAATAAAAAAGCCCCCGCTCCGCCATGGGCGCGAACAAGGGACAAGCGCGTGATTCGATCATACAATCGGGGTGCTCCCCGCGGAGTAATTTTACAAACAAGCCCTTCTTTACCGTAGCCACCGTAGCGATGAAGCCCAGGCGCAAATCACGCCATCCTTCGATCCGCTTTACCGCCGCTACGCCCGGGCGGATCACGTCCACCAAAGGCAAGTCGGGGTATTCGGCGCACAACGCGTCGTAAGCCGTGGAGGAAGTCGTCCCGCAGGCCAGCACAACGACTTTAACGTCCTTATCCAATAAAAACCGCACGATATCGCGGCTGTACGATAGCAGCGTTTCCGCCGAAAGCCCCCCGTAAGGCGCGCGCGCCGTATCGCCGACGTAAACGATACGTTCGTTGGGCAAACGTTCCCCAAGCGCGCGCATCACCGTTAAGCCGCCCACACCGGAATCGAATACGCCGATGGGGCGGTTATCGCCTTTATTCAGCACGACAAAAGCCGTTCGATCAACTCCGTACGCGGCACGCCGTTAAATTCCCACAATTTGGCGTACATACTGATAGCCGTAAAGCCGGGCAATGTATTGATTTCGTTTAGGAAAACCTCATTTTGATCGGTTACGAAGAAGTCCACACGCGCCATGCCGCGGCCGTCCACGGCGCGGAAGATTTCGAGCGCGTATTTTTGCAGGTCGGCGATAACGGATTCGGGTAAATCGGCGGGGATGTTTTCCTTGGAATTGGGCTTTTCGTATTTGGCGGCGTAATCGTAGAACACGCCGTCGGGGATGATTTCCCCCGGGATGCTGACCTTCGCGTCCATACCTTCGCCCAGTACGGCCAGCTCGATTTCACGTCCGGCAATGGCTTTTTCGAATATTACCTTGGGTGCGTGGGCAAGCGCGAGCGTGATCGCGGCTTCCAGCTCTTTCCTGTTTTCCGCGCGGCTGATCCCAAGGGACGAACCGCCGACCGCGGGCTTCACGAAACAGGGATATTTCAATTTGGAAGCGACTTTGCGCAACGCGGCTTTACGCGGTTCGGGATTTTCCAACGCTTCCTTTTTATATACCAAATATTCGCCTTGGGGGATCTTATGGTGGCGCGCGACGATCTTGGCGAAGGCTTTATCCATGCAGAGCGCGCTGGACAATACGCCGCTGCCCACGTACGGGATGCCCGCCAATTCGCACAGGCCCTGTACCGTGCCGTCCTCGCCGTTGGGCCCGTGCAGGATGGGGAAGACGATATCGATCGGGATGACCCTTACCTTATCCCCTACGATCCGTAACAATCCCTTATGGACGCGGTCGGGTGAAAGCATCGCGGGCGTGCCGAACTTTTCCCAATCGATGCCCTCTATGTTGTCCAGCTTGCCGTCGTACATCAGCCACTTGCCCTGCTTGGTGATGTATACGGGGATAATGTTATGCCCGCGGATCGCGCCGACGACCCCTTGTACGGACTTTACGGATATTTCATGCTCGGGCGATACCCCGCCGAACAGTACGCATATATTCTTCAATTAAAATACCCCTTTGCGTTTTAATAACATATTCTACATTATATGCTTGCGGGAAGTAAATGATTTCCATAGCAACGCGTTAATTTCATTGCCGGCGAGCAGGATGATGCAGATCAAATTGAGCCACAATATCAAAATAAACACCCCTGCGATGCTGCCGTATATCGCCGGATACTGCGTAAAGTTGGTGATGAAGAAGCCGAACACCGCCGAAGCCACCACCCAGCCCGTGACCGTCAACGCCGCGCCGGGCAGGACCTGCCTCAAGCGCAGCCGCACCGCGCAGGAGAGTTTATAAATCAACATAGTGGTAAAGGTCAAGACAACCAACGAACCGGCGATACGGACCACGTTAAACAAAAACGTAGGCGCGTGCGGCAATAGCCACGCCCATATCTCCGCGCCGAAGACCAACGCCCCCGCCATAAAGATGATGGATGACGTAAATAACAGCATCAACAAAAAACTGAGGAGTACATTTTTGACCATCCCGCGCGTATCCTCCACGCCGTAAGCGCGGTTGGCACAGCGTATCACCGCGCGGAAGCCGTTGGTCGTATTATACACCGCAAAGAACAATCCCGTGGAAAGCAAGCCCCTGCTCTGCGCCGCGCCCAAGTCATAAATGAACCCCTTCACCAACTCGGCGACGTCGGGCGGGAAGATATCGGGGATGTAACGCGTGACGGCGGATTCCTCCAATTGCAAAAAACCCACCCCCGCCATCAAGAAGATAAGGAACGGGAAAAAAGCGAGCAACACCCTATAAGTAAGCCCCGCGGCGCGTTCGACCACTTCATCGTTACGGCATTTGTATATGAGGTTTATAACAAAGACCAAGACCTCGGGCATGGAACCCCCTTTTGGTTCGGAGTGCGGAATTCGGATCAATAAAGGATAGTATACCCATACAGACAATAAAAAAGCACCGTCCGCGATTCTCCTATATTAGCAAGAACGCGGACGGTGTAAGCAAAAAACGCAAGGCTTAGTTAGGTTGGATCAAATCAAGCAAAGTACGATGGCGAAGATACCCAGCAAAACGCCGCCGATCTTGGTCAGCCGCTCCAGCGAGCCTTCCATTGAGCGGCTCTTATTTTTGTCCCAGTACGTATCGGATACGTTGCCCATACCCGCAATCGATCCCGCGACCCCGGCGGCACGCTTTTTTTGCAGCAATATCGCGGCGACCAACGCGCCGCAGCCCAACAAATATAAGATGCTAAGGATGATAAACGGTACAGACACGATAAAACACTCCATTCAAACATATGCGGGCACCCGCCCGTACGCGGGAGTTTACCACAAAGGGTACAGGTCGCGCAAGTGGGGTATTACAAGAAAGTATTAGAAATACTTGTTTTCATTACTTATTTCGGCTACAATAGTATTATAATCGAACATTAGACGAAACGAGGCAGTTATTATGAATTATATAAAACGCGATATGGAAAAAGTATTTCTTGAAGTATCAAGCCAATTTAAGGTTGTTTTGGTTACGGGGCCGCGGCAGGTCGGCAAAACCACGATGCTGGAAAAACTTATGGCGGGAACAAGCAGAAAATATGTTTCCCTTGATGATATGGCAACTCGGCAACTGGCGGTAAATGACCCCAAGGGGTTCATCGAAACATACCCGCCGCCGGTATTCATTGACGAGGTGCAGTATGCGCCCGAACTATTCGCCTATATTAAAATCCAAGTTGATACCCGTAAGCAAAACGGGGATTATTGGCTTTCCGGTTCACAAATATTCAAGCTGATGCGCGGCGTTAATGAAAGTTTGGCCGGGCGTGTCGGCTTGCTTGATTTGTTCCCGTTATCCCAAAACGAAATATTTAATCACAAGGTATGCAGTCCTCTTGATATAAGCATGGAGCATCTTCGGGAGAGGACGGAAAACATCCCGAGCGCTGCGCCCGCGGACATTTTTAGCCGTGTCTTTAACGGGGGTATGCCGCAGCTCATCGCGGAAGGAGCCGCCCACAAGGAAAGGTTTTACGAAAGCTATATCCGCACGTATATTGAACGCGATGTGCGTGACCTTTCCGGCGATATTGACGTATTGAAGTTCTATCGTTTTATGGTTGCGGTTGCGGCACGGACGGCGCAGCTTATTAATTATAAGTCAATCGCCGATGACGTGGAAATTGACCAAGTCACAGCTAAGAATTGGCTCAATATATTAGAGACATTGGGGCTTATATTCTACCTGCACCCCTATTCCAACAACCTGCTTAAACGCACCATCAAGTCACCGAAGCTATATTTTTATGACAGCGGATTAGCCGCTCATTTGGCGCGTTGGAACAGCGTTGAGGCCTTAATGAACGGAGCGCAGGCGGGAGCGTTGCTCGAAAACTTCGCAATATCGGAAATCGCCAAAGGGTATTGCAACAGCGGGAAAATGCCGCACCTTTTCTATTTCAGGGATAAGGACAGCAAGGAAATAGATTTATTATGGGAAATGAACGGCACGTTGTATCCTTTGGAAATTAAAAAGACATCCAACCCCGATGTGCGTCTGACTAAAGTTTTCGGGCTCCTTGAAAAAAGCGAAAAACTTTTAGGCAACGGCGGTGTTGTTTGTTTGTATGATAACTTCATGCCGCTTGGTAAGGGTAATTTTGTTATTCCTGTTAGGTGTTTGTAACAAAGGAAGGTGTCTGACCGGGAATGAAGGGGCTGCCTTACTTGCTATTATTCCGTGGGGCGGGGGCGGGCGGATGTTTCAACGCCGCGCTGAACGCAATCGGGCGATGAACGGCGAACGGGCGCGTTACGTGGTTGGCATGGGATACTTAGCTAACATGTCCTTAATTTGGATGCCGACGCCTATTTTTGGGTCGGTTTGTTGCGGTTTTTGTTAAAAAGTGGTCATGGTTATTAACACCTTTAAATTGACATTGTGGGTGCGTTGTAATACAATTTAACAAAGGAAGGTGATTTTATGAAAACCGCAACGTACAATATCCGCATCGACCCGGGGGTTAAGGAAAGTGCTGAAAAAATTTATTCATCCCTTGGGCTCAAATTAAGCGACGCGATTAATGTTTTTTTGCATAAATCAATTATGCATTATGGATTTCCCTTTGATGTCCGTTACCAACAACCCAATGAGAACTTGTTAAACGCGCTATATGCATCGGAAAGACTTGTAAACGAATATACCAACGGTACACGTAAACCTGCGCCTTATAATAGTGTCCGGGATTTTCTCAACGAAATTCTAAATGAAGAAGATGATAGTGATGTATGAGATAGACCGATCACTCAAATCATTCCGCCGCAGCGTAAGGAAAGTAGTAAAGCGTGGTTATGCAATGGATGACTTAACGGTAACCATCGAATTGTTGGCAAGCGGCAAACCTATGCCGCCGCAATATCGGGATCATCCGCTTAGGGGGAATTATAAAGGGTATCGTGAATGTCACATTGCGGGAAGCGGTGATTGGTTACTAATTTACCGGAAGATTGAAAAACATCTTATTCTCGTTTTGGTCGAAACAGGTACACACACCGATTTGTTTGATTGATCCGGTGTGTTGGCATCCCGTTCTTTTCGTATATCCGTCTTAACTTCGGACCTAATAGGTCCAAAGTTAAAAACAGGTGTTTTTCCGGTTATATGGGTTTTAACCTCTGCTCAATTTAGGCAGAAGTTAAAATACTTAATCAGCAGATCCCTGTTTAAACGGTTTATTTCAAGAGCATATCGAGCGTTATTTCACTTATTGCAAGTATTGTTTACAATTTAATTACGGATGCTATAATACCCTGGCGCGTATATATTTATATCCTTCATGTGTAACCGAGCAATCGAGCGCACATAGGATGTAATAAACAAAAATATAGGGAGCGTATTAAAATGAGTGAAACGGGCGATAGCTTGAACAAAATGATGTTGAACAACGGTTTGCATCAGGAGTTGGAAGCCTGCAGCGGTTTGGAAGGATACAACAAGGTTGATTCGCTCTTCGTAAAATACGGCTTTGCTGATACTACTTTTAAGGACCGTACTTCTGTCCTCTACCATGTAATGGGCATCGGCGGCGGCGGCGGGTCGCCCACTTTAACCGAAGAGGATATTTATAACTTGGCTAAGGATTTACTGGCTTCCCGCGTTTGGAAGCAAACCGATTGTGACAGTTGCAGAGAAAAAGCATCATGACCCCCCAAGACAGCTCTTTGCACGTTGACTTGCTAAAGGAAATATTCGACAAGTTTGCGAACAAGGCAATGTTTAAAAAATTCTTGACTACATTGCTTATCCATGTACTCGATGAAGCGATTTTTGATAACAAAACGGTTAATTTCGATGATTCGTTCCATGCGCTTAACCCTCAACAAGTCCATATAACGTATACCGAAAATAACCTGTTTGTCTTGCACTATTATAACAATAGGGGAAGGACCCGCCGTATTTCATTCTACGTTTAACCGCATCCGGGAGAGATACAAATGTCAAACGCAAAAAATATTTTCGATGAAGTAAATAATTTTATGAATTATGATTATTACTTCGACGATTGCATAAACAAATTCAAACATTACATAAAACATATAAAGGGAGTTTCCGCGGTATCGATTACCCGACATTCCCCTTCCTTTTTTACAACTTTAAAGGAATGGCAGGGTCTTATCGTCGTGCAAAAAACCGGTCAGGGCTTTAATATTATCATTACCCTTTTTGAAAATGGCGACAGATTAATAAAATTAGGCGTGTTAAATCATGAGCTGGGACATGGATTTATGCATTTTGACATGCTCCTTAATAACGCGTCTATGCAGGCATTGCAAGAAAAGGAAGCGACCGCTTTTGCCGAACTTATACTAAAAAAATTTTTACACGGTATAAATAATACTGCGGGCAATGAAGCGGCAAATGCCGAATGTTCCATTGATAACGATAGAATCAAAGAAATCCTTCAAATTATTAACCCTCCCCGTATTAATGATTAATCTGCCTTATTTGCTGTTATTCCGTGGGGCGGGGGCGGGCGGATGTTCCAACGCTGCGCTGAACGCAATCGGGCGATGAACGGCTCCGTGCGCGAAGTGGTTGCATCGGTTGACAAGCACCCGATGCCAACCACGTAACGCGCCCGTTCGCCGTTCATCACCCGATTGCGTAGGCGCTGCTTATGGAACATCCGCCCGCCCCCACCCCACTGGTGTCCGGTGTGTTGGCACCCCGTTTCTTCTTTTGGCATATCTGGCTCAACTTCTGACCTATTAGGTCAGAAGTCAACGCACCTTGGTTCAAACTTTTGCTCGCCGCGAGCAAAAGTTAATTTGTCCTCCGGTGGGGGACAAGTAACATGTGCTTATTTTAAGCACATGTTAACCCCTTTTTAATTTTTACCAGTTCCGGTAACCGGTAAAAAGATGTATAAAAATTTCCGACGATATTCCCGATGAAAAATATAACTGCTTTATACCCGCCCGCTCAACGAAATTAATTCTTCATCATCCAGTAACAATACTAAAAACCATGCAAGCTCCTTTTTGCTTCTTCCATGCGTCCGCTTTTGATTAAGCGGACGATTTTTTTGAATTTTCGGAAATTGGGTAATATTCGTTTTTTATTAAAACATTCCAACGGAAATATTTTATGCTTTTATATTTTTGCGGCGGCGTTGATACTTCTACCCAATTTTAATTGCATTTCGGCAAGGTGCGGGGGAATTTGTGCAAAACGGGAAATCATAGCGAAGCGGTGGAGGGCGGTATCATAATCCTTATCCATTATTGCGCATATGGCAGGGAGGAAGATAACTGCTAAATTATCGGTTATGCCGGATAACAGAGGATTCTTTTTTAAAAGATTATTAATATTTGCAGATAAATTAAATATATCAGCTACATTTTGATTATTCATTTTTATTATCATATAAAAACGAAATAAATCTGCATCGGTGGGGCTTGTGCTTAAATAATTATTTATTTCTGCGTTTGTTATATTTTTTATCGCTTCATCCATCACCTTTTTACGGAAATCGGGGGTATAATCACCTTTGTTTACCTTTGCATGGATGATACCACCTACAGCGGGGGGTATAGCTGACACGACGATATGAAAATGGTATCCCGTTATATCATGTACGGTTTTTGCAAAGGAAGTACGCATAACATTATTTAAGAGCTTACACCATATGCTACCCATTAATATAATAGGTATGGGGTTTTTTCGTATACCCAATCCGTTGAAATCAAGCCCCTTCATGCAACCCGCGACAGAATGAGCAGCGCTGATACCCGCTTTTAAAAATAAATTGACGGCGACATTGTCTCCGCACATAGCAGCAAAATCCATAATTTCTATAATTTCTTTAGCCTTGCTTTTTATTAATTTCCGTCCGTTGATGATGGAATCGATTAATTTATTTTTATCAAACTTCAATAATTCTATGATGTGCGAAAAAGCGATTGAATCATCGCCGTAGCGATGGTATGAATCAAATAATAACGATATCGCTTTTTCGTGAAGATAATTGCCGCTTGATTTACCCGCTATAATATTGTCATTCCCGGGTATGCTTTTATGGTTATCTTTTATATCAGAGGCTAAAACCATTTCCCCTGTACCGGAAATACAATAAACCCCAGCCCATTGATTTGTCGCGTATCCGCACATAGCAAGGTTACCATCTGTCATAACATTTATGTTTTCACTCCTTAGCGCTTTACGTAATAATTTCGTTAATGTCATTCTGCCCTTGTTATCGGCGATTTGTACCAATCCTAACGTAATTTTAGCTATATCATTTAACGAAACCTGATTGCGCTTGAGAAAATAAATTACACTTTTCTTTATTTCGTCGGCTATTGCGCCAACATGACCTTGGACTTTGGGGCTGGGTTGGGTACAAAAATCCATATAATCCCCTTCTACCGTAAAAAGCAATAAGTCTGTTTTTGTTCCACCCATATCAATGCTTAAAAAATACTTTTGCATTAAATCACACTTTCATAATTTGTAAAAACCGGCGCGGATTGACCCGCGCCGGCTCGGTTGTTTGTGTTACATAAATGATGCTTACCTCAACAAGCTCAACAGCATATTAGGAGCTTGGTTGGCTTGCGCCAGCATGGAAATGGCGGCTTGTTGCAGGATGTTGGACTGCGTGAAGCGCATCATTTCCTTAGCCATGTCAGCATCGCGGATGCGGGATTCGGCTGCGGACAGGTTTTCGCTGGATACCTGGAGGTTTTCGATGGTGAATTCCAAGCGATTCTGCATAGCACCCAGGTTGGAACGTTGGCTGGTGGCGTGGGAGAGAGCAAAGTCAATGGCGGTAAGATATTTTGATATATCCTCGCCGCTAACCTTCATAACGCCTTGTCCGCGGGACGCGAAAGTGGTGTCGTCGGAACGCAGATCGGCAAAGTTGAAACCGCTTTCTACGCCGCCACGTTCGCCTACCGCGCTGAGAGCCGCTACATTAACCGATTCAATGTTGAGCTGCACGCCTTGACCCGCGTTGGCGCCGATTTGGAACCACAATTGCCCGCCGTCTACGGCTGCGGCTGTTTCTTCTTCTGCGAATTCGGGGATGATGGAACTGATGGTCGCGCCGTTGGCGGCATGGTTGAGTTTGTTCTCCACGCTGTCATAGGTGAAGTAAGAACCGGGAGAACCGGAGAACGCCCAAGTCGTCCATTCGGCAAAGTCATCGAAGGATTGCCCCGCAGGGCTGGTAAAGTCCCTTGCCCAAGCGTCGAACGCGTTAATCAAGTTTTCCGCAAGGTTGCGGGTACGTGTGGATTGAGCATCGTTGGGGGTAGCGGAGTTAAAAGTCATGCCTTGGCCATCATGGTCGTCGTTATCGGGATTGCCCGCTAACGCGCGGATCATGTTATCTACGGTAAAGGCGTTGTCGGGCGTTACATCAATGCCGTAAATAAACGCGGCACCGGCGAATCCGCCAAACTCGTCCTTTAACCAACCGGCAAGAGCTTCTACGATTTCCTTACGGTTGTCGGTAAAATTACCCATAGCCATTACATCCGCCAAAACACCGCCACCGGCAATTAAATCATTACGTGCTGCTTCCGGCGCGGCGGCAAGTACATCAAACATGCGTTCCGCGATGGATACCGGGCCTCCGCTTTCATCCTGTGCGGTGGCGTTGGCTTGCAAGAAGGACAGGTGTACGCTGCCGGGTGTATCCACGCCGTAAGCTCCTTGGAACTCGGAACGCCCGATAAGTGCGAAGAAGCCCGCGCCTTCTACGAGGGGTCCGGCGAAGTTTAACGTCCTGCCGTCATCGGCATCGGTGAGACCTAATATGCTGTGATGAATACCGGGACCACGGAGTGAGGCTTCCGTTACTTGGGTGATGCTCGTTGCGTTTACGCCGAACCAATCCCCTGCTTTTAATTGGAAATTAACGAACTGACCTTCTTCCCTTACATGAGCAGCACCGACGGTTGGAATAGCCGCATAGGAACTGGTGCCGGCACCGAGCGCCAAAACGGCGGTACCGTCAAGATCATCAAGTGCGGCAAGCAATTCCGCAATGGTCATGTCGCCGGTAATACCCCTGGCTGCGTGTACGCCGCCTGCGTGGAGGTCATCGGGGGTTAACACATGGCCGTTAAGGTCTTGACCGGGGCGCAGAGCGGTAGCGGGGTCAGTACCGGTAGTACCACCGCTGGTAATCGAATTAGCGCTACCTTCGGAGGTTAAAGCGATAAGACCGACACCGCCAAACAAGGTGTGGTGGAAACCGCCTTCATCAATCGATTCTTCCGTAACTTGCACGCCGTTAATGGAATCACCAATCGTTAATACCGCTCCGGCGTGGTCACCTACGGGGCGCAATGTTACGTTGTTAATGGCTGCGTTAGCAGGAACGTCAACTGTGGCAGCGCCTGAAATGGTTAGTGTCGCTCCGGCGGCTAATATTTCTTGAATCGTCTTACCGTAAAGAGCACCGGCTTCGTCGAGGTCAGCCTGTACAACCGTATGGTTGTTAATTACGTTGTTAACAGCAAAACCACCTACGCCAACGCCGATTTGGTTAACCAAATAATGCTGACCGGCGCCTGCCCTTGTTTCCGCCGTTACAATATCACCGCCGTTGACGATGTATTGGTTAGCCCAATTATCAAGGTGTACAAGCATTTGCGTACCCAATGCGGCATTGCCGTTAAGTCCGCCCCAACCGTTTAATGCATTGACAAAGTTGGTTTGACTGGAAAGGGTTATACCTTTCATTAAATCTTCCGCGTTTTCTATACCCATCGTTTTAAAGATAGCAGCAAATTCGTCGCTCTTGATTAAACCGTTAAGGAAGTTTTCCAATGTACCGAAATCGGAAACGACAGCCGGATCCCTTTGGTTGTCAAGGTTGATAATTTCCGCTACCTGTGCCGGAGAGAAGGGCGCAACAACCGTATTTACGGTCGTACCCACGTTGCCGGCATTGGCGGCGATCCACGCGTCAAAGTCCACCGCGCCTTGCTCTACCGCCCACGCGTTCATTTTGTCGGTTACGTCGATGTTGAAGTTCGCGTTAAACACATTTTCAAACGCGGCTTGGTTAAGCACCCATTGGTCGCCTACCCTTACGATGGCGGAAGCGCCGGGGTTATAATCACCGTTGGCTACCTTGCCTGTTTCGGCATCGGAACCCGCCGCCAGCGAGCCGTCGAGCAGCCTGCGGGTGTTAAATTCCGTGCGCTCTACGGTGCCGTCGATTTCCGCCAGGAGCTGGTTGATTTCATCCTGGATGCGGGTACGGTCGGATTGCGACCAGGTGGCTTCGTTTTGCATTAAGTGGGCGTTGGTGTCGTTAGCGGCTTGCACCACCAGGTCGCGGATGCGCTTTACCATGTCGTTGATCGTACCCATCGCGCCTTCGGCGGTTTGGATGAGGCTGATGCCGTCTTGCGCGTTGCGGGCGGCTTGGTCGAGCCCGCGGATTTGGGCGCGCATCTTTTCGCTGATGCCCAGCCCTGCTGCGTCGTCGGCTGCGGAGTTGATGCGGAAGCCGGAACTAAGCCTTGCGGATGACCTGGATTGCTGGAGTCCCGTCATACCCAAGTTGCGGTGGGCGTTGAGGGCCAGGACGTTCGTCCTTACTACCATATTACTCATGATATCCTCCTAAGAGGAGAGGTCGCCTTATGCGGATGGGTTGCGGTCCGCGTTTCCTTGGCGAATGTTTCTCCTGTGCGCGGGGGGTTGCCCCGCTTCGGCTGCTTGTTTAAGGTCAGCTATATCCCTTTCGGGAATATGATCAAACCGTGTCGACCCGGTTTAATGCCGTTATAGGGGTTGCTTGAGGTAGCGAGCTTGGTTGGCCCTGCGGATGTTGGCGCGGCGGCGGTGTTCGGCGGCTGATTTTTCGCCTTCGTCGAATACGCTCTTGCGCTCGATCTTGAGTTCCTTGGGCGCGCTTACCGCTATCGAGAAGGTGTCCTTACCGTTGTTGCGGGCGTATTGGACGCGGATGGAGTCGCCGATCATCACGTAGTCGTTTTTGGATAAGGTGAGTTGCAACATGGTTAGCCCGCCTTCCTGCGGTTGCGGTTGTTGCGCTTGTGGGGGATGCCGTCGCCGCGTTTGCCGGGGTTGGCTTCCTCGTAGAGCTTGCCGCGCAGGACCTTCGCGTCCCCGGGTGCGTCGATGGCGATCGCCAGCGCGTCGTCGCCCGCCGTGCAATCGATGTAGACCCGCGTGTCATCGCCGATTTGGATGTAGTCCCCTTCCGCCAATGTCAGTACCAACATGGCCGTTCCCTCCCTGGATAGCACCTTTGATTAGAAAGGTTGCATAATCCAAGAAATGAAAATCGGCGGGAAGCCAGTAAATACGCCTTTTTTTGCCGTTCATGGGATTTATGACGGTGAATTTTTCTCAACATAGAAAAAGGGCTAAAGGCGCGAAGCCCTTAGCCCGATATAGAATTAGGAAATAAAGATGCAACCTTTCTAATCAAAGGTTGCATCTTTTATTGGAAGCGCTAAAAATGCCTAAAGCGCGGACGGAAATCCATACGCGGGTTGTTGAAAATTATCGTTATATGTTTGACTGCGTAATAAGACGTACGTATACTGTTAAATAGTTGTGGGGAATAATCACCCATCCATCAGCGTACATCGGGAGGATTTTTAATGACGGCGGAACCGATCAGGGACATGAAGGCATTAAAGGAATTTGCCGAACATTATTTAAAGCGGGGGCAATTACGTAACCACACGCTCATCGTAATGGGGCTTAACACGGCCTTGCGCATCAGCGACCTGCTCTCCCTCAAATGGGAAGACCTGTACGATTTTGAACGGAACGTGTTCCGTGAGCATTTCACCCTTGTCGAAGGCAAGACCCGCAAGACGAAGACCATAGCCTTAAACAAAGCCGCCCTAAGCGCGCTCAGTACTTACTTCCCCCATCGGAACGGGGCGTTCATCTTCCCCAACAACCGGGCAAGCGCCGACCCCATCAACCGCACCCAAGCGCACCGCATCATAAAAACAGCCGCCCGAAACAATCGGGCGGCCATTCATGTATCATGCCATTCCTTGCGTAAGACCTTCGGCTACCACGCCTGGAAAGCGGGCGTAACCGTGGTTTTGTTAATGGATATTTACAACCATTCCGACTACAACATTACCCGAAAGTACCTGGGTATCAGCCAGGACGAGCTGGATGCCGTTTATAAGGAAGTGGTGCTGGGGACGAAGTAGCCGGCTTATTTTATAGCCGCGATATCCGGGGTGATAAGCGTGGGGATATTATTTATCTTGCTTGAAGTCTTTTACCGTAGATATACGCGTTATCGGCTGATAAATCGATTCGGTTGCTGAATATAACATTACTATCAATATTTTTATCGATATCCCATGCGATGTTCCCAAACGCGTCGATGAAAACCTCGTTAAATTTATCCTTATCCTTAAGCACCGCCAATACCCCGGTAAGCATATCATTCAAATCGTACATACGCTGTTCATTGTTATCATATTCCAATAACAGCGTGTAGTCGTCCCCGGCGGTAATCCGAACAATCCGCTTTCTTCCATTACTAAAATATTCTTGCACTTCCCTGGGAACCGCCATATTACCACCTTACCTTAAAGGATCGATTACAAACGTTTCTTGGTTAATAACAGCCAAGTTCCAATTTTCCATAAGTTCATCTTGGTGCAATGCCGCCCATCCAAGGAGCATTTTTAATTGTTTTGAAGGAATTCGGCCTTCCAGCACTTCCAATTCATTTATTAAAATACAACAATCATCCCCTCCGTATACTGCATGAAAATGCGGCGGCGCATGATCGGAATAATTTATATATACTTTTATCCCTCTAAACATACTTATTGTTGGCATCATTTATCTCCGTTCCGTATATAACGACTTGAAAATTATTATACCATAACATTATAAACATGGTTTAAATTTCAACAACCGCGAAGGCAATCGCGTCTGTATCCGTATGCGAAATGCTTACATGGACGCGGTGTTCTCCTGCGGTTTGCTTCGCTGCGGCTTGTTCCGCTGCGCCGTGAAGCCTAACCTGCGGTTTCCCCAATTCATCGTGCCAAATCTCCACGTCGCTCGGCCAAAAGCCCCGGAACCCCGTACCGAGTGCCTTGGCCACCGCTTCCTTCGCTGCGAACAGCCCCGCCGCGGAAGCGGTCGGCTTACCCAATAAATAAGCCCGCTCATCCGGGGTGAACACCCTTTCCATAAACCGGGGCGTCATCCCTTCAAAGCGGGCTATTTTGATGATGTCCGTACCTATTCCGAGGATTCCCAAATCTGTACCCCCATTTCCTCCAATTGTACGCATAATTTGGAAATGGGCAAGCCCATGACGGTGTAGAAGTCCCCTTCCACCCGCTCGATGAGGAGCGCGCCTTTTTCCTGTATGCCGTAAGCGCCGGCTTTGTCGAAGGGTTCGCCCGTGGCGATGTAGGCGCGGATTTCGCGTTCGGTCAGGGGGCGGAAGTAGACGTAGGCGGCGTCCACGAAGACGTTTGCGGATAGCGGGTCAATAATTCCGGTGGAATCCGTCGAAATTTCACCGCATTCTTTTTTCAACAAAGCAACGCCGGTATATACGGTATGCTTGCGCCCTTGCAAGGCGTAAAGCATGTCAAACGCGTCCTGCGCGTCCGTAGGTTTGCCCAATACGTGGCCCGAGCCGTTGCGGCTTTCCAGGTAGACGAGCGTATCGGCGGCGATGATGATCGCTTCGCCCGATATACGCGCGGCGGCGGCTTCGGCCTTGCGGCGTGCCAGCGCAGCCACCTGTTCGTAGGGTTCGCCGTCGATGTCCTCGTTTGCTTCGCTTACGATTACCTCGAAGTCGATTCCGGCTTGCTCCAGCAGTTGCTTCCTGCGGGGGGAGCCGGAGGCTAAGATGATACGCAAATGCTATTCACTCCTAATCGCCGCTAATGCGGACAACTTTGTGGCACGCCGCGCGGGGAAATAACCGCTTACCAATCCGATAATCCCTGCAAACAATAACGCCACGCCGCACAGCCACATCGTGACCAGGGATGGGTCGCCCACCTCAATGCCCATCATGGCGAGCATCGGGTCGGGGCGCATGAAGGGTACGTCGAAATTGTTAAGTACATACGAACCGACAAGGCTTAACCCCACGCCGAACAACCCGCCGAAGAAGCCGATCATCGCGGATTCCAACAGGAACAGCCGCCGTATATCCCAGATTGCCGCGCCGATTACCTTCATAATGCCGATTTCGCGCGTGCGTTCGTACACGGCCATAATCATGGTGTTGGCGATGCCGATGGCCGCGATAATCAATGAAATCGCACCGATGGCGGCAAGGAGCTGCTGCTGCTGGCGTTGTCCCGCTACCAGCATATTCAAGTGCATTCCCGGGTAGTTGGCTTGGAAGCCCAGCTCGCGGATTTCCTCCGCCACGCGGGAGGTGTAGCGCATATCGGTTACGCGCACCATAACGTTCTCGTAATTTTCGGGCGGGCGCTGGCGTATGGCGGTGAACCAAAACTGCCATTCGTCCTGCTGCGTTTCGTTTTGCATACGGATGCGCTCGTTGTTTAGATAAAGCAATATCTCAAGGTCCATAAAAATCGTACGGTCGTATTGCCAGCCGTGGGGTTCAAGCAAACCCACTACATCTACATTATAAGAGCGGATGGGGCGGATGCCCCCGGTTAAGGGCTGGGGTTCGTCCATGCCTACCTGTATGAAGCGGCGGTCGTAGGACAGGCGCATGTTCGAGCGCATTACGTCCACGAAGGTGGGGATTTGGTCATCGGGTACGCCCCACATCCACATGCGGTCGGCAATGTTGGGCCAAGTGGCGCCCAACAGCTCGAAGCCCCGTTCGGCATGCGCGCCGAATACCACGGCGAATTCGTCGCCCGGCATCAGCGTGCGCCCTTCCGCCACGGGCAAGCCCATAAACTGCATAACCTCGGCGCGTATGCCCGTAACGTCCCAAGCCTCCATAAAGTAAGGGTCGCTGCGGAAGAATAACGTGCCCCGTATGATGGGGCTCGCCATTTGCACACCGGATATACGCTCGAAGGAAAGGACCATATCGTCATCCAGTATGGGCGTGCCCTCGGGGAATTCGCGCGTGCCGTCGGGGTTCCAAATCGTTCCATCCACCCAGGGCATCCATACCTCTATCATGGTCATGTCCATCTCGGCATCTTCCATTTGCTTGCGGTGGTGTTCCTCCGTGGCAAGCCCGAGGGAAATCATGAGCACAATCGCCGCCGTGCCCACCATTACGCCCAATATCGTAAGGAACGTACGCAGCTTGCGCTTGAACATGTTGCGCAGGCACATGGAAAATACGTCGAAGTTACTCATCGAAGTCCATCTCCGCGGCGCGCTTCTTCTTTATTTTAATTACAAGGAGCGTAACGCCCGCGCCCACCCCGATGCCGAAGGGGAACAGGAAAATGGGCATCCGCACAAAGTTCCATACGTGGATGAAAAAGGAATCGCTTTCCGGTTCTTCTGCCCACGGATCACCCCAGGGGTCGTGCAAAACGGGGCTGCCGCCGGATATGGGCCTGCCGACGGACACACCGCCCGGACGCGGGACCACTTGGACGGATTCGGTTACGATCCTGCCCAGCGGTTCGATACCGCCGCCGTTTTGATAATCCGCTTCGCCCCAACCGCCGTGCCACATATCCTGCTGCGGGGGTGCGTTGTTTTGGTTGCTGTTACCGCGGTTGCCCGCGTATCCGCCGATGGGGGTGGTCAGCCAGCGCCATAAACGCCGGAACCAACCGAGTTCTTCTTCTTCCTGTCCCCAGGGGTCATTTCCCCAAGGATCGTTGCCCCATGGGTCATTGCCCCAGGGATCGTTGCCCCACGGGTCATTGCCCCAGGGATCATTACCCCATGGGTCGTTGCCCCACGGATCACCGTTCCCCCACGGGTCCATGACATAAATTTCAAAGGGGATGCGGTGTTCCACCAATTCGAAGGCGGGGTCTTCCCCGTAGATAATGATGTCACCCGTAATCAAACCCGGTACCAACGGACGGAACTGCCCGGTATACCCCAGCCAGCGGCTGGACTGCATTTCACCGATGGGTAGGTTGGCCTCCGAGGTGTCGAGTTTGGGGTTGTTGGGGTCGTGGTTGTGTTCCTCCACGCGGAGGCGCACGTTATGCAGGGTTACGCGGCCGCTGTTAATGACCTGGAAGTCGATGCGGACCGGATCGCCCACGTTCACCATACCGGGCATCCAAAAGTCTTGCACGGTTTCCAGCCGAACGAACTGCGAAACGCGGATGCTCAGGCTCACGCTTTCGTCAAAGGCTTGGGGGAAGCCGGGGGACTGGTAAATCTTATTCACCTGCATGGTATAGGAGCGCGGCAAAGCGTCGCCCACGGTAAAGAAGGTCATTTCGTTGGTGACCGTGCCGCCGGGGGGGATGTTGTCGATAAACACCGTATTGCTCGAACCCCCTACCGGAATAAACACGACGTCGCCCTGCGTCCCCACGCCCAGCGGGGTAAAGACGATGCGGGCGTTGTTTACGTGGTGGGTATCGCTGGTATTGCGGAAGGTCAGCGTCATCGTAAAATTCTGACCCGCGCGGGCGATCGTCGGGTCCACGTTAAAGTTCTCGATGATGAGCCAGGGGCGCTGGCTTGCGTCCTGTACGTTTTCGTCCGCTTCGGGGTTGTGTACGTTGAGCGCGGCGAATTGATTGATGGGTACGGCGGCCTCGCCGTCCACGCGGTATTCCGCCGTAAAGCCGATCGTATGTGTATGGTTGCCTGCCGCCGGGGAAGGGGAGAAGGAGAAGGTGACCCGCCGGCTTTCGCCGGGGGAGAGGGCGGGGATAACGTATGTTGTTTGCGTCATGGGGTTGATGCCCGCGGGGAGCGCGGCTGTGATGTGGATTTGCGTAAGCTCCGTATCGCCCGTGTTGGAAAGGTACATGGAAATATGAGCCGTCTGCCCCGGTTCAAAGCGCCCGGTGGGGGCGGTAAGGTCGCGGATTTCCAGGTTTGCGAAAATATCGTCCTCGTCCTCTTCGGCTGATATGTTAATAAACCTTGTGAAGCTGAGCGGTTCGAGCGGTTGGCCGTTTTCGTTGGTGAAAGCCGCGCGGAATTCAAGCGTTTGTGTGCCGCGCGGTGTGCCGACAGCCGTTTGGAAGGTGAAGGACAGCGTTTGCGTTTGCCCCGGAGCCAGCGCGGGTATAAGGGCTTGGTTTAAATTGGTGGCGATTACATGAGGGGAAAGGGAGGGGAGCGTGATTTGTATGTTGCGCGCTTCGCTTCGGCCTGTGTTAGTAACGTCCGCCGTTACGGTGAAGGATTGCCCCGGTAGTACGGCTGCGTCGAGCCCGCGGAAATTGCCGATTTGGATAGCGGGGGGTTGGGTGACTTCGCCGCCGATATGGACGGAGATTACGTTGGAAGTCGAACCCGTGCCGGGTTGAGCGGTACGGAAATCATGCCGTAAGGAAATATCGGGGCCTGCCCCGGGCGAAGCGTCGGCATTGGCGGTGACGCGCAGAGTGATATTGCGCTCCTGGTTTTGCGGGATGCTGGCGATGCGGTTGGCACCCACGATTTCTACCCGGTAAGGTCCCGAAGTGCTGACGGTCGTCACCACCTCGGAAGCGGTGTTGATACCGATATTGCGCAGGGTCAACTGGATATCCCGCGTTTCGCCCGGCTCCAGGGTGATCGTTTGCGGCGTTAATAAACGTATGATGGGTTCGAATACTTGGGGGGCGGGCGGGGGTTCGGGGGGTGGTGGCGGGGGTGGTTGGTTTTGCATACCGGAAAGCAATTCATTTAAAATTACGACTAAAAGTTGATTGCCATTATTTATGGCTTCTTGGATTTGCTGTAACAAATCCAGTTCCGTCGGCGATGCGGATACATTCACCGCCAGGGGTGATGCCAATGCGATGACCGCCGCCAAAAACCACGCGATGATTATTTTCGTAAACCTGTTAAACGATTGTTTCTTCATTTCCATTACCTCCGTCTGTTGCATTTTTATTTTCATCTTCATTCCCAATTTCCGATTGGTTCATAATAGCCTTGCGTTCGGTGATGCTTTCGATGGAACCGTCGCGTATATGGATCACTTGGTCGGCGTATTGGGCGATTTCGGTGTCGTGGGTGACGATGACCAAGGTTTGCTGCCGTTCGCGGGCGATGCCGATGATGAGGTCCATCATCTCGAAGGTGGTGCGGGTGTCGAGGTTGCCCGTGGGTTCGTCGGCGAAGACGACTTGCGGGTTGTTGATAAACGCGCGGGCGATACTCACGCGCTGTTGCTGTCCGCCGGAGAGTTCCGAAGGCTTGTGCCTTGCGCGGTTACCCAACCCCACGGCCTTGAGCATGACACGGGCGCGCTTGACGCGTTCGCGTTTTTTGATCTTACGGAAGGTGAGGGGGAGGGTGACGTTTTCAAGCGCGGTGAGGGTGGGCAGCAGGTTATAGGATTGGAATACGAACCCCACGTAGCGTTGGCGGTACAGGGCGAGTTGCTTTTCGTTTAATTTTTCCAACGGCTTGCCCATAAAAATAATGCTGCCCTTGGTGGGTTTCTCCAAGCCGGCCAGCATATTCAGTAACGTAGACTTGCCCGACCCGGACGTACCGAGCAGGCAATAGATCTTTCCTTTTTCGAAGGTGATGCTTATGTCCTCGAGGGCGACGATACGCTCCTCGCCCATGCGGTACACCTTGCGCACGTTACGCAGGTCGAATAATGCTTCCATAATCCCCCCGATGCGTTGCGGATCGAAAACGTCCGTTAATTATAACGTAAAATTCCGTCGAATGTTTCATTTTTATAACATTTTTTTGTTATGGGATTGTTATGTAAGATCATTTTATACGCTTCCCACGTTTTTTATGTAACGCAGGTAAAGGTAATGCGGCTTGATCCGCATGGCGCGGAGTAAATCGAACATGGCGAAATAGCTTTCCTTCATTATATTAAGATCCGCGTCGGATATTTGCCTGTATCCGTACCTGGCGCGGTTATAGATCGCGATCAAATCCCGCAGGAAAACCGCGTCCGACCGGAAGGCGAAGCGTTTGCCCGCGCGTTTGCCGTAGGCTAGCGTCGTTTCGCCCGCTTCCATGGGGAGGTGGTAATATTCGCTGATATTGAGGATACCTTTGAAGTAAACGCATGTTTGATGATTTGGGGAACCGCGATTTAGCCTTGTAATTGCAAGGGAAAAACGAATCCGGCACACCCAAAGGAACAACAGTACCGAAGCCGACAAAACCAATAAACACGCCAATAATATCAATACGGCAACGGATAACGGCGACAACCCCCCCGCTTCCTGCGCAGGTGCGGTTGTGACGCGCGGCATATTGTCAGGCGTGTTTTGGTCGCGATGCATGTAGTGCCACCACCATTCGTCGGGGTCTATCAATTGATCGTCCCAATCATCCCATCCCGGTCTGCTCATCCTGCCGGGCGAGGGGGCGGTGATTGCCGACGCAAAGGCGTACGGTGGCGTGGCTTCCATGATCAGCCAGCCGAAGCCTTCCAGGTAAACCTCCGCCCAGGCGTGCGCCATGCGGTTGGTGACGGCGGTGACCGTATATTCGTGGCGGTTTGCGCCGGGTATGAAGAAGCCTTCGACGTAGCGCGAAGGCACACCCGCGATACGCGACATGACCGCCATTGCACTCGCGAAATAAGTGCAATACCCCTCCCTCCCTTCGAAAAGGAAGAAATCCACGAAGCACGCGCCGCGCGGCAAGGGGGCGGGGTTCAGCGTATAGGTGAAATGGGAAAGGAGATAGTCGCGGATAGCCGTAACGCGACCGAAGTCCGTTTCCTCGCCGCTGATGATTTGCATGGTCAAGTCGTGTACCCGTTGGGGGACGGTGGCGGGTACATACATAAAATGGGCGCGGATACTTTCCGCGTAAGCGGCAAGCGTGTCCGCGGAAAAGGCGTCGATACCGGAAATCAAATCCCTTTGGTTCGCGAAGTCAAGGATCGTATGGGCAGTCGCCGTACCGTGATGCGTAAAGCGTTGGAATATATCGTCCATTAACCAAACATCGGCGGCGATACGTTCGTGGTTATGGCCGTCCGGTAAAATTTCCGCGACATAAGCAAACAATGATTCCTCCCGCGCGGCGTATATGCCTTGGCGGGATTGGCGCAGGATGTCCTCCACAAACGTTAGGCGCGGATTGACGTGCAGGAAATGGTGGTGATAAACCGTACCGCGTCCCATAAACCCGGGCGTGCTTAAATCACCCGCGGGGGATCGGCGTACGCTGTCGGTATAATCCGGCCCTAATTCGTCAAACCACATTTGGCGCGAAGCGGGCGGTTGGAAAACGGTTCCCGTACGGTTACGGCCGAAAAAAACGGAAACTGTCTGCATCGGCAGATACACATGCCGAAAGTAACGGACGTAGCCGTGGTCGTCGGGCTCGGGGATGACGCCGTATTGGGGGTTAGCGAGCGTCCACTCGTCGCGCCACAGGTCATATTCGCCGGGTTCGGGCGATTCGTCCGTGATCGGGTCGAACAGCCCCTCCGCGTACATCCCCGCGACGGCGAACTGGTTCGTGATCAAGTCCCACGCGCCGTCCAAGGGGAATCGGGTGCGCAATATCCCCGCGCTTAAACCGCTTGTGCCGCGGGTTAAGCCCGCGTCGCGTATGAGCGCGGCGGCGGTTTCCAGCATTTCGAAGTGACCTCGGGGCAAGCCGTGGGTATCGATATCGCCTTCCCGCAGGGTATCCGTCCACGCGTCGCCCGTAAAATGGTTGCGCGTCGCCCCGCTCAGGTACAGAAGGCCCGGGCCTTGTATGTCCATCGCGTGGCGGTGGTTGGGCGTAACGGGGCCGCCCAGCCGCCCCCCCGTGCCGCTAAAGCCCGTATTGGCAAAGGAAAAATAAGCGGGGTTAAATAATTCATAAAAAAAATCTTCAACAGCGGCCATACGCCCTTCAAAGGCATCGCGCAATGTACGGCGCGTATATACCTCGCTGTGCGCGGGCATGTAGATATGTACCAATAATATAATGACAAAACACAACGGCGCGGCCAGCGCGGCGCCATCGACGCTTTTATTCGCCTTGCGCACGAAAATCAAAATCACCGCGAATAAAAAAACCGTAAACGACGCGGTATCACGGACGAAGCTGGTGATCCAGGTAAGCGCGAAGATCAATCCGCCCCCAAAGAATAAAACCGTGAAGCTGAAGCGGTATAACATGAATACGACCGTGGTAAAACCAAGCGCGCCGCATAACAGCCAAACAAGCGTGTGCCACAAATCCTCGCGGTGCGGCGGCAAATACCCCGTCGCCCACAAATACAGATCGTAGAAGTGGTCGAACATGTCCGTCATCGATTCGCGCCGCGTCAGGATATATAGCGCGGTAAGGGTAACCAAGCATACGGCAACAACGCGCGTAACGCGGTTGAATATGATCGCCGTAAAAAGCAGCAGGCAAAACAATCCCATTATATACAGGCGCATGGGCGAAAGCTCTATGACCGTAGCCGATACGATCGCCCGATTGACCGCGTACAAATACGCCCCACCCACGCCGAAGAGGAAGAGGTATTCGTTCCGCGGTTTGAATTGCGTTTTTGAAAACATTACGCGGCCTCCTTTCCTTCGTGTACGAGGCTTTCCTCCGTGACGCGGAAGCAGGGCGCGCCGCCTTCGGACAGCAACGTATAAATATTTTCCGAATCGGTGTCCTTTATCGGCGCGGAAAAATACAGGACAGCGATGTAATAGCCGTTGTTCATGCCGTTTAGTATACGTTCGTATAAAGCGGCGTCGAGGCGCGGGGTCATGATGACGGCGTTGAGGTACCCGCTGGCTTCGTTAAGGCAATGGGTAAGCATGGATTGGGGGTTAAGCGAAGGCGTTTCGGTAAAGGAGAGCTTGCTCCCGATCCGGTAGATCGATTCGAACATAGCCGGGTTTTGGCAGGAGAGGGTATGCCCTTCCCCCGCCGAAAAATCCACAGGCATCCCTTTGCGCAGGCAAAAACGCGAAAGCCCCATGGCCAGCTCGACCATATTGTCCTCCAGGACGATTTGCTCCTTTCGGCGCAGGGGGAGGCGTGTAGAGTCAAGCAATATCGTGACCTTGTTAAGCGCGTTGGATTGGAAATTCTTTACCAGCCATTCGTTACGCTTGGCGGTCAGCTTCCAATGCACGCGTTTGATCGAATCGGTGGGTAAATACGGGCGGATGTCGGATATCACGGCGTAATCCTCGTCCTTGATATCGTAGCGGGAATGTGCCTGGGTCAAGAGGTTCATGGTCAGGGGGAAGCCCGACATATCCACGACGCGGGGCAGGACGGTGATATCGGCCGCGCGGTCCAGCCTGCGTTTGAGCCGGAAAAGGCCCATCAAATCCGACGCGTAAACGGTTTGGAGGCCCAGTCGGTAATGCCCCCGATACTTTGCGGTGAAGGGGATTTCCTTGCTTGCCCGTTGGAAGGCCCTTAAACGGAAGGCTGTACCCGCTTCGGTTTCGATGGCGAGGTCGTCGGTACGGAAGGTACACCCGATGTTCACGAAGGGCATGGGCGTGGGGTTGAACATTTGGAGGGTGATGGAATCGGTTTCGTTCTTTACGACGGATTTGGGGACGGTTTGGTGGATGAGCAGCGAACGGAGCATGATAAAAGTAATAACCAAGGAAGCGGCGGGCATCGCCGCAAAGACGATCAGCGCAAGGTAAAGCAGCCGTTCGCCGTATACCCATGCTAAGGTAAGGATCAATAAAAACAGCGCGCCGTACAGGATTCGGCTGCGGTTCATTACAATACCGCTCCGGTAGCCTCTTTCAACGCGCGGCCGATAATATCCTGCACGCGGACTTTTTTAACGGCCGCTTCCTGCTTCATCAGGATGCGGTGTTCCAATATATGCGGGGCCATTTGGATCACGTCGTCGGGTATCACGTAATCGCGCCCGTTATACAAGGCCCACGCCTGTGCGGCTTTGTACAGGCACAGGCTTGCGCGGGGGCTCGCGCCCAGGGCGACGTCCTCCTGTTGGCGGGTATACCGGGCGATCGAGACGACGAATTGGTTGATGGCGTCGTCCGCGTGGATTTGCTCGACCAACCCTTGTATGGCGACGATGTCCTCGCCTTCGGCCACGGGCTCGAGCTCAGCAAGCGGGCTTCTCCCCCGGAAGCGGTCCAGCATCTTGCTTTCTTCCTTATCGTCCGGATACCCCAGCGTGATCTTCATGAAAAAACGGTCGAGCTGTGCCTCGGGGAGCGCGTACGTCCCGAGGTACTCGACCGGATTTTGCGTAGCCAATACGATGAAGGGGGCGGGGACGGCGTAGGTTTCCCCGTCCACGGTTACGGTGTTTTCCTCCATGACCTCAAGCAAACTCGACTGCGTCTTGGGGGAGGTGCGGTTGATTTCGTCCGCCAGCACGAACTGGCTCATCACCGCGCCCGCGCGGTATTCGAACTCGCCCGTCTTGGGCGAGAACGCCGAATAACCCGTGATGTCCGACGGCATGATGTCGGGCGTAAATTGTATGCGCTTAAAGCTCCCGTTGACCGACTTGGCCAGCGCGGCCACCAGGCTTGTCTTACCCACGCCGGGTACGTCTTCGATCAGCACATGCCCGCGGCACGCCAGCGTCGCCATCACCAGCGATACGGCGTAACGCTTACCCACGATGACCTTTTCCACGTTGCCGATGATCGCCTTCATGGTCCTTACGGCTTGATCGTTGTTGGTTATTTTGCTCTCATACATAAATTCCCCACCTTTGTCCGTAAGATGCTAGCACAAATGGGGGAAATAATCCATGACATAAATTTACCGTTTTTACCTTTCCGCCAGCACCACCTCGGCGATGATACGCGCGAGGGGATACATGGCGTTCTTCGCTTCCCGCAATGTATTGTATTGGTTGCCCACCTCCACGAATAACGTGCGCGGATGTATGTGCAGGCTGTAACGGTACGCGCGCAGATAAATACGCCTGTTAAGCCCGGGGAACAGCCGATTGGCGGCGAGCTGGGCCTGGAAGCTGAATTGAAGGTTTTCCTGCCGGTACGGGTTGGGCAGCCATGCGGTGGGTACGGGCTGCCCGTTTACGTTGCGACGGGAAAGGCCGTTAAAAAACATCAAGCGTGCCGTGGGTACGCCGTCGATGTAATGGGTAAAGGGACCGACTCCGTCCAAAACGCCGTCGCGGTGCAGGTCGATGACGAGCTGGATGGTGGGATTTTCCGCGAGGAGGGCGGTAATGACGGGCTCCATACGTTCATAAGAGCCCAGGCGGTTGGGGACATCGTCCACGATATCGAAGCTGCCCGTGTGGTGCAGCACCTCCAAGCCGTATTGCTCGGACAAAATTTGCGCTAAATAGCGGCCCACCGCGACGATGCCCGTTTCGGGGTTGTACATTTCCGTATCGATGAACCATTCCGTGGAATGTGTATGGAAGATCAGCACATGCGGGCCGGGCAGGGTGGGGTCGATGCGCAAGTCGGCTTCGAGGAAGGCGGGGACATCGATGTCTTCGGGCAGGAGGATCGTCGAAGGGTCTTCCAAAAAGATATTGCCTCTTATATATGCGAAGTCCGAAAGCACTTCACGGTATTCCGGCGAATCCGCCGTGCGGGTCAGCTCCCGCGGGGGCAAATCCGGCGGCGGGGAAAAAATCATGTCCCGCAAGCCTACGAGCAACGCGTCGGGGTAGCGGTTGTAATCCGCCGACCCGCGCGGAATAAAGGGTAAAGCGTTATCGGCCATGCCGTTTTCGTACACGCCGCTTTCGTAACCGAAAAGGGGGAACGCGTCCCGCGACGGATTTAACCGCGTCCACGCAAACAGCATCACGCAGGTTAGGAGCATCACACCCAAAACCATGCGCCGTCGTACGGTACGGCGTATACGGCTCACGTTTTTTTCCATTGTATAATTTATGCGTCGCGATATCCCGTTAGACACGGGAGGGTGTATAATAGAATTGGAATAAAAAATAGGAGATGGGTACATATGCTTTCGGATTTGTTGTTTAGCTTGGGTATTGTTATGCCTTTGTTTATGGTGCTTTTGCTGGGATTTGGGTTAAAGCGGATAAATATGATCGGGGACGCGTTCGCGGCAGGCGGCAATAAGCTGATGTTTTACATAGGGCTGCCGGTGATTATTTTCCGCAGTATTTACCGGGCGGATATCCGTGAGTTGTTTGACCCGCGCTTCGTAACCGCGATGCTTGTCATTACGGTGGTGACGGCTTCGGCGGTATGGCTGTCCGCCACGCCTTTGATCAAGGATAAGCCCGTGCGCGGGGCGTTTGTGTTGAGTTCGTTCCGCGGGAACCAGGCGTTCCTGGGGATACCCCTAATGACGCTGCTCGCCGGGGAGGCGGGGCTGATCCGCGCGACGATGGTGGTCACCTTTGTCCTTCCGGTTGCGAACGTTCTGTCAATTTTATTGCTAGCCTCCACCTGCGGGAAGGATAAAAAAATAACCCCGGGCGGGGTTATGCTTACGATTGTCAAGAATCCGATCATCATAACGACGGCACTCGGGCTGGGATTGGTGCTGCCGGGCATACGCCTGCCGGTTATCATCGATGACTCGCTGGGTTATATCGCCGACATGGCTACGCCCTTGGCGCTGCTGTGTATCGGCGCGAGCATGAAGTTTACGGGCTTTGATAAAAAGTTCAAATACGCGATGTGGGGGAGCTTCGTCAAGATTATCCTGTTGCCGATTGCCTTCGCGGGGGCGGGGTATTTGCTGGGCTTCCGCGGGTATGACCTTGCCGCGATGACCATTATGGGGGGCGTGCCGTCGGCTATCGCGGGCTATTCCATGGTGGTGGAGATGGGCGGCGACGGGTACGTGGCGGGTACGATCGTGATCATAAGCACGCTGCTGTCGGCGTTTACGCTGACGCTGATTATTTACGGGATACGGGTGCTGGGGGTTGTGGGGTAAACGGAAAGGGCATTCTTTGATTGTTTGAAACTGACAAACAACGAGATATTCCGGTATAATCACGCAAACGCGTTGAATATGGTAAAATGGGAAAAAAGAGGTGTTTTATATGAATTGTACAATTATTTGTACCTTCGATGACGAATCACAAAGATGGACGGCAGCTTCCGACGACAGGTACGGGCTGGTATTGGAATCAAATTCTTTGGAAGCATTAATGGAACGCGTGAAAATCGCTATGCCGGATATGCTGGAATTCACATGTAATTATATCGGTCCCGTAAATCTATTATTCAAAGCCGAACGTTTGACGCAGTTGGCGGCGGCGGTCTAATGGCTGACTATACAAAGCAAGTGCGTAAAATATTATCAAACAACGGGTTCATTGTTGCGCGTAAAGGCAAAGGGGACCATGTAATATGGTACAACGACGTAACAAAGCGAACCGCTTCGGTAGATGGTGAAATAAAAAGCCGCCATTCGGCTAACGAAATCCTGAAGAAAGCAGGATTGGGTAAGTATTTTTAATAATCATCAACGCACCCAATTTCTTTCCGCGTGTTCTACCAACGCGTCCGCGTCCTTCCTCGTACCGCAGTACGTATAAATAAATATCCCATCCCGCCCCACCGCGTTAAAAATCGTCTGAATTTGCTCCGCGCGTACGCCGTAGAGCATGATTTTCTTGCCCGCGGCCTTGGCGTGGCGGTAAATGTCCAGCGACATTTTGTCGGCGAAGTTTTGCGTATAGCCGCCGCCGGGCAGGGCCAGCGTCGGCAGGGGTACCCATTGGATGGCGTTTACATATTTGAGCGAAAGCAGCATGTCGAGGTGGCGGATTTCCTCCGGGCCGTCGAGGTGGTAGATCGTTTGGCCGATGGCCGCGGAAACGCGGTCCAGCGACGGCAGTACGAACCTTTCGAATTGTTTGGGCGAAAGCATGACCGACATATCGCATTGGATGGGGTACCAAGGCACATCGCTTACGACGGGCATCCAATTGGTAAAGCCCAAGCCCGCGGGGCGGATGATATCAGTCAGGGTATTGAAATATTCTATAAAAGCCGCGTCCAGCTTATCCTCGGCGGCCAAAACGGTTTCGGGGCAGTCCAGCATATCCATAAACAAATCCTCGCCGCGCAGGGAAAAAAGGATGTCGTACTGCCCGCCGATGTCGGTATAGGAAACAGCATAACGGCCCTTTGAAGCCGCGCACAACGCGCGGGTTTGCGCCTCGGTGGCTTTGTAGAGCTCGTGTTCACGGTTCATTTTTAGGTCGGGCATGGGGTCCCACGATTTGATCGGCGGGTTTAAATCAAACCATACGCTGTTATCCGTGATGGTATACGGCGCGCCGAAGAAGGCCGCCTGTACCCCCGGCCCGAAGTTGATAAAATGGGAATGGATCGCGTCCAGCCCGAAGTACGTACCGGCAACGGTAGCTTCGGCTCTTTCCACGCAGCGGCTTACGTCCAGCAAGTTTTCCTCCTTGCTGACGGCGGGGCTGAAGCGGCCGATTTGCGTGCCCGTATCGTCGATGGGGGACTGTACGGCGATGTACGCGCCTTCCCCTTTTTCAAGCGGCTGCCAAAAGCGGCGGTGGCGGTTGCGTTTTTGTTCCGCTGTGTACATATTAATACCTCCCCAGTTCGAATCCCTTTTCGATGAAATATTTATAAGTTTCATATTTTACGTTGCTCGGTATCGAGTGGTCGCTGTGCAGGCAGAAGCCGAACCCTTGTTTAATAATGGGGACTTTCGCTTCCAGTTCGCGGTCGATTTCGTTTTTGTCATTGTTATACAAGGCGCGGACGTCCAAGCCGCCCATGAAGGCGATTTTATCACCGAAATTTTTATAAATCCGCAGCAAATCCATACCCGCCTTAATTTCGATGGCGTGCAGACAGTCAATGCCCGCTTCCACGAAGCCGGGTAATAGCGGCTCCACATAGCCGCAGCTATGCAAAATGACGGGCAAGCCTTGCCCGTGAGCGAAGTCGATCGTGCGCTTATGCCCGGGGAAGATAAGTTCCTTATACATGGCGGGGGAAAGGAAGGGTTTTTGTTTATACCCTAAATCATCATAGTAAAAAACGCCGTCGGGCTTGCCTTCCTTGGCGAAAAGGATTTCCTGCAGGGTAATCGTCAAGTCGGTATAGACGCTGACCATGTCGGTAATCCAGTCCGGGTCCAGCGCCATGCCCATCAGCATATGCTCGTGCCCGCATATGGGGTGAAGAAGTTCAAAGACATTCGCCCCCGCGCACGTGAAGAATTTGTTCTTCGCCTTCGCGTCCGCCTTCGCCGCGCGGTAGCCTTCGAAGTCGATGCGTCGTTCGTCGATGTTCGTCAGCAGATGGCGCACTTTTTCCCATTGGGGGCGTTCCTTGACGGTGTAGTTCACGTTTTCGGGAGTGGTGCTGTGTTTTTTATGATGGCGGAGGGTCGCGCCGTTGCCGTTCTTCACCAGCTTCGTGTCTTCGGTTTCCTCCAGCACTTCCCAGCCGAAGTCCAAGTCCGCCGTGTAATTAAAGGCCCAGCTTTCGCGCAGGTCCAAGCCGAAATGGTCTTGGATGTCCTCATCCGGCTTAATGTGACCCGCTTTTACGTACGCCGCTTGCGTGTCCGGCCAAAAATGCTCGTACACGCCGATGCGGTCGGCTTTTTTACGTTCCAATATCCGCGCGGTGCGCTCGATGCCCGTGAGTTCCGTCATATGAGTTCCCCTCTCCGGTATTTTGGTTTATTATACCATTAACTTCTGACCTAGTAGGACAGAAGTTAACTTTATATCCCGAACTTGTCCCCTATTATGGTACAAGTTACGGATTGTCTTGGTTAAATGCCATAATATGTATCACCGAAAGGAGCACCTCAAATGAAAAACCTCACCCAACCCACAGGCATCGTCAACGCCGTGCTCGACACCGACACGTACAACGAAATCGACGACCAATTCGCGCTGGCGTACTTCATGCTTTCCACGGAGAAGATCCGTCCGCAAGCCATCTACGCCGCGCCCTTCGCCAACCAAAACGCCGCCACCCCCGCCGAAGGCATGGAAAAAAGCTACGAGGAAATCCTCCGCGTGCTGGAATTGTGCGGACACAAGGGCTTCCCCGCATACCGCGGCAGCAAAACTTACCTGCCCGACGAAAAAACACCCGTCGAATCCGAAGCCGCGCGTGATTTGGTCAAACGCGCCCTGGCGCATACCCCCGACGATCCCTTGTACGTACTCACCATCGGGTGCATCACCAACATCGCGTCCGCGTTGCTGATGGAACCCGCCATCCGCGACCGTATCGTGGTCGTGTGGCTGGGCGGCCAAGCACATTCGTGGGCCAATCTCAAATGGGCGGAGTTTAACATGGTGCAGGATATCGCCGCCGCGCGGGTGGTATTCAACAGCGGCTGCGCGTTGGTACAGCTCCCCTGCATGGGTGTTGTTTCCCATTTAATGACCACCGAACCCGAGCTGCGCGAGCATTGCAAGGGCAAATCCCCCCTGGGCGATTACCTCTACGGCATCACCTGCCATGCGGCTGTACACGACGGCGGCAACGCCGCTTGGAGCCGCGTGATATGGGACATTTCCGTGGTGGCGTGGCTCTTGGGGGATAAATACGTAAAGGACGTGACCGTACCCGCGCCCCTGCCGACTTATGACAACGGCTACCTCCACGACGCGCACCGCCACGCGATGAAGGTAGCCTATTTCGTTAACAGGGATGGGATTTTCCTGGATTTGTTTAAGAAGGTGGGAAAGGTTTAACTACTCCAGCCCCAACCCCTTCCTCTTATAGAACCATCCGAACGCGATACCCAGCACCGCGATGTTGGCGGCGATGACGGCCATCGGCATCCAGGTAAGCGAAGCGTCGTTTAAAGCGATGTCCCCCATGGTATTGATCACTTGCTCGGTGAAGAAGTAATACAGGACGTTGTCCACCAAGAAGTTATCGGGGAAGAACGTCGGCAGCAGCAACAGGAGCATAAGCGGCGAAACCAGGGTGCTGGCGGCGGCTTGGTTCTTGGCGGCGATGCCGATGACCGCGCCCAACAACGCGGAAGCGAGCGCACCGATGCTTGACAAGAACATAAACGTACCGAAGGAAATAATATCCCCCGCGCTCATAACGAAGAAGATGAAGACATTGATCGCGACGGTGCATACCACACCGATCAACACGTTGCTGATCAGGAAATCCAAAACAGATACGGTGGATGTGATCAGCACATTAAGGGTGTTCTTCTCTTTTTCCTCCGCGATGAGGCAACTGATGACTGTGGGCGCGCCTAATATCATGTTCATACCCAGCAGAAGCGGTATCATGCCGGGCAAAAGTTCCGAATCGAAGGCGAGGGAGAACATAAAAGCCATAAAAGGGATCAATAACAGCGGCGTAATGACGAAGGGGTTCGATGTCATGGTTTTGAATTGCTTGCCCACCAAGGCGTTTATTTTTCTGCCGGAAATCATGATAATGCCCTCCCCGTCACTTTTAAGAAGATTTGTTCAAGCGTAGGCTCTTGGGAATGTATCGTAATGACGCGTTCGTTTGCGATGTACTCCGCGATGCGCGGCGCGTTTTCCGGGGAAAGGGGAATTTCATCCGTTTCTCCGGTATCCAAAAGGACCTTGACGCGCTTGTGGGTGTCGTGCCGTTGGCTAAGCTCGTCCATCGTCCCCAGTTCCACGATCCTGCCCTCGTTAAAGAGCGCGATGCGGTGGCACAGCTTAGCCGCTTCGGCCATGTTGTGCGTAGTGAGGAAAAACGTCGTGCCCGCGGCGTTCATCTCCATCATTAATTTGTGAATTTCAACAGACGTGGAGGGGTCCAAGCCGCTGGTGGGTTCGTCCAAAAAGAGGATCTTCGGCTTGTTGATCATCGCCCGCGCGAGTACGAGGCGTTGCTTCATCCCGCGTGAGAACTTCTTCACCTTTTTCTTCGCGTCGCCGCCCAAACCGACTTTTTTAAGCAGGGGTTGGATTTCCGTCCGGTCGGTATTGAGGATTTTAGAAAATACGAGCAGGTTGTCGTAGGCGTCGAGGTTTTCGTACAGGCCGGAGTTGTCGGACACGATGCCGATTTGGTTGTAGATTTCGTGGTTGAGCGTGGTCGTGTCGCGGCCCAGGATCGTCGCCTTACCCGTATTCTGCCGAAGCTGACCGGTCAGCATCTTGATCGTGGTGGTCTTGCCCGCGCCGCTGGGCCCCAGGAAGCCGATCAACTCCCCTTTGGCGATCGTAATCGAGACGTTGTTGATGACGGTCTTCGCGCCGAACGACTTACATACGTCCGACATGGTAATTACGTGGTCCATGGATGTGATGTCCTTTCCTTGTGTGATTCTATTATTATAAACGATTATAAAGCGGTATGTCGGGTTTACGGATAAAATGGCACGGATTTTGGATTAACGGCAACCCGCGTATATGCCGGGCGGTGCCGGGCGTGTGATAGAATAGCCCCACACAGGAGGGATGAAAATGGATATCATCATGATGCTCGCCGTTATGGGGTTTTTCCTGTTCATGGCATTGTGTTCGGAGAGTATGCTCCTCCTTTCGGTAAAGAATAAAAAAAGAGAATTCGTTGTTTCTATAATCATCGGGTTTATTTACGGTGTTTGTACGCAGTTCATGCCCGTGGAGATGATTGGGTACGCCACCGTGGGGATGTTCCTCTTGCTTAATATAATCATCTATAAAAAGATCAAGGTTGCGTTATTATCTACGGTGTATGCCTTGCCGCTTTTATTTGCTTTTTTTACGCTGACCGTTTTGCAATTAAAGGTGCTGGGCAGGGAGCCGTCTATTTATGACTCTTTCGGAGCGGTTTTATTTGTCGGAAATATCGCCATTTTGCTCGGGGCTACGTTTTTGATTAAACGGTTCCTTAAAAAGCGCATAGATATGAATATCTTTAACAACAGGATTATCCACTTCCTGATGATCAACGCGGGCGTCGCGCTGGTACTCATGTACATGTACAGCGGCGCGGATAACGTCTTATACCGCATATTCCCCGAGGGGACGAACCCCGCCTATTTCGCCTTCCTCGCGTTCTTTGTTTCAACCGCGTTTACCTTCGCGTTGATTTTGCGTTACATTTCCCGCGAAAATACCCTAAACGCCGAAGCGCAAATACACGAAGCCTCGCGGCAATACGTCGGCGCGCTGGAGGAATCTTACCGTTCCCTGCGCGCGGTCAAGCATGACTACGTAAACATATTAACTTCGCTTAAGCTCCACATCGATAGCGGCGATATGGAGGGCCTTAAAAAATATTATTACGATGAACTCGCCGAAATCAATAAATACATGCTCAACGAAAGCCGTCTGACGGACGATTTGCAAAACATCCGCCCAAGTGAAGTCAAGAGCATCATCGCGTATAAATGCGCGGAAGCGGCGGGCAAGGGGATAAACGTGCACATCGAAGCGCGGGAAGCCGTCGAAGCCTTTGGCGTGTCCACCGCCGTCGTTTGTCGGTTATTGGGCATCCTGTTGGATAACGCGATCGAGGGGGCCGTTGAAACAGCCGACGAAACCATTACCAATACCTCCGCCGAAATCGCTGAACCTTCCCTTAGCGTCGCCGTTTTCACCAACCCCAAATCAAAGACCTTCATCGTGAAAAATACGTGGCTAAAAAAGGACCTTCCCTTGAGTAAAATCTTCGACCTCGGCTATTCTACCAAGGGTGAAGGCAGAGGCATCGGCTTGCACACCCTGCGGCAATACACATCGAAGCTCAAGGGCCTGACCTTAAGCACGGAAACCGACGACGGCCATTTCACGCAGATACTGACCGCGGAGGACGAAACATAATGCTGGACATCTATATCTGCGAGGACGACGTTAAGCAAAGGGAATCCACCGCCGCGTTTATCCGGAATTATTGCGCGGTGCAGGGGATGGACGCGGGGATCGCCTTGGCATCGGCCGATCCTTATGAAATATTCGACGCATATGAAAAAACACGGAACCCCGCGCTCTTTTTCCTGGATATTGACCTGGGTGTGGGGATTAACGGGATCGAACTCGCTTGTAAAATCAGGGAACAAGGAAGAATCGCTTTCATCGTCTTCTTCACCACCCATTCCGAAATGACGCCCCTCACCTTCCGGTATAAAGTCGAGGCCCTCGATTTTATCGTAAAGGACAATACGGACAACATAAAAGGCCGCATCGCCGAATGTATCGAAACGGCCCTGGCGCGGTATGTAATAAAAACAGCGGGTAAAACCGTCAAGCTCGCGGCGAGCGGTAAAACGATTTTGCTGGACCCCGACGAAATCATCCTCATCGAAACCACCCACATACGCCACAAGTTGCGCCTCCACGCCCGCAACCGGATATTGGAATTTAACGCGGAGATGAAAGACATGGAGGCGTTATTCAAAAACGATGCCCGCTTCGTCCGCTGCCACAAGTCATACATAATCAACAAGCATAAAATCGAAGCGGTCAATAAAAAAGGGAACACCGTCACGCTAACGGGCGGTAATGAATGTCCCCTTTCGCGCAAGGGCAAAAGGTTGATCGCTTGACCGGATTGCATGACCGGATCATTTAACCGAATCTTGACACCCTCCACCCCGCCCGATAGAATGAACCGCCGTAAAATCATATGTATCCTTAGCTCAGAGGATAGAGCGTTCGGCTCCGGACCGAAAGGTCACAGGTTCGACTCCTGTAGGATACGAAAATAAAACCCGCTATCGGATGACCGTAGCGGGCTTTTTACAAGGAGGTATTTACATGCGTGACGGCATGAACTACGCCCCGCGGGGCAAGCCCAACCCGGTGGTTAAGCCCGGGGAGTTCGTTTTCGCCGCGGTCGGTTTGGACCACGGCCACATCGGCGGCATGGCAAACGGTTTAATCGAAGCAGGCGCGGCGTTGAAATGGATCTACGATCCGGATGAAAAAAAAGTCGCCCATTATTTGTCCATGTACCCCGGCGCGAAGGCCGCCCGCAGCGAAGAGGAAGTCTTCGCCGACAAGGAAGTCGCTCTCGTCGCTTCCGCGTGCATCCCCTCCGAGCGATGCCCCTTGGGTATCCGCGCCATGGAAGCGGGCAAGGATTATTTCGCGGACAAGGCCGCTTTTACAACGCTTGAACAAATCGAGGAAGCGAAAGCCGTAACAAAAAAGACCGGTAAAAAATACGCCGTTTACTTCTCCGAGCGGCTCCATTGCGAAGCGGGCGTCTTCGCGGGGCAGTTGATCCAAGAAGGCGCGATCGGCAAAGTCATCCAGACCATCGGCTTGGGCCCGCACCGCATCAACATAAAAAACCGCCCCCCCTGGTTTATGCGGCGGGAGCAGAACGGCGGCATCCTCTGCGATATCGGTTCGCATCAGGTCGAGCAATTTATGTACTATACGGGCGCGGAGGACGCGGAAATCGCCGCCGCGCAAATAGAGAATTACAACAATCCCGATTACCCCGGCATCGATGATTTCGGCGACTGCACCCTGCGCGGCGACAACGGCGCGACGGGGTATTTCCGCGTGGATTGGTTCACTCCCGACGGCTTGGCAAGTTGGGGCGACGGGCGCACCTTTATCATGGGGACGGACGGCTTCATCGAGCTGCGCAAGTACATCGACATCGGGCGTACCAAACGCGGCGGTCACTTCTTCATTGCCAACCAAAAAACCGAGGAATACATCGACGTGGAAGGGCGCGTGGGCTGCCCTTATTTCGGTCAGCTTATCTTGGATTGCCTTAACCGTACGGAAAACGCCATGACGCAGGTTCATGCGTTCATGGCGTCGGAATTGTGTATCAAAGCCCAAATGATCGCGGAGAAAGCGAAGGGGATCGTCCGCGTGTAAATTACCCCGGCGGGTTGAGGTAATGCCTCCTGCATACGGGTGTAAACTCGATGGTGTCGCCGCTGCCCACATCCCCTATCACCACGTCGCTTTCGCCTTCGTATTGGGGTACGCCGTTGACCCTTAGCAGGTTTTTGGTCGCTTTCGATTTGCAATATTGGCAGACATTCTTGATTTCCTCAATGGTGTCTGCCCAGTACATAAGGGCTTCGCTGCCCTCAAACAATTTACCGTCCATAAACGAGCAACGCAAGCCGTAGCACAATACGGGCAGGTTAAGCTCGTCCACCACCAAGGCAAGCTGCCTCACTTGCGCCGCGGAGAGGAACTGCGCTTCCTCCACGAGTACGGCATCCAATTTTTGGCCGATGCTGCGTACCTCGATCAGCTCGCGCAGGTCGTGGTCCGCGGCGACCAGCTCCGCCGAAAAGGCGTCCACGATCGCGCGCGATTTTACTTCACTTTGCAAGCCCCAGCGGGTATCCTTGGCGGGCTTGAGTATGATCACTTTCCTGTTTTGCTTTATGTAATTATCCGCCACCATCAGCAGGTTCGCGGTTTTTCCGCTGTTCATCGCGCCGTAACGGAAGTATAGCTTGGCCATTTTGCAACACCCTTTAAGGCAGATTGGCGAAATCGTCGGCGATTTCGATAAATACCTCGACGATCTTCGGGTCGAAATGGGTCCCGTTGTTTTCCTTGATGATTTCGATCGCGCGCTCGTGGGTAAAAGCGGGCTTGTAAGGCCGTTTGGACACCAACGCGTCGTACACGTCGGCCAAGGCCATGATACGCCCGTGCAACGGAATTTCTTCACCCTTTAAGCCGCGGGGATAACCCGTGCCGTCCCAGCGTTCGTGGTGGCTCCCCGCGCACAATAAAGCGCAATGCAAAAATTCCTCGTCGCCCGATTCGGTGATGATGTCGTTGATGATCTTTTCGCCTTCGCTCGCGTGGGTCTTGATTATTTCGAATTCCTCGTCGGTGAGCCTGCCGGGTTTGTTCAGGATCGCGTCGGTCACGGCGATCTTGCCCAAGTCGTGCAGGCGGGAGGAGGAAATGACGATATCGAGGTTCCAACCGATTAATTCGTCGTAGTAAATGCCTTTCTTTAAGAGCGCGCAAATCAACAGCTTCATATAGGAAGCGGTGCGCTGGATGTGCGTACCCGTCAGTTTGTCGCGATTTTCCACCATGTTGGCCAGTACGGAGGTCATGCTGTTTTGTAAGCGTTGTAATTTATGCGTACGGGTTTGCAAGAGCCTCGTGCGTTCGGCGATCAGCGTTTCAATAGCCAAATGCTTCTTGATCCGGTTAACGAGCACCGCGCCGAAGAAGGGCTTCGATATGAAATCCATCACCCCCAGTTCAAAGCCGCGCGCCTCGGTCGCCCCGTCCGACTTGCCTGTGAGGAACATGACGGGGATGTCCGCGTATTTCGAATTCGCCTTCAGCTTCTTCAGCGCTTCGAAGCCGTCGATGTCGGGCATCATAATGTCGAGCAGGATCAGATCGGGGATTACGTCCTCCAACAGTTCAAACATCGTAACCGCCGACGAAACCGTGATCACTTCATATTGGTCCGACAATACCTCTTCAGCCATCAACAGATTCGCGCTGTTATCGTCCACTACGAAAATCGTCTTCATAACATCGTCCCTCGTATGTATTTTCCTATGGTGGAATCATATACCATAAAACGGTTTGTTTCAATAGAAGTGAAGCTATAAAAACGCCCCGCGGGATCCTTTCCGGCGGGGCGTAAATGATGCTATCCTTTTAAGCGCAGGCGAACCGTTCCTCCGCGTACGCGGGCTCCTGTGCGGGCGGTATTTCGAATTGCCCGATCCAAGCCTGATAGCACGCGATACACAAATCGATGGCGTGGGATTCCCCGTCAAACGGCGAATGGTACCCCCATTGCTTACTGACCGAAACATGGTCAAGCAAATAACCCGACGCGTCCTTACCTACATCCCTGCCGCAAGCGTTGCACCGTACGTCTGACAATTCCCTGCTCACGACGGTCCTTTCGGAAAACAGCTTCATCCCCCAACCCCCTACACGAAAATTCTTGTTTCTGCAAAAGATTATACGTCGCGACATTTATTTTGTACACAGGAAATAGAAGGATGAAATCGGCTTGTCCGTTCATTATATTTGACGTCTTATTCGGATATGCCAAAAAGCGAAAAGTTTATCCGCATCGAAGCGGGTTCCCCGCCAACGCGCATTTGTAAGCCTTGTATATAGATATGCCCCGGCTCCCGCGCGAACGTTATCAACGCGTCGGCTTCCCCTTCGTAAACGGCCGATACGAGCATTTCAAAAAGGACGCGATCGCCGCGTCCGTTTGTTCCTTCATAATCGTGTACGATGGGTTCCGCGGCGGAAAGCGTCACTTCTCGCAGGCCCAAAGCCACCCCCCTATATGTAACCCCCGCGAGCGCGGCGGCCAATTCCCCATACGGCACCGGCCGCAAGCCCGCTTCTTCGTTGCCGCGCACCGATTCTTCGCTGTGCGTCCCTTGGACGCGTTGGTACGCGGCTAAGCGGTTTTCCTGCAGGCGGACGATTTCACGTGTGCGTGAAAAGGACGTATACGCGGGTAATATCCAAGTAAAACCGACAAGCAATACCAAAGCGATATTACATAAAACCAACACCCCATACAGTTTGGGGTTCATTCCCCGGACTCTTCGGTGGGTTGGTATATCACGATACGGTTGCGGCCGTTCTTCTTCGCTTGGCGGAGGGCCGCGTCCGCGTACGAGGTGAACTTATCCAGCGCGTTCTTGGAGGCGGGCTGCCCCACGCAAGCCCCGATGTTTACCGTCACGAAGGTTTCCTCCCCCGCCGGATTACAAATCGCGTTCTTCTCCGCGGCCTTGCGTACGCGTTCGGAAACGTTTTCGACCCCGCTCATATCGGTTTCGGGCATTAATACGGCGAATGACTTGCCGCTCCAGCGCGCCGCTAAGTCACCCGGGCGGTTAAGGCATCCCGTCACCAAATTGGCAGTGGAAACCAACGCCGCGTCCCCTTGTTTATATCCGTGGAGGTCGTTGTATTCCTTAAACTTGTCGATTTCCACGAGCATGAGGCCGATACTCGTCGAATTGCGGTAAGCCCGTTCCCATTCTTCGTTCATCCTGCGGTCAAAAAACTTGCGGTTGGGGATATTGATCAAGGGGTCCATCATGCTCAAACGCTGGATGGCTTTTAATTGGTTGGAAATACGCATTTGCATAAGTACGCGCAGTTTTACAATGACGGGGCTGAAGGGTTTGGTGATATAATCCGCCGCCCCCAGGGAAAGCCCGCGTTCCTCGTCCGATTCCTCGTCCAAGCTGGAAATGAAAACCACGGGGATGTCCCGCGTCTTCGTGTTTACCTTTAACAGCTCCAGCGTTTCGTATCCGTCCAATTCAGGCATGATAATATCGAGCAAAATCAAATCGGGCTTGTATTCCTTGGCCATTTCAATCGCGGTCGTGCCGTTGTTGGCGACCACCAAATCGTAATCGTCCTTCAATATCTGCATCAAATGCATGATACTGATCTTCGAATCCTCCACCAAGAGAATACGATTTTTCGCTTCCATCCATTCACCTCCGCTGCACGTTGCATTATATCAAATAAAAGGAGGTTTCGCGACAGCATTTTATTTTTGGGGAATCCCTTTGGACGGGAACGGTTTTTTCCGCAAAACGGTATAATACGCCGCCGTAAGCAGCACCGCCGCGCCCACCCAACCGATTTGGTCAGCCAGGATCACGCCCCATTCGTCGAAAAAGGGCGTAATGACGACGATCGCGAGGATACGGAAAGCCAACTCCGCAAAGCCGGAAAGCGTGGGGATCAAAGGCTTGCCGATGCCTTCAAGCGCGGGACGGTACAGGAAGATGAGGTAAACGACGGGCAAGCCGAGTACCATCCACGTAAGCTGCCACACGCCGATATCCAGCACAGCGGTGATCGTCGCCGGATCGCCGGTGAACATCGCTTTCAAGATGCTCGGCCCCGCAAGGAATGTTACAAGCATGATCACGGCGGACGAACCCATCATTAAATACAGTCCCGTGCGTACGCCCTGCTTTACGCGTTCAAGTTTGCCCGCGCCGAAGTTTTGGGCAACGAACGTGGCGATGGCGGCTTCCAAGGTAAGCGCGGCGATTAATATGAAGGTGTACATACGCTTGGCGATCGCAACGCCCGCGATAAAGTCCACACCGAAGTCGTTGATATACCGTTGCATGACCAGCCCGCCGAACTGGATAACCACGTTGCGCAGCCCCAGCGGTAAACCCATTCGCAGAAGGGCCTTCGCGCTCGGGTCGTGCCAGCGGAAATTCAAGTTTTTAAGGATTTTGCTTTTATACAAAGAAATAAAGCAATACAACGCGGACGCGCCGTTCGCCAAAAGCATGGCCGCGGCAGGCCCCGCGATACCAAAGGGACGCACCAGCGCGATGGATAACCCTATGTTAAGCAACGACGAGGATATAATAGCGATCATGGGCGTTTTGCTGTCGCCCACGGCACGCAGCATAGCCTGCGATAAAAAGTTAACGCATGTGATACCCATCCCGCCCATGATGATGCCGAGATAGGTCACGGCTTCCGGCATAAGCGTTTCGGGCGTGTTTAAAGCGTTAAGCAAGGGTCGGCTGCCGAAAATCCCTCCCAAGCCGATCAACACGCCCAACGCGGAGATAAAATACACCGCTATAATAAATGAACGGCGCAAACCTTCTTCGTCCTTCGCGCCGAAGCGCTGAGCAAGCACAATGCCGAAGCCGTGGGTAACGGCTTGCACCGTCATGGTGATGAGCAAGAGCGTACTCATGGTCGCGCCCACCGCTGCGAAGGACGCCACCCCCAGCATCCGCCCCACGATGGCCGAATCGGCGATAACATAAAAGACCTGTAAAGCGTTCGCCAAAAATAACGGCAGGGAAAAAGCAAGCATCAAACGGAGGGGGCTGCCCTCGGTCATGTCACGGGTTTTGCTCATGGGTATGGCTCCTTTTGCTTTATTATGTACGCAGGGATTATAATAGGAAGGTATCCAAGCAAACATGACATACGGCACATAAACAAAACATAAAGGAGAATCGGAATGGAAAAAGGAAGCATCACCGGATTGGCCCATATCGGGGTTTTCGTAAAGGACATGGCTGCTTCGATCGATTTCTACAAACGGCTCGGCTTTACACTGGACGCGGAGGAAAGCGTAGGCGTAAAGCTCGCGTTCCTGAGCGCGGGTACATGCTTGATCGAATTGATTGAAATTAAAGACACCTCACGGCCCGCGGGGGTTGTCGATCATGTGGCGATGACGGTGGACGACATCGAAGCGGCCGTTGCCCGCGCCAATGCAAACGGTATTGTTATCGACGCGGCCAAAATCAGCGCGGCACAGATACTGGGCGGTATTAAAAACGTGTTCTTCGAAGGGCCGGACGGGGAAAGGTTGGAATTTTTTGAATATGTAAAATAATTCGGTTATTCCGTGGAGCGGGGGCGGGCGGAAGTTCCAACGCCGCGCTGAACGCAATCGGGCGATGAACGGCTCCGTGCGCGAAGTGGTTGCATCGGTTGACAAGCACCCGATGCCAACCACGTAACGCGCCCGTTCGCCGTTAATCGTCCGATTGCGTAGGCGTTGCTTATGGAACATCCGCCCGCCCCCGCCCCACTGGTGTCCGGTGTGTTGGTATCCCATTTTTTTTTGGTATATCCAACCCAACTTATCTTGGCGGGCGTTTGTGCGTCGGGATTGATACACACGAAAGAAGCCCCTAACGGCTGATGTTTGGGGCTTTTCGTTGTCGTGGTTCTTTTTTATGCGCCACCATGGGGCAGCGTATATAATGTTTATTAGGTACGTAGATTATCTATCAAAAAAGCTATTATTTTTTTGTATTCAAATTCATAATCATCGACAATATTTACATTTACAATATATTTAATAAAATCCATCGGAATTTCATTGAAATGATTTTCTATACTTTTTTTCATCTCGAACATATCTATTTTAAGGTAATCGCCGACTATGTTACGTGACTTTCTATCGTTTAAATTTGCCGTTAGTATGTCGTTAGAAACATTTATAAGAATGATAATCATTTTATCAAAATATTTGCTTATTTCGAGTTCACGGTTCTTGTTTATTAAATTATAGATTTCTGCGTGTTCGACGATAACAGGCGATGTAAATTCATTATTTTTTATTTTGTCTATAATCCCAAAGAATCCATTAGAATTAGTTTCGCTTATTACATCAATATTTAACGCATTACCTATTCTTTCCGACAAAGTTGATTTCCCGGAACAAATAGTGCCTGTTATAAATATAGCCGTATTCATGTTTCTCCTCCTTCACAAAATATAGATTTTCTTCGTAACGGGCGGTAGGTTGCCGCCCCTACGCAACTACAGATAATAAAAAATTATCGACGATAAATCATAGCATTTCGTTGTATCAAAATCAACGCTAAATAGGGGCTGTTTTAACAAGAAAGCTACCGGAGCAAGTAATAATAGGAAAAACGATTTCTTTAACTTTGTCTCAAAATGAGACAAAGTTAAAACCCACACAACCGGAAAAACACTTGTCTTATCAAGAGAACTTATCTTTAATAAGTGTTCCAAAGCAATAATCAACATTAGCCAACAGGAGCATTATTTCTTCCATAGAATATTCAAAATTATTCATAACCCATTCCCCGACTACGCCCATATTGCCGGAAAGGAAAAATTGAGCATAAAAATCTAGCTCTTTATCCGAACATTTAAGGCTATACTCCTTCTTCCAACATTCAATACACAAATCCTTGAATAAAACTGATATTCGATTTATGAAAACGCCATTTATATTACCGATTAAAATAAAGCGGCAGACCTGTTTATTATCAATAATATATTGAAGCAAAACATTAAAAAATGTCTTTGCGTCCAAGTTATGTTCGGCTGAAAGGATTTCGCTGATTTCTTGTATGACAAAATCTTCGGTTTGGTTGTACAAATCATAAATATCATTGAAATTAGCATAAAAAGTAGAGCGGTGAACATCCGCTTTATCTGTTAATTCTCTTACTGTAATATTCTGTATGCTTTTTTCCATAAGAAGCTCCGCAAGACTTTCTCGCAGCATTTTTTTTGTTTTTCTGACTCGCCTGTCCTCTTTTGATTCAATGTTCATAAGAAACCGCCCTTTTCAAATCCGACACAATCGTGCAAACGTGTCTGTTTTAAGACAAAACCGTTTTTGATTGATTGTTGATAGCCATACATTTGTCTATTATAATGTCACTTGTCGCAAAACACAATGGTAAATATTAAGGAGCAGAAAGCATGGGGAAAGCCTTATGAAAAAAATAGCCGTACTATTTCATTCGGGAGTGGGTGTAACAAAAAAAGTTGCAAATAATATTGCCGCCAATTTATCCGAAAATCATGACACAGAAATATTTTCCGTTGAAGAATTACAAAGGGAATTTAACCCAAATGTTTATGACGGGTTTGTTATCGGATTTCCGGTCATTCATGCTCACCCATCTGATGGGATACTTAACTTCATTGGTAAGTTGGATAGATTGGATAAACCGAAGCCCGCATATCTTTTTACGACTTGCGGTTGGTACTCGACTAATTCGTTAAGGATTTTTGCAAAACATTGTATTCAAAAGAATATCGAGCCGGTTATTCACAGGGATTTTTGGGGTTGCCCCGCAACGGATGGCGTATTTAAGCAAGCGCCGAACGCCAAAGAAATTATTAAAATTTTAGGTATACAGGACCGGGGGTATTAAGATATGAGTGCAACCATTTATTATTTTAGCGGTACAGGGAACTCTTACATGATTGCTAAAAAGGTATGTGAGGGTTTGGAAAATTCTGCGTTAATCAATATCGCAAAAGGGCAAATTCCAAACCATGATAATGCATGTGACACAATAGGGATTGTGTTCCCTGTTTATTATTTTGGTATTCCGATTATCGTAGAAAAATTTTTATTGCAAACAAATATCCCCGAAAACGCCTATGTTTTCGTCATAGTAACGAGGGGCGAACCAATGGCAGGCGGCGCAAAAAGACAGCTTGATACAGCGTTTAACGCAAGAGGAAGAACCTACCGGTTTTTCCGTTATGTAACGATGGGCAACAACTATCCTTTTTATATTTTTAATGGCTCAACGGAAAAAGTGAAAGGTCAACGAAATAAAAAAGCAGAGAAAAAAGTTCGGGATTTCCTTGCCGATATAAAAGCAAAAAAACAATCACGCATATTTTCTATTTTAGATTATCCGCCTTTTCCAACTATCACATATAATTTTCCGACTTACGGCTACAAACATTTTCTGCAAGTGTACAACCAAGACACCTGTTTTGAAGTTGACGAAACCCTTTGCAACAAATGTTTAAAATGTAAATATTCCTGCCCTACTGATAATATTGAAATCACTTCAAAGGTTAAGTGGAAGCACGCCAACTGCCAAATGTGCCTCGCCTGTTATAATTGCTGTCCCAAAAACGCAATTCAATATATTGACACGAATAATAATGTTGATACCAACGGTAAACGGCAATATTGGAATATGGCTTTGGGTGAATTGCCAGAAGAATTGTAAGGCCATGCCTATCATGTGAATTTCTGTGATATTTTATCATCAATCCAATCGTAGACGCTTTTAATTTCCTCTTCGTAATCGTCTTGAATTTCAAAATACTTGGCGTTTGATTTTTCGCAAATTTCTTTTTGCGTCTTATTTAACAAAATATAATGCTCCATAACATCCCACTCATCACAAATCTCGCCTCTTTGCTCAATTACTGACCTATGATTTAAGACCTTTGATCCATAGTATTTTTCGACATATGACGTTGAAAATCCTAAATAAAATGAAATAACATTAGTTAAATATTCATTTTCAAGCTCGTTAATTTTTTCGGGCAACAAATAGCACCCTTCTATTATAAGGTTTTGATTATTTTCAATACACGTCATAATAATGCCCTTCAATATAGGCCACAACTTATCACTTATTAATTCAATGTTATCGGTAGGCGTAAAACCACATCCTATATCGGCACGGTATAAACCCATTTTCAAGTGGTCTATAGATAGAGATGGATATTTATATTTTTCAAGCAACTGCTGAGCCATATAGGTTTTGCCTGCATAACCTACGCCGCCAATCAATATAATCATACATTTGTTCTCCTCGTTTTACATCATTTATCTGCGTCAAATCCTAGCATTTCGTTGTATTAAGGTCAACTTAAAAACGGGGTTGTTTTAACAAGAAAGCTATCGGAGTAAGCAACAGCAGGAAAATTATTACTTTAACTTCTGCCCTACTAGGGCACAAGTTGAGCCGAACATTTCCGAAAATACCGCCAGCTTTTTTTCAAGGGACGGTTCATCTTCAAAGGCTATAATGAAACATAGCGGAAAATGTTCAGACAACCCCCTAATATTCAAGTAAAATAATAACGGTGATCACCATGAGTAACATCGATTTGGCAAGGCTGGTTATGGGGCACATCGTCAAGGGGCTTGATAACCGGATGACCGTCGAAACGGTGGCGGAGCGGTTCTATTTTTCCGCGTCCCATTTGCACCGCGTCTTTTTGCATGTGACCGGCATGTCGGTCACCGATTTCATCCGCGTCAAACGGTTGGATAAAGCGGCGGATTTGCTATTGGACACGGAGCGGAGCATCCTTGACATTTGCCTGATGAGCGGCTTTGACACAACGCAAACCTTTAACCGCCTGTTTCGGGAGCGGTACGGCCAAACCCCGATGATGTTCCGGCACCGCGGACAACGGCGGGCCGGACTGTCCCCGCAGGGCGTGTTGGAAGAATACTATTATCGTATGGCGAAAGGAGCCTATCCCATGTTACAACCCTATATCGTGGAGCGCGACACCTTCCTGCTGGTGGGCCGGCGGATAACCCTCGGCGGTTCAAACCCTTCAAAAGAAGACATCGGTTGGTTATGGCAGAACAGCGGAAAGATCCATGATGAAATTAATAATAAAGTAGGCGGAGGTTGCATCGGCGTGTCGCTGGACTTCCAATACGACTTGGAACGCGGAAAGGACGCCCGTCACGCCTACATGGTAGCCGCCGAGGTCAGCAAAGTGGAAATGATGGCCTTCGACCATGAAAGCCTCGCCGTCCCGGCTTCGCAATGGGTGTACATCCCCCTGCGTTACGACGACCCCTTCGTGAAGGAACTGGTACCCGAAGAACATCGGGATGATTTCGGACATTTGACGGGTGCCGTGTTCGGATGGGCGCGGCTTTGGATGAAGGAGAACGGCTACGAGGAACAAGGCTGGCCTATGTACTTTGAAGTTTATTCCCTCGGAAAAGGGTATGAAAACGAAGGCGGCCCCGAAGCGACGCTGTGTATGCCGGTGAGGAAGGCTATGTAACGTTATCAATCAAACCATGTATAGAAAGCCTTGGATGTAAAACCGTTCAAGGCTTTCTATGATTTTTCGATTAAAGCGCGCAGCTTTTCCCGCAAAACTTCAAACGACGTAATTTCCGACACGGGCTTAAAATGGCCGGTAATCGTGGAATGTCCCCATACGTGTATGGGCAGCCACACCATGCATAGGTCAACGATTTCCTCCGTGTTGTATTCGCCGAAATAGCCGCGCATGTACGGCTTTTCGAAGCAGAACAACGCGCTTACGACGTACACCTGTTCATATTGGGCGGGGGCGTACATGGCATCGGCGAAGTCTACGAGGTATACGTCCAGGTTTTCGTCCACCAGGATATTCTCCCCGTGGAAGTCCGCGTGGCAGTATACTTTTTCGTATGCTGCGGCATCGGAGGCTCGTGGGTGCTTGTACGCATCGGTGTCAAAGTCCCGTAAATACGCCATCCGTTCCGCTTGGAAGGACGCGGGGAAGCCTTCGTCCTCCCATGAGGGGTCGGCGAAGGCGTATTCCATCATGTCAATTTTGTTAAAGTTTTCGCAGGGTTGGTTCAATTTGTCGGTGATGGCGCGCACCTTTTGCCCGATGATGACCTTTTCGTCGTAGGTCAGGCGTTTTTCCACGTCGTTGAACAGCTCACCCTTGATGTAATCCATGACCATGTACTTGAAATTATATTTATCCTTAACCTCCCCGTGGGCGATGAGGCGCGGCGCGGGTACGCCCTGCGCTTCCGCCCACCGCATCCCGAACATCTCCACATCCACGTTCGTGCCGAAGGTCTCCCGCAGGGTAGCCCCTTCGCTGGCATGGGGCGCAAAGATTTTGATTACATATTCGCCGGATTTGAACACGGCGTTCGTGCCGGGGGTCGTGTTTTCCAACGGTGCGAAGGGTAGGTTTTCCTTTTCAAAAATATGGGCGGCAAGGGGCGTAAAGGCTTCGGCGGATTGGAAAACCTTCCCCCACGCGTCCCAATCCGCAATCTCCCGGGTAAACAAATATTCGGGTGTTATGAAATCACAGATTTTCCGGTAAGCCCGCGTCATGCGCTCGTCGGGGTTGGGGATGTCGTTGTACAAGGTGTGGAGGTATCCTTTTTCGCGGAGGATTTCCATGCTCTTTTCCAGCTTCATGTCATACACCCACGCCATGATGAAAAAGCGGAAGTCGATGACCGTCTGCCGCTCGGCGGAATCGGCAAGCCGTTCCTCCATGATGGCGTCGTACAAGCCGTCGGACAGCCTCATCTCGTGGGAGAAGGGCAGGAACATGGGCAGTACCCGCTTCCATTCGTCGCTTGAAAGGCTGTAGTTCTTCACGTTTACGTAAAAACCGTCCACCTTGTCCGCGTCGCGCACGATGTCCACAAAGGCTTGCGTTTCGGGGTCATGGGACGCGGAATATTTTTTGTTATGTTCGCGGATTGCGGTCAGGATTAGGGCTTGATCGGATTCGCTTAAATCATGAATCATGCCGGTGCGGATTACGGCGTTTGCGCCCATCGCGCCGTGGTCGCTTTGCGTATCGCTGAACGCGCCCGCCGAAAGAACCTGCTCCCAGCGCCCGATATCATGCAATAAGCCGATGACCTTCGCCAGCCCGATACGGGCGGGGTCGTCGCCGAATACCGAACGCGCCAAAACATCGGAAAGCTCGACCACACGCAGGGTATGGTCGAGCTTGATGGTATTCGCTACTTCGCGTTGCTCTTGTGTCAAGGGCAAGGCGTTGGTATAGGCAAGGAAGCGTTCCTTGATGGTTTCGTACATTTATATTACTTCCAGCGCGTTGCGGTCACCCAGCGGTTCAAATTTATTATGCGTCTCGCTTTGGTACCAGTACGCTACGGATGAAATATCGTCTTGCAACGGCAAGTAACGCCATTCGCTGCGCCAGCCGATAGCTTGCACGACGATTTTCAAGTCCTTTTTAAAACGAATGGGGTCCATGATATGGAAGCGGTACATGGAATGGCGGTTACCGGTCACGTTGGTTTCGCGCTTCTGCCCGAACAAACCAAGCGCCATCAAGTCTTGATACCCGAGGAACGGCGCCGAATAATTGGCGTTGTAGCACCACGCGCCGCCGAAGTAGTCCTCCGTGCCCGTGCCGCAATAGCCGGGGAATTCCTTTTCGCCGTCGATAAACGCCTTTACCTCGCCTTCGCCCCACCAGCCGTTGGAATTCTGCTGCCAGGCGATTTGCGTTCCTACATAGTGACCCGCGCCTTTGATGCCGTCGATAATCAAATAATCCTCGCCGTAAGGCAGGGGGTTGGTGCGGCGAAACTTGGCGTGGAAGTACGCCTCATCGTCGGCGACGGGAGCTTCGTCCATGGAAATGGCGTAGAAGAAGCCGCCGCAATCCTCCACGCCGCGGTTCTCCACCGTGATCCTCGCCGATTGGCGGAAAGGCATGGGGAAATAAGAATTCATACCGCCTGTCGGATTGACGTTAATCGGCAAGGCCGTTATCGCCAATGCCTTCGAAAAACCGCAGCAAAAGAAATCGCCTACGGGGGACTCCACGCTGGGTTCCGCTTCGCCGTCCCAATACATGCGCAGAACCAAATCGCGGAAGCGCTTCTGGTCCACGGTAAACCATATGTGCGTGATGCGCCCCGGGCCTTGGGTATCCATGATGGTGGCTGTGTCCCCTGCGGGGATGGTGATGCAGGGGCGCACCTTCCACTTTTGCCCCAATTCGCGGGCGGCTTTGTTATTTTCCCATTGCTGCCCGATGCGTACGACTTCCTCCTGCGGCGTATCGCTTGTGTCTGCCATGCCGCCCTTGCCTTTTTCGGCGTAAACGTTTTCGGGGGAGAAAAGGCGCGTGGTGCCGGAGGTGATGCGGGTGATGTTCGATAAGTCAAACATGGGGACGCTCCTTTAAAATGTAATGAGATTGTAATGTTTCTATTATAACGTATAATATCGGGGATAAACAAACATATACCCGCAATCGTAACGGTTGCCGGGCAAAGGGAGCGGAACACATGGGCGCAAATAAAAAAATCACCATCCAAGGTGAGCATTTCATGGTGGACGGTAAGCGGATTTGGATCAACGGGGCAAACACTCCGTGGAACAAGTGGAACGACTTCGGCGGCGAATACAACGACGCGTGGTGGAACGAGCACTTCGCGCTGCTGCACGAAAACGGGCTCAACGCCACCCGCGTATGGGTCAACTGTAACAACAACCAGGGCGCGGTCATTATCGACGAGGAAGGCACGGTAAGCGGCACATCGCGGAAGCATTGGGACGACCTCGACCTCTTCTTCGCCGCCGCCGAACGCCACCAAATCTACATCATGGCGACGCTGACCTCCTTCGACCATTTCCAAAACCGCAACGACGAACGGCCCGACGCAAGCCGTTGGCGCAAAATGGTGCTGACCGACGAAAAGGTCGATGCCTTCGTCAAGCATTATGTAATCCCGTTTACCCTGCGTTACAAGGAAAATCCCTACCTGTGGAGCATCGACTTGATGAACGAACCCGATTGGGCCCACGAGGAGGAATACCGTGGCAACCTGGCATGGGAGGACCTTTCCCGCTATTTCGCTCGCGCGGCGGCAGCCATCCATGAAAATTCCGACGTACCCGTAACCGTCGGGCTCTCCTTCCCCAAGTACCATTCCGACGGCTTCGAGGGCTACGAGGACAACGCCCGCTACGAAGGGGACAAGGTTTCCGACGCTTTCTTGCAAAGCATTTATCCGAACAAAAACGCTTACATCGATTTCTATTCCCCGCATTATTACGATTGGGTGGGTAAGCATTACGGCTCGCCCTTCCAAGTCAAGCCCTTCGGCTCACCCGCTTCCGGCGGATGGGGCTTGTGGCCCCCTAAGCCCGCGGTACTGGGCGAATGTGCCGCCAACGGCTCGGCGGGGTATACGCTTACGGAGGATTACCAAAACGCCTTCGATAACGGCTGGCAGGGCGTCATGCCTTGGACTTCCAACCGTGTGGACGGCTGCGGCGGGTTCGAGGAATTGAAGCCCGCGATTAACCATATGCGGGATAAATACCCGGAGTTGGTGTTTCCGTTGAAATAACCGTGCTGACTCCGCCCCTCTCGGGGTATCGCGCCGCAAGCCACTCTGTGAAAGTCGTGTCTTGCGGCGCGATGACCCCTGCGGGGCGGGTGTCGTGTGGGTCGGATGTTTAAAATGATATATCTTTAAAATCACGCATGGGTGCGCCTGCGGCGATGTCCTTATCCACTTTTGAAAGCATTTGTCCCAGTCTGTGCCGTGCCATCATTTTTTGATATGTTTCAACGCTCATTACGACCAAATCCGCCTCACCGTTTTTTGTCAATAAAACGGGCGTATGCGATTCCTTACAATGCTTGGAAAACAAATTATAATCGTGCCGTATGCTTGTTGACGGTTTTACATCAGGCATGAATCCTACCATAAAGTCAACCCTTCCATATAGGATTTAGTCATTATTATGACAATATAATAGCATAAGGGAAGAATCACACAAACCCGGCCATTTCCCCAAGTCCGGTGATCTCGTATTTCGGCGTTATCCCCGTTTTGTTCGTTTCCCTCCGGAAATTACACCAGCAGGTATCCAGCCCCGTGTTGATGCCGCCTTGGATGTCGGCGTACAGGTTATCGCCGATGACGAGGATGTTTTCCTTTTTGGTTGGCGGGATTTGGGCGAGGACGTGTTCGAAGAATTTTATGTGGGGTTTTTCGTAGCCCACCACTTCGGAGATGAAGGAATCGGAAATAAAAGGGCTGATGGCGGAGTGTTTGATTCGGTTCTGCTGGGTTTTAAGGATGGCGTTGGTGATGATATAGAGGGTTTTGCCGCGCTCGGTGATGGCTTTGCATATTTCGTACGCGCCTTCGATGAGCTGTGAACCTTTGCCCAGTTCCTCCAGGTAGCCGTCGTTAAAAGCGGAAACGTCATCATCCGCGCCCATGTGCGCAAACAGCCGCTTGAAGCGGATGTGCTGTAATTGCGTCTTCGTCATTTCGCCGCGTCCGAAGGCCGCCCACACGGCGGCGTTGATTTCACGGTATTTTTCGTGGAGTTCTTCGTTAAACGGCAAGCCGTAAAGCGCTAATATAATTGTCAGCGCGTTTTTTTCCGCGGCGTCGTAGTCGAACAACGTATTGTCCGCGTCGAACAGGAACACATCGTATTTTTTCATATCGGGCACCCCACAATTTCGCCGCAGTCCTGTAAGCGGCGGGCGATGTTGATTATTTTTAGTTGCGCTTCCTCTATGTCCGCCGGGCGAAGCTCGCCCATGAGTGACATATTTTCTTTAATAAATTCACCAAGGCGCTTTGACAGGTTAGCGAAGAAGTGGGTTTTTAAGGCTTCGGACGCGCTTTTTAGGGCAATGGAAAAATCCGTTTGGTCAACCTCGCGCAGTATGATTTGTATGTCGCGGTTGGGGAAGGCAAGGAAATCCTCGAAGGTGAACGTTTTTGCGGAGAGGGTGTCCGTGGCTTCGGGGGTGTTTGCGGATGCGGAGATGTTTGCCGATACGGAAGCGTTTGCAATTTCGGGGGTGTCACCCTCCCGCGGTTGCGCTGCTTCGATAGCGTTATTTTTATTTCTCAACTCAAATATAATAGCGGATTGGCGGTTTACGGTATCCCGCAAATGTTTGATTTCCCTGATGCGGGCACGGTTGCGGGTACGGATTTTATCGCATTTGCCTTCCCACAGGGGGTTGGGAACCTTCACACGCGGTTTTTTATTTAATTCTTCATCGAAGGATTCCAACGCGTCGAAACCGATGAAGCCCTTTAATTTTTCCTCGATGATGCGGGGGTTCTCCCCGGCTTGGATGGAGAGCAGACCTTCCAGCGCCATTACCCACCGCAGCAGCGCGGCACCCTCCCGCTGCGAGGTTACGATTTCCACCCGCAAGATATCATATACCAACTCGGGGTCGGTGCCGTCCACAATCAGCATCAGCCCTTTTTGGATGAAAGGGTCGTCCATGTTTACGGCGCGGTCCTCCAACGCCAGTACGCCTTCCTTGCGCGCGGTGTTCGCCAAATCCACGACGGTTTCGACAACGTCCATACAGGATGCCCGTTCCTTCAACGTGCATTTAAAGAACCTACGGTTTTCCAATGTGTACATATGCGTTGCCCCTTTCTACAGCAAAACGGCTTCAAAGCGCATCCCGTGGATGCCCGCTTTTATTGAATGTTCCGGGTTCATGTACGTGCTCCACGCCATGTCGCCGCCGATGCCCGCGTGTGCCGCGTCGATGTGCAGGAAGGTTTCCCCGCGTTTGGGCAGAAGGTGGTCGTGGGGAGCGGTCAGGTAATCCTCCACGGAGTTATGCCGCGCATCGAAATGGAAGGGCGCGGGGGCGGAAATCTTGATGCCGCGTCCCTTATCGTCGGAGAGGGTGAGCCAACGGGTTTGGTCATGGCCGCCACATTCCGAAGGGGGGCAGAAGGGGAAATGCTGCGCGGAAACGGTGGTTTCGTACACGCCGACGGGGGAAGCGAGGGTGCGGTCGGAGTAGCTCTCCATGTCGCCCGCTCCGAAATAGGTCAGCTTTTCAAAGCCTGCGGGCGCGGTAAGCGCCATGCCCGCGCGGGGGATGTAGTGCAGGTTTTCGTTGATGTGGTAGCGGGTTTCAAATTCGGCGCAAACGCCGGGAGCTTCGTGGTTGGCTGCATTGTTGTTTTGCGAAGCAACTTTATTTTTTAGGCGTACGCTGTATTCCGCGCGGGAAATATAAAGGTTTCCGTCCAGCGGGGTTTCCAGCCTGTAGCGGACGGTGACAACGGGCGGGGCGTTTTCCCCTTCGGAAAGGGTGACGCCCTCAACGACGGTTTTCGTGTTGCCCGGGTGCAACGCCTTCCATACCGCGTGGGGTCCCCAATTGGGGAAGGCATCCAAGCCGGAATAAGGGCGCGTGACGCAAGGCAAGCCGCCGGAAAGGTATTTTTCGTCATTCTTAAATAAGGTAAAAGTTCCTTCCTTTTTGCATACGGCCAAGGTTGTGCCGTTTTTCGTCAGGGTGATGCGCTCCGCTTCGTGGGAAATGGTTACGGCATTTTTCTTGTCGGTATCATCCTTGTCGGTACAGCCGTTAGAAGTGGATGGTACGGCGTGGGCGGCTTTTAACGGATATTGCGTAAAGCCGACCTCGTACCCGGCGGGGGCGTAGGGCGTCGCCGCGTTCTGCGTGACGCGGAACTCGATATGGTATTCACATTCGGGCTTGTAGGGATAATCGGGTCGGATATCCATATATTTATCCGTGAGCGGCGGCACGCTTCCCGTGTCGATGGTTTGCGTATGCACGACATAGCCGTCCTCGCGCAAAGCAAGGGTTACGGTGAAGTCCCCCAGCGTTTTCGTGTGCGTTTTATTTTTAATCACGAATTTCGTTAGTGGCTTGTGGTCGAAGGTCCAGCCCATACGGTCATAAGCGGGGCGCACGGCAACGGGGGCGTAGGCTTGCTTTAATTCGTGGGCGGCGGGCTTCCATGTTAAATCCGCCAGTACAATGCCGTTGTTCACCATAAAGGGCGTACATTCCGTTTCAATCACGGATTCGCTGAAGTCGCCGCCGTACGCGAAGAACGTTCCGTTTTCCACGCCGCGCAAAGACGGGTCGGCGTTTTTTATGGGTTTAAGTAACGCTTTGTCCTGCCAATCCCACGTAAAGCCCCCTTGGAAGCGCTTGTATTTTTCCGTCAACGCGGGGAAGTGGTACGCGCCGCCGCCGGAGTTGCATATCTGGTACAGGTATTCCACGAGGATGATGGGGCGGTCGTCCGTCGTGTCGGCAATCATGTTTAAAATATCGCGGATGGGGGCGTACATGCTGCCACGTATGTCGGAGATATTCTTCCCCGGCCCACCACATTCGTATTGGCACAGGCGCGTCGGGTCGTACTCGCGGATAAAACCCGCCATCGCGCCGTGATTGGCGCCGACACCGCTTTCGTTACCCAATGACCATGAGAAGATGCAGGGGTGGTTCTTGAAGTTCATCACCATGCGTACGGCGCGTTCCAGGTATAGGCTTGCCCAAGCGGGCTCGAGGGTGAGCTGCCCGTTAAGCCCGTGGGTTTCCAAGTTGGCTTCGCACACTACGAGGATGCCCAGCTCGTCACACAGGTCGTACCACGCGTCACAATCGGGGTAATGGCTGGTACGCACGGCGTTTACGTTCATGCGCTTCATTTCGATAATTTCCCTGCGTATCCACGCAAGGTCGGGTACGCGCCCCGTATGCGGGAAATGCTGGTGGCGGTTCACGCCCTTAATCACTATGCGCTGCCCGTTGATGTATAAAATGCCGCCGGTGATTTCGACTTTCTTGAAACCGACGCGGCAGGCTTCGATGTCGGCGGGGGTGATTTCGGAGGATGCATCCGTTGTTTTATCGGGTGGGAGGAGTGAAATGACCGCCGTGTACAGTTCCGGCGTTTCGGGCGTCCATTGGATGATATCGGGGATTTCCAGCTTCACCCGTGCCGTGTTCGCCGCCGCTTCCCCGCGGGAATAACCCGCTTTGGCAGAAATGGGGGCGGTCCCTTCGGTTATGCGTTCCTTCCCTTTATATACCGCCACTTTCACGCGGTAATCGGCGAAGCCCGTCACGCGGGACATTTGCACATCGGCGGTTATTACCCCTTTCCCGCCGTCCGTGGGCAGCGCGGTAATCTTATAATCGATGATACGCGCCTTAGGTTTGGCGATGAGGGAAACGTCACCGCAAATACCGGAAAGATGCCAATAATCCTGGTCCTCCACATAGGTGCTTTTCGCCCAGCGCATGACCTTGACGGCTAAGGCGTTCCCCCCTACTTTGGCGAAGGGCGTGATATCGAATTCCGACGGCAGCTTGCTGTCTTCGGCGTAGCCCACGTATTGCCCGTTGAGCCACACATGGTACGCCGCTTCCACCGCGTCGAAGCGTAAAAAAATATCCCTGCCTTCAAAATTGGCGGGGATATCGAAACGGTGTATATAACATCCCGTAGGATTTTCGGCGGGGACATTGGGTGGGTTGGGGATGTTGGATTGCCCTTCGCCGGGTTTAATCATGTGCGCGCCGTCGGAATCGTAGGGCCAGGGGTACGGTACATTCGTGTAAATCGGTTCGCCGAAGCCGTGCAACTCCCAATTTGAAGGCACGGGGATATCGGCGTAGCCGTGCGTCTCGGGGTCAAAATCGGGTTGCCCCGATGACCCCGCAGGGGGGAACGCCTCCGCGGGAAAACACTCCGCCGCTTCAACGGTGGGGTACAGCTTAAATTTGTACGTGCCGTTAAGTGATTTTACATAACGGGAGGCGTTTTCGCCCCCTTCGCAAGCCAACGCCTGCGCTTCGCTTTCATACGCCCGCCAGCGGGAATGGGCGGGTTGGCGGTTCAAAGCGGTGTAATCCAGGGTTTGCATAGGTCACCTCGTAAAATATTTATATTCTTTTATATCGCCTGCGTTAAAAATTCCAACCGCAAGCGCAGCAATTCCAAATAGAATTCCTTTTGCACCGCAGGCATGACCGACAACGCGCCGTAAGTTTCGGGGACTTCTTCGATGATGGCTTGGATGCGCTTCATATCCACGCGTTGCAAGAAGCGTTCGGCAGCGGCGGTGCAATCGGGGTTGTCACGCTGCTTAATAAACACAAAGGGGTTTATTCTTTCCCCCGTGCCGTCTACGCTTGTATATTTATAAACGCAGCGGGGATTTTTGTACGCAAGGTTTGTCATGATATTAATGTCATTTAGATGTTTTTCCATTTGTATCGCGCCGCTTTTATTAAAAAAAGCGTTGCCGTTGTCGTACACGGGGGCGAGTGACATTTCGCCGTTTAATGGGTTTAACAATAGCCCCCAATTCCCGTTGTTGCGGTCATTGTTTCCGATGAAAGCGTCCACGACAAACATATCCCAAAATCGCTCGGTAACGCCGGGAACGGTACGTAAATTAATTTGCCCGTTAACAGCGGCGAGGACTTCATCCAAAAGGGTTTCCGAACCCGAGCCGGAATAGGATTCCAAATCGCTTGCCATGAAGCTGTTTTTTAAGTAATGGAAATGAATCAACTGCCGTGACGGCTGCCACAATTCATCGCCGCTTCTCGTAAAATCCTTGCACGCGACGACCATTTTATTATTCCGCACACCCAACAACGTATCGTGTACGGGAAATCCCATGGAAGTATATATGTTTGAACCCAAATATTCGCTTAGCGGGCTGGTGGTATAGGAAATTTGCGGATTTACCATGTCACGTGTGGTTTTTGGGTATTTCAACATCCAAACGTTGTTTTCATACAAAACAGCATCCTTTGCGCCCGCGTCCCCGCCGTAAAACACACCGTTTGCGACGGGTATATTATCAAAGCATATCAATTTCATTTAGATTTCCTGCCTTTCTTTACTTCATATCGTTGAATAGTTTTTGTTTTGCCTACCGCCCCCGCGCCTGCGCAATCATCATTTGCTTCAAATCATACAATTTTTGTGACAAATCCACCGGCATAATGTGCGGGTTAAGCAGCCTCTTATGCTCCTCCCACAGCGTTTCGCGCTCGGCTTCGGCGTATTCGCGTATGCGCATCACCGGGTGGTCGGGATAAACACATTCGCCGCCCATGAATACGGGCTCCAGCAATTCGCGTACGATAAACGCCCCCGCGGATAGGGTCATGCGCTTCCACGTTGCCAGCGGATCGAAAATCGTCAAGTCTTCGCGGTTGGAAAGCGGTTCGTCGGCGAGGGTAATCAGGTCGGCCTTCATCTTGCCCGTGGCGGTATCGTACAGGCGGTATATCGTCTTAACGCCGGGGTTGGTGACTTTAACGGGGTTTTCGCTGAGTTTTATCTTGGGGATCCACGGGCCGTCGTCCGACGAAAGCGCTGCCATCTTATACACACCGCCGAACGCGGGACATTCCTTGGAGGTGATCAGATTCGTGCCCACACCCCACAGGGTAATCTTTGCGCCTTGCGCCTTCAGCTCGGTAATTAACGTTTCGTCCAAATCGCTGGACGCGCTGATAATGGCGTCGGGGAATCCCGCTTCGTCCAGCATTTCCCGCGCGCGTTTGGAAAGGTAGGCCAAGTCGCCCGAATCCAAGCGGATGCCGTAGAGGGTCAACGGGATGCTGTTTTCACGCATTTCCTCGAAGACCTTGATCGCGTTGGGTACGCCCGATTTGAGCGTGTCGTAGGTATCAACCAAAAGGATGCACGCGTTCGGGTACAGTTCGGCGTAACTGCGGAAGGCCGTAATCTCCTCGTCGAAGGACATGATCCAACTGTGCGCGTGGGTACCCCGCACGGGCACGTCAAAGAGCTGCCCCGCCAGCACGTTTGAGGTACCGTGGCAGCCGCCGATCATCGCCGCGCGTGCGCCGTATATGCCCGCGTCGGGCCCTTGCGCGCGCCGCAGGCCGAACTCCAGCACGCGGTCGCTTCCCGCCGCCCAGCATACACGCGCGGCCTTGGTGGCAATCAGGCTTTGATGGTTAATAATATTGAGCAACGCGGTTTCGATGAACTGCCCCTCCGCCAAGGGCGCGGTCACACGCACCAGCGGTTCGCCGGGGAATACGACCGTCCCCTCCGGTACGGCGTGTATATCCCCCGTGAAGCGGAAATTTTCAAGGTAATTTAAAAACGGTTCGCGGAACGCGCCCGCGGAGCGCAGGTAAGCGATGTCCGCGTCTTCGAAGCGCAGGTTCTTGATGTACTCGATCAATTGCGCCAAACCCGCCGCCACGGCGTATCCGTTGCCGCAGGGGTTTTCGCGGTAGAACATGTCAAAAACGGCCCGCTGGCCCTGCCCCGTGGTTTCGGCGGCATGGTGGTAGGCTTGCATCATGGTGAGTTCGTAGAAGTCGGTAAGCAGGGTGAGGTTACGCATAGTCGGCCCCTTTTTTGAATTGGAAGTTAAAAAATTAAGCGTTATTTATGTGGTTTATGCATACGGAAAATAATTCGTTGATGCGGGTTTGGTCGTTGCGTTCGTGCAGGTAGCCGAAGAGCGTTTCGAGGCCGGTTGCGTGGCGGTAGGCGGTAACGTCGGCGTTCTTTGCGCGGGAGGTTGAATGAAGGTTGCGCCCGCGCTTCATGATCGATTGCTCGTGTTCGTTAAGCAAGGGGAAAATCGCGTGGTACATGGCGGATTGCGCTTGCGCCGACACGTATTTACGCGCCTGTTTGTTTAATGCGTGCGGCGACGCACTACATTCGTCCCGCGCAAGCAGCATTTCGCGTACGCGCAATTCAAAAACCGCGTCGCCCAAATATGCCAAGGCAGCGGTGGAGGTTAAGGGGTTTAAATCCGCTTCCAAATTATACCCTTTTCCAAATTACGCCCTCGCGGGTGTCTTCCAATACAATACCCCGTTCGGTTAATTCATTGCGGATACGGTCGGATTCGGTGAAATCCTTCGCAGCGCGCGCGGCTTGGCGGGCGGCGATTCGGGCTTCGATGTAGGCGGTGTCGGGGTCATCTTCGGAAGGGGTTGCGGGTTTTTCCAAATCGATACCCAGCAAACCGCACATTCGGGTTAACTGTTCCTTCATGCGTTCAAACGTTTCTTGCGGGGGTTTTTCGTGCTTCGCCAACTCCGTGTTGATAAACTTTACCCATTCAAAGATCGCCGTAACGGCATCGGCGGTGTTGAAGTCGTCATCCATCGCGGCGTAAAAAGCGTCTTCATACGGGCAATTTAACTTTGTCTCAATTTGAGACAAAGTTGCTTCGGTCATTTTTTCGGATAATCGCGCCAACGCGTCGTAACAATTCCGTATCCGTTCCAGCCCTTTCGCGGCGGCGGTGATCACTTCGTCGGTAAACTCCATCGGCATACGGTAATGCCCGCTGAGCAGGTAAAAGCGGATCACGTCGTACGGGAAGCGTTCGGCCACTTCGCGCAGGGTTTGAAAATTGCCGCGCGACTTGGACATCTTTTTATGATCGACCGTGAGGATGCCGCAATGCATCCAATAACGGGAAAAAGGCTTGCCCGTAATCGCTTCGGTTTGGGCGATTTCGTTTTCGTGATGGGGGAAGATGAGGTCCGCTCCGCCGCCGTGGATGTCGATTTCTTCGCCCAAATATTTATACGCCATGGCGGAACATTCGATATGCCAGCCCGGGCGGCCTTTGCTCCACGGGCTTGGCCAAAACGGTTCGCCGGGCTTCGCGGGCTTCCAAAGCACGAAATCCGCGGGGTTACGCTTTTCCGAATCCACTTCGACGCGCGCGCCGGCGATTAAATCCTCGGGTTTTTTTCGTGAGAGCTTGCCGTAGCCGGGTACGCGGGTGGTATCGAAGTAAACGGAACCGTCCCTTTCATACGCTGCGCCGATCCCGATTAGCCGGGCAATCATATCAACGATTTCGGGCATTTCATACGTGGCGCGGGGGTTGGCCGTAGTGGGGCGCACGTTCAGATTTTCCACGTCTTCCAAGGTACGGGCGACGAAGGTGTCGGCGATGTCATCCACCGTTTTGCCTTCCTGCACGGCGCGGGCGATGATCTTGTCGTCGATGTCCGTAAAATTTTGCATATATTGAACGTCAAAACCACGGTATTCCAAATAGCGGCGTATCACGTCAAAGACCACATAAAAACGCGCGTTACCGATATGGATGTCGTTGTACACCGTTTGGCCGCAAGTATACATCCGTACGGTTTTACCGTCGGGGTCGAGCGGAACGAAGGGTTCCTTCCTGCGCGTGAGGGTGTTATAGATTTTTATGTTCATTAAACGTTGCCCTTTCGTAGCAGACATACGGCTTGCGCGGCGATGCCTTCCCCCGCGCCGGTAAAGCCCAACCCTTCTTCGGTGGTGGCCTTGATGTTTACGGCGTCCGAAGGCAGCTTCATCGTACGCGCGATATTCTCCGCCATTTTTTCTTTGTATACAGTAAGTTTGGGTTCCTGCGCGACGACGGTCGCGTCGATGTTCTCGACGGCTAATTGGTTCTTCGCCAGCAAGTCCGCTACCATGCTCAACATGCTAAGGCTGGACATGTTTTTATATTGCGGGTACGTGTCGGGAAAGTGACGCCCGATATCCCCCAGTCCCGCCGCGCCCAAGAGCGCGTCTATTATAGCGTGGCACAGCACGTCCGCGTCCGAATGTCCCAACAACCCCAAGGGATACGGAATTTCCACACCACCCAGGATGAGCGGGCGGTTTTCCGCCAAGCGGTGTACGTCATAACCTTGACCGATACGGAACGCCATAACCGCACCTTCCTTACGATTTAAGCAAAATGATTATCAATTGGAATTATACCCCACACGCAAATCCTTTGACAAATGATAACCCGTACATAATAATCGCCGTATGAACATCGTCCTGCACCAACCCGAAATCCCCCACAACACCGGCGCGATCGGCCGTACCTGCCTGATGACGGGTTCCGCGCTTCACCTCATCCGTCCGCTGGGTTTTTATTTAGATGAAAAATCGTTGAAACGTTCGGGCTTGGATTACTGGCATAAATTAAACGTACGGGAATACGACGGCTTTACGCACTTCACGGAGGAAAATCCAAACGCGCGTTTTTTCCTGGTGGAAACAGGGGCTGAAAAAACCTACGCCGATGTTTCCTATACCGCGGGGGATTTCTTGATCTTCGGTTCGGAAACCCGCGGCCTGCCCACTTGGATGTTGGAAAAATACCCCGATCGTATCGTCAGTATACCCATGATCGGCACGGGGCGTTCGCTCAACCTCTCTGTTTCCGTCGGCATCGTTCTGTACGAAGCCCTGCGGCAAATCGGCTTCCCGCATCCGCGCCGTACTTGACACCCCATAAAAATAATCCCATAATAAAAAAGTTCCGGCCCGAATGGCGGAACAGGTAGACGCAAGGGACTTAAAATCCCTCGGTGGCAACACCGTGCCGGTTCGATTCCGGCTTCGGGCATACCCCCGCGAAGCGGGTGCGCCGCAGGCGCAGGCCGCCCGGCCAGCGTGTGAAGCACGCGAGAGGGCATACCCCCCGCGAAGCGCGCGAGAGGGCAAAATTTACCGGCATGAAATCAACCTTGATTTTATGCCGGATTTTTTTAAGGAAATTGGGGGATGAAGATGCTGCACATCATTTTATTGGTTTCGCTCGTACTATTCTTTACGATTGGGTCCGTCGCCGGGGTTAAGCAAACGAAACACCAGCTAGAAACGGACATCGATGAAAAAGCCCGTACGCGGCATTACGCGGCAATCACGTTTTCCATGTGGATACCCGTCATTATATTATTCATCGTGGCGGCGTTTTCGGATATCACGTTCGCCGATATCGGTTTTACGCTGCCGTCCTTCGCGTTGCATCCTGCGGTGACGGCCATCGTATTCGCCGCGGTGTTTATATGGACGGCGTATTTTGTGTATATGATCGTCGCTTTCCTAACAAGCGCGAAGCACAGGCGCCGCCGCAACGAAATCTTAATAAAGAAGGAAAACGGAAACGATTATTATGATTTGGTCGTTTCCAAGCTGATGACGCCCATGACCAAAGCCGAAAAGCGGTGGTGGTTCGGCGTTTCCTTTACGGCGGGGATGTGTGAGGAAATCATATTTCGGGGTGCGTTCATCTTCCTGCTCGTAAGTATATTCCCCGATATTTCGATTTATTGGGTAGCCGCCGGCGCGGTCGTCCTGTTCGGCTTGGGTCATTTGTATCAAGGAATGAAGGGCTTGGTGCTGACCACGCTTGTGGGGGCGTTCTTTACGCTCATTTACATCGCAAGCGGTTCCCTGTTGTTTGTGATTGTGATACATTTTATACAGAATTTCGCCAATGCCTTCGAATATTCGGATGAAATGAATTAAAAAAGGAATGAAAAAATCCGCCGAGCCCTGTACGGTCCGACGGATAAATGCTTCCTTGTTTATTATTTACTTATGCAGCAAAGCTGCTGGGCGGTATTGAACCGCCTGCCTCGTCCTTACCAAGGACGCGCTCTACCATTTGAGCTACAGCAGCACTTCCGCGCAATGTCCGTAGATTTTGCGCGAGGGAAAAGATAGCATAAGCCTTGTAAAAATGTCAAGGTATCAACTTCGTGTCGAATTGACACGAAGTTGTTTTATCCGAACTTCGTCGATTCGCGGTACGATTCCAGCAGGTTCCGTTCCCAATAGCTTTGTACGCGGGGTACGAAGTTCTGCGTTTCGCGGAAGGGGGGTATGCCGCCGTGGCGTTGCACCGCGCCCGCGCCCGCGTTGTAGGCGGCTAAGACAAGTGACGTGTCCCCGTCGAAAAGGTCCATCATTCTGCGGAGGTATTGGCTCCCGCCGTTGATATTTTGGGCGATGTCGAAGGGGTCGGTTACGCCGAGGGACGCCGCCGTGCCGGGCATGAGCTGCATCAGCCCCATCGCGCCCGCGCTCGATACCGCGTCGGGCCGGAAGTTCGATTCCGCGCGGATAAGCGCGCGGATCAACTCGGGATCAAGGTCGTACCGCGCGGCGGCGGCGCGTATTTCCCGGTTGATTTGGTCGTTTAACGCGTCATTTGACGGCAGTCCCGCGCGCCGTGTCGCTTCTTCGAATTGCTTTACCAAATCGCTGAATACCGCGTCGGTATTGATCATGGGCGGTCGGTTTTCATTCGCCCCGGTTTGCGCGGTTTCGCTTGTATTTTCCTCCGCCGCTTGCGTCGCGCGCGCGCGGAAAGCGTCCCCCTGCGGGATCCGATCCAATATACCGTTCTTTATACTGTTGTACATATCAACAGGATTAAGCATCTTATCCCCCGTTCTTTATTCCTGATTAATACATGGAAGTGCAGTACAAGTTCCCGTTTGTCTTCACTTGTTCGCCGAATTGGTTGACGATCGGGTATTCGATGTCATCATAATCGATTTCGTGTATGTACGCCAGCGTCCCGTTGGAAAGAACGGCCTGTTTGCCAAGCAATTCCTTGGGAATGTTCGCCAGGAACAAATCCACCAGCCGATGATCAAGCTCCCGCTTTGCGACGCGTTTTAACAGCGCGAGTACGCTGAAGGGGGACCTCGGTTCCTTATACGCGCGCTGGGCCACCAATGCGTCGTAGATATCCGAAATGGCTGTAATGCGGGACTCGATGGGGATTTTATCGGTTTGCAAATGGTCGGGGTAGCCTGTTCCGTTCATTTTTTCATGGTGTCCGCGCGCGGCCAGGCGAATGTCTTCGGGGAAGTCGGCTAATAAATCGTAGCTGTACAAGGGGTGCGTCTTGATCACTTCGTATTCGACCACGGTCAATCGCCTGTGTTCATTTAAGATGCTGTGCGGCATCAACGCCTTCCCGCAATCGTGCAAAAGGCCGATAAGGGCCAAGCGGCTGACCGCTTCCGCGGGCAAGCCCATCCATTTACCCATCAAGCCGTTGAGGAACGCGGTGTTTACGCAATGGCGCTGTAAGTATTCGTCCACGGGGGCGAGCGCGCTTACCAGCGTAAGGATAATGGAAGAACTGGCCGTACCCACGCGGTCGGAAAGCAGATGCGAGATTTTCTTTAGCTTGGTGGGATCGACATGCTTGCTTTCCGCCGCCTCGGAAAGGTATTCGACGGCTTCGTCGGTAATCTTGTCGTACCCCGTCGCCTTTTCTAGGGCGACGCGGCGGCGTTCCATTTCCTCAAGCGGCACGGTTAGCGGTATTAAGGGTTGCCCCGCGAGAAAGACCGTCGTTTTTCCGTTGTTTAGGTGTTTGACGCGTTGGATCGTCCTATCGTCGATAAACGTGCCGGCCTTGATCAACAATTGTCCGGCGTCGTGGGCGTATACGTTTTCCTGCGCGAGCGTACCTGCTTGCAACGTATCGATGGGGATGGGGATCAAATCGATTTCCTTCATATTATACCCCGACCAACGCGCAGCCGTATTCGGAAAATTCGTCGTCCCTATCCAACAGGTTGACCACCGCGGCCGTCAAATGCTTTTCGGTCCCGTCTATATCCACCTTCAAATTAATCCGATCCTTTTCGCGCAGGGAGTTCGTCTGCGCGCGCAAACGCATACCGCTCCGGCTGATGTTGACGACCCGTACCCCGGTAGGCGTATGTAAGTCGTATTTTTCGCCTTCGCGTATCAGCGAAATGATTTGCGCGGTAAAGTTAACTTTATAGCGGCCCACGCGGCGGCTTTCCTTTTCCTTCCCGCGGAACAAAACAAGGACGCGTTCCGAGCTTTCGGTCAATACGCGTCCTTTATATTCCCTCGGGGAGGGTTCGGTTAAAATCAATAATGAACAGATGTCATCCGCGGCCAACGACAAGGGTACGCCGCCGCGCAAACGCAATTGATATGTGCGTTTGTCGAAATGGGAAGCCTCGCACCGATTTAAGTAATCGCCCTTGTCGTTGTACAGTAAAACGTCACAACCCGTATAGTCGCCCTTTGGCATTGTATAATCACCGCTGATAGGGTATAACACAGGGCGTATGATTTCAATACTTTTCGGTTGATATATTTTCGATAAATGAATCGAAATGCGCAGAAAAAAATATTTTTGAAAAAAGTGTTGCATTTACCTGGAATATGCTGTAGACTGCCTCCTTGTCGGCCGAAACGCAAGATCATGCCGCGGTTCGCGACACACCCGGTCGCGTGTAGAAGGACCATTACATTCGTTCCCAGTATGTTAAACGGAGGTTTTCCATGCTCAGTAACAAGATCCGTATCAACCTAAAGGCCTATGACCACAAGCTGATAGACCAATCCGTGGCTCAAATCATAGAGACCGCCAAACGCACGGGCGCGGCCATCTCCGGCCCCATCCCCCTCCCCACCCGCAAGGAAGTCGTAACGGTTCTCCGCGCGGTTCACAAGTACAAGGATTCCCGCGAACAATTCGAAATGCGTACGCACAAGCGCCTCATCGACATCCTTATGCCCACGCAAAAAACCGTGGACGCCTTAACGCGCTTGGATTTACCCGACGGCGTCAGCATTTCCGTAAAAGTCACTTGATAAAAATATCGGAAAAGAATTGACCGGCAATATAAATTTTTGATTATAGCAGGTGGTAAATATGAAGAAAGCGATTCTCGCGAAAAAATTGGGCATGACCCAAATCTTTTCCGAAGACGGCACGGTCATCCCCGTAACCGTTTTGGAAGCGGGTCCCTGCCTCGTCGTGCAGAGGAAAACCGCCGAAAAGGACGGCTACGCCGCTTTACAGGTAGGCTTCGGCGACGTGAAAGTCAAGCAAACCAACAAACCCCGGCGCGGCCATTTCGAAGCGCGTGTGGGTGTGAATACCGCCCCCAGGAAGGTACTGCGCGAACTTAAACTCGACGATTGCGACGCCTTCGAAGTGGGTACGGAAATCAAAGCCGATTTTTTTGCCGCGGGTGATGCCGTGGATATCTCAAGCATATCAAAGGGCAAGGGCTTCCAAGGCTCGATCAAACGCCACGGTCAAACCCGCGGCCCCCTGACCCACGGTTCCAAATACCACCGCGGCCCCGGTGCGTTAGCTGCCGGCACCACCCCCGGTAAAGTCCGTAAAGGGAGGAAGCTCCCCGGCCACATGGGCGCAAGAAATATCACGGTGCAAAACCTGGAAGTCATCCGTGCCGACGGCGAAAAGAACCTCCTGTTGGTCAAGGGCGCGATCCCCGGTGTCAAGGGTGCGCTGGTAACGGTAAAGAGCACGGTTAAGCAGTAAGAAGCGTAACGTAAAGGAGTTGCAGTTATGGCAACAGTACCCGTAAAAAATATCAACGGCGAAACCGTCGGTTCAATGGAACTCAACGACGCCCTTTTCGGGATAGATGTGAATGAACATGCCGTGCATATGGCCGTGGTGCAGTACCTCGCCAACCGCAGGCAAGGCAATAAATCATCCAAGACCCGCGCCGAAGTACGGGGCGGCGGCCGCAAGCCGTGGCGTCAAAAAGGTACGGGACGCGCGCGCCAGGGCTCCATCCGCTCACCACAATGGACGGGCGGCGGCGTGGTATTCGCCCCCAAACCGAGGGATTTTTCGATAAAATTAAATAAGAAGCAAAAGCGCCTCGCGCTTAAGTCCGTGTTAACCGACAAGGTAAAACGGGACAAGCTCGTGGTGCTGGACAGCTTCGACCTGCCGGAAATCAAGACGAAAGCGGTCGCGACCGTTTGCGAAAAACTGAACACCCCCGACGCGTTGTTCGTCTTAACCGGTTCCAATACGAACGTCATCTTATCCGCGCGTAACATCCCCGGCATCAAGACCGCCGGAACGAATACGATTAATGTCTACGACATCCTGCGTTATGACAGCCTCGTCGTAACCAAGGAAGCCGCTTTGGAAATGCAGGAGGTGTACGCATAATGGCCAAACTTGAATATTACGACGTACTGCTCAAGCCGCTCATGACGGAAAAATCCATGCGTTTTATGGAAGCGGGTTCGGACGCGAAGGATCAGGGGAACGCCCCCGCGTATTCCTTCTACGTACACCCCGAAGCGACCAAAACGCAGGTGAAGGACGCCGTGGAAAGGCTCTTTTCGGGTACGAAGGTAGCCTCCGTCAATACCATGAACTGCCACCCCAAAAAGCGTCAACGCAGGGGCTTTGCCGCGGGTTCTACAACGAAGCGTAAAAAAGCCATCGTCACCCTCGCGCCGGGCAGTAAGGAAATCGAAGTATTCCAAGGCATGTAAGCGATAAAAAAGGTTTGACATTATCAACAAGAAATAAATGGAAGTCAGATACGAAGTAAGGAGAATGTAATATGGGCGTAAAACGATACAGACCCATCACCCCCTCCCAACGGCAGATGACCGTTTCCGACTTTGCGGAGATTACCAAGTCCGCGCCGGAAAAGTCCTTGACCGTTCACTTGAAGAAGTATTCCGGGCGTAACGACCAGGGCAAAATCACCGTGCGCCACAGGGGCGGCGGGGCGAAGATCAAATACCGCGTCATCGATTTTAAGCGTAATAAAGACGGCGTACCCGCGAAGGTTGCCGCTATCGAATATGACCCTAACCGTACCGCCAATATCGCGCTCCTTTTCTACGCCGACGGCGAAAAGCGTTACATCCTATCCCCCAACGGCTTAAAAATCGGCGACAGCCTGATGAGCGGCACGGAAGCGGAGGTACGCGTAGGGAACGCGCTTCCCATGAAATCCATCCCCGTAGGTACGGAAATCCATAATATCGAAATGAAGCTGGGACGCGGCGGCCAATTGGTTCGTTCCGCGGGTAACGTGGCGCAATTAATGGCGAAGGACGAAAGGTACGCAACCGTGCGTCTCCCTTCGGGTGAAATGCGCTTGGTTCCCGTCAATTGCCGCGCAACCGTCGGCCAAATCGGAAACCTCGACCATGAACTGATCAACATCGGTAAAGCCGGTAAGAAGCGTCACATGGGCATCCGCCCCACCGTACGCGGCTCGGTCATGAACCCCAACGACCACCCCCATGGCGGCGGCGAAGGACGCGCCCCCATCGGGCGGCCGTCACCCTCAACACCTTGGGGCAAGCCCGCGCTGGGTTACAAAACCCGTAAGAAGAACAAGCAAACCAACAAATATATTGTCCGCAAACGCGGTAAGAAATAAGGGAGGCTCGCATGGGTCGTTCATTGAAGAAAGGGCCGTTCGCAGACGCCCACCTGTTAAAGAAAGTCGAAGCCATGGCCAATGTCTCCAACAAGTCCGTCATCAAGACTTGGTCGCGCCGCTCGACGATTTTCCCCGAAATGATCGGATTGACCATCGCTGTGCATGACGGGCGCAAGCATGTACCCGTATACATCACGGAGGATATGGTCGGTCATAAGCTGGGCGAGTTTGCGGCTACCCGCACCTACCGCGGACACGGTAAGGACGCGGAGAAACGCTCCCGCGTTAAATAAGGAGGCCAAACATGCCATCACGCAGCCAATTCAAGCAAGAACGTAATAAGGAAAACCGCGAAAAGCGCCCGCACGCGCACCATATGTTCGCCCGCATTTCCGACACCAAGGCGCGCATCGTATTGGAGCAGATTAAGGGTAAGCCCGTAACGGTTGCCGAAGCCATCCTTAAGTATAACCCGCGCTTCGGCGCGTACTTGGCGGGTAAGGTGCTCAAATCGGCGATCGCGAACGCGCAGGAAAACCATTCCCTCGACCCCGACGAATTGTTCGTTGAAGAAGTGATCGCCAACCAAGGCCCGACCATGAAGCGTATCCAACCCCGGGCCAAGGGCCGCGCTTACCGCATCAATAAAAAAACAAGCCATATAACCATCATCCTCAACGAGAAGAAGGAGAGCTGATATGGGCCAAAAAGTTAACCCCCACGGCTTGCGATTGGGCATCAACAAGGAATGGGACTCCGTATGGTACGCGGAAAAGGATTTCGCCAAGTTCCTGCTGGAAGACCACAAGCTCCGCAAATATATCAAGGATAAGCTCTTCGCGGCCAAGATTTCCCGCATCGAAATCAAGCGTACCACCAGCAATATAAAGGTAACGATACACACGGCGTCGCCGGGCGTGATCATCGGCAGGAGCGGCCAAGCCATCGCGGATTTGACCGCCGAAATCCAAAAAATGACCGACCAAAAGGCCGACGTAGCCATACAGGAAATCAAACGCCCCGAACTCAACGCGCAACTGGTGGCGGAAACGATCGCGAAGGATTTGGAAAACCGCGTAACTTTCCGCAGAGCCATGAAGCAAGCCATGACCCGCACGATGAAGATGGGCGCGAAGGGAATCAAAACGGGTGTATCGGGCCGTTTGGGCGGCGCGGACATCGCGCGTACGGAGCACTACCATGAAGGAACCATACCGCTGCAAACGCTGCGCGCGGAAATAGACTACGGCTTCGCCGAAGCCAAAACCACCTACGGTAAGTTGGGTGTGAAGGTGTGGATCTACAAGGGCGAAGTCCTCCCGGGTCAAGCCCGCGGGAGAAGGGAAGGAGCAAGCGAATATGCTGATGCCAAAAAGGGTAAAAAGACGCAAACAGTTCCGAGGCAGAATGACCGGAAAGGCGTTGCGCGGTAATACGATTACGTACGGCGAGTTCGGCCTGGTAGCGATGGAACCCACTTGGATCACCGCAAACCAAATCGAAGCGGCGCGTATCGTCATGAACCGTACCATGAAGCGCGGCGGTAAGGTGTGGATCAAAATCTTCCCCGACAAGCCCGTCACGCAAAAACCCGCGGAAACACGTATGGGTTCCGGTAAGGGTTCACCCGAATATTGGGTAGCCGTGGTTAAACCGGGGCGCGTCATGTTCGAAATCGCGGGCGCGGAGGAGGAAATCTCCCGCAGGGCGTTAAAGCTCGCCGCGTATAAATTACCCATAAAATGTAAGATCGTCTCCAAGGCGGAACAAAAAGCGGCTCAAGAGGCCGAAGAACAAGCCCAAGCCGCTTTGGCCGGCGCGTAAAGGAGGGTGAGGTTAATGAAATCGACGAAATACATGGAAACGCTCAACGATAAAACCGTGGATGAATTACAAACGGAACTCGTGAATACGAAAAAGGAATTATTCAACCTCCGCTTCCAAAACGCCACAAACCAATTGGACAATACCGCGCGCATCACCGAAGTGCGTAAGAACATCGCCCGTATCCTCACCGTCATGAGCCAGCGCGAATGGGCAAACGGCGAAAAACCCAAAAAGAAACAGCCAAAACGTAACCGATTAGCGTCGGGTCAAGGCAGGAGGTAACTTATGGAACCGGTAAAAGTCGAACGTAACCTGCGCAAGACCCGTATCGGACGCGTAATCTCGGATAAAATGGATAAAACCATCGTAGTAGCCGTAGAAAACCGCGTAAAACATCCGGTCATCGGCAAAATCGTAAAGCGTACGTATAAACTAAAGGCGCACGACGAAGCGAACGAATGCGGCATCGGCGACAGGGTACGTGTGATGGAAACGCGCCCCCTTTCCAAGGAAAAACGCTGGCGTTTGGTCACGGTCCTCGAGAAGGCGAAGTAGGAGGTTAACACTCATGATCCAACAAGAAAGCCGCCTGGCGGCCGCGGATAATTCCGGCGCGAAGGAACTCATGTGCATACGCGTACTTGGCGGCAGCAAAAGGCGCTACGGTAACGTGGGCGACATCATCGTGTGCTCGGTAAAAGATGCCAACCCCGGCGGTGTGGTTAAAAAGGGCGAAGTCGTTCGCGCCGTCATCGTACGCACGGTTAAAGGGATGAAGCGTTCCGACGGTTCGTCCATCCGCTTCGACGAAAATGCCGCCGTGATTATTAAGGAAGACAAAACCCCGAGGGGCACGCGTATATTCGGCCCCGTAGCGCGTGAACTGCGCGAAAAGCAGTTCACCCGTATTATTTCGCTTGCGCCGGAGGTGCTGTAACCATGCCCGGACCCAACAAGGCAACCCCAAAAATCGAGCATAAAATCAAATTAAAGCGCGGCGACATGGTAAAGATTATCGCCGGTAAGGAAATCGGGCGTACGGGCAAGATCCTCAAGGTTGACCGTTCGTTTGATAAGGTGATCGTGGAAGGCTTGAACATGCAAACCAAGCACCAAAAGCCGAACCGTGCCAACCAAACCGGGGGCATTACACGCCGTGAGGCACCGATCCACGCTTCCAACGTCATGTACCTGCACAAAGACAAGCCGACAAGGATTGGTTATAAAGTTGAAGTCACCGAGGAAAACGGCAAGCGTGTGGTAAAGAAACAACGCATCGCCAAGTCCACCGGCGAAGTCATCGATTAACGGAGGACGGTAAATATGAGCCGATTAAAAGAGCATTACAATACCGAAGTCATCGATGGCATGATGAAGAAGTTCGGTTATAAGAATAAGATGGCCGTGCCCAGGATCGAAAAGGTCGTCGTTAACATGGGCCTGGGTGAAGCGAAGGAAAACGCCAAGGTCATCGAACACGCCACCAACGATATGTCCGTCATCACCGGACAAAAGCCCGTGGTGACCAAGGCGAAGAAATCCATTTCCGCGTTTAAGCTGCGCGCGGGTATGCCCGTGGGCTGTAAGGTAACCCTGCGCGGCGCGAAGATGTACAGCTTCGTGGATCGCTTGATCAACGTTTCGATACCGCGCGTACGCGACTTCCGCGGCGTAAGCCCCGATTCGTTCGACGGGCGCGGTAACTATACCCTGGGGATCAAGGAACAATTGATCTTCCCCGAAATTTCCTTTGACAAAATCGACAAGCTGCGCGGTATGGAAGTCGTGTTCGTCACTACCGCCCAAACGGACGAGGAAGCGCGCGAATTGCTTGCCTTGTTCGGTATGCCTTTCATTAGAAGCTAACAGCGATAATTCCCCGCGCAGGTGCGGTTAGAGTTACGCATTGGAGGTAAGCATGGCAAAGAAAGCGTTAGTATTAAAATCAAGGAAACCACCCAAGTTCACCACACGGGCTTACAACCGTTGCAATATTTGCGGCCGCCCCCATGCAACCTTGCGCAAGTACGGCATTTGCCGTATCTGCTTCCGTGAATTGGCCTACAAAGGGCAAATTCCCGGTGTGCGCAAGGCAAGCTGGTAAATCGAAAATAAGGAGGGGCAACCATGTTATCTGACCCTATCGCGGATATGCTCACCAGAATCCGTAACGCAACATCAGCCAGGCATACCACCGTTGAAGTGCCTTCGTCCAAAATGAAAGTTGACATCGCCAACATTTTGGTGCGCGAAGGCTACCTCAAAGGCTATGAGATATTGCAAGACGGCGTAAAGAAAACCATGCGCATCACACTCAAATACGGCCGCACCAAAAGCGATAAAGTTATTTCGGGGATCAAACGCATCTCTAAGCCGGGTCTTCGTGTGTATGCCGGATGTGAGGATTTACCCAAGGTGCTTAACGGACTGGGTTGTGCCATTGTTTCGACCAACAAGGGCGTTTTGACCGATCACGAAGCCCGTAAGCAAGGTGTCGGCGGGGAAGTATTGGCATTCGTTTGGTAGTTTAAGGTAAGAAGCTTCGCAACAAAAGCTTGCGAAATTTCATTCAACAATAAGGAGGTGCAGACCATGTCAAGGATAGGTAAACTTCCCGTCGTTATTCCCGCAGGGGTCAAAGTCGAGCTAAGCAAGGATAACCTTTTAAAAGTTACCGGCCCTAAGGGAACGTTGACGCGTAAACTTTCTGAAAACATGAACATCGCACAAGAAGAAGGGCAGCTTTTGATAACGCGCCCCAACGATTTAAAAAGAAACAAAGCCCTGCACGGGCTTACCCGGACGCTTGTTAACAACATGGTGGTCGGTGTTACACAGGGTTATGTAAAGAAGTTGGAAATTAACGGGACGGGTTACCGCGCCGCCAAAACCGGAAACAAGTTGACGCTGACATTGGGTTATTCCCACCCCATCGTGATGGAAGACCCCGACGGGGTCAACTCCGAGGTAGAAGGTAACAACAAGATCGTTATTTCCGGTATCGATAAGGAAAAGGTCGGCCAATATGCCGCCAACATTCGGTTCAAAAGACCCCCCGAACCCTTTAAGGGTAAGGGTATCAAATATGAAACAGAGCGCATCAGGCGCAAAGCCGGTAAATCCGGCAAGAAGTAGGTTTGACGTTAAAAAAACAAATGTACGAAATTGCGGGTTAGATCCCAATCAATTCCGTTCATTGCCAGGAGGAAATCATGATCAACAAACCTTCACGCGCCGCGGCGCGGCGTAAACGTCACCATAAAATGCGCCGTTATTTATCGGGAACCGCGGCGCGCCCCCGCTTGTCCGTCTTCAAATCCAATAAATATATCTACGCGCAAGTGATTGACGACACGGCGGGCCATACGCTGGCCAGCGCATCCACCATGGACGCGGTGCTTGTAAAGGAAGCGAAGCTCGAATCCAAGTCAAACCTCGAAGCCGCGAAAGCCGTAGGCTTGCAAGTGGCCAAAAAGGCTTTGGAAAAAGGCATTGATACCGTAGTCTTTGACCGCGCCGGTTATCTGTATCACGGCAGGGTTAAGGCCCTGGCCGATGCCGCCCGCGAAGCCGGATTGAAGTTTTAAGCGAAGGAGAACAAGCATGAGAACGAAAATAGACGCAAACAGCTTGGATTTAAAGGACAGGGTCGTGGCCATCAACCGCGTAACCAAAGTGGTTAAGGGCGGGCGTACCTTCCGCTTCGCCGCGTTGGTAATCGTGGGTGACGAAAACGGTCACGTAGGCGCGGGCTTGGGTAAGGCGAATGAAATCCCCGAAGCCATCCGCAAAGGCAAGGAAGACGCGAAGAAGAACATGATGTTCCTGGAAACCAATGAAAACGCCAGCCTCTATCACGAACTCCTCGGCCATTTCGGCGCGGCGAAGGTGATGATGCGCCCCGCCCCCGAAGGTACGGGCGTTATCGCGGGCGGTGCCATGCGCGCGGTGTTGGAATTGGCGGGTATCCGCAACATCGTGACGAAATCCATCGGCTCAAACAACAAGCATAACGTGGTGAAGGCCACGCTGGAAGGGCTCGCGCGCATGAAGACCCCCTCCGAAGTGGCGCGTTTGAGAGGCAAATCCGTTGAGGAGGTGCTGGGTAATAATGGCTGATTTAAAGATAACGTTGGTACGCTCCCCCATTGGGTGCAAACCCAAGCATAGGCTTACCGTGCAGGCGCTGGGCTTGCGTAAGTTGGGCGCGGCCGTTACGCAAAAGGACAATCCGGCGATCCGCGGGATGATACGTCAAATAGGGTACTTACTCAAGGTCGAGGAGGTACAAGCATGAAACTCGGACAAACAAAACCCGCCGAAGGTTCGACGACACGGGATTGGCGCCGCGGACGCGGTCATGGCTCGGGTAACGGCAAAACGGCCGGCCGCGGGCATAAGGGGCAACGTTCCCGCTCCGGTTCGGGCGGCAAGATCGGTTTCGAAGGCGGACAAATGCCTTTATACCGCCGTTTGCCCAAGCGCGGCTTTAATTGCCGCAACACAAAGGAAATCATAGCGATCAACGTTTCGTTGCTTAACGTGTTTGAAGACGGAGCGGTCGTTGATATCGCGGCGTTGAAGCAAAAGGGCCTTGTGTCCAATCCGCGCGACGGCGTGAAGATCCTCGGCAACGGGGATTTGAAGAAAAAGTTGACGGTACAGGTCAACCATTTCAGCGCGTCCGCCGTGGAAAAGATCGAAGCCGCCGGCGGGAAAACCGAAACGATTTCTCATAAAAAGTAATTTTATTTTTCCCTCGGGAAAAACCGCTTCGCGTAATCGCAAGAAAAGTCTGCGATTACGCTGCGCTTGATGAGGTGGTATAGTTGTTTAAGATTTTCGCTAATGCTTGGCGCGTACAGGACATCCGCAGGAAATTGCTGTTCATCTTCCTGTTGCTGTTAATATACCGCATCGGCTCCGTAATACCCTTACCGGGTATCGATTTGGGCATGTTGTACGCGTGGCGCTTCGGTGACCAACAAACCACGGGAATGACGTTGTTTTCGTTGATTGCGGGCGGCGGTCACTTCTCCGTGTTTGCCATGGGTATCGCGCCTTACATCACCGCTTCGATTATCATGCAGCTTTTGACCTACGCCGTACCCGCGTTATCGCAAATGCAGAAGGACGGCGACGACGGGCGCAAAAAAATCCAGCAAATCACCCGTTTCCTCGCGGTGGGTTTGGCAGCGGTACAAGCGGCGGCAACGGTATTTTCATACAGAAACTGGCCGCCGGGCGGCGGCGGGTTTAACCTGTTTAGGCCCGAGCATCAGAATATGATGGTGTACGTTGTCGCGGCGGTCGCCATGATGACGGGTACGATTTTTATCATGTGGCTGGCGGAATTGCTTACGGAAAAAGGCATCGGCAGCGGCGCGTCGTTCTTGATTTTCGCCAACATATTGGCGGGTATGCCCGGTGACATCTCCAGGATTTGGGGTATGGCCACCAACGCGGCCAATTGGATGATCGGCGGTTCGCAGTTGGTTGTGGTGCTGGTCGTCTTTGCCCTTGTCATCACCTTCGTCGTATTGGTGAATGAAGGTGAACGCCGAATACCCGTGCAAAACGCGCGTAAAGCCGCGGCCGGACGCATGAACTTCGGCAGGGGCGGTTCGGAATACATGCCCTTAAAGGTAAATATCGCGGGCGTTCTGCCGATTATCTTCGCGGTTTCCATCATGCATTTCCCCGCACAAATTTTAGGATTTTTCCAAAACGAAGGACTCGCTAATGTAGTCCGCTGGCTTAACTTTACGAGCGGGCAGGGGTTACCGATCCATCCGTTCGGCGTAGCTCTGTATGTCGTGATGATATTCGCGTTCACACATTTCTATACGTCCTTTTCGATCAATCCGGTGGATATGGCCGAAAATATGAAGAAGAACGGCAGTTTTATCCCGGGTATCAGACCAGGCAAACCCACCAGCGATTATATCCAAGTGACGGTAAAGCGTTTAAGCTGGATCGGTTCGGTATTCTACAGCATCATCGCCTTAACCCCGATCATATTGGACGTGGTGCTTCCGGTGTCCATCGGTTTCGGCGGCACGACGATACTGATCGTAATCGGTGTGGCGCTTGAGTTCGTGAAGCAATTGGAAAGCCAACTCTTGATGCGTCACTACAAAGGATTCCTTAACTAGCCAATAATGGGGATTTTTATAAAGAACGACGAGCAAATTTCATGGATGCGGCAAGCCGGCAGAATCTGCCGGGACACACACGAATTACTGGCTACCCATATCAAACCCGGTATTAACACGGGTGAGCTGTGCAGGATCGCCGATGAATATATCCGCTCGCAAGGAGCGACCCCGTCCTTTTTGGGATATCGGGGCTTCCCCGCCGCCATATGCACCAGTATTAACGAGCAGGTGATACACGGCGTCCCCGGTTTAAGGAAATTGAAAAACGGCGATATTGTCAGTATCGATATAGGCGTATGTTACAAGCGGTTCCATGGGGACGCGGCAAGGACCCACCCCGTGGGCGAAGTAAGCGAAAAGCACAAACGCTTGATTGAGGTAACGAAGCAGAGCTTTTTCGAAGCGATGAAGTTTGCCGAACACGGCGTCCACCTGCATGAAATCGGTGCCGCCATTGAAGAGTATGTAGCGTCCAACGGCTTCAGCGTGGTGACCGAATGGTGCGGACACGGTATCGGGAGGCAGGTACACGAAGACCCTTCCATACCGCATACCAAGCAAAAGAACCGCGGCCCGCGTATGGCGATGGGCATGACCTTAGCCATCGAACCCATGATAAACGTGGGGACGCATGAATTGAATATACACCAGGACACCTGGACGGTGGTGACCAAGGACGGCAAGTTTTCCGCCCACTACGAAGACACCGTGCTGATCACCGACGGCGAACCCGATATTTTAACCCTATGAAGATCGGACAAATCGTAATCGTAAAGAAGGGGCGGGACAAAGGCCGCATGATGGTTGTGCTGGCTGTGGAACCCGGTAAAACCGCCGAAGCGACGTTTTTAACGCTGGCAGACGGGAAGGCGCGCACCCTATCCAAACCCAAAAAAAAGAAGGCAATGCACGTGCAGCCCACGAATTCCTACGCGGACTTGACGCGTGCGGGCCCCCGAGGCTTGCAGGATGCGGACATACGCAAAATGCTTGGAGAGGAGGTGCACCCGGTTGGCGAAGGATGATGTAATAGAAGTGGAAGGCAAGGTCGTTGAAAAACTGCCCAATGCCATGTTCCAAGTAAAGCTGGAAAACGGACATACCATTCTTGCGCACATATCCGGTAAATTGCGGATGAACTTTATCCGCATCATTCCCGGTGATAAGGTGCTGATAGAAATGTCGCCATATGACCTGACCAAAGGAAGGATCGTTTGGCGGGATAAGTAAATGCGGACCCCCGAATTAAACGGGATTCGCATCAGGAGATGATTGACATGAAAGTAAGGCCCTCGGTAAAGCCGATATGCGAAAAATGCAAGATCATCAGGCGCAAGCGCGCCATTCGGGTGATTTGCGATAATCCCCGCCACAAGCAAAGACAGGGATAATCGTTATATTCCCCGTAATTAATAAGCAGCAGATGTTCAGGAGGTAATCAAATGGCACGTATTGCAGGCGTTGACTTGCCCAGAGAAAAAAAGGCTGAAATCGGCCTCACCTATATCTACGGCATCGGACGGCCTTCCGCGATCCGCATTATGGAAGAAGCGAAGGTCGCGCTCGGTACCCGTGTGCGGGATTTGACCGACGACGAAGTGGTGCGCCTCCGCGGCGTAATTGAGCGTACCCAAACCGTTGAAGGCGATTTGCGCAGGGAAGTCGCGCTTAACATAAAGCGGCTGGTAGAAATAGGTTGCTACCGCGGGATACGGCACCGTAAGGGTTTGCCCGTCCGCGGCCAACGTACCCGTACCAACGCGCGTACCCGCAAGGGTAAGGCAAGGACGGTCGCGAATAAGAAGAAGTAACACTTGGAGGATCATGTATGCCTAAAAAACAAGTAAGGCGGGCGGCCACACGCAGAAAGCGCGACAGAAAGTTCGTCGATCGCGGCCAAGCCCATATCCAATCATCCTTTAACAATACCATCGTTACCATAACCGACGCGACGGGCAACGCGCTCAGTTGGTCATCGGCGGGGTCGCTTAACTTCCGCGGCAGCCGCAAGTCCACGCCGTACGCGGCGCAGATGGCGGCCGACACCGCCGCCGCCGCCGCCAAGGAATACGGCCTCCGCATGGTGGAGGTATACGTAAACGGTCCGGGCAGCGGGCGTGAAGCGGCAATACGCGCTTTGCAAGCGGCGGGGTTGGAGGTTACGTTGATCAAGGACGTAACGCCGGTTCCCCACAACGGCTGCAGACCGCCGAAGAGGAGGAGGGTGTAATATGGCTAGATATATAGGCCCTGTGTGCAGACGTTGCCGCAGGGAAGGCGAAAAGTTGTTCCTAAAGGGTGAAAAGTGCGTAAAGGCTTCCTGCCCGGTTAATAAACGCCCGACCCCTCCGGGGCAGCACGGCAACGCCCGCCCCAAGAAACTTTCCGAATACGGCCAACAAGTGCGCGAAAAGCAAAAAGCCAAGCGTATCTACGGCGTGTTGGAATCGCAATTCCGTAAATATTTCGATATCGCGCGGCGCACCCCCGGCGTAACGGGTGAAAACCTGTTACGGCTCTTGGAGCTTAGGCTCGATAACGTAGTCTTTAGGCTGGGTTACGGCCGCTCCCGTACGGAAGCGCGCCAAATCGTGCGGCATAATTTGATTACCGTCAACGGCAAAAAGGTAAACATCCCTTCGTATCAAGTAAAGATGAGCGACGTGATCGCCGTGCGCGACAAGTCGAAGTCCCTTGACCGCTTTAAGGAAGTTATGAGCATGACCGACGGACGGCCGATCCCCGATTGGCTGACCCGCGAAGCGGAGCAAATGCGCGGTATTGTGGCTTCGATGCCCACCCGCGAGCATATCACCATACCCGTTAAGGAAACGTTTATCGTCGAGTTGTACTCGAAATAGGAGGGTTGCGCGTGCTGGAAATCGAAAAGCCTCACATCGAGATGGCGGATGCAAAGGGCGGCACCTACGGCCGTTTTATCGTGGATCAGTTAGAGCGCGGCTTCGGCACTACGCTGGGCAATTCCCTTCGCCGGGTGCTCTTGTCCAGCCTTCCGGGTGCGGCGGTGTGCAATATCCGCGTGGAAGGCGTGTTGCATGAGTTCAGCCACATCAACGGCGTGAAGGAAGACTTGACGGAAATCATATTAAATTTAAAGGAACTGGCCCTGCGCAACCTCAGCGAAGGCAATGACCCGAAGATCGCCACCATTTCCGCAAGCGGTACGGGTGAGGTAATGGCTAAGGACATCAGGTTCGACGCGGACGTTGAAGTGTTGAATCCCGAGTTGCTGATCGCGACGCTGGATGGCGACGACGCGAAGCTGGAAATCGAGCTGACCATTAAAAAAGGCCATGGCTATGTGGGCGCGGATAAGAATAAATCCGCCAACCAACCCATCGGCGTGATACCGATCGATTCGATATATACGCCGGTGCGCAAGGTGAACTATACCGTGGACTCCACCCGCGTCGGTGACGTGACCGACTACGACAAATTGACCCTTGAGGTATGGACCAACGGGACGATTACCCCGCACGACGCCGTTTGCATGGCTTCGCGGATATTGATCGGGCATTTTATGATGTTCGATGACCTTTCGGACAACGCGAAAAGCACCGACGTATTGGTAACGCGTGAAAGCGGAACGAAAACCAAGTCGCTGGAAATGACCATCGAAGAACTTGACCTTTCCGTACGCTCGTACAATTGCCTAAAACGCGCGGGGATCAACACCGTGGAGGATTTGGCGGGTAAAACGGAAGAGGATATGATGAAGGTGCGGAATCTGGGGCGTAAATCCCTGGAGGAAGTATTGAATAAAATGACGGACCTTGGATTGGCATTGACGCCGTCGGAAGAATAAAGGAGTAGATTTTATGGCCGGCTACAGAAAATTGGGGAGGGCGTCCGCCCAGCGTAAAGCGATGCTTCGCGCGCTTGCGACCCAGCTTTTATATCACGGGAAGATAACCACGACCGAAACCCGGGCAAAGGAAGTGCGCCGCGTCGCCGAAAAGCTGATCACCCTGGCTGTGCGGGAAAAAGATAACTACACGACCGAAACGGTTACGGCCAAGGTCCCCCAAAAGGACAAGGACGGCAAGCGCGTAAAAAAAGAGGTAAACGGAAAAAAAGTTACCGTTTACAACGACGTGGAGCGTAATATTAAAAAGGACAGCCCTTCGCGCCTTGTGGCCCGCCGCAGGATATTAAGCGTATTGTACCCCGTAACCAAAACGCCGGACGACAAGCGGCGTATGCGTTCGGAGTCAAAGCCCGTCGATATGGCGGGGATGATGTTTGATAAGTGGGGCAGCCGCTTCGCCGGGCGTAACGGCGGTTATACACGTATGGTAAAGCTCGGCCCCCGCAGGGGCGACGCCGCGCCGATGGTAGTGCTGGAGCTGGTGTAGGCGCGGATTAAGGATTATGTAAAATGGCTGCCTTTGGAGGCGGCTTTTTTATTGGAAACGGGTCGGAAATTTGTTACACTTGCAAAAACGGGAATATACCGAGGAGGCAATCCAATGACAGGCATTATTACGGGGGAATTGATTCGGCAAATCCGCAGGCGCAAGGGTTGGCAGCAGAGTTATTTACAGGGGCTTGCCAAAACGCCCGCGACTATTACCACCACGCTTTCGCGTATTGAAAATTTGCGCCAGCACCCCGGCGATAAAACGCTGGACGATTTGATGGATATACTGGAGCTGGCGAAGAACACCTTTTTTTGCCCGTATATGGATGGGCAAACTACCGAAACAATCCTCCTGCGCGAGCAAATTGTTTATTATTTGAATATTATCGAGCATGACCCCGAGGCGTACGGGCTGGCTGAAAAACAATTGGAAGCCCTGGCGCAAATGCTGGAGAGCGATTCGTTGCTTAACCGGCAATTCATTTTGGCTTGCCGGGCGCGGTTGGCTTTGTTTAAAGGGGAGTACGCCAATGCTGCCGGGCTTGCGGGCGAGGGTATTTTGCTTACATACCCCGAATTTGACCGCGAGGGGTTTGACGGCGGGCTGCTTTTGTTCGAGGAAGCCGAGCTGCTGCGCTGTATAGCCATAGCGGAAAGCAAGACCGGAAAACCCGCCCAAGCGATTGCCTTATTGGAACAAATGTTGGCGGGAAGCGATAACGCCCCGATTTGGGACAGCGACAAGGAACACGCAAACCTTCGCACAATGGTTGCCCTTGCGCGTATATGGGTGGAAACGGGGCATTATGAAAAAGCGTTGCCCCTTTGCACCGAAGGCATTGCCGTTACGGTCCGGTTATGCGCCGCGTTTTATACCCCCGAACTAAGCTGGTACAAGACCCTGTGCCACCACCATTTAAAACAGCGTGAGGAATGTATACGCCAGGCAAAATATACCTATTTCGGTTACGCCATTATGGAAATGAAGGAAAAGCGCGACCGGGTACTACGCGATGCCAAGGCATTAACGGGCCTTGACATCACGACATTCGGTACGGAAAACCTGCCCGCCACCCCATTGACCGCTTACGCGCCTACCGCGCCCAAACGCCGCGGTACGGCAAATGTGCAAACCATCGGCGAATTGCTGCGCCACTTCCGTAAGGAAGCGGGCTTGACTGCAAAAGCTGTGTACAACGGTTTATGTACGCAGGGGTATTATTCAAAAATCGAAGCGGGCAAGGTAAAGAACATGGATTCCTTATTGATGGGTGAATTGTTTTACCGTACCGGGCGCGATTACCGCGCTTATTTTTATGTTTTCTTTAACGAAGAGGATTTTATTTTATCCAATTTGCGTTACACCATTTCGATGAAGAAACTGACCCACGATTATGACGCGTTCCCCCCCTTGCTTGAAGAACTGCGCCGCCGGGCGGTTTCACATTCACACTTGTATGAACGCCTCATCCGCCAAAATAAAATCGCGCGGTATACCCGCAGCCCCGAAAAATATACCCCCGAACTTAAGGAGGAACTGGAAGCCATCCTGCGTATAACCATACCCGATTACAACGAGGAGCATATTGACCGGTACCCCCTGTCGGCTACCGAAAAAAGCCTGTTGTGGACGATGATGAACTATTATTTATACAATAAAGACGACGCGCGGCGTGTAGCCGTGGCAAAAAGAACCCTGGAAAGCATTGAAAAAAGCTACGCCTTCGACGAACCCTTAAAGGTACTTTTCAGCAAGGATTTCCGGTTCCATTACATCCTGGGCATGTGTATGCTCGGCCGCGTCGACGAAGTATGGGGCGAAATGGAAATCATCCGCAAGCAAGTCGCAACCTACTGTATTACGGACACCTTAGCCGATGTGGCGGGCGTATACGCGACCCTGCTCCACCAAGCGGGCCGCGCGGAAGAAGCCCTGCCCCATTTCGCCATGGGCGTGAACTTTATGGGCCTAATCAATAACGTCGCCTACGAAAGCAATAAAAAGGAAGTGGAGCAGGTTTACGGTATATCGTTGGATTAGGGCGGTGTTATTTCCTTTCATTTCATTATTCCGCTTAACAAAAGTGAAATAATGTGATATGGTTTGAAGGTTATAAAAGGGATTGGCGCAAGAACAGGAAGGGAATGAATGGAAAGGAGCAAACTTTATGTTGGCTATCAAGGAAAAAGCTATCGGTTATATAAATGAAATGCCCGACGAACGCTTGGCGAGTGCGTTGGATTACTTGCGGTTCCTATGCGAACGGAAGCCTCCGTTCGAAATAATTGCAAAAGATGAATTCTACAATAAAATAAACGAAGGAATGGACGATATGCGTCAAGGCAATGTACAACCCCTTGCAACTGCTATGGCGGATATACGCCGGGAGTTGACGCAGTATGGCGTATGATGTTCTCGTTACAAACCGTGCGAAGAATAATATGAATGTACAGCAGGCGCGATTGGGCTAACTTGCTGTAATAAATACAAAATGATAAACGCTGCCGTGGGAAATGGGTAAGCGTTTATTTTTATGTTAAATTTTTTTCAAAATATTCCTAAGTCGATATTTATTTTTATTTATTTTTCTGTATCATGGGGTTCAACGGGGGCGCGGGTATCCCCGTTATAGGGCAGCGGCGGCTTTTCATATTTTAGGATATCTTCAATTTTGCAATTAAGGACATAGCAAATTTTCGCCAGGATATCCAAATCAACGCTCGAAATGGGTGCGGATTGGTAGTAACGGTTGATTGAATTGTAAACAAGGCCCGTGAGGTTAGCCAATTTGTTGCGTGTAATGCCTTTTTGATCCATTACATCCCTAAGGGTTATGATAACCCGCCCGTATTCTTTTAGGAAGAAGATACCGTTGTCCATAAAATTCCGCCTTTTATGAACAAAGTATCATTGAATATGGATGTTGACATTTATCCATGGAAGGATTATCCTTGAATGGATAATATCGAGCGGCATATATAACAATACGCGCCGGAAAGGCGCGAATAAGGAGGAGTAATATGAAGTTGAAAAGATTTGTAAGTTTGTTGTTAGTATCGGTACTGATGTTGCCGATGGTTGCCGTTTTTGGCGGTATGACCGTAGCAGCGGCGGGGACGAGACAGGTCGTTTTTGAACTTGATGACCCAAACGGCGGTAGGATTGAATTGGATTCGATTCTATCAGCGGAACAGGAGCTTATAACTTTCTATCCCGAAGGGGAAGGCGCAGAACCCTTTGAACTTCTCATGTATATTTATACCGTCAGCATTAACGCAAACATGGTATTAATCCCCGCATCACCCAACGCAACAGAAAGAATAACGAGCCTTTTCCTCCATATTGATGACGGTTCCTTTGAAACATATGTATTTAATACACCGGGTTATTATACCGTCAGTGGTGAAATATCCAGGGGAATTGGGGTAAGGACAATAAGTGTTTCACGGTTGTTCATTGTCCGCGTGGTAGACACTCCCGATGTCACCCCCGCACCAACCCCGCAACCAACCCCTGCGCCCACCCCTGCGCCCGCGGCAGCGTATGAAGTGCAAACGTATGGTATAAGTGATATGCCGTTACGTATATCCTTAAACCGGCAACCCAAAGAAGTGGGTGAAGGATTCCCCATGGAGTGGGAAACACCTGTTCCTTTGTACCTTGTTGAAGTGGGAACCACTATAACGGTCGAATTGTTAACCGCTACTGACAATATGGTTGTTTCAGAATTTGGCTGGGTAAGCGAAGATGGCGCTGTAATGATGTCCTACGTTTCGATAGACACAACTTCAACCGGATATGTACTGGAAATACTGAACCTGGTAGGCGACTGGTTGGGAATACCCGATTGGACAATAAACGGCAATACAGCTACTTATACGTTCGGACGCGTCGGCAGGCGTTATCGGTTCAATGCCTCTGGCCGTGTAACGGGTGGAGCTGGTGGTATTGGAAGTATAATAACTGGCGCTAGCAACAGAACAGCTTTATTCCAAGTCGTTGAAGCTGAAGCCTTAACTACGGCAACGCCTACACCGACGCCGCAACCCGCCCCCGCACCGACGCCTACACCCGCACCTACACCACAACCAACACCCGCACCAACACCGCAGCCGACCCCTGCACCCACACCCGCCCTTGTGGTTACCCTACCCGCTCCCGCAGGGCTGGCGACTTCCGAACGCCTTGTTTCCGTCGTACCTCCCGCACCCGTGGCGGGGCAAGACCTGCGCTACACCGTACAAGCGGGTGAAACGGTGTGGAGCATCGGGTTTAATTATTACGGTTCCATGCAAGCCCCGACCGTCAACCGCATCATAGCCGCCAACCGCGGCGTAATCCCCGCAAGCGGCGCGCTGACCGCGCAAACGGTCATTACCTTACCCGTGCAGGGTTTGCGCGACCCCATCGACCGTGCCAATGCCGCCAATGCCGCCGGCATGTACCGGGTGCAAAGCGGCGACACCCTGGCGACGATTGCCCTGCACTTTTACGGTAACGCCGCCGAATGGAGACGGCTCCATGAAGCCAACGCCGGCAGGATTCCCAACGCCAACCGTATTTACGAAGGGCAATGGCTGATTATCCCTTAACTTCGTTCCGATATATTGAAGCCGCTCCCTTGCTGCTCCGCAAGGGAGCGGACAAAAAAGCGGGGTTGCCTTGTTAAATTTTTAACAAGGCAACCCCGCTTTTTATTTCAAGCGCAGTCTGTCCGCAATCAAGGATTTATTGTCTCGACGACCCTTCCTTCTTCTTCCGCATTTTTTCTTCATACAGCACGTTGTCCGCGCTTAGGATGGCTGTTTCGAAACATTCCTTTGTGGCTTCTTCCAGTACGACGCTGCCTATGCTGCATTGCACCTTATAGGGGTGGAAGCCGCGCGCGTTGTATTCGTCGATCTTTACACGCAGGCGGGTGGCTACATGCTCGCCCGTTTCCTTGGATTTGACGGAGGAGAACACGATAAATTCGTCGCCGCCCATACGCCCGATGATGTCTTCTTTGCGCAGCGTTTCCTTGAGGATGTGCGCGAACGCGGCGATCGCTTTGTCGCCTTCCTTATGGCCGTAGGTGTCGTTGATCATTTTGAGCCCGTCCATGTCCATAAACATGACGGTCGGGATCATGTCGGAATTGCGCCGCATGAAGTCCATGCGGGAGTATACGAATTGGAAGAAACCCCTGCGGTTTAACAAACCCGTAAGCTCGTCGGTGATGGAGAGGGTTTGGATTTTGGTCAGCAGTTCCGCGCCTTTGATGGCGGTGGAGATATTTACGCGCAGGGTTTCGTAGGCGTGGACGGTAATTTCGGGGTCGTAGGGCAGGAAGATGACGCCCAGTTCCTCGTCTTTGAAGAAGAGCGGGATAAAGAAGAGCATCCGCCGTTCACGGTTAAAGTCGAATTTGTCGATCGTGGAGAAGTCGGAGAACATGATCGGGTTCCAACTGTTGTGCTTCATATTAAAGCGCGTATCGCCGTCGAAGCCGATTAACGTATCGATCGTGCGGTTGGCGTCCGCGTCGCCCGAGCGTATCGGGTTGCTGTACAGCCCGATGAGCGCCATGTTGATTTGGACCTCGGGCAGCAGGCGGCATATTTCGTCCGCCATCGTATCGATGTCGAAGATCAATACCAGCGCGCTCGTTACCCGCCGCAGCGCCAAGCGCGAATCGCTCGCGAGGTTTTCGCGTACCTTGTCCTCATTGGCGGAGATATCGTTGACCAGCGTAACGGCGTGGAGCAGCGTTTCCAACACCCTGTGGGGGTTTTGGATGTCCTCCTTGTACCGCTGGGTGCTTGCCATAAAGACGTTAAGCAATTCATGCCAAACGGTGTAATCCTTGGAACGGTGGCTGTAGCCCACCAATATCTCGTCCAGCAGATTGAGGAATTCCACTTTTTTGAAGGGGGTCCCGACCACTTTGCGGATCAATTGCGTGATCCAATTCTGCGCCCTTTTCGGTGAGATTTCCGCCGGGAAGAGGGGCAGGAGCTTTTTCAATACGTAGGGGGTGAAGGCTTCGGTTTCGGCGGAATCGCTTTCGGCCTCCGCGTCGCCGTAATCGCGCTTAAAACAACCGCACGATTGCCGCGCGATGAAAACGGAAGGCACGTATTTTACGGCGTCCACTTTCTCGCCGTTAATGATCGTAAGCAACGTGTTCGCGCTTTCGATGCCCATTTCATAGAAGTTTTGCTTCGAAGTGCTGACCGAGGGTATGCAGGTTGCCGCGTCGCGGTCATCGTCGAAGCCGGTGATGGCGATATCGGTGGGGACCTGGATGCCCCTGCGCTTAAATTCGGTCAATATTTGTATGGCGGAGATATCGTCCGATGTGGCGACGGCGTCGAATGGGATCTTGCGGTTGTCCAAAAGCTCGACGGTCGCCCGCCGCGCGCCTTCGTGGCTGAAATCGCCGGGCAGCACGTAGTTCGCGTCGAAGGGGATGCCGTTATCCGCCAGCGCCTTTTTGTAACCGATCAGGCGGTCTTCCGCTTCCTGGTGACCGTCGGGACCTTTAACGAAGGCGATTTGCTTTTTGCCGTGTGTTTTGATTAAGTGATCGACCGCGCTGTAGATACCGCCGATATTGTCCGCCAATATGGAGGGTACGCCGGGGATGATTTGCGACAAGGATATGCAGGGGATATGTTCGGGGATTTTTTTTACATAGGAGTTAAGGATTTTATCGCCGCCGATGAGGTGGGAGATAAAACCGGAAAACAGGATGACGCCGTCCAGATGCTTGCTTGTATATATCGAATCGAAGCAGGTGTCCATGTGCGAGGCAAGGTCCAAGTGGCTGCTTTGGTAAGTACCCATGTACGCGATCAAATGGATGTCGTGTTGTTTGGCGTATTCATTGATGCCGCGCCACATTTCCATTTGCGCGAAATTGTCCGCGTTGGAAAATAATACCCCGAAAGTCACAGCCATTCCCCCATCATACGTACCGCATATGTGTAATATAATGCATAAACCCGCATAATGGCAAGCGTTATTGTTTAAATAAACAAAAAATGTGGGGGGCGTGGTGTTTCATTCGGCGAAAATGATGCAAAAAATTTACATAACGGAGGGCAGCGGCGGAACGGGAGGCTGTTCCGCCGCTGCCCGCGCGTGTCGGGGCAAAAACCCCGTTGCAAGCGGGGATTTGGCGCGGAAAATCTTTACCGCGAAAGCATTTTGCGCAGGTGCAAGTTCAATTCCTTAAACGCGCTGCGCGGGTTGATGTCGTTAAGGGCTTCCAATAATGCCTGCGCTTCGTCGTCGGGCAGGTGTTCGCGCTTGTTTGCGAGGAAGGCCGCGCGGTTTTTGAGTACAAACATCAGAATTTCGGGGGCTTTCGCGCGTTTGCCCGCCATGTCGCGCACGACGGAGCTGGAGGACGCGAATTGGATGAACTGCTTATTCATGAGGGTGTAGTTGATCTTGCCGTTTTCGTCCGAAAACCGGTCGATGATGGCCTTAAACTCGTCGCTCGCCACCATGCAGGAAGCGGTCACCTTTTGGGCTTCCTCCTCGGTGATTTCGTCGTCCTCACATTCGTTCGAAACCGTAATCCTTACCTTGCCGCGGCCGGAATACGGCAAGCCCGCCAGCAATTCCTGCGCTTCCTCAAAGCCTTCACGCAGGCCTTCGGCGGCTTCGGACACGGCGTCCAGCACGACTTCGCCCGTGCGCTTGTCCACCTCGGCGAAAGCGGTGGCGTCATGGTCGGTAAAATGCAGCTTGATGCCGCTGCCGCCCGTGCGCAGCTTGACCTTGTACGCTACGGCGGGGATGGTGGTGAGTTCGACTACCTTTGTGCGGATGATGTTCATGGATCGGTCTCCTTTATATTTTATTTATGTTGATATGAAAACATTCTTGTATGAAACGGCGGAATTTATGCGGCGGCGGGGCCGTCCATGAAGCGGGAGCGGGGAAACGCTCCGCTTCGGATGCGTCGGAAAGTGTCAGACGGTAGGCATGTAATAGTTGCGCGGGTGTGTAGGATGTACGATACCCGCCGTATTTTACGTCCCCCGCCAGCGGATGCCCGATGCTTGCCAAGTGCGCGCGGATTTGGTGCGAGCGGCCTGTAACGGGGCGGACGAGAAGGAGGGAATGGCGGTCGGTTGTCGCTAAGGATTTATATTTTGTGACGGCTTCTTTACTCGAACCCATAAGGTGTGCGTCTCTTATGACAATCCGTGCGGTGTTCCTTTCTTCATCTTTGAAGTATTCCCCGGTCAGCGTGGCTTCGCCTTCCAATTTTCCTTCTACAACCGCAAGATATTCCTTATCGAAGCCGCCGCCGGCGAATAATGCCGCGCAGGTTTGCAACATGTGCAGCGTTTTTCCGCAAACGACCAAGCCGCTTGTGTTGACGTCCAGCCGGTTGCACAGCGCGGGGGTGAAGGCGGCTGATGGGTCATAGCTGCCGCTTTCGTACAGATAGTATAACACCCGCGCCAGCAAGTGGTCATTATTTTCGCCGCTTGCCATGGATACCCCGCCGTGGGACGGCAACCCGGCGGGTTTGTTGAGGATCAGCAAATGCTCGTCCTCGTAGATAATGCCCGTTAACGCCGCCGCGAGGGGGATGTTCCTCGTGCCGCGCAGGCTTGCGAGCGTTTCCGGCGAGAGGTAAAAATCCAGCGTGTCGCCTTCGTTAAGTGTTTCGTTCCCTTCCGCGCGCGCGCCGTTTAGTTTTACGCGTTTCTTTCGCAGTAATTTATACAGCAAAGGATGCGGGGCTTCCCGCAGGTAGGCGAAAAGGAACCTGTCCAGGCGGCGGTTGGCGTCTTGGGGCGGTATGGTATAGCTATGCGGCATAAAAAATATCCCCGTGTGCCCCGACAATAATTTTACCCATTTTGTTTGGCCAGCCAAATGAGATAGGCATTCATGAATGGGTCGAGCGCGCCGTCCATCACGGCTTGTACGTTGCCCGTTTCCTCGCCGGTGCGGTGGTCCTTCACCATGCTGTAGGGGTGGAATACATAGGAGCGGATTTGCGAACCCCACGCGATGTCTTTCTGCTCGCCGCGTATGCCCGATATTTTTTCGAGTTGTTCCTCGCGTTGCTTGAGGAATAGCTGTGCTTTGAGCATCTTCATGGCGCGGTCGCGGTTTTGGATTTGGCTGCGTTCGTTTTGGCATTGCACCACGATACCCGAAGGCACATGGCGGATGCGCACGGCGGAGTCCGTTGTATTAACGTGCTGGCCGCCCGCCCCGCCGGAACGGTAGGTGTCGATTTTCAAATCCTCGGGGTTGATTTCCACGGTCGCGTTGTCGTCCAATTCCGGCATTACGTCGCACGAGGCGAAAGACGTATGCCTTCTGCCCGACGAATCGAAGGGTGAAATCCGCACCAGCCGATGGATGCCGCGCTCGCTCTTCAAATACCCGAAGGCGTTGTCGCCGTTGATTTGGAACGTGGCGGATTTGACCCCCGCTTCCTCCCCGTCAAGCAAGTCCAGCAATTCGAATTTGAAATCGCGTTTTTCCGCCCATTTATTATACATGCGCAACAAAAGCGACACCCAATCGCACGATTCCGTGCCGCCCGCGCCGGGGTGCAGCGTGACGACGGCGTTATTGCCGTCATATTCACCCGCCAACAGCGTTTCCGCCCGCAAGCGGCCATACCCTTCCGCGAAATCCGAAAAAGTACCCTGCGCCTCGGGGATGACGGATTCGTCCCGCATTTCCATCCCCAATTCGGCCAGCGTTTGGATGTCGTCGTACATCGTCAGCAATCTATCGTACGCGGAAATCTTCCCGCGCAACAGCTTCAATTCACGCAGTACACCCTGCGACTTGGCGGGGTCGGCCCAAAAGTCCGCGTCCGCGGTTTGGGCTTCCAGCCGATCGATTTTAACACGCGCGTTGGCGGAGTCAAAGTGAATCCCCCATTTCAACGAGCCGCGCGCGGTAAGGTGCGAGTGCGCGTAGGAGTTCTTCCAAGGCGAGCATGTTTGTCACGTCCTTTGCGGGTTAGATTTGAACAGATACGTATTCGTAGGCTTCGTTGAAATAATTTTGGTATGGATTTATTTTATTGGGAAGAAAGTGAGGGAGATTTTCGGTAAAAGTAAAGGTGCCTGTTTCACGGTCAATGGTGTACCGCCAATTGTTGAGGATATTTGTCCCTAATAAGATGGTGTCATATAATTCGTTTGCGGCGGGGAAAGGGTAAGCAAGCACAACGGCACGTTCTATTACACACCCGCCGAAATGAAGCATGTTTAACGCGTATAGTTGCCCCGTACCCGTTGTTCCGCCGATTACAACGCTCCGATTGATTCCTAAGTTGTACCCTGTCCGTTTTGCCATCCAGAGAGGGACCATTGTGTTATAACATCCCGTATCCACCATGACGCGTACTTCATTTAATTCATTGGCGGGATGGATATATTTTATCGATGCCGTTACATAAATCCGATGCTTAGCGTTTGTGTGAATATTCAAATTGTATACCACTTGACATTTCTCCCCTGTTCGGACAACCGCACATCATATGTCCCTTCCCTTTAAATTCGGTAAGTTTAATATTGAGCAAATCATCAAGGTCGGAATCCGTATTTTCACCAATGGCGACAATACGACCGCGACCCTGGTGCGGATAATCGCGCTCATCCAATAATACCCATTGACCCGGGTAAAGGTGGTCGATTTCCTTTTCTGTACGCACAACCGTTTCATTCAATCTTTTAACCATTGCTAACCTCCCGCGATATATAGTAGTAATATACTATATTTTTATTATTTACCGGAGTTGTTAAAATCCGCTTTGTTTGTCACGTCCTTTTTTATTCAAATGGGAAAACCTCTACAATATAAATCGTTTCATCCCGCGGGTCTATCCAAACCCGCGCGCCGACCGGTATCTTTTCAAACGTATTATACATAAAACGGTGGCTGCGCACGGAGCGGCCGGTACCGTTCCCGTCGCGGAACACACATTCGACATACGCGTCCATCCACGGACCGATACGCACGAAGGTCGCGCCCGTATTGATATCTATAATACCCACCCGTTCAAAATAAGGGGTATAGATGCATACATTATCCGCTTCATACGCGGTGCCTTCATATTTTAAGCGTTCGAGAAGCCGCTTGCGCAGCCCGTCGACCATGAGGAATACGAACCCCAACACGCACATTACCCCGCCCGATACGAAAAACGCAACGGTATTCGCTGCGGAATATAACACAACAGCGAATTGGATGATGAAAAACACCGCGCCCAACGGAAGGAGGATTCCCCCTGCGACGAGTGTAGCGGGTTTAAGGTTCATAGCGGAGCCTCGGGTGGTTTTATAGCAAGGTACCTTTTCAAAGATTCGGAAGCGGTTTCTTTGTCTATCGGTTCGACATCGTCGCCCCAACATTTTTTTAACGCTTCATTCGCGAAATGCATGACCAGGGGCGTGTTCCAATCTTCTTTATATTCCATTATCAGCGCGTCAACGGCGTTTAAGGATTTGATATTCAAATGCTTTAGCAACGCGACGGTATCTTCAACGTCGTGGAATTCCTCCCCCGTCCTCCCCGCCAATACTTTAAGGACGAGCATGGCTTCCGCCCTTAGAAAATTCACCTTCAAATGATTAAAGTTGAGCCCCTGCTCGGATTCTTCGCGCATCCGTTCCGTTATGAAGATTCGCCCCGAAGCGTTAAGCCACGCGTTGGGTAATGGGAATAATTTTTGCATATTCCGGGACAGTTCACGCAGCACGGCTTCGTCGTCGGGGTAGGTGTCAATGTCATGGGTGGACTCGCGCGAACGGATATAGAAGCACATGTTCGCCCCGCCGCTAACCCAAATGGACAGCGATTTGCCCATTTCCTTCAGCACGGCGTCGGCCTTATTAAAATAAAAGAGCATCTTTTTCCTGTCCATCAAGAACAAATCCGATACTTTTTTATACATCATACATAAATCACTTCCGAGGAGGGGATAAAATAATTCCGTCCGGCGAATTGCGTCGGGGTTAATTTTATGATTTCATCCTTCATCAAGGGTTGGTTGAAATAGGGTTCTTCGAATCTGTAATTTTCTCCATTCACCCATTCCGGCACGGGAAGCATGAAAACGTCGCACCAATAATGCACGAACCCCGCGGCGAAGACGTACGCGCTTTTGGGCAAGTCGGGATAAAAGGGTGGCTCGTCGCAAACCAGGGAAGCATCCGCCGAGTCCAGGAAGATATGCCCGAAATTGCTCATATGGTGGGGGAATTTATTGTCATGCCGGGCGTAGTCGAATACTTTTGAAATGTTCATGTCAACCCCTGCCGTGTTGTGAATCGGATAAATTGCGCTTCATATATTATAATGCATAAATTTTTCTTGTATATCCCTTATAAACCTGCTACTATAACCGCGAAACAAAAACCGCAACGTCCGTGAAGCGTTTGAGCGCGCTCCACGACGAGTGTAGGGATGAGTACACATCACCTACAAACACAGGGGAAACCCTGCCGTTGCAGTTGGATAAGTATACACATTATCACTTTTACCCGCAATAACGGGGTAGGTGGTATGGGTGGCTTGTACTACGTGCGGTAGTGGTGGAAATCTGTAGCAGCCGATTTTGGCGTGTAGGTGGTGACGGTGTAAGCCGTCGTCCCTTACACGCCTTTTTGGTTAACGGCATACCTCGCAGGGAAAAGTGAAAACATTTCCCCGGGGACGCCGATATTTCAAATAAAAATATTGTTAAAAAGGAGAAAATTATGAAAAGATGGTCGTATCAACATGAAAACAATGTAATTGAAGTAACCTACAAGCAGTCAGGCGGAAGCGAATTAATTGTAAATGGCGATGTACAAGACAACTGTAGTGACATTTATTCAACATCAGATCATCGCTTACGTGGAAAATTAATAAACGGAGAAGAAATTAAAGCTACAATAGGCGGTATTTTCCGGATTAAATGTTCTTTATACGTGAACCATAAATTATTAAATCCCTTGCCAAAAATAGTTTAAGTGACCTTGTCCCGTAACAACGCCACGTCTGTTATCGTATGGTAAACAGGCGCGGCGTTTTATTTATGTTGCCGCATTGTTCGAATAATATATATATCACAAAGTGCGAATACAATCGCACTATATTTATTATTAATTTGAATATATCCGCATAACATGTTATAATAATGGCGATACTACATTAAAGTAGGTGATTTTATAATGATCGCAGCAATTCTCGGCCGCCGGAATGAATGGTGGGTTACGGGAAAGTCATCCGTGGATGCTGTATACAAATTGGCGCGTAATGAGTTGGATACCGTAATCAAAGGCTTGAGCGCGAGAAGGATACAAATTATCATAGGGCCGCGCCGCGTCGGCAAGTCTACCTTGATACAACAGGCTATCGGGCATTTATTAAAGTCCGGTACAGCGCCCAAACGCGTCCTGTTTTTTAGCTGCGATGACCCTACGTTGTTTGGCGGAAACACATCCATCGGGGACGTTATCGAGGGGTACTTGAACGATGTGCTTCATGAAGCGGTTTCCGAATTAAACGATAAAATCTATGTGTTCATTGACGAGATTCATATGTTCACCGGCTGGCAGTTATGGCTAAAGAATTATTACGAACCGCATTACAATATAAAGTTCGTCGTCAGCGGTTCCTCCGCAAGCCACTTATTTGACGGCGCGAAGGAATCGTTGATGGGCCGCACGGACACGATGCGGTTAATGCCTTTGGACCTGATGCAATTTTGCCGTTTTTGGTCGGTATACCGGAGCGACGAAAAGGTTGCGGATTTCTTGGAGGCGATTCCCGACGGGAGCCTGTATGTTGACCCTGCCGCTTATTACGACGCATTAAAACAGCAAGCATGGCGGTGGGACGGGTTCAAGCCATATGTAAATGCGGTATTGCAAGCGTTCCTGTTAATCGGCGGCTATCCCGAATATTTTATGGACGACAATACCACCCTTTGGCAGAAGCGGATTGTGGACGATATCATCGGACAAGGCTTGTACCGTGACATCGTGAGTATTTATAAAATCAAAGCGGCGGATAAACTGGAAAAGCTGCTGTTCTTCGTCGCGGACAACAACGGGCAGGATTTTAATATGAAGACCATCGCCGATACCATCGGCTGCGACAACGAAACCGTGAGCGCCTACCTCACCTATCTTTCCCAAGCGTATTTAACCGTTGTGCTGAGCAATTATGCCCCGAACGCCGGAAAAACCCTGCGAAAAAATAAAACGCTCTATGTTTTGGATAACGGCATCGCCAACGCGATGCTTCGGTTGCCGGAGATAACCGACACGCAAGCAGGGCACATCGTCGAAAGCATCTGCGCGAGAAATGCGTTGGCAGCCTGCGAAGACAATCTTTGGACGTTGCACTATTGGCGGGAGAAAGGTGTTGAAGTTGATTTGGTAATCGATAAAAAAATCGAAGTGCTTCCCGTCGAGGTTAAATATAGGTCGAACGTAAGGCATACTTCGTTGGTTGAATTTAAACAGACATTTTTTAATGCCAAGATTCCGTTATCGGTGGTCATCACCAAAGACCGGCTGGACAGGGAGCAGGATGTTTTGTATATCCCGTTTTGGTTGGCGCGGTAAGCTACCCTTCTTGTAATGCTCGGTTTTTACCCGTTCAACATATCAAACGTAATATTCCTTATATCCCGTTGAAAAATCGAGGTCGTCGGAATAACGGTGATGATAATAACCCCGGCTAAGCGCCGTCCCTCCGGTCAGAAAAAAATCGGTGCCGCTGCGATTTAAAATATTCATGACCCCATCTTGAAGGGGGTAGAGGTTCTCCGCGTAATACCGCGAGGGCGAAGTCAAAATGATGCCTCCTTTCCTTGGGCCAAATGCGTTCGGCTATTTCCGGGGTATACAGTTCCTTAATCGCGTTAACACCCCAAAGTGCCGTCATATAATGCCACGGTAAGCGCTCCAAGGAACGGATGAACAGCGTGCTTCGGGTAAAGGAGCCGGAGGTTTCAAGCTGTCCTTTGATTAAGGCGAGCATGTCCTCCGGTTTGTCCGAACAATCCCAGTTTAGCGATTCCGTTAAGGTTAATTGTTCTTCGTGGCTTAAAGACGACAAGTTCGATTTCCCTCCTTACATTTTCAAGGATACACCCATGCCACCATCTCATTAAAATACGGGTAAAACAACCCCTGCCTGCCTTCGGTCAGGAATTCCCCCGTGTGCATCATATGCCGTATTTCGTCGGCGGTTGCCCAGCGGGCGCCGCAGGTTTCGCCTTCCTGGAAGGTGACGTCCGACAGGGGGCAATCGTGTTCGAACACCCATACATCCACGAAAAAGGAGGTGTTTTTATTTTCACCCACGTTGACATAGGGTATGCGCTTGAAGAAGCGCCCCTTCGCAACGTCCAGGGTTAGCCCCAATTCCTCTTTTACCTCGCGCAAGGCGGCGGTGAGGGAATCGTCCCCCGCCAGCGCAGCGCCGCCGGTGGTTTCCCACTTGCCGTCCATGTGGTTGTGACCCCGGGGGGTGCGTTTGTCGATGAGCCATTGGCCGCGTCCGTTGTGCTTCCAAATGTGGACGCACAACATGTAATCGCCTGGTGCCAGGGGTTTGCCGCGTTCGTGCAGGCGTCCGGTTTTGTTGCCTTGGGCATCCAGGATGTCCCACAATTCGGCCATTTTAATAATTCCTCCGTTAACTTGTCCCCTACTAGGGGACAAGTTATATTACCCCGTCAACTTGTGCCCTATTAGGGCACAAGTTATTTATTCACGCAGCATTGTTTGTATTTTTTACCGCTGCCGCAGGGGCAGGGGTCGTTGCGGCCGACCTTGCCTTCCGCGCGTTTCGCCGATTTTTTTACGGCGGCGGTTTCGGAGGAATTAGTCGAAAGGTCCTCCGTTTTAACGGCTTGCTTCATTTCGGGCTGCTGTTCGTTGGTGATTTGGATGTTGAACATGGCGCGTACGGTGTCGAGTTGGATGTTGTTGCTCATTTCCTCGAACATTTCGTAGCCCAGGAACTTATATTCCACCAGCGGGTCGCGCTGGGCGTAGGAACGCAGGGAAATACCCTGCCGCATTTGGTCCATTTCGTCGATGTGGTCCATCCAACGCCTGTCGATGACTTGCATCATAATGACGCGCTCAACTTCGCGCATACGCTCGGGGGTGAATTTCGCTTCGCGTTCCTCGTAGAGTTTGACGGCGGCTTCGATGAGGTCGTCCTTGATTTTTTCCTTCGTCAAGTCCTCCATTTCCAAGGAGGAATATTGCGCCACGGGCTTGTGGAAAAGGATCATGAGGTTGTCGCTGAGCCCTTTCAAATCCCATTCTTCGGGCTCCAAGTCGCCGCCCGCGTAATTGTCCACGGCGCGGGTAATGACGGCGTTAATCATGTTCATGATATTTTCGCGCAGGTCGGCGCCGCCGATGACCTTGTTACGCTCGCCGTAGATGATCTCGCGCTGCTCGTTCATCACTTGGTCGTATTGCAAGAGATGCTTGCGGATGCCGAAGTTGTTGCCTTCCACTTTTTTCTGCGCGTTTTCGATAGCACCGGAGAGCATCTTGTGCTCGAGTTGGTCGTCCTCTTTGAAGCCGATGGCATCCATCACGCGGGTGATGCGGTCGCCGCCGAAGAGCCTCATCAAGTCGCCCTCCAGCGAAATATAGAACTGCGACTGCCCCGGGTCGCCCTGCCTGCCCGCGCGCCCGCGCAACTGGTTATCGATACGTCGGGATTCGTGGCGGTCTGTGCCGATGACGTTGAGCCCGCCCAGTTCCGTCACGCCTTCGCCGAGGAAGATGTCCGTACCGCGGCCCGCCATGTTGGTCGCAATCGTCACATGCCCCGCTTGCCCCGCCTGCGCGATGATTTCGGCTTCGCGTTCGTGATGCTTGGCGTTGAGTACCTCGTGGGGGATGCCCCTGCGTTTAAGCAAGCCGCTCACCAGCTCCGACTTTTCAATCGAAACCGTACCCACCAGCACGGGCTGTTTGCGCTTGTAGCTTTCCTCGATGGTTTCTGTGATGGCGCGGAACTTCGCCGCTTCGGTGCGGTATACGACGTCGGGCTTGTCGTTACGGACCATGGGCATGTTTGTGGGGACGGAAACCACGTCCAGCTTGTAAATGTCGCGGAATTCGCCTTCCTCGGTGAGCGCCGTACCCGTCATGCCCGCTTTTTTGTAATACTTATTGAAGAAATTTTGGAACGTAATAGTCGCGATGGTTTTGGATTCGCGCTGTACCTTTACGGCTTCCTTCGCTTCGATGGCTTGGTGCAAGCCGTCGGAATAACGGCGGCCGGGCATCAAACGCCCCGTAAACTCGTCTACGATGATGATTTCATCGTCCTTGTTTACGTAGTCAATGTCGCGGTGCATGTTGTAGTTGGCTTTCAGGGCGTTATTGATATAGTGCTGGATTTCGATGTTTTCCGGGTCGGAAAGGTTCTCCACGCCGAAGTAACGCTCGGCTTTTCCGACACCTTCCTGGGTGAGCGTGACGGCTTTCTTTTTTTCGTCCACGATATAATCGCCCTCCTCCTCGATTTGCGCGCGCAAAGCGGGGTTTTGGAGGGCTTCTTCGTTTAGGATGCGTCCTTTTTTCAAATTCTTGGCGAAGCGGTCGGCGACCTTATACAAATCGTTCGACTTGCCCGAAGGGCCGGAAATAATCAGCGGCGTACGCGCCTCGTCTATCAGAATCGAGTCCACTTCGTCGATGATCGCGTAATGCAGGGCGCGCTGCACGCGGTTGGCCGCGGAAACCATGATGTTGTCGCGCAGGTAGTCGAAGCCCAGTTCGTTGTTGGTGGAATAGGTGATGTCGCAATCGTATTGGGCGCGGCGCACGGCGGGTTCCTGCCCTTGCAGGATGCAGCCCGTGGTTAAGCCTAAAAAACCGAAGATTTTACCCATCAGTTCCGCGTGGTAGCTCGCGAGGTATTCGTTGACTGTTACGAGGTGCGCGCCTTTTTCCGCCAGCGCGTTGAGGTATAAAGGAAGCGCGGCGGTTTGTGTCTTTCCTTCGCCTGTCTTCATTTCCGCGATGCGGCCCTGGTGCAAAACCATGCCGCCGATAAGCTGTACGCGGAAGTGCCGCTGGTTAATCAATCGTTTCGTAGCTTCGCGTACCACCGCGAAAGCCTCGGGCAGCAAATCGTCCAGCGTTTGCCCGTCGGCGAGGCGTTTCTTAAATTTCGCCGTCATGCCAATCAATTCACCCTCGGAGAGCCTTTGCATGTCCGGCTCAAGCGCTTCCGCACGGTCAATCGTGGGGAGCATACGCTTGATTTCCTTATCGCTGTAATTACCGAAGATTTTTTCCAGTATACCCATGGAATACACCTCATTGGTTGGGATAGGTTTCTATAAAATATGCCCGTATTAACCGGATTTTAACAGTTGGGTGGGAGGGGTGCAATACATTGCGGCTTCATCGCGCCCGTCGGGCAAATGTCCGCGCAATCCGTACACCCTTCGCAAGCGGGGGAGCCCAACTGCGCTGTGTGCAAAACCGTACGGATACCCCGATGGGAAGCGGAAAGCAAGCCCTGCCCCGCGCCGTTGCGTTTTTCACAGGCGCGGACGCATAAGCCGCACAGGACGCATTTGTCGGGGTCGTGGGAAGGGAGCGATAATTTGGGGCTATCCGATTTTGCCCTGTATTTATGCGGGTCCGCGCCCAATCGATTGGTTAGGGAAATGAGCTTGCATTTATGATAACCCGCGCATCCGCAGGACAGGCAGCGTGCCGATTCCTTGGCGGCTTGCGCGGGGGAAAGGTCGGGGTGGATTTCATCCCATCCCTTTTTTGCTTGCGCGGAGGGTAGGGCTTGCGCGGTTTGGCGGGGGGTGGGGGGGAGGTCGGAATGTGGTGTTAGGCGTTGGGAAGTGAGGGTAAAGGGGGGCGTTTCAAAGGCGGCGAGGATTACCGCCGCGGCTTTTTTCCCTTGGGCGATGGCTTCGATGGCGTAGGAGGTTTGGCCCGTTGCGTCGCCGATGATGTGTACGTTGGGTAGGTTGAGGTTGGAAATTTCCGGTTCCACCGCTTGGCCGATAGCGGAAATGATCATGTCGGCTTCCAGCCATTCCTCCGCGCCGGAGAAGGGGACGGGCGCGCGCCGTCCGCTTTCGTCGGGTTCGCCTAGGGACATGCGTTGCAAGCGGATGCCGGAAGCGGAAATTAGGGGAGCGGGGTCGGGAATATCCTCCGAAGGTACTTCCTTCGCGGTAATTTCGATGGGTGCGGTTAGGTATTTGAACACTACTCCTTCTGCTTCCGCTTCGGCGATTTCCCGCGGTTCGGCGGGCATTTCGGTACGGGTGCGGCGGTAGGAGATGACGACTTCCTTTGCGCCGATGCGCAAGGCGGTACGCGCCGCGTCTATGGCGGTATTGCTTCCGCCGACGACCACGACGCGGTTAAGGTTCGGCATACGTTCTTTTGAAATATAACCCATGGCAACCAGCAGTAAGAAAGCCGTACCCCCGTAAACCCCGGGCAAGTCGTCCCCCGGGCAGCCTAAGGGTTTGGGGTTCCACGCTCCGGTGGCGATGATGACGGCGTCGTTTTCGGCGCAGAGGGTTTCGACGCATAGCGCGTTGTGATGATTATTCGATTCGGGGTTGGAGGTATATCCCAACCATCCGTCGTTGTTAAATATAATCCCCATCCGCTCCAACACCGCCAGTTCCGCGTCCAGCACCTTTTTGGGCAAGCGGTATTCGGGGATGCCGTATCGCAGAAGGCCGCCCATTTTTTGGGCGCGGTCGTACACCACTACATGATGCCCCGCGCGGCGCAGGAAATACGCCGCCGTCAAACCCGCGGGGCCGCCGCCGATAATGGCGAAACGCTTGACGGGGGATTCCGGCGAAGGATGCACAGTAAAATTTACGCCGATGGGGAAGGAATCATCCAACACGTTCACACTCTGCGCATCGGGCGCGTTTCCGGAATGATCCCCTTTCGAAGGATGCGCTGTAAAGTTTAATCCGACGGGGGATAACTCCTTTCCCGCTTGCTGCACGGCGTAACGCTTTAACCCCGCGATATTTACGGCTTCGCCCTTTTCCGCACGGCGGCAATTTTTTTCACAAAAACGCGGGCATATCCGCGCGACCGACGCGGGGAAGGGATGCGCTTTGTACATGAGGTTTACGGCTTCTTCGTATTTCCCCTCGGCGATGAGCGCGATGTATGCTTGGCAATCCGTTCCCGCGGGGCAAGCCAAACGGCAGGGCGCGACGCAATCGCCGTCGTGGGCGGAAAGGAGCAGTTCGATAATTCTTTTCTGCGCTTGGCGGACGCGCGGGGTATCGGTGCGTATTACCATCCCCGGTACGGCAACCGTGGCGCACGCGCGTACGGGCTTTTGCGCGAAGGTTCCCGACGGGTCGGCGATTTCCGCAAGACATAAACCGCACGCCCCCGAAACCTCCACCCGCGGATCAAAACAAAGGGAGGGGATAAAAATCCCTTCCCTCCGCGCGATTGATAAAAGTGTTTCGTTTTCGTATGCGGTATATTCCTTGCCGTTAATCGATACATGAAACAAGGCGAAGCCCTCCCGAAAGGAACTCCGCCCATTTTACCATAATTAAAGCCCCGCGACTTCGTCTCAAATTGAGACGAAGTTATCCGTAGGTATAAACGATTCCGTCCATTTCGCTTAAGCGTTTTACGGTATCCAGCAGCTTCCCTTGGGCGGTTAAGGCATCCGCTTTCGTTACCGTGCCCATGAGTTCCATTTCTTCCAATATCATCGCGGCTAGCCGTTTGGAAAGGTTGCCCATGATTTTTACGGCTGCCGTGCCGCCGCTAGCCTTCAGCGCCAAGGATAAATCATGTTGGTCGGTTTCGCGCAGGACCATTTGGATATCGCGGTTGGAAAGCGCTTCAAATGCCGCGTCGAATTCCGAACCGGGTATGCCCTCCTTCGCGGCCATCGCCGCGTAACGCCGTTCGTATTCGGGGTAGTGGGGGTTGCCGTCGGTGCTCATGTAACCCTTCGCCATCAGGTATTTTTCGCCGAGCATGGAAAAGAGCTTCTTTTCGATGATAACCGGATTTTCGCCCGCTTGTATCGAAAGCACGCCCTCCACGGTCATCAGCCGTGAAAGTAGTTCCTCCCCTTTATAATCGCCCGAATCGATGAGCGTTACGCCGATATCCCTTACCAGCTCCGGGTTGGTGCCGTCGCATACCATCAATAACATGAAGGTAATGAAGGTATTCTCGTGTTGCTTGCACCATTCCTCCAGCGCAAGCACGCCCTGCGCCCGCGTGATGTTGGCACATTCGATGATTTGCGCCACCACGGGCAGGCACTTGTCCCGTTCCGCGTTCGTAAAATCGCTTAGTTTATACATATGTCCTCCTTTATCGTTATGGCGCGGCTGCCATAATTCATGAAACACCCGGTGGTTTGCACCGATGCCCTCAAATAATGATATATGGAAAAAATGCGGCGGGAATATCGTCAGCGGTACGGGCTTTTTCCTGTACGCCGACGGGGTGATGCCGAATTGCGCGGCGAACGCCTTGCCGAACGCATCCGGCGTTTCATACCCGCAACGGTATGCCAAGTCGATAATCCGCGCGTCGCCCGGGTAAAGCTGCTCCGTTATCAGCGATAACCTGCGCTTGCGGATGTACTCGTTTAAAGGCATCCCCGCGAGGTATGAAAATATCCGGCGGAACTGGTATTCCGAACAACAAGCGATCCGTGCCGCCTCGGTGAAGTCGATGACGTCAAACAGCCGTTTTTCGATGTACCGTACCGCGTCGTTTAAATAGGATGTCGTGTTCATCCGCGCCCCCTTTCCGCTGTAAATATAACAGGCGGCAAATAAAAAATCCCGTCTTTTTTTGAATGGTTTGCGACGGGAAAAATTTACGTTGAAATATACATAAAATCCCCCTTCCCCGCCAAAAATAACCGTAACGGAACAAAGGAAGGAGGGAATCCATGTTTAAGCATTGGCTTATCAAGCTCGCGTACATCACGCTTGCGATCGTGATGATCAGCGTATGCGTAAATATGTTCCTTGCGCCGCATAACATCGCGGCGGGCGGGCTTACGGGTTTGGCGATTATCCTGGAGGAATGGCTGGGGCTGAGCCGTACGTGGGTGATATTGATCGGCAACGCCGCGCTTTTGGTGGTTACGCTTTTCCTGCTGGGCAAGGAAATCTTTATTAATACGGTCATCGGCGCAACCATGTTGCCCTTGGTGATCGGGGTTGTGCCGAGGATTACCCTTGTCAACGATACCATGCTGTCAATGCTGATCGGTTCCGCTTTGTTCGGTGTCGCGGTTTCGATCCTGTACGCCAACAACGCGTCCAGCGGCGGCACCGCCATTCCGCCGTTGATATTGAAAAAATACTTTAACATGAACACGTCCGTCGGGTTGTTTATCTCCGATGGTTTTATCGTTTTGTTGTGCTTGTGGGTATTCGACGTTGATGCGTTCTTCTACGCGATCGCCTCTATTTTCATCACGTCCGCCGTCATGAGCTATATCGAAAACGGTGCGAATAAAAAGAAAATGGTGTACATCATCAGCGATCTACACCATTTGATTATGCAAGACATTCACAATATCATCGGCCGCGGCGTAACGATCATCCCCGCGGTCGGCGCGTACGAGCAACAGGAAAAGACGATGCTTATGGTTACGCTGGATAAAAAGGATTACCAGCGATTAATCGCCATCGTAAACCAACACGATCGCCACGCCTTCATGATCACCGATACCGTCACCGACGTACACGGCAAGGGCTTTACCTACGAGTCAGGGAGTATATAGCCGCTTGCAGTTGCACGTCTTCATCAAGCGTCAGCATACCGGTTCGGCGGCTTAACGCTTCGTCCATTTCCACGACGACATCCGGCGTAACGCCAATCCCGTGTATCGATATGCCGTTGGGCGTAAAGTATTTGGCGATTGTCATCTTTACGGCGTGGCCGTCGGATAAATACATCAGGTTTTGCACGCTTCCTTTTCCGTAGGTTTGCGTGCCGATAATCGTACCCGCACCCGTGTCCTGCACCGCCGCGGCTAATATTTCGGAAGCGCTTGCGCTCCTGCCGTTGACCAGCACCACCAACGGCAAGCCCAGGTATTCCTCCGTCGCGCGGTGGTATTCGCGGCGTCCGTCGGCGTGTTCGGTGTAGGTGATGATCCCCTCGGGTACGAGGCGGTTGGTGATCTGCACCACCGCGGGCATCGAACCGCCGGGGTTGTTCCGTACGTCAATGATCAACGCCCGTATCCCTTGACCGATCAAATCATCCAGCGCTTCGTTAAATTGCGGCAGCGTCATCCGCGCGAAGCCGTCGATGCGGATTAAGCCGATCCCGTCCTCCGGCATTTGGTAAAAGACCGTCGGCACCTCCACCATCGCCCGCACGATGTGTACGTCGAATATCAGCCCGTCGGCGGAGTCGCCGTTGTAATCCTCGTCGTATTCGTCGGGGCGCAGCATCGTCAAGCGAACGGTCGTGCCTTCGGGCCCGCGTATTTTATCCGTGATTTCCCCTTGCGGCTGACCGACGACGCTTTCGCCGTCCACCGCCAAAAATTTATCCCCGGCAAGCAAACCCGCGTTATGGGCGGGCGAATTATCGAAAACCTCGTATACCGTCAGGTATTCGCCGCTTTCGTCCATCAGGCTCGTTACGCCGATCCCCGCGAACACGCCTTCTGTCCGTACGCGGAAAGCCTCCAGCGCGTCTTGGTCGAAGTATTGCGTATACGGGTCATCCACGCCGTCCAACAAGCCCCGATACATACCGTCGAACATTTCCTCCCGCTCGAACGCGATGATCGAATACCGATCCAATAAATCGAATATCTCCAGCACTTTTGTGTTGGGCGGGGTAGTCCCCTGCCATACGACGCGTTTGCCGTATTCGTTATACCCCACCAAAGCAAGGCACACGAATACGATCCCCGCCGCCAGCCCCATCAAAAATGAATTTTTATTCCATCCCATGTATGTAATCCTCCCGCGGTCGCTCTATCTTCATATATATGTACGTTAAACGGCAAATAGTCAAGTGAATATACTTCCACATAGTTTCATGACTAAAAAAATCCGCGCTCGTCGGGGAAGGATAACGAACGCGGACTTTTTTATTGTGAATAAAAGAGGAGGCTTGGTTTACGCCGTGGCGTAGGAAAGTGCGGGCGTCGCGTTCACCGAGGTGGAGGTTTGGCAGCGGCCGTGCAGGATCGCGCCCTTGTCGATGATGAGTGTTTCGGTCAGTATATCGCCTGTTACTTCGGCGGTGGCGGTCAAATGTAAGGCGTAGCGGCATTGGATACTGCCGTACACCGCACCCGCGATCCGCGCGGATTCGGCTACGATGTCACCTTCCACGCGACCCGATTCGCCCAGGTTAAGGACGCCGTCAAGCTCAAGGTTGCCCTGTATAACGCCGTCCAAGCGCATGGATTCCGATTCGGAGCCTACAACGCGGGCGGCTTGGATGGAGAAGCCCCTGCCGATTACGGTGCCGGTGGGCCTTGTAAATTCGTCTTGCGTACGGGTTTTAGCCATTTATTTCACAACCTTATTCGCTTAGGAATGGACGGGGATTCACGGGCCTGCCGTTGACATGTACCTCGTAATGTACGTGCGGGCCGGTGGTGGAGCCGGTGGTGCCCACGCGGGCGATAATGTCCCCGCGGGAGACCCGTTGGCCGACCGTTACCAGGTTTACGCTGTTATGCGCGTACCATGTTTGTATGTTGTTGCCGTGGTCGATGATGACCTTGTTGCCCAAGCCGCCGCTTGCCCACCCCGCGAAGGTGACGACCCCGCCGCCCGCCGCCCGGATGCTCGTACCGCGCGGGGATTGGATGTCTATACCCGTGTGCTGCTGCCATTGGCCGCTGCCGAAGGGGCACCTGCGCCCGCCGAAGCCGGAGGAAATGGTTGCGCGTACGGGCCAAAGGGTTGGGTAGTTATCGCAGAAGGGTTGGATGCGTTCGCGGTAGTATTGCATATTTTCTTTAAGCTCGGTCAGCATTTCGAGTGTGTTGAGGAGGTCGGATATTTGGGCGTGCAGATCGTCTTCCGTGACTACGGGGGGAAGTGAGAGGGAAACCGCGCTTAAGCCCACGACGCCATCAACACGGGTGTCGGCAAAGGCGACGGTGTGGTCGCTTGCGTGGCCGTTGGCATAGCCGTTTTCATAAGCGGCTTCGGCGGGAAGGAAGGCCGCGCGGATTTGCGCTTGCGAATTATTCATTTGTTCCAATAGGTTGGCGATTTGGGGGATGAAGGTGCGGTGCGTAAGGCCCGTAACGGCGGCGTTTAATTTTTCCTCAAAATCCTGTATTTGGCGTTCCAATTCTTCCAGGTAATCCTGCACGTCGTCCAAGGTGCCTTGATGCTCGCGGCGCATGTTGATTTCCGCGCGGCGGCGGTCAAAGATTTCATCGCCGAGCTGGTCGGCAAGGTCCGCGTTGGCGGCTCTCCATTCGTCAAGTTCCTCTTCGGTTTCGAACTTGAATTCGCGGAACTGCTCTTCGGTCATGGAAAGCTGTGTGCTGTAGTGCTGCGCCATGCGGCGGAGGTGTTCGGCGCGGATTTGCAGGCCCGCGATGACGGAGGAAATGGCGAATACGGAGATGAGTACGCAGTAGAACAACGCGCGGGGGATGCGGACGCTCCGCGTCTTACCCGTCGTATATGACGGCACGAGCATAAGCGAGAGGTATTTTTTTTGCTTATGGGAGCCGGATTTGATAATATCGCTGGCTTTTTTTACCTTTACCGCGGGGGGTGCTTGCGGATTTTTCTTGAAAAACATGGGGTTCATCCTTTTATGTTACATTCATGTGACCCCATGATAACACGCTTGCTAAAAAATTGCAACACTTTCTTAATAATTTATGAATAAATTATTAAAAAAGTGTTACGGACAATATTCCGTCCTTAACATCCAGCTTTATCCGCTTTTCTTTTACTTGGGTACCAAAGAGGACTTCGCCCATCAGCAAGCGCTTTACGTCGTTTTCCACGATCCTGATGATATCGCGCGCGCCGTAGGCTTCGGAGCGGCCCTGCGCGGCGATGAAATCGATTGCCTTTTTCGACGGCGCGAAGGTAATGTCCCGCGCCTTTAACCTTTCGCCCAAACGGGTAAGCGACTTTTGCGCGATGCGGCGCGCCATCTTTTCATCCACGGGGCGGAATTGTACCACCGCGTCAAGCCGTCCCCTAAATTCGGGGCTGAAGATACGCTCCACGGCTTTAAGTGAGGCGGACACATCGTATTCCCCGAGATAACCGATGGTTTGCCTCGCCATTTCACGCGCGCCCGCGTTTGAGGTCATGATTATGATCACGTTACGGAAGTCGGCCTTTTTGCCGTTGTTGTCCGTCAGCATACCGTAGTCCATCACTTGCAATAAAACATTTAATATATCGCCGTGCGCCTTTTCGATTTCATCCAGCAGCAAAACGCAATGGGGATGCTTGCGGACCGCTTCGGTCAGCAGGCCGCCTTCATCGTACCCCACGTACCCCGGCGGCGCGCCGATCAAACGCGCGACGGCGTGGCGTTCCTGGTATTCGCTCATATCGAAGCGGGTGAGCCGGATACCCAGGCAATCCGCCAATTGGCGGGCAAGCTCCGTCTTGCCGACCCCCGTAGGCCCGATAAATAATAGATTGGCTACGGGACGGTCGGGTTCGTTTAACCCCGATCGGGAGGAGAAAACGGCTTGGGTCACGCGTTCCACCGCATCCTCCTGGCCGAATATCCGCGCGTTTAATTCCGCGGCCAAATTCGCCAATATAGCTTTTTCGTCCTTTCCGACGGTATTGGCGGGGACCTTCGCCATCAGCGCGACCACCCGCTCAATTATGGCGTGGGTAACCCGCGGCGATTTTTTCGCTTCATTTAATATACGCGTTTGTACGCCGGCTTCGTCCATGATATCGATGGCTTTATCGGGCAGGAAACGGTCGTTCATATACCGCGCGCCGAGCGCGACGATGTGCGGCAACGCTTCGGCGGGATACTTGACGCGGTGGAATTCCTCGTAACGCGGCAGCAATCCCTTTAGGATTTCCACACATTCCTCCTGCGTGGGCTCGGGGATGTCGATCCGCGCGAAACGCCTCGCCAGCGCGCGGTCTTTTTCGAAGAACTTTTTATATTCTTCGTGTGTGGTGGAGCCGATGAAGCGGATTTCCCCGCGTGAAAGGTAGGGCTTAATGATACTTGTCGCGTCCATCCCCCCGCCCGAAACCGCGCCCGTACCCACGACCGTATGGATTTCGTCGATATACAGGATCGGATTCTCCAACGCGGTTACGGCTTGCAACAGCTTAACCAGGCGTTCCTCAAAATCGCCGCGGTAGCGTGTCCCCGCTATCAACGCACCCAAATCGAGCTTTAATATGCGTACGTTTTGTAACTTCGTGTCGATTTGACACGAAGTGATCAACTGCGCCAAGCCCTCCACGATGGCGGTCTTACCCACGCCGGGGTCGCCCACATGCACGGGGTTGTTCTTCAATCGGCGGCACAATACCTGCGTGGTACGGGCGAGGATGTCCTCGCGGCCGACGAGGGGGTCGAGCTTGCCTTGACGCGCCATTTCGCACAAATCCACCGTGTAGGCGGCGAGCAGCGCTTCGTCGGCGGTGGGCTTGGGGGATTCGTGCGGCGTGCCTTGCGGGGTATCCTTCGCCCTGTCCTGTTCGGCCGCGCGGTTTAGGAAGCGGGCCAAGCGGTGTTTGTTCATCCCGTTTTTGGCGAGGATGTATTCGGCGAAACTTTCCTTCAAGCCGAATATCGCGCCGAGGAATTCCCCCAGCCCGACGTATTGCTTGCCCGCCACTTGCGCCCTGAGCGCGGCTTGCTCAAACATCTGCACCAGCGAAAACGATTCCGTCGGGCTTTCCGTCATCATGCGGGGTACCCGTTCATTGAAGAAGGACGCCAAATCGATGCCGATGGCGTTCAATTCGCCGCCCGAAGCGGTGATGACTTCCTTGCCGTAATCGAATAAAAGCGCGGAATACAGGAAATGCTCAGGCGTGATGTATTCATGCCCGTGCAAACGCGCTTCGTTGACTGCCACCACATATACCTGGTTGGTCAGATCGTCCAGTTTCACGCCTCCACCTCCCATAAGGTAAGCCGCAGGGGGAAGCCCTTATCCGCGGCGCGCCGTTCAGCCTGATATTTTTTGGTCACCGCGATGTCATAGGTAAACACGCCCGCCACGCCCTGCCCTTCGTTGTGTACCGTCATCATCAGATTCGACGCCTCCACCGAGGACTTATGGAAGACCTTGACCAAAACCTCCACCACGAAGTCCATCGACGTAACCTCGTCGTTGTGGATGATGACCGCGTATTGGTGCGGCATACGCAGGGACGTGTCCCGGTCGGTATGCGTCAAAACGTTTGATTGGGTATGCATGGCAGGCTCCTTATAAAAGCAGTAACTGCGGGGGAGGGTTCGGGGTGCGCCGTACGCACCCCCGCCGCACGGACATTCCCCGTGTTAGGCGTTAATTTAATAAAAATCGATTAATTGCGTCCGCGCGTTCATGGCGGCCCATGATTCGGTAAGCTGCGCTTTCATAAGCGAGATTCATCACGGGTAATGGTAAACCTTTATATATTTTATATTCGATGAGTGTGTTTAAATCGATTACTTCTTCCCATTTACCATCTTTTATTATTTGGATATCGCCCATCACTTCGACGGTGATTCCTTCAATAAAAAACGTACCGAAGTACGAGCGTATCCAATCGGTCGATGAAAATGCTACCGGTTCGATTTCGTATTGTTCTAACAACGAACCTATTTCATACGCACCGGCTTTATCAGTTTGAATATCAATATCGACGGGTATTATCTCCATACCGTGTATCGCTTGCGAAGTGCTTCCCGTAAACGCCCAAATAATATCATGTTGGTCTAAACGGTTATATATAATTTTAATTACTTCATCTTGTTTTTCCGTTAACAAATAAATCATCCCCAATAATCATTACGGTGTTTATCATTTTCGATTCTTACTTAAAACGCCCGTGAGCGCGGCGAGCGTGGGGTGTGCGGGATGCGTAAGCGTGCCTGCGAAATCGGGTGATTAGCGGCGAACGGGCGTGTTATGTGCTTGACGTCGGGCTGCTTCCCAAGACCGACGTAAGCACTACACGCACGGAGCCGATCATCACCCGATTTCGCTCAGCACGCGTCGCATCCCGCGCACCCCACGCGTACCCCCGAACGGCTCTCACATTGATTTTACACCACCCGCAATGTTACAATCAAGTTACATCGTAAATATACGGAAAGGCGGCGCGCCATTGGACAACACCTTCCCCGAGCAAATCAAAGCCTTGCATGTCCTGTTCGAAAACGGGTTCGCCGATGCCTACCGCGTTGCCAATACCCGTAAGCGCAGGCGGGTGATCCCGTACGCCGCTTCCATGTACCGCCGTTGGTATTATTCCACGCTGATCGAGAATACGCCCTTTTCTCCCGCCAATATCATGGAATCGATTTGCCTGCATTACAGGCAGGACGCGGCCCTGTACCCGCAATCGGTCCTGCGCAGCGTAAGCAAATTTTCCGGCTTTGAGATAAAACTGCATCCGTACGGCGGCGAACGCCACCCGGTCATCGACGATTTGGCGCGGCTGATCGGATATTGCCTCCCTCATGTGGACTTGCAAGAGGGAAATTATTTTTTTGACGCGCAGCAAATGGAGTTGGCGCAAAAACTGACCATCCCCGACCCGGCTTATGCCGCTTTTTTATTGGAAGTGGCGTTGAAGATGAAGCTGTTGGCGAAAATCCCCTCCCTGTACGTCAACCGCTTGGAGGTCACGCGCGATTGGGAGGAAAAATCGGATAAACCGCCGGCCGAGTTTTTTAAGGAAATCGTGGAGGCTGCGGTGGCGGTGTGCGCGTTTAACATGCGGGAATTGATCGCCCTGCCCGAATTGCTGTTCACCGATTCCTTCGTGCGGGCGATGCTGACCGACCCCATCGAAACCGACGCCTTATTCGAACAGGTATACGACATTTTGGGCTATACGCTGGAGGATTTAATCGAATTGAGCATGGACTCGGACGCCCTGGACTTCGAATCGCAGGACGGCGCGTTCCTCGCGGGCACGTTTATGATGGGTGTGGTGTTGGACCGGCATTTCTTCACCCCGTTCGGGCACTTCCTTAAATTGATCAAGCCCCTGTACGTCCTGCCCTTCGACTTCGGCGGGGAGGTGGAGGACTTTATCGGAAGCAAGGAGGACGTAAACGACGGGATATTCGTCGCGTTCTACGCGCCCTGCTCGAATTATACGCTCACCGATTTGGGGCTGCGTACGCTGAATGTAAAACCCGGCGAGCATAATTATTATGACGTGGCGCGTAACATGCCCTTCACCGTGTTGCAAGACTCCCTCTTCGCCGACCCGGAAATGATCGAGGTGCTGGTTAAGATGGCGCAGCTTTTGCCTTCCGCCATTACAAGCGGGATGCAGGCGCGTCCGATCTATACCTTCCGCATACGGATGGAATCGGACCCCACGCTGTGGATACACCTGCACATGCCCGCCAACGCCTACCTTTATGAAATATACGACGAGGTTTTACTGTACTTCCCCCTGCGGGAAAACTACGACTACATCTTTTTCCACGATAAGATCGAGAACCGCTTCGCGCAGTACCCCTCCCCCAAACGCGCCGCGCCGAACGCCAAAAAAACCGCCGAAACCCAATTGGACGCGCTGGACTTCGAGCACCAGCCGCGGATGCTCCTTACAACGTACAACCAAGCCCTGCCCTTCGGCGGCAAACCGCCCACCGTTCGGCTCGAAATCGAGATGTTGGGACGCAAACAGCCCGACCCGGGGCACGATTACCCCCGCGTGACGCGGATGAGTAAAGCGATGCAGAATGAAGGGGATGCGGAATCCGGAGTTCGGAATTTAGAATAAAACGATTAAAGGATGGATATGGATATGCGGGTTTGTGTGATTGTCTTGGACAGCGTGGGGATTGGGGCCTTGCCGGATGCCGCCGATTACGGCGACGCGGGGGCGCATACGCTGGGTAATATATATAGGAAGCGCGGCAAATTGGAACTGCCTCATTTATACGCCATGGGTCTGGCCCATATCGAGGATTCCCGCCTACCCATGATTCCGAATCCCGAATCCCGAATCCCGAATTCCTCCTTCGGCCGTATGGCCACGGTAACCCGCGCGAAGGATACGACCAGCGGGCATTGGGAGTTGGCGGGCTTGTCCATGGACCCGCCCTTCGCTACATTTAAGCGGTTCCCCGATTCCTTACTGTCCGCGTGGCTGGAGAAGGCAGGTCGCGAGGCCAAATGGCTGGGCAATTACCCCGCCAGCGGCACCCAAATCATGGACGAACTCGGCGGGGAACACATGAAAACAGGCGCGCCCATCGTTTACACGTCGGCGGACAGCGTCTTCCAAGTCGCCGCCCACGAAGAAGTCATCCCGCTTGAGGAACTGTACCGCTTGTGTGCGATTGCCCGGGAAATGCTCGTAGGGGAATACTTTGTGGGGCGTGTGATCGCGCGGCCCTTCCTCGGCGTACCCGGCGCTTTTAAGCGCACGGAAAACAGGCGCGACTACGCCGTACCCCCCGTAGGCGAAACGCTGTTGGACGCGCTGGAAAAGCACGGTCGCAAAACCCTCGGCATAGGCAAAATCGAGGACATCTTTTGCAACCGCGGCGTAACCTATGTAAACCACACGACAAACAACCGCGACGGGATAGAAGCGACCATATCGGCGTTGCGGGACGAAAATAACGATGCGACGCTGATCTTCACCAACCTCGTGGATTTCGACATGCACTACGGCCACCGCAACGACCCCGAAGGCTACGCGGCGGCCTTGGAATATTTCGACGCGCAGCTCCCCCAAATAAAAAACGCCCTCAAATCGGACGACCTGTTGATCATCACCGCCGACCACGGCTGCGACCCCACCACCCCCGGTACCGACCACACCCGTGAATACGTGCCGCTGTTGGTATATTCCCACGGGATAACCCCCGTCAACCTGGGTACGCGCAAGACCCTGGCCGACGTAGCCGCCACAATATACGGCGCGCTGGGGTACGGGGCATGGCGGGAAGGGGAGGGCTTTTTCCCCTTGCGAAGCCCCGTGTGACATTCCCCATACCCTGTGGTAATATAAATCCGAAATAAAAAAACGGCTTTCGCGTGGCAGCGGGGCCGGTTTAAAGCCTAAACGTTGGTTACAACGTCGGAACCGTCGCTACTACCGGTAGGGGCGGTCCTTTTTTTGACGTGAAGCAATGCTTGCTTCGCCAGCGAGTGTGCGACATCCCTAAGTACGGACGTCAGCAAACCCTTTGCCAAAATGAGAACTCCGCTCATGCGTTCACCTCCTTCTTCAGGAAACGTTACCTGAGCCGCGCCCCAAAAGGCGGATCGGAAAGAAATCCGCCCTTTACGAAAGCCGTGAATGGATAATAACATATGTTCGAAATAAAATAAACCCCGAAAAGAACGTTTATTCGCGTTCGGTCGGGGTCTTGTTTGATTCGGTTAAATCGCTTTATTGCTGCCGGTTGTCGTTGTCGTAGTAGGTATCGCGGTAGTCGTCCCCGGGTACCGGTCCGTAGGCGGGTTGCTCGGGCATGACGATGGCGGCGACGATGTAAGCGATAATGCCCGAACCGCCCATAAACATGAAAATGACCCATGCAAGCCTTACGATCGTGGGATCGATGCCGAAATATTCGGCGATACCGGCGCATACGCCGCTGATCTTACGGTCGGTGCGTGATTTGTACAGTCTTTTACCCATAATAGAATCCTCCCTTATGCTATATTCGCAACGTTATATACGCAGCCGTTACGGTTTAGTTTATGTATCGGCTGCCGTTTAATACCCTTTTACGTGTTTGCCGTGGTCGCAGAAGCTGTGGTACCGGTCGCCCGCCACGATGATATGGTCCGTCACGGTTATGTTGATAAACGCCAGCCCGTCGATGATCTCGCGGGTTACGTCCATATCATTGCGGGAGGGACTAAGCGTACCGCCGGGGTGGTTATGCATGAGGATGACGGAAACGGCTTGGTTCTGTATCGCCGCCTTCACCACTTCGCGGGGATAAAAAGCGGCTTCGTCAAGCGTCCCCTTTGAAATAAGCGTGACCTTGTTCACGCGGTTGCCCGTATCCAAGCTGGCTACATAGAAGCGTTCGGCGGATTGGTCCGCGAATTGGTTTACGGCAAACTGCCCCGCCGTCCTCGAATTGTCCATTACGGGCTTTTTGTCCTGCCTGCTGCGCGAAAAGCGGTTGGCGATGGCTGGCATGAGGTTGAGCATGACGGCGACGTTTTCGGAGCAATCGAGCCGCTCCATCAGCGTGGGCACGTCGGTTTGGAAAAGACGGTGCAGCGAGCCGAATTCGTCGATCATCCTGTGCGCGATGGGGTTTGTGTTGCATCGGGGATAACAATAATAAAGAAGCAACTCCAACAACTCATGGTCCTTAAAAGAATCCGAACCCCCGATGATATAACGTTCTCGATGGCGTTCACGATGGCCCGTATGGCTGTGCCCGGGTTTCTTCCCGTTCATCTGAGCGCGTAATCCAGGGAATCGGTGACGGTTTGCAATACCTTGATGCGGGCGAATTTTTTATTATTTGACTCCACCACCACCCATGGGGCGTGGGGCTTGTTTGTTTTGGCGAACATTTCGTCCACGGCCACTTCGTAGGCGTCCCAATGACTGCGGTTTACCCAATCGGCGTCGGTGATCTTGTGCTGCTTGGCGGGGTCGGTCATGCGCGCGTTAAAACGCTTCAATTGCTCCTCTTTGTCAATGTGCAGCCAAAATTTAAGTAATACCGCGCCGTGGTTGACCCAATGCTGCTCCATTTCGTTAATTTCGTCGTACGCGCGCTGCCATACGGGCGCGGGGGTCAATTCCTCCACGCGTTCGATCAGCACGCGCCCGTACCACGAACGGTCAAAAATCGTGAAGTGCCCGTCCTTCGGCATTCTTCGGACAAAACGCCATAAATAATGCCGCCCCAGTTCATGCGGCGTGGGCGGCCCTATGGGTACGACGGCATAACTGCGCGGGTCAAGCTCCGCCACCAGCCGCTTGATGTTGCCGCCCTTGCCCGCGGCGTCCCAGCCTTCGTACACGATGACCGTCGGGCGGCGTTTTGCATACATCTTGTGGCCCAAGCGGTTCATGCGAGCCTGCAGGAAATCGAGCTCCTCGCGGTATTCCGCGTTGTCGATATGCTTGTCGGCATCTACCTTGGATAAAACTTGGGGGAACTTCTGCCCTAATAGGGCAGAAGTGGGCGCGGACGCAAGCGAGGGGGGATTTTCCAGCCGCTTTTCGATTACGTCCGTTATTGTGCGGTATATTTTTACGGCGGAATAGCGTTTGTCGTCCGCTTCGATAATATGCCATGGGTTTTCTTCCGTACCCGTCAGCTCCAGCATCTTTTCAAATTGCTTTTGGTAATTTTGGTAGTTCCTGTTCTGCGCCCAATCGTGTTCCTTCACGCGCCACGCGGTGCTGGGGTCGTCCTCCAACGATTTGAACCTCCGCGCCTGCTCCGCTTGGGAAATATGCAAAAAGAGCTTGATGATCAGCGTGCCGTCCCGGGTGAGCTGCCGTTCAAAGGCTTTAACATCGTGGTAGAAGGCCTTCGTCTCCGGTTCGCTCAACCCCCAGCGTTCCTTTTCGCCCGGCAGAATGATCCGGTGCCAGCTCTTATCGATGATCGTGATTTGCCCCTTGGCGGGGATGCGGCACCAATAACCCCATAGGAACGGCCTTTTCAGCATTTCCTCGGTGATCTTCGACATGGTCAATACGTCGAAGTAACGCGGGTCCATCGGGTTGACCAACCGCCCGATACTCGTCCCCTTGCCCGACGCGCCCCACCCTTCAAAGACGATGAGCACGGGCAAACCCGCTTCGCGCACCTGTTGTTGCAAGGCGGCCAATTTCTTTTGCAAGGGCGGCAAGGCTTCCTTATAAATATGCCGCTCGATTTGTTGGTTGCAGTCTATGTCCGATAGCATACGTCACCTCGATATGATGGAACGCCGCGTCGCCGCGGTCCCGCGCAGTATACCATATAGTCAAGGCTTGTAACACAAACGGGCGGGCGCACATAGTATGTACCAGGGTCTCGAAAGGGATTCTTAAAAATAGATTAGGCATCGGGTATGGGGCGGCCTTACCGCCGCAACCGCCCGGTGCCATAAATCAAAAAGGAGGATTAACGAATCATGGGTGAACACTTTCTCATCGAAAGCATGAGGCGTTATATCGGTCAAACCGTTACGGTCTTCACGACGTCCGGCGGTTTGTCAGGGAACGGCTTTACAGGTGTATTGGCGGGCTTCCGCGATTGCACCGTACGATTAATCACCGACATCGGCGCGCCTCCGTCGTGCCCCATCGGCTCTGCTTGCTGCGGCGGGTTCGGGTATGATGATTATGACGGCGGACGCTTCGAAAACCGCTGCGGCAGGGAATGCCGCGACGGCGGACGCCGCGGTATGGGACGCGGCCGCTGGGGCTGGAATTGGCTCGGCAGCGTCACGGAAATACCCTTCGACAAAATCGCCAGCTTCACGCATAACGCGCTGTAGGCAAACGGCTTGATTCGCAAAAGATAAGACGTTGAATTAAAGGCTGCCTCGCGAAAGGCAGCCTTTTTGATATGGGGTATGGCGGGGATACCGGGCTTACCCTGCCTGTTCAATGATACCGCATATCCCGGTGTACACTTCGGGGAATTTTCGCAATATACGGGCGATTTCCTTTCGTTTCTCGGCGTTTTGTAACACTTTGCAATCTATTTCATAGTTTGCGTCGAAGTAACCCCCTGCTTCGGTTAATTGTTTTTCCAACGCTTCCAACGCTTTTTGCGCCCGTTCGAGCAACGGCGCCGCTTCGGCTAAGTCGGGGTTCATTTGTATGGCGCGGTCGATGGTGTCTTTTTTGTGGAAGATATTGGTGGAGAAAATAGTGACGTACGTACCGTAACTCCGCCACACGTTGATACCGTTATTAGCCTCATAGTCAATTTTATCGTAAAAGTCGCCTTCCATCGTCCTTGCCCATTGCTCAAACGCTTCGTTGCCGAAAAATACGTCCTTGCTTGGGTCGGGCGGCGTCCGCATCAAACCGGGTGCGACCATCAACGCTTTACGGTATACATCCGCAATCGGCGGCGCATCCTTTTTCCCTTCGATGAACACGAACGTGTAAGGCAAATCATCGTCCAGCGTAAAAGGGATTAAGTCCGTGGCTTCTTCGGGCAGGCGGTAAAAACAATCGCCGTCGTTTTCGTATCCGATAACGCAGGATATTTCATCGGTCGGCAACACATCGCCGTTTTCCAGCGTCCAATTAAATCCTTTGCCGATGACAGGGATACCCCTGTTGATATATTCGATGATTTTGGCCTTACATTTTTCCTTGTCCCTGCGCCATTCCTCCGCACCCATAAAGGTGAATCCGTATCCGACGGCATCGAATACCCGTTTAATCAACGCGTAATCGAATTTTGCGTCGGAAAAACATGCATATGATTTTTCCCTATCCGCGGCGTACACCTGCACGAAGCTGTCGCCCGAAACGGTGGAGAAAAACCAATAATCATATCGGACATCCTCGCCTATACATTCCATCAGGAACTTCATGCAGCCGTTAAAAACGTAATTTTCCCCTTGCCACGGATATTGCAATTGGTGTATGGGTAAATGGTCGATCAATTTGCGTGACATATCAAATCCTCCTTGAATGATTAAGTTGATGGTCAGCGGACGGAAGGTTTTCAGCGAATGTTTTTGCTTCCGCACGCTTGAAGGGGTGATCCCGTGGAACCGGGTAAAGGCCTTTGAAAACCCTTCCTGCGTATCGTATTGGTATTTCATGGCAACGTCGATGATCCTGTTTTTTGGGTGAAGCAAATCCTCCCCGGCCAAACTCAAGCGCCTATTCCGGATATAGTCGCCGATCGTCATCCCCGTAACCAAGTTGAATATACGCTGGAAGTTTGAGTGGGAGGCATACACCACTTTCGAAACGTTTTCGATATCCATTTCGTTGGTGAGGTTGTTTTCGATATGGTGTATGGCCTTGCCCAAACTTTGGATCCAGTTCACGGGTTGCGCCCCCTTTCCGGCATTACTATACAGGTCCGCCGTAAGAACGTCATGTCATAAAATGCTTACTGTTGTCAGGTAGTGCAAGGGACGCAATACATTTGACACGGCAAAACCCCTGTAATACAATCATTTTGGCGAAATGCCCTTGTGGCGGAATTGGCAGACGCGTCGGACTTAGGATCCGATGGGAGACCGTGCAGGTTCAACTCCTGTCAAGGGCAAATAAGAATCCGAACCATACCGAGGTTAAAATCGGCGGGGTTCGGATTTTTGTGTTCGCCGCTTTTATAAATGAACTTTGAATCATGATAAACACCGTTATTGGGAATCCTACATAGGATAAGGCATCTTTAGCTGATTCATAAAATACGTAAAAAGGCTAATTAGATGCTTGTACACCGATTTTGGCTAATTGCTTGTCAAATTACCAAAAAAGGTATATTCTATGAAAGGCGGCGATCCCATGCGGAAATCAGCCACCCAAAGGAATAAAACCATGTACTGCGTCATTATGGGTGACATTATCAATTCCCGTGAACTGAACGATGATACAAGGAAAAAAGCCACACACGCGGCGCAAGCCGCCTTTAACCGTATCAATACCAAGTATATCGGTTCATTAATGGCGGACTTCGGCATGGTGCGCGGCGATGCCTTTGAGGGGGTCATGCTTACACAGTCCTACGCGCCTCAAATCGTGCAAGACATCATTAAAGCCTTTTATTCCGTGGATAATACCACCGTGCGCATCAGCGTCGTGCTGGGGGAACTGTCGGTGACAGACGGTAACCGCAATAAAACAGACGGGCCGGCGTTCCACCTCGCGCTGGACAGGTTGGCGGAAATCAAGGCGAAGAAAAGCCCGCATTGGTTGCAGGTCCATTTCGACATCGGAAATTTGGCCCAATCGCTTGTGGACGGGCAAATGGCGTTGCTCACCGCCCTTACCGAAGGCTGGACGGATAAACAGCGTGAAACCGTATGGGCGATGGAAAACCAAAACAACTTCCAAAAAGCCGTTGCCCGTAAGATGGGAACCACGGCATCAGTCGTAAACAAGCAGCTAAAGGCAGCGAACTACGAAGCCTATCGGATGGCATGGGACGGATTAACCGAATACCTCGCCAAAATGGACGAATATATCGTGGAAGGGAAACCCGTCATCGATAAAAGCCATGTTCCTTATTTTAATGTAGCGCAACGTATGGTCGAACGGCACGATTTTGACGGGGCGTTAAAACCCGCTGAAAAGGCCCTTGATATGGCAAAGCAAAATACGGATACAAATGATGAACAATATATCGCCTTATATAATTTACTTGCGGAAATATATACAAGAGTGGAGCAATACGAAAAAGCAGAAAAAATTATTGTTGAGTCGCTGCGTATCCAAGAACCGATGCCTAAGGCTCGTCTTCAATATGCTCATACATTAAACGAAAAAGCGAGGCTTTGTTGGGTGATAGGAAGTTATGAAGATGCAAAAAAGTATAGCAAGGAAGCTTTGGAAATTGCGCGTAATGTCGTGGAAGACGACCATCCTTATGTCGGCGAATTGTATAATATCCTTGCCATATCGCATAGTTATTCAAATGAACATGAAGCCGCAAGGGATTTTCATTATAAAGCATTGTCTTTTTTTAATGAAGAAAATGACCCCGTTAATTATGCGGTAGAGTTAAATAACATAGCAAATTCTGATTATTACATGAAAAATTATTTAGAAGCGGTCAAAAACAAAAAAAAGGCACTTAAGTTATTCGAAGAAAACCTGCCGGTTAAACACGAATATATTAAAATCGCTCAAAGCGAGATATCCCATATCTCATCACACCAGGAGGTGTTTGCATGACCTTCCAACCATTACTCCTATTGCTCCTGTCGGGGCATATCATCGGCGACTTCTACCTTCAAACGGATAATATGTCAAAAGGGAAACAATCCGGCAATAAAATTGAACGCCGGAAATGGCTTGGATGGCATGGTGTGTGTTATGCGCTAGCTATAGCGGCGTTGTTGTTCCCCGTGATACAGTTTTCATGGAGATTATTAATAATCTTTTTTGCAATAAGCATATCGCACATTGCATTGGACAACGTCAAACGGTTTATCAAGTGGAAGCCTTTTATCATCGACCAAATTTTACATATTGCGGTTATTCTATTAATGTGGTTTATATTTAACGACAAGGTTACCATGTGGCCGTATATAACCGAATTAAACGCTTTAACATTCCCCGGGGTTGCAACATTAAACGCGAACCCGTATTGGACGTTATTAGGGGTTATGATAATCCTGCGTCCCGTAGGGTATTTGATAAAAAGCAATGAGCTTTGGAATTTTGGGGATGTCGTTGAAAAAGATACGCCGCACGCGGGTAGGATGATCGGTTATTTGGAACGGTTAATCGTCTTTTTCTTAATACTGAACAATGCGCTTGGTACGATCGGTTTTATTATAACGGCAAAATCCGTCATTAGATTCCCCGAAATCATCAACGAATCGGATAAAACCGAAAAGGGTAAACAGGTAGAATATTATCTGATCGGTACATTGCTCAGTATGGTTTGCGTGTTCGTTGTTTACGCGTTGTTAAGGCTGACGCACTCGACAAGCACGCCGATGGGGTGTTAAACTTACGGGAACGCAGTAATATAACTTTCGGCGTTATTCGGAAGCGGGTGGATCATATGAAAAAGATAGGAATGTTAATTTTATTTTTCGTATGCGTTGCGGGGGCGGTCATTTCCTTCCCTGCTGCCGTGCAGGCCGCAAATGTTACGCGTACCTTGCAACCCGGGCGGGTATATTCCTTTACGGGGCAGGACAGGCGCGTAATCGCCCATATCAACGCGGCGGGAACGGGCCGTTACCAATATGTAGCCGTAGACGGACGCGGAAACGTAACCGTTTACGGCTTTTCCTTTGGGCGCGTATCGGTGAACGGGGAAGGCACGACGATGATCACCCCCCTTGCGCCGCTTTCCGTGACGTTCGATTCCTCCCGCTTGAGGGTTACCGAAGCCGAGGGGGAAGCGTTGCACCAAATCGCGTTCACCGGGGGGAGAACGCTTGGGATTACAAACAACGGGCGCACGGGCCACCACATACGCACCAACCGGGCCGACGCGTTTGATATCGTCGTGACCGGCTCGGCGGGTACGGTCACGTTCCTGGAAAGGGACGTCCGTTTCCCGCAGTTTAACCTGCCCGCGGACGGAGAAGCGGTAATAACCGCGCAAGGGGACGGCTTGGTCATCTACTTCCCCTCCATATGGTACGGCGGAACGGTAGTGACGCGCCGCCTTTCCCATCCCGCGCTTTATACGCGTGAGGTACGGGAAGGGACGGTTTATTTGTTCACCAATACAAGCGAACGGAATATAACCATGATGGCGGAGCCGTTTTACGCGGTGGTCTTTTCCCATGATTTTATCCTGCGCGACCGGCAGGGTTTCGCCGTAAACCATGGCGAGGCAACGGGCAACCGGATCACTCTCCAGCCCCACAGGCCGCTGACACTTACCCCCCATATGGATGCGGAAATATTTTTCCCGTACGCGCTTTTACGTGATATACGAATCGGGGCGGGTACGGACGCTCCCGCGTACCATTCGTTGGAACCCGGGGAATCGCTTCGCATCGTCAACTCCGACCCCTTGCGGACGTACGGCGTGTTCTTTGCGAGCGACCCGAGCGGCTACCCCATCGTGTACGATTGGACGCTTGAAACCGAGGATGGGATTACCTTCCGCGTGCAAGATAGCGCGGGAACGTTCGGCATACCGCCCGGCGGTGTATTAACGGTAACGGCGGGCAATCCGCCCGAATGGGCCCCGCAAACATTGATCGTACGCTTCCCCGAAAGCGACGCGATTTCACTTAATGCAACCGTTCCGACCCTTTCGCATTATATAATGGAAGCGGGCGAGTCCCTGATCTTCACCAACGAGGGCAATGATGACTTGCTCTTGTGGGCGATGGCGGAAGCCGATACAATGATGGAATTTGTCATGACCGATCCGGACGGGGAAATCGCGTCCTTTAACCGTATGGATGCGGATACGCCGATCGTGTTACTTTCGGGGTTCGGTATCCACCTCACCCATTCGGACGGGGAAGGGCCGATTAACATACACTTCCCCACGGTTTGGACGGAGGAAGGGTTGTCAATCGAAAAAACAACCGCGCAAGCGTTGACCCGCCATATAATTAAAGCCGGGGAAACTTTGCGTTTCGATAACGTGGACAACCGTTATAACAGGACGATGGTGATCCAATCCGCCGACGGTAAGTTGGTGGAATATGATTTCGTACGCACCGATAACCGAAACAATATATTGGATTACGGCACAAGCGTCACGATGTTAATTACGCTTCGTTATTCAAGCCGCGTAACCCTGATGCCCATGGACGAAGATATGTATATTGCTTACCCTGCCGTATGGCGGCAGCAGAGTTTCCGTACCGCGATTGCGCCCGATCCCGTATTGCACCGCATAACGCTGCGCCCGAACGAACGGCTGGTTATCGCCAATAACAGGAGTACAGCGTTCCGGTTATCGAATAACAGCTCCCCGACAGGGGCGGGCTATTTCATACGGGAAGGCAGGGAGGAAAATACGACAATCCCTGCCGGACAACCCGCCGAAAACGGGCCGATCAACATTACCCCCCACACCACCGTTACCGTTACCGCCGCGCGCGGTGAAGTATTGGAGATATGGATGCCGTTTTCGGTGGCGCGATTGTTGAGGTTGGTGTAAAATAAGAGAATGTGGATTTTCATTTTTCCGCTTCGCGGAAAAACCGCTGCGCGAAAATCGCAAGAAGTGCCTGCGATTTTCACTCCGCTTGATGTGGAGGTGTACCCAAGTGGCCGAAGGGGTCGCTCTCGAAAAGCGATAGGCCGGTGAACCCGGTGCAGGCGTTCAAATCGCCTCACCTCCGATCCAATAAAAAAGACCGTTTGCGTTAATACGCCAACGGTTTTTTTGTGGGTTATTGCAACCAATCGTATGCTTGCGGTTACCTTATTACGGGTAATCGGTAACGGTTGCACGCATCAACGCGTCCATGATCAGCGGATGCGCGATGGTATTCGTTTGCCTGTCCAGCAGGCCGAAGGTTTCGTCCCAGCCACCCCAAGCGTTTTCGGCGGTGACTTGGGTTTGCCCGTTGTCCCACCAAAAAGAAGGCATCCCCAACGAACGCGCGAAGGAAACGAAGAAATACGCCCATTCGGCGCGGTACTCCTCGTTATCGCGGTTGAGCGCGCCCATTTCGCCCAGGATGACGGGGACGCCTTGGCTCACGAACATGTCGTACGCCATCGTCAGCGGGTTGGTGATGGGGTTTGTGTCGTTCGCCCTTTCGGCGTTCCAGGTGTCCCGCGTACCCGTGGGGCCGGTACGCAGGGCGAATTCCCACGGCGAATAGATGTGCATGGCTACGGCAAGCCTGTCGGGTACGCTGTCAGCCGGCAGCACAAAACCCCTTTGCGCGGGCGCGGCCGTGGAGGCGGCGTAGGTGGGCACCGATAATATACGGTAAGCGTTGTTTCCGCCCGAAGCGCGCACGATATCCACGAACAATTGGTTGAGGATATTCAAATTTTTGTGCTCCGCTGGGGTGCCGCCCGTCCATTCCGCGGGCGTATCGTACGTACGCGGCTCGTTAAGCGCCGTAAACAATAAACGTTCGTCGTAATCGCGGAAACGGTACGCGATCTGCTGCCACACCCGCGCGAATACATATTGGCTTTCCGGTATGTTTTCATCCAAAAGGCTAAAGATCATATTGTCGTGGTGGGAATTGAGCATCACCTTTAAACCGATGTCCAGCGACCAATCCACGATTTCCTGCACCCGCGCCATCCAGTCCTCACGGATGATAAAATCATCGTCGAGCGCCTTAAACCACGTAACGGGGATGCGGATCGCGTCGAATCCGGCGTCCGCGACCGCTTGAATGGTTTCGCGCGTGGTAAGCGTACCGACCCAGGCCAGTTCCATTTCGCTAACGCTTGTGTTGGCGTACGAACCGCCGCCCAGCCAATGGAAGCCCCCCGCCCCGCCGTGCGAATCCAACGTATTGCCCAAATTCCAGCCCATGCGGACGCCCGCCGCCCACTCCGCGGCGGTGACAGAGTTAAAATCATCGGTCACGACGCCCGGGGTCATGGGGAAGTAAGGGATGTCAAAAACCGGCACCGGTTCATCCGGGGTCACAACTTCGTCCCCGTTTGAAGGAGCGGGTGTCGTGTACGGCACGTCCGTTGCGGCGGGTGGTTGCTCGTCGGAAGTGTTCGCGCAAGCGGTAAGGGTGAGGAGGAGGGTTGCGATAAAGAATAGGAATGATTTTTTCATTGGGGTTGCCCTTTCGGTGATTTTATTTGTCGTTGTAATGATAACGGCACGATACTATCAAAATCTGTAAATCCGATACCTCGTAAACAATCCGATGCGTACCGTCGATGCGTCGGCTCCATAAACCGTTTAAGTTATGTTTTAAAGGTTCGGGTTGGCCAATGCCTGTAAACGGATTACGGTTTATGTCCTTCAATAATTCGTTGATCCTTTTCATCATTTTTTTATCGTGGGATTGCCAATACAAATAATCCGTCCAAGCCCGTGGCATAAAAGAAAGGGGCCTAGTCATTCTCCATAGCCTCCAACTCTTCGATGGTTTTAACCACGAGCTCTACGCCTCCTGTTTTATATTCGTTATATTGCCTTGCGAGGTAGTCTTGGTATTCGGTTTTCCAAAAGGGGTCAACGGCGATTTCGAAAGGAATTTTACCCGAACGCACGACGGCTTTGGTAAATATCGTAAACGCCGTCGTCATGTTCATACCCATATCGTCAAAAATAGATTCGGCTTGTTTTTTTAGATTTTCATCGATTCGGAAATTGAAGGTGGCTGTCCGCATAAAAACCTCCCGTTGATAAATAATGCAATTTCATTGTACATCCAATGTTGTGCAATGGCAAGTAAAACCCGCTTGCGCGGGTGAGTTATTGATATTTTTGATTTGGTACTTTCATACGGCGATTATTTTATCATTAATAAAATGTATACGAATCATGGATGGCATCGTATTTTGTTCGAAATGGCATTTAACGGCATCGCGCAGTACCATGGGTAATTCTGTGTATTCATCGCATTGGGTATAAATGGAACAACCTACAGCTTGGGCTTCGTACCCGCCGTCGAGTGATTCCGAAACAATAAAAATTATTTCTTTGTTCAAAGTATATCCACCTTTCGTATTATTCGGAAATTGAGGTGGCTGTACGTATAAAACCTCCCGCTAATGAATAAATACAATTCCATTGTACATTTAATATTGCGCAATGACAAAACCGCAGATTAATTTTTGTGAAACGTTACATAGAACGTAATATATTATCCGTTCTTATTACTATTAAGGATATAATAAAAGGAACAGCAGAAGCTATAGAAAAAAGTATAGCTTCGGAATCGGTCATTGTATTCATAATTAAGAAAAACGGAATGATTAAAGCAACTCCGGCGGCAATCCCCAATACAAAGGAAGCAATTTTTATCATTTTTATAAAACACAGAATGATGATAGCAATGCTTGTGAACAAAATCACATATGATAAATACATAAGATTGTTCATCGTGTGTGTTACCCTATCCAATTCGTTTCCGAAATTCGGTTGAATCCTTTGTGCAATTAAAAAATTTCTATCGGCCCTCATTCCATAAATTCCATCGATAGATTCCCGGAATTCAAGTATACCGATAAAGGAAATAATTATCGTAACAACGCACATACATATGACAACGATAAGTTTGGGTGGTATCCCCTTCACCTTTAATTGCATCCCAGGTATCGTTTGTTGCGCCGCACCATTACCATGTGGCTTTTTATCACCGCAGTTAGTGCAAAACAGGGCATCATCGGTAATAAATTTGGTTCCGCAATTTACACAAAACATAATAGACTCCTCCTAATGATTAAATGCGCCGTTGTTATCCGCTTACTAATATTTTATGTTTTCATTTTTATCTATCTCTTTTTGGTTTCTCAAGGTTTTTATTCATTCATTTTTTAACATATATAATTCCATGCAAATCTAAAATTTGAAAACCATGGGAATTTATGTCAATTATATAATTAAATCCTTTGCCCCATCCCTCATTATGAAAGTTAACTTCAACAAAATTTTCACTTGTCCTCCATTCAAATAACGTTGATGAATGAAAATCTTCCCGCCCCCATGAATCTACCACCCATATTTCATATGTTCCTGTTCCGTCTCGATTAAATTTATATATTAATATATCTGTACTACGCCCATAATCTAGTTGAGCTTCCCAGATTCCAAATAATCTTTCATCTAATGAAGAATTTCTGTTAGATGAAGAGCTTCCGCCGGATAAAGAACCTCTACTGTATGAAGAATGTGGATTAAATGAAGAACGAGAGTTATTTGTTATTATTACGATTATTAACGTCGTGATAATAAAAACAATAAACCCGACAGATATAATAATTTTGTTTCGCTTGTTTATATTTTTAATTCGATTGAAAATTGGTCTAACTGTTGATAAAAAAGAATGTAGCAATGTACCGTCTTTCTTGATTTTCGCGCCGCAATGAACACAATATACAGCATTTTCGCCTTGTATCATGTTGCCGCAGTTTCCACAAAACATAATAAATACCTCCTCGAATTTTTTGCATAGGTATTTCCTATTACAAATTAAAATAAACTTCCGCTTTTTTTCTCCGGATCAATGAGTGCGGCGATACGTTTTTGCGTTATTGGGTGGCTCACCAACATATTAATAATCCTTGTCCAAATACCCCTTTCCATTTTTGTCGTTTTTAAATAATCATCTACATCAATGTACTTATATAGATGTCTTCCAACCGTAAACACCATCATTTCATAAATACCGTCACTATCCGTTAGCAATTGCGCAACACGGTCACAACTATATTCTCTCGCTCGGGAATGTGCCGAACCAATAATGGGTATTAATCGTGAAGGAAACACCATCAAGTTGTGCCAAAATGTAACGTGTTTGTAATAAATATGCGCGAATTCATGTGCAAGTACAAAATATATTGGGTTAAAATCCTTGTTCTCCATGTAAGCGATATCAACTAATTCGGCATGTAATCCGGCATACCGTTTGCCAAAGACCGCGGCAGCAAAGGCATTAAGCACACCGTTGTGTTGCTCTATGTAAACAGCCGGGACTTTTTTAAGCCCCAGCTTATCGGCATATTCTAAACTTTTTAGATAAATCTCAGGAAAATTTTTTTCGCTTACCCTGATGGAATACGCTTTTACGCTTCCATACCAAAAATAAAATGAAATAAATATAACAATTGGAGATACAACGATTAAAGAAATTACTTCAATATAACTAAAACCTATCAAACTTAAAAACGTCGTAAAACTACCGGTTATAATTAATAATCCAACGATGATACAAACGAAATACATAAATATTTCTAATTTATGCCTCGCGTTTTTTAGCTCTTTTTTTGCCAAGCGTTGACTATTATTCATTGTACATACCTCATTTTTATTTATATTTTCAATCTTTTAATGTACTTCTCCCGGTATCTCATGCTTCCGCGTAAAATTACGCTTCCGCTGCCGTCCAAAACATCCAAGTAACTTGGGATTATATCGCTGTCGCGATCGTTATTTTTGCGCCAGCCGGTTTCGATTTATACCCATCTTTCCCTGTCGTGATAATATTTAACGCTGTTCATTTATGGTTACGTATAATGAAATGCGTATCGGAGGATGGTATTATTTTAAGCATTAATGGCTTGGGGTTTCAAACTTGGAAATAATGCTTGATAGCTGGAGCCGAACTTAGTTCACTAATAATTTCATTAACTAAAAAGTCTACAACAATTTCTACTGGAAGTTCGAGTACATTAACAACCAATTCCCAAACATCTTCTACCATATCGGTTATAGATTTAATTACATAATTGTAATTGTACCAACTTGCCTCCACCCGCGTCGGCGGCATGACAGCGAACGCCATCACAAACACCAGCAAAAACGCTAAAAAACGTTTACCCCATTTACCCGTTTTCATTTTTAACTTTCTCCCTTCGGTTTGTGATATTTTTTTATTTTCTTTTTTCCGTTCGCAGCCCTGTGCAAAGACCAATGCCCGCGCCGCTTCCAGCACGCGCCCCCGGTTGTCGGGCGTCAGTTGCAAGAACAAGTCGGTTAGTTCGTCTAAGCCCGGAGGATGTGTCATTGAGGTAATCCATTCCTTGTTAATGTAGTGTAAAGACAATATAACATGAGCATAATGTGATTACAATACATTTGATAAAATTATTTATGTATTTACAACACATTTTTATATTGCTATTATTACCCTGTATGGAGGGAGTCCACGGATGATTAACGACAAAATCAAACAACTGCGTAAAACATTAAAACTTAACCAAACCGACTTCGGCAGGAAGTTGGGTGTCAGCCGTTCCGTAATCGTGAATATAGAGTTGCACAAGGTCGCACCCAAAGAGCTGTTCCTTGCGCATATTTGCGAGGTATTCGGCGCAAGCAGGGGTTGGTTGGAAACGGGCGAAGGCGATATGTTTACGGGGGAAAAGAAGCCCGATTATCTATTAACGGAGCTGTTGGATGTATTTGCCGCGTTAAAACCCGAATTTAAGGAATACGTACTGCAACAGATTGGCAAGCTGCTTGAGATACAGGGGGCGCGTTAAGCTCCTCCACTTCCTTTTGCATGGCAAGCAAGCCGCGCATCATATCCAATACATGGGCCCGGTCCTTTTCCGAAAGGTTCATGAATAAAGCGGCCAATTCATCGGGGTTGTTTGGGTTTTTCACGGCATCGCAACTCCTTTCCGCCCCATTGTATTTTCCCAATAAAAAAAGTCTATTGCGTTTTTAGAATATTTTCATGAAACCGCAATCGACTTTTTATGTTATGTGGGGTTATATCTTAAAATTAACTTCCAGCTCCCATACCTTCGCCGTGTCTTTTATTTCTTCCAGCATATGGGCGGGATAATTTAATAACTTGCGCACGTAATATAGAGCCTTTAACGTTTCCGTACATTCCTCCATCCGCCCCAAGTGCTTCAAGTTGTTTGACTTTACAAAGAGAATCGCCGCCATTCCGACGTAAAATTCCGACTCCCTGAACAAGTCCAATGCCTTTTCGCAAGCCTCCAGGGATTCCTTATAAAAGCATCCAAGCTGCAGGAAACTGGCGATAGCATGCAGAATTTTGCCGTGGGATTGCTTTTTGGTATCGGAATTGAAGCAATATTCTGCGAAGTAAACCTCCACACCCCGCAGGATACGCAAACCCCTGTCGTATGCGTCCTTATCCACGAGGCTTACGTTATCGTTAATAAAATAGTTGACTGCCTTATTCCTGTAGCATTGCGCCATGAGGATAAGTACGGAGATTTCCACCCCCTCTAAGTGGTATTGGCTGATGTTTTCCTCCTTGAATACGGGGATGGTTTCAAGTATGGCTTTTTGTAACAACTTCATCATTTCGTTGGTTACCGCTTCGTCCTGGGGTTTACCGGCTGCGGTATGCTCTTTTAACGTAAGGTTGGCGGTGAGCATCAGCAGGGATTGGCGGTTGGACGCGACAGACATGAAATGCTTGTTTTGTGCCGCTTCCTTTAATAGGGCCCGTGTTTCGTCGAAACGGTCCGCCCATACGCTTTTGTCCAACTTGTCACGAAAACGTTGATGCTCCGCTTCTTCGGCACTAAGCAGGAACATGGGGATTTTGTTGATGTCAAGCCCCAGCTTGCCGAAAATCAATTCGACGGTTCCTCTTGACGGCATGGCGTGTCCGTTCTCGATTTTTGAAATGGTCGCTTGGTCCACGCCCGTACTCAACGAAAGCGCGAGCTGCGTTACCTTCCGTTGCTTTCGTAGCCGTTTTAATAATTGTCCTACTTCTTGTGTGTGCATAAATACCTCCGATCATGTCGTTATGACTATTCCAGCCCCCGCTCAATCGCCTTTACGTTAAGCGGTATCAAGTCCTTGCTCCGCGCGCCGCCAAAGCGTTCGTACAGCACTTCGGTGATATTCTCGAGCGTAAACAGCCCCGTCTTTTTGATGAACCCCGCCAGCATGACCATATTGGCTACGCGGGGGTTGCCGATTTCCACGGCGATGTTGGTGGCGTCGATTTCGAGTACGTTCACTTTTTCGCAAATTGCGGAAAAATCATCCTTCACGATGGACGAATTGACCAGTACCAGCCCGCCGTCCTTCACCTTCGGCAGGAATTTATCCACCGAAGGCTTGTTCATCGCGCATAAGATGTCGATGTCTGACTGCACCATGGGGCTGCCGATGACGCGGTCGGAGATGATGACGGCGCAGTTGGCCGTGCCGCCGCGCATTTCCGCGCCGTAGGAGGGTATCCAGGTTACGTGCTTGCCTTTTTTCATGGCAATGGTTGCGACGACCTCGCCCAGCACAAGGATGCCTTGCCCGCCGAAGCCGGAAAATACCATTCTCATAACGCTCCTCCCTTTCCGCCGATATTCGCTCTATCCTTGTAAACGCCCAGCGGATAATAGGGCATCATTTGGTCCCGGACGAATTTCATGGAATCCACGGGTAAAACGTTCCACCCGATGGGGCACGCGGCCAGGACCTCTACCATGCAGAAACCCTTGCCTTCGACTTGGTATTCGAAGGCTTTCTTGATGGCGCGTTTGGCTTTGAGGATATGCGCGTGGTCGTGGACGGAAACACGCTCGATATACGCCGCACCCGGTATGGTTGCGAGCATTTCGGAAACGAGGAGCGGCTTGCCCGTCGTTTCCTCGAAGCGGCCGTAGGGGCTGGTGGTCGTCTTTTGGTTGATGAGTGTCGTGGGGGCCATTTGGCCGCCCGTCATGCCGTAGATGGCGTTGTTGACGAAAATGACGGTAAAGTTCTCCCCGCGGTGCGCGGCGTGGATGATTTCCGCCGTGCCGATGGATGCGAGGTCGCCGTCGCCTTGATACGCAAAGACAATTTTATCGGGGCATACGCGTTTGATGCCCGTAGCTACGGCGGGCGCGCGGCCGTGCGCGGCTTGGATGCCGTCGCAATTAAAATAATTGTACGCCAAAACGGAACAGCCGACGGGCGCGACCGCGATCGTGCGTTCCAAAACGTCCAGCTCCACCAAGGATTCCGCCACCAGCTTGTGGATCGTGCCGTGGGAGCATCCGGGGCAGTAGGTAAGGGGGTTATCCTTAAGCCCGCGGCTTTTTTCGTAGATGACTTTCGCTGCCATTATTGCGCACCCCCTTTCGTGTGCTTCGTACACCGGTCGGACGGCTTGCCGTTTCGCGGCACCGGCTCTGCCGGGGTATGCCCTTTAATTATTTCGCGTACCTTATCCGCGATTTCCGACGGGTCGAACACCATGCCGCCGCAACGCCCGTAGAAATGCACGGGATATTTGCCGTTAACGCCCAGCTTCACGTCCTCAACCATTTGCCCCATGGAAAGCTCGGCGACCAGTACATGCTTGACCGACGCAGGCAGATTTTGGAATACGTCATACGGGAAGGGCCATAACGTAATCGGCCGTATCAAACCCGCGCGGATGCCTTCTGCGGATAATTCCTCAATGGCGTTGCTTACGATGCGGGCGGGTACGCCGTACGCTACGACGGCGATTTCGTCCCCGTCCTTGACGGTGTTTTCGACCATGCATTCGGTTCTTTCGATTTCGGCGTATTTTTCGAAACGTATTAAATTTTGCTGCTCCAACACGTCGCCCAGCAAACTCAATGAGTTGACGATATTAGGCGGGCGTTTGTCGGTGTTTCCGTCCACAACCCACGATTTATCGGCTTCGATCGGCGGGGTCGGGCGGATTTCCACGGGCTCCATCATTTGCCCCAGCATACCGTCCAGCAGGATCATCACGGGGGTGCGGTACTTCTCCGCGATATCGAACGAATGGAACACCAAATCGCTACATTCCTGTATATACGCCGGCGCGAAGACGGGCGTACGGTAGTCGCCGTTGCCGCCGCCGCGCGTCGCCATAAAATAATCCCCCTGCGCGGGCAGGATACCCCCGAGCCCGGGGCCGCAGCGGGAAACGTTGACCATCAGCACGGGTAAATCCGCGCCCGACATGTAGGAGATCCCTTCCTGTTTTAAGGCCATGCCCGGGGAGGATGAGCTGGTCATCACGCGTGCGCCCGTTGCCGCCGCGCCGTAGCACATGTTAATGGCGGCGACCTCCGATTCGGCTTGCACAAAGATGCCGTTGCGCCGTTCGATATGGGCGGACATGTATTCGGGGATTTCGTTCTGCGGGGTGATGGGGTAGCCGAAGAAGGCCTTGCATCCGGCTTGTATGGCGGCTTCGGCGATGACTTCATTGCCTTTCATTAAGACCTTTTTGCTCATGCCGCCGCTCCCTTTTCCACTTTGATAACCGAATCAGGGCAGACGCGCGCGCATATGGCACAAGCGGTACAGGTATTCATATCGCTGCACAGTACGGGGTTGTAGCCTTTCGCGTTGACACGGGAGGTATCCAAATCCAAGATTTTTTTCGGACACGCCTCAACGCAAAGGCGGCAACCCTTGCACGCCGCTTCGTTGAACGTCAATACGGCCACTATTTGCCTCCCCCGGGTACCAGGATGCCGCGTATGCCGCGCATGGCTTCGATGCGGCCCTCCGCGAGCGTATCCGCCGTTTGGAAAGCGAGCCGCCCCGTTTCTTCGGAAATACGCAGTACCTCGCGCATACGGTTGTAAATGCGGTCGATGTCGCGGCGGCTGGCTTCCTCGTTATATCCGCCTTCCGCGCGTTCGTAGGAGACGTTGATCACACCGCCCGCGTTGGCGAGGTAATCCGGCGCGTAGCAAATGCCCCGCTCCTGCAGGGCAAGGCCGTGTATCAGCGGGTTGCGCAGTTGGTTATTAGCCCCGCCGCATACGATCTTGCATTTAAACTGGGGGATGGTTTCGTCGTTGATGGTCGCGCCGAGCGCACAGGGCGCGTAGATGTCCGCGAACGCGCCGTAAATCGCGTCCTTGGCAACGGGTGTGGCTTTAAAATCCTCTACGCACCTTACCACGCGTTCGGTAACGATGTCGGAAACCAATATTTTCGCTTTATGTTTATGGAGCAATTCGCACAGATAATACCCCACACTCCCCGCGCCTTGGACGGCCACGGTCTTGCCCGAAACGTCGCTGTCGCCGTAAACGTGGCGGCAGCAAGCCTGTATCGATTTGAATACGCCCAGCGCGGTAAAGGGCGAAGGGTCGCCCGAACGTCCCGGCAAACCGACGACGAACGGCGTTTCCATATTCACATACACCATATCCTGGGTGGAAGTCCCCACGTCCTCGGCTGTGATATACCGCCCGCCCAAGCCCTGTAAAAACCGCCCGAACGCCCGCCAAAAAGCCTCGCGGCGCGTGGGGTCCTTACGGATTTCCGCCGGGTCGCCGATGATGACCGCTTTGCCGCCTCCGAGGGCCAAGCCCGCAAGCGCACTCTTGTAGGTCATACCCCTTGCCAATCTTAGAACGTCCTCGGCGGCTTCCTCTTCATTGCCGTAGTTCCATACGCGCGTCCCGCCCAGCGCGGGGCCCAGCACCGTGTTATGCACGCAAACGATGGCTTTTAATCCTGTATTCTTGTCCTGAAAATAACAAAGTTGTTCGAATTCATACTCTTCCATGTACTTAAATTTGTCCAAAAATATTCCCTCCCGTTCAAAATTTTCGACAAAATAAAAAAGCTACGGCTTTTGTCTGTTTTGCTTATATCACATTTGACAGAAAAATGCTATAGCTTTTAATATTTTATTGGTAAATTGTACAAAGGGAGGGGTGTAACGGGGACGCGGTGTTTAAACGTTTTGCTGCAACACCGGATGGGCGGGGTAACTCCAACGCCGCGCTCATCAAAATTGGGGGGCGGTCAGCTCCGTGCGGGAAGTGAAATCGTCGGTCTCCTCCGGAGCCTCGACGATTTCACATAACCCGCCCGTTCGCCGCCCGCCCCCCAATTTTGTAGGCGCGGCTTATGGAGTTGCCCCACCCATCCGGACGGCAGTATCGAAAAACCGTACGAAAACCGGGGGATGCCCCAATGTCTAACATCTGCTTAAATTAGGCAGAAGTTAACTTGTCCCCTATTAGGGTACAAGTTAAGGCAATTTTTTTCGGAACGGTATATGTTCATGTAGTACATCAAATGAATTAAACATTGTGGAACAATTTACCACGAAAAAAATACGACAATGTTGTTGTGTTCTATATATTATTGTAAAATTTGGCAGTGAAAATATTTTGTGTTAGGGACTGAAAGGAACTTGATTTGTATGGTTGTAAATATTATAAATCGCGGCGGCCCAATAGTATGGGAAGGTGTATATTATTTCACTTTGTCCGATTATCCTAATATTTCAAATTGGGAATTGAAAAATATAATTTTATTTTGCGAATACGAAAAAAGGAACGGCAGAACTACTGAAATAATTTGTGAAGACAACAGTATCCTCCAAATTGTGAATAATGCGCTTACAAATCCATCGTCATTTTTAGCGACGCCAAAACCAAATTTAATTTTTGTTTCGGCATGTAAGGATTGCAAAAAAGGTGGTTGTTTAACCGATTACCTTTGTCATACGACCGAAATACAGTTTGTGGAATCGATATTCAAATGCGGTAAGCTATTGTCGGCTGTTAAGGCAAGGAACCAATCAGGGACTGAACTTTCAAAAGAATCGAGAAATGCCGCAAAAGACACACCTGATTATTTTGATTATGTTATGTTCACATGGGGTAATTGTTTCGCGGGCGATAGCTTGGTAATGGAACGAATGTTAGGTGGCGCTGACCCGACAAAATATTTCGGCAAAGGATTCAAACCGGGTGTGCGTTTTTATTTTAGGTATGAAGATATAGTTAATCATAAAGACTACGAACAGGACGGTCATCACCCGGCTAAAGTAAAAAACGAGTTGTCGTTGGTTGATTATTTGCATTGCTGTATAATTCCAAACACACACAAGGCGATTTTTGATAAAATAGTACCCCCTAATCTTGCAGACAGAGTTTTTTACATTGAACAAGATTGCAAAGATATATGGGAATGGTCGGATAAAGTTTATGAATTTATCAGCACCCGATAATGTGTAAAATGAACATTAATGGTACATCGTACCATAACGTAAAGAACTTTCATTTGTAATTTCCCGGCACACATGGGGCGGCGGTGCGGGGGGAAGTGTAAGTGCGCCTACGAAATCGCGTGATTTCGTTCAGCGCGCGTCACTTCTCCCCGCACCGCCGCCCGGTGGGAGCCGTAAACAGTAATAACACTCTTTTTTATATTCTTATAAAAATCCTTCCGTTTTTAATATACCCCTTGCCGCTTCCTCATCCTCCGGTGCCACCAACACAATCGGCCCGGTGCAACCCATGCCGCTCGCGGCGAAGATTTGATTCTTCCATAAAGATTGCACGGCTTCCTCCAAGGAGAGGATTTCGATACCGGGGATTTCGGTGGTGACGATTTTTTCCGCCGGGGGCGCGACGGCTGGACGCGCAACGGCCGGAGGCGCAACGGATGGAGACGCAACGGGCTGGGACGCACAACTTCCCTCCGCGTGTTCATTTACTTCATTCCCGGGCGCGTTCCGCGGGTTGCCTGCTCCTATTTTTTCCAAAAGCACATCAAGCCCCGCCTTTTTCGCGGCGGCGAATTCGTCGCGTACCCTTTGGACGAGGTTGCCCTTCGCGCACGCGGCGGCGTAAGCGATCGCCCCGGCAATCACGGGTGCGCCCGAGGTACGGGAAATAATATTAATAATTTTATCGTAACCCTCGCCCGCGCCCGGGCCGTAGCCGTCGCCGACGGCTTCGTAACTGCCGCCGGTGTGGAACGCCGAAAGCATCTTCATCACGACGTTGCCCGTTAAACTGTCCATCACCATGATGTCGGGCGTGCCTTGCAACAGGTCGTTGCCGCGCATGACGGTACCCCCGTCGGCCCTCGCGCTTTCGGTGAAGCGGACATCGTAGCCGTTATCGCGCAAGGCTTGCAGGTTGCGCGCCAGCGTATTCGCGCCTTCGATGTTTAAGATACCCACGGTGGGGTGTGGGATGCCGCACGCTTTTGCCGTTGCGATCGCCGTGATCGTATTCCTCAATAACGCCGCGCCGTGCCGCGTGTCGGACGTACCCGTCGTTGTGGCGATGAACGATTTCCTGCCGCGGGCGGGCGTTACCGCGCGGCCCACGGTCGAAACGCCGATGGGGAAGTTGTAATGCATGGTGACGGCGGCGTGGATTTCACCGCTTTTCAACATCGTTTCCATTTTAGCGTGAGCTTCTTTTTCGTCCGCCCCTTCGATGGGAACGACCTCGATGCCTTCGTCCGTCACCGATTGCGCGCCGAGGCGGACTTCGTCTTCGCCGTGTTCGCTGCCGGGCAGGGTAAGGCCGACGCGGGTTATATTCCGCGCGGGAGCATCGGATTTACTAAAGGATTTACCGCTGTTTCTTTCCAGCACGAACGAAACGCCGTCAAACAGGTTCGTTAATCTTCCCAGGAACAAACTCCCCTTGCCGACGATCATGACGCGGTTCAATTCCCCCGCCAACATCCTATCCTTGCAATGCGCAAGGAAGGGTACGCCCGACGGGATATGCCCCTGCGTGGGCGCGAAACCCGGCATGGCGATGCGTTCCACCACATCGTTGAGTTCGGTGCGCTCAAATTCCTTGCGCATGACGCCGAGCGCGGCGATCATTTTATAATTGGCCTTGGGTACGTCGCCCGCGCCTGCGGGTTCGGTCACTTCGGGGTTCTGCATTTCAACGGAGAAGGTATTAATGTCGCCGATTTTTAAGCCCGCGCGGTCCAGCGGGTCGGCGACGATGGCTTGCGTCACGGCTTGGGGGGAGGCTCCGCTGCCGATGGTGTGGCGGCCCACGATGTCCGTACGGAATACGGGGGAAGTGCCGTCGTCCTCGCCGATATGCGCCGCGAACGCGCCCAGCACGTCTTCCAATACGGGCAAGCCTTTCTTTACATGGTCCTTGGCGTTCATGCCCAGCTTCGCTACTGAACCGCCCGCGATAACGACGACGTTTTTGTATACACCGCTTTGCACGAGCGCGGCGGCTTCCACCAGCGCGTGCACGGGCGCGGCGCAAAAGCCCCGCGTGTCCGACCCCGTGGCGTTAACCAAGCCGCATACCTCGCCGATCGCCTTGGCGAAATTGCCGCCGCCGCGTTGGTTCATGTCGCCGCAGGCTTCCTCGGAACATTCGATGACGTAATCCACCGCTGACGGGTCGAGCCCTGTTTTTTGCAACAAAAGGGCCAGCGCGAACGCCGCGGAGGCTTTGCTCACCAAATTTTCGAACATGACGTGCGCCGTTAACGCGGCGTCGAAGGCGTGGGCTTTCTTCACGCAGCCCACCAGCACGTTTTCGTGGTACATCGGCTCCGCGCCGTGGTTTTCCACCTGTTCGGCGACGGTCATCGCGTCTACGGGATTCCTCATTAATTTATCGAGGAACTTCCACCCACCGATTGCCGGATGCGCTTGCAATTTTTCCGACACGTCCCGCGCGAAGCGTTCCTCCAGCAAAACCAAATCAAATACGTCCACGATCTTGATCAGCCCGAGGAATTCATCCTGCGGCATGATTTCGCCGTGTTTGCCGATGCGCCCTTGCGCAGTCTTCGGGGCGTTTTCATACCACGGGCGGGGGATATCGTTTAACGCGCTGGGCGGGAGGTTTCCTATATATACCTGGTTGGGGGGGTAATTGACCGCCGATTCAAAAGAGCGGAGCCGTTTGGGAAGCTCCGCGAGATAATCGCTGCCCGGCGCGAGGTGCCGTTCGTTGGTTTGCGTCGATCCCTGGTGCAGTACCATATCGTTGGCTTGGATCAACGCGTAGCTCGCGCCCTTTAATACGGGGAAGGGCATGGTTAACATCCTTTCGTTGGGTTGATGCTAATATCATATGCATTTTTACCGAACCTTATAGCCTAGCTTCCCGAAACGATTACGTACGCCACGAACGCGACCCCGATCAGCCACAATATTTGCTGCCACAAGCCGTATTTACGCAGCTTGACGAACGAAACCATTAAAAAGCCGATGCCAAGGAAAGTAACGGCCAATATCCATTCCGGCAGGTCGAAGCGCAAAACCGTCCAAAACACCATCGTGACGGCCATCATCGCCCCGGGTACGGGTAAGCCCGTAAAATACTTCTTCGCGGCGGGGTCGGCGGGCGGGGCTTGGATGTTGTAATACGCCAACCGCCAAAGCCCGCACATGGCGTAAAAGCCCATGGCGATGACGATAAAAATATTTTCATGGAAAAACCGGAAAACGATGATGATCGGCATGATGCAGCAGGTGAAGAAGTCCACCAGCGAATCCAACTGCCGCCCGAAATCCGTCACCTTACCAAGCCGCGACGCGACAAGCCCGTCCGCCAAGTCGAACACCCCGCAGAAGAAAAGGCACAGTATCGCCCACCGTAAGTCCCCGTGGAGGATGAAGTAAGCGGTGACCGCGCCCATCATTAAACCCAACGTGGTGATCACGCCGGGGAGGTTTATGTGGTTTAAGACCGGAAAATATTTTTTAATCATATAACAGCTCCCAACTATGTAATTAACTTTTGCTCGCGAAGAGCAAAAGTTGAAAGGGCCCTACCTCGTAAGTGATTCGCCTACCGATGTGCCGACAGCGGTCTTCGTTTCGATACCCTTTTTCGTACGATCGATTATTTCCGCATCCAACTTGACTGCATCCTTTTTAAAGTATACCAGCACCAGCGACCCGCCGGGCAGGAAATAACTTGCTTGCCACCCGCGCCTTGCGTTGTCCCCCGCGAGGAAGCGATGTACGATACTCCCCACGAAGGTCGCGCCTACTTCCATGATGACCACATCACCGAAGTTGCGCGTTGAAATATTGATACGCACGCGCTTGTTTTGGCAATACAGCTTCGCGATGCGCGCCACAGCCAGCGGGTTGACGGAGTACAGATCGCCGTCGATGCACTCCACGGCTGTTATTTCGCCATGGTCAAAGAAATGCATACGATGGTAGTCGGCGGGGGTGAGCCGCACGCGCAGGCAGGAACCGCCGCGGTACGCTTCCGCCATTTCCGCGTCGCCGAACAATTCCGCCAAGGAATATTCCATGCCTTTCGCGGCGACCATCCTTGCGGGGTCGATGTCATCGTACGCCGAAACCAAGCCCTCGCAGGGAGAGCCGAGCAAATGCGGTTCCTTGGGAAAGGTAATCCCCTTCTTCTCCCGCGAAAAGAACTCCGCGAAATTTTTATAACTGCCCGCGGGGGGGCATCCCGCCATATCCACATGGTTCTCCGCGATAAATTTGCCGATCATATTCGCCGAATGTCGTGTTTTGCAATACGCCCCGTACAATCGGCTTAATATCTTACGGCTCGTCAGCCGTGCCAGGGACGACGGCGCAAACGGCGCTTGGGTACCGCATAAAGCATCGGCTTCGTGAGCGGCGTTCGCGCCGCTTGCGTCATCGTAAATCAAGCGCATCCATTTCTCCGCGACGATCTTCTCCGGCCTTAACGCGCCGTTGTCATAAATCATTTTACAAACCCGTTGATCAGCAAGCCCTCGTCGGTGTTTACGGTCACGGGCGAGCCGGGATTTACGAAATCCACCACGCGCACCTTAACGTTGAGCATGGGGATATCCAACGCCTTGGCCACCGTTTCGGCATGACTCAAATCCAGGTTTTCCCACGAGCCGATGACGATCGCGCCCGCTTTTTTGATGTATTCCATCATGTTATCCGTCGTGTGGGTACAGATAATGATGTCGCCTTGTTCAAAATAAGGATGATCTTTGCTTTCCGGGTCGGCAAAGACGCGGGCGATGCCTAACTTTACGCCGCGTTTGTTGCCCAAACCCTTAGCCAATACGCTGCCCACGGTGCGCACCTTTAACGTGTTGGTCGTACCCGCGACGCCGATGGGAACGCCCGCCAGGGCAATAATCGTTTGCCCCGTCTTTACCAAACCGGATTTGAGCGCGATTTCCTCCGCTACATCGAATACTTCATTGTCGCCCTCGAAGGGGTTCGGCGAAAGCATGGGCATGGTACCCCAAGTCAGGTTCAACTGGCGGCAGACCGTTTCGTCGGCGGTGATCGCCAGCACGGGGAAATTGGGACGGCAACGCGAAACCATACGCGCCGCGAAACCCGTGTCCGTGATCGCCACGATGCAAGCCGCTTGCAAATCGGTGGCGGTTGCGACGGCGGCATACGAAATGGCGTTGGTAATGTTTTTATTGATATTTTGGTGGAGGTTGACGTATTTTTCGGAATAATTGATGTGGTTTTCGGCCTTTTCCGCGATGCGGGCCATCATGGCGACGGACTCTATGGGGTATTTGCCGCCGGCGGTTTCGCCGGAGAGCATGATCACGTCCGTGCCGTCGTAGATGGCGTTGGCTACGTCGTTGGCTTCGGCGCGGGTGGGGCGGGGGTTGGCGGTCATGGATTCCAACATATGCGTGGCGGTGATAACGGGCTTGCCGATGACATTGCAGCGGTGGATCATGTCCTTCTGCACGATGGGTACTTCCTCCGGCGGCAGCTCGATACCCATATCGCCCCGCGCCACCATAATGCCGTCGGCCGCGCTGAGGATGCCTTCCAGGTTGTCCACGCCTTCGCGGTTTTCGATCTTGGCGATGATCTTAATTTTTCCGCCGCCATTATCATCCAGCACTTTTCGGATATTTACCACGTCATTCGCCGACCGCACGAAGGACGCGGCCACATAATCGAAGTCATGTTTAATACCGAACCGGATATCCTCGATGTCACGTTCCGCCAGCGAAGGCAAGTTGATATGCGCGTCGGGGATGTTGACCCCCTTGCGCGCGCCCAAAAAGCCCGAGTTGATCAGCACGCATTTAATGTCCGTGTCGGTAATCGAAGTCACTTTCATTTCGATCAAGCCGTCGTCGATCATGACGCGGCTGCCCACTTGCAGATCCTTGGGCAAATCGGGGTAGGTAATCGACACGATCGATTGGTTGCCCACGATGTCCCGCGTGGTGAGCGTAAATTCCGCGCCTTGTTCTAAGTACACCTTGGCGTCCGTATCGAAGGTCTTGATGCGGATTTCGGGCCCTTTGGTATCCAGTATGAGGGGGATGTGCTTATCCATCGCCTCCCGCGCTTCCTTCAACTTGCCGATCAATACGGCGTGCGATTCATATGTGCCGTGGGAAAAGTTGACGCGCGCGGCGTCCATACCGTTTCGGATCATTTCCTTAATGATGCCGACGTCGTTGCTTGCGGGGCCCAATGTGGCCAGGATTTTCGTTTTACGCATAATAAAACCTCCCATTCGTTATCCAACGTTTCGAGCCGTTAAATATTCACGCGCAATATTGTGGTCATTATAGCGTATGTTTGGTATTATTTCATTAATGTTACATAAAAAATAAAGGAGTGTTTATTATGCACAGGATTTTCCGTGAAGGTTTGACGTTTGACGACGTGCTGCTCGTCCCCGCGTATTCCGAAATCCTCCCCCGCGAAGTGGAGGTCTCCACGTTCCTCACCAAGACGTTGAAGTTAAATATCCCCATCATGTCGGCGGGGATGGACACGGTTACCGAATCGAAGATGGCGATTGCCGTTTCCCGCCAGGGCGGTATCGGTATCATCCACAAGAACATGTCCATCGAAAACCAAGCGGGCGAGGTGGACAAGGTTAAACGCTCCGAGCACGGCGTCATCACCGACCCGTTCGCGCTTTCGCCCAACCATTATATATATGAAGCGGAAGAGCTGATGGCGAAGTACAAGATTTCCGGCGTGCCGATTACGGAACACGGCCAACTGGTGGGCATCCTGACCAACCGCGACATGCGCTTCGAAACCGACCACACGAAAAAAATCTATGAAATCATGACCAAGGAAAACCTCGTCACCGCCCCCGAAGGCATCACCTTGGAAGAAGCCAAGCATATCTTGGTCAAGCAAAAAATAGAAAAGCTGCCGCTGGTGGACGGGGAGGGTCACCTAAAGGGCCTGATCACGATTAAGGACATACAAAAATCCATCCAATACCCCCATTCCGCCAAGGATTCACGCGGACGGTTATTAGTCGGCGCGGCTATCGGCACCAACGACCAATTCATGGTACGTGTGGACGCGCTGGTAAAAGCCGGCGTGGATGTCATCGTCGTGGATTCCGCCCACGGACATTCGCTGACGGTGCTTAATTGCGTACGCGAAATCAAGAAGGCGTACCCCAATTTGCAACTCGTCGCGGGTAACGTGGCGACGGCGGAAGCCACCCTCGCGTTAATTGAAGCGGGCGCGGACGCGGTGAAGGTGGGCATCGGTCCCGGTTCGATTTGCACCACGCGCGTCATCGCGGGCATCGGCGTGCCGCAGGTAACGGCCATTTTGGATTGCGCCGATGCCGCCAAACCCCACGGCATCCCGATTATCGCCGACGGCGGCATCCGCTATTCCGGTGAGGTGACAAAAGCCTTGGCCGCGGGCGCGAACGTTTGCATGATGGGCAACATTTTCGCGGGCTGCGACGAAAGTCCCGGCGCGACGGAGCTGTACCAGGGGCGCAAGTATAAGGTGTACCGCGGTATGGGTTCGCTGGCTGCCATGGAACAGGGATCGAAGGATCGGTATTTCCAAGAACACGCGCAAAAAGCCGTGCCCGAGGGCGTGGAGGGACGCACCGCTTACAAGGGTTCGGCTTCGGATACGATCTTCCAGTTTATGGGGGGGCTGAAGGCCGGTATGGGGTATTGCGGTTGCAAGAATATTGAGGAATTGCAGACTAAAGCGGAGTTTATGAAGATTACGATGGCGGGGCTTAAGGAGAATCATCCGCATGATATTCATATAACTAAGGAATCACCGAATTATTCGATTGAGCATTAAGTTGAAATGTAATGTATAAACTTCGGGGCGGGGAGCGGAGGGGTTCCGCTCCCTTAAAGGCGAAGTCGGTCGTTGGAACCCCTCCGCTTACCGCCCCTTGGTTATCATTGTGTTTATTATTATTTAAAGGAAAGATAAAAAATGGATACGTTGGCGTTCATTGAAAAAGCTGTACGGGAATTACAAACTCAAATCGGAAGTAAGAAGGCTTTGTGCGGGTTGTCCGGCGGGGTGGATTCTTCTGTTGCGGCGGCTTTGGTGCATAGGGCTGTACCGGGTTGTTTGACTTGCGTGTATGTGGATACGGGCTTGATGCGGTTGAATGAATCGCGTGAAGTGGAGAAATTGTTCGGCGGCGTGTTTGGGATTCCTTTTGTGCGTGCTGATGCGGAGGATTATTTTTTGGACAAGCTGGCAGGTGTTACGGAGCCTGAACGTAAGCGGAAGATTATTGGCGAAGCGTTTGTGCGTGTATTTGAGGATGAAGCGCGGAAGCTGGGTAAAATTGAGTGTTTGGTGCAAGGCACGATTTTGCCCGATGTGGAAGAGAGCGCGACGGCTACGCTGGTGAAGAGTCACCATAATGTGGGCGGCTTACCCGAAACGATGGATTTTACGGAGTTGGTTGAACCTTTGCGCACCCTTTGTAAGGATGAGGTGCGTGCCGTGGGGTTGGCGCTGGGTATGTCGGAGGCGATGGTTTACCGCCAGCCTTTCCCCGGGCCGGGCTTGGCGGTGCGCTGTTTGGGCGAGGTCACCCGCGAAAAGCTGGATATTTTACGCCGTGTGGATTATATCGTTACCGATACGTTGGCGGGTTTGGGGATATGGCAGTATTTTGCCGTGTTGACGGGCTTGCGTTCGGTAGGTGTAAAGAATGGCAAACGCGTGTACGGGGAAGTTATCGCCGTACGCGCGGTAAGCTCGGTTGACGCTAGGACGGCGGAGTGGTTTAAGGTACCGCAGGAGATTTTAACAAGACTTTCGAAACGGTTGACGGAGGAAGTGCCGGAGGTATGCCGCGTGGTGTATGATATTACGGATAAACCTTGCGGGACTATTGAGTGGGAGTAAACAAACCGGCGTAGAAAGTATTGAATTTACGGGGTTTGTAGCCTGCCGATAACCGCCGTGGCAACATTTTGGCAACATTGCTTATAAATCCATATTGAAAAGAGCTAACTGGTTTTGAATGCCGGTTAGCTCTTTTTTGTTGCCACATTTTCAATGAAGGAATTATTTTTCCTCGTTGAGGTTCTCCACGATGAAATCATTCAATTCTTGGGATGGGATTTTAGCTCGTCTTTGAACGGTGTCAAATTCGGGATATTTGTACCGCCATTGGTTGTACTCATCCTCGGTTATCTCGCCGTTTTTGAGTTTGGTCGCTTGTTCGTTCCATGCACGAAATATATCAAACATAGAAAGGTAGGTCGTCCCCTTGAACTTATCCAGTCGTAGGCAGACTTCGCCATCAATTTCACCGATGCGCAGCCCGTACAAATCCTCCAATGCAAACAGCGTATGCGCTAGTCCAACATAGCTGTCAATTTCGGGCAAATCAAGCGCACGAGGGCTTACCTCCAAAGCGGTCGCAATATCGCTCACCAGCTTTTCTTTTGGGGTGCGTGTGCCTGTTTCATATTGCGCCATGCGTACATCGGCGGTCTTTTCATCAAAACCGATTGCCATGCCCAGCCACTTTTGCGTCATGTTGCGAAGATTGCGGATGTATCTGATGCGTTCACCAATAGCCATTGTTGCCACCGTCCTTAATTTGTCTTATGGATGTCATTTTCATCAGCATAACATATATGTTTAGGATAATCAAGATAAATTAAACAAATAAGTTAAATATTTTTTCGAAAACCACTTGACATAAACAAATATGCTTAGTATACTGTTAAACATATATGTTTAGTTCGACCATCGCACATCATGGAACTGGTGTGTATCGCCCGGGCAAATCGGGTGGCGATTCAGAAAATACTCCCGACACGAAACCTTTGGCATGGGCAGCCAAAGGGCGCAGGGGCGGAACCTGCGGCAAGTCCGAAATCCAAAATCATAAGGAGGAAATCAATGGAGAATAACGCTTTTATGCGTGTTGACGAGGTAGCACAAATTTTAAGCGTATCAAAATCATACGCATACAAACTCGTTCAGAACCTCAATGCTGAACTTAAAGAAATGGGCTATCTAACCATTTCTGGCAGGGTCAGCAAGCAATATTTCATCGAAAAGACTTGTTACAACGAACAAAAAATTAAAGAGAGGAAGTGAGAGCATGGCCGTTTATAAAGAATCCAGTTCCAATACATGGCGTGTTGTATACCGCCTAACGGACTGGACTGGCGAGAGCAAGCAACAAAGCCCTCATCGCCCGTGAACAAGTTGCTTACATCAAACCCCAAAACTATGAAAAGTCTAAAACCCGCAAGCATAAAACCAACATTTACCTGCGCGAAAAAATGCTCTACGACCCCCAAACCGATACGTATACCTGCCCGAACGGTAGCCATTTTATCCCCATCTACACCACCACCCGAAAAAGCACACGTGGGTTTAAATCCGAAATCACCGTTTATGAGTGCCAAGGTTGCGGTACATGCCCCCGCAAGAAAGATTGCACCAAAGCCAAAGGAAACCGCCAAATTCGCATTTCCAAAGACTTTCACGCTCTGCGTCAAGCATCCCGCGAACGCATCACAAGCCTCCAAGGAAAGATATTGAGGATTGGCGGTCTGTTGCGTGGTTGGTAGATAACATGATAGACGGCAAGCCGTCAGATTTATCCGATATTCTTAAAATTCGGGAAACTAAAATCAACAAAAAACACAGCTTCACAAAGAGCGTGCGTGATTATAACCAGCCCAACCATACACCCCAAAAGACGAAGAAAAAGGCACCGAATCTTGACAGATGAGTTATAAATTATCAAAAGGCAGAGCATTTCATTAATGGCTCTGCCTTATTTTTTTGTTTACAAGTCTTATGTATAATGGTATAATTATTAGACTGATAAAAGCAAAGGGGATACCTCTTGGAAATTGAATATTTTGGAAATAATAAATATAGGGTTTTAGCTTGCATGAGCGAAAGGCAAATTTCCGTAAAAGATAATGCTGTCGTTAAGTTATCTCAACAGGAAATTGCGGATATTGTGCAATTAAGCAAAGCAAAAGTAAATGGAATCATAGCGGAATTAAAATCCGATGGGTATATTACGCAAGAAAGTCCCAGAGGGAAATATTCATTAACAAACAAAGCGATTGAAGCTCTTTTGATAATACAGGGTAAATCGGAGGTTTAACAATGGGTGAAAAATTAGAGCCAAAAATAATTAACGAACTCAGTCAATTTTCATTTTATGTTCCAGCATATCAGCGAGGGTACAGATGGACTTCACAAGAAGTTGCTGATTTACTCAATGATATAAGAGACTTTAAACCAAGGCAAATTTTACCTACAGATGATAAAACTTGGTATTGTTTGCAACCAATAGTTATAAAACATAAAGAAAATAATGTGTATGAAGTTATTGATGGTCAGCAAAGACTTACAACAATTTACCTTATTCTTCATTACCTAAATCAAGACTACAAAGAGGATAGCCCTCTTCGGGATAAACTATTTGAAATTAATTATCAAACAAGAACAACAACAGCATCTTTCTTGAAGAGCTTAGGTACTGAACAAGAAGAGGATGCAGGCAAATATATTGATTTTTATTACATTAAACAAGCATATGAAACAATAAAAAACTGGTTTCGTGAAAAAGACCGCAGTTTTGACATTTTCGATTTTCGTTCTAAGTTCAATTTCAATACAAAAGTAATATGGTATGAAAGTGCTGAGGAAGAACCTATTGCGGTATTTACACGCCTAAATATTGGTAAAATCAGCTTGACGAATGCCGAGCTTATTAAGGCGCTATTTTTGAACAGCTCAAATTTTGGACATGGAGCAACAAAGGAAGAGAGGATAACATTAAAAAAGAAGCAATTGGAAATATCTACAGAGTGGGATAATATTGAAAATGACTTGCAAAACGATAGATTTTGGTACTTTATATCAGATTCACAAAAAATGAACAACCGAATTGAATTTATATTTGATATTATAAGTAAAAAGCCTATTAGTGGAGACTCATTCTTTACTTTCCGGCATTTTAATGACAAATTTATAAATAGGACAACCGATGTTATTGATGATAATTGGAAAGAAGTCAGAAATTATTATCAACGATTGCACGAATGGTATAACGAAAGAAGTCTTTACCATAAAATCGGTTATCTAATATGCACCAAAAAAATTACTATACGCGACTTGCTTAATGCTTCGTCAGAAATGACTAAGAGTGAATTTGAGATATATCTGCACAAACTAATTAAAGAGAGCCTTGTAGGGGTTAAGATAGGCGATTTAACGTACAGTGATAAAAATCGCTTAAAAAATGTCTTACTACTCTATAATATACTAACAATGTTGCAAAATGGAAATGATGATTCTAAGTTTCCATTTGATATTTATAAAAAAGATGAATGGGATATTGAACATATCACAGCAATAAAAGAAGAAATGCCGAAAGAGAAAGAAATGGAGCAATGGCTAAAAGATGCTCTTCCTTATATTGATGTATTAAAAGATGGTGCGGATTCGCTCATTGCCCGTATTCATTCTTTTAATGAAGCTGATGGGGGTTTTGAATCCTTGTTTAATGATGTAATCGTACATTTTGAGGAAAATATAGAAGATGAAGATATTAACCACATATCTAATCTTGCGCTTTTGGATTCAAAAACAAACAGGGGTTATAAAAACGCTGTATTTCCTGTAAAACGTAAAACAATAATTGAAAGAGACAAAAGCGGAACATTTATTCCGATTTGCACAAAAAATGTCTTCTTAAAATATTTTACGGAATATCCCCCGAAAATTTCATTTTGGACATGGGAAGATAGAGAGAAATACAGACAAGACTTAGAAAATATTTTGTTAAATTATACGGAGGAATAATATATGGATAACAACGCAACAAGTGGCGAAATATTAAGTTTTATCGCCTTGCTTGAAAAACATAAAATTGAGATTCCGATAATACAAAGGGATTATGCCCAAGGCCGTAGCGAAAACGAAGATATTCGGCTTGATTTTTTACATGCGTTGAAAACAAGCATACTGGAAGAAAGAAACATTAAATTAGATTTCATTTATGGAGAAATAGTTGACGATGTGTTTCAACCATTGGATGGTCAGCAAAGATTAACTACTTTATTTCTTTTACATTGGTATGCTATGACAAGAGAAGGTTCTGTGCCTGACGAAGGCGCTGTTCGCTTGCTATCCAAATTTACATATGAAACAAGGTTGTCATCAAGGTATTTTTGCAATTATTTAATCGAAAAATCTATTGAGTTAAAGGAAAACACTAAAATTAGTGATGTAATAAGAGATGCAAATTGGTTCTATTTATCTTGGGAACAAGACCCATCAATAAAAGCCATGCTTAATACATTAGACGATATTAAAGATAACTTCGATGATGTGCCGGATTTATGGGAGCGTTTGATAGGGCAAAAGTTAATAACATTCCATTACCTAAATTTACAAGACTTGGGCTTATCGGATGATTTATATATCAAGATGAATGCAAGAGGGAAGTTATTAACACCATTTGAAAATTTTAAAGCTCAAATACAAATGCGTATCGAAGATGAAAAGTGGGAAAATGGATATGCCATTACCGATAAATTTGATTATAAAATAGATACCGCATGGACGGAATTATTTTGGAGTAAATTTGGCAATCGAATAGACAGCGCACATATAAAATTTATTTCAGCGATTGTGATGTATAAAATTGCACTTAACAGAGAGAAAAATCCAAATGTCTCTGTCAGACATAACATATTAAGACGCTTAAACGACAATAGCGATGGAAAATATTTGTTGCAATTTATTGATAAAAGCGTTTATGAATACATTTATGGTTGCTATGAAATTTTCACCGCTATCGAAAAAAATAATGTGGATTTAGATATTTCAAATATAAAGTTATGGACGCATTCATGCACAGAATCCGTTTTGAAAGAAATTGCAACAGATTCGTCTTATACTAAGAAAGCATTAATGTTTGCTCAAATTGAATTTTTAAGGAGAAACGAAACATTTAATAGAGAGGCTTATATAAAGTGGATGCGAATAATTCGCAACTTTGTTTGTTATGCTAATATAACGATAAAATCAAGCAGTAGCAGAGAGGACTTATTAAGGTCGCCGGAAGCGTTTGAAAGTATGATTGGTTTAATAAATACAATGGCTGATGGATGCACAAATATTTATAACTTCCTTGAGAACTACACAATAAGACCTAATTCATATCGTAGTGTGCAAATGGCTGAAGAAGTTGAAAAAGCAAAAAAAATAAAGGAAAATGAGCAATTAAAGGATATTATTTGGGAGCTTGAGGATTTAAATGTATTTAGGGGAAGAATTTCCTTTGCTTTTGATTGTGCATCAGCAATGTTATTTGATGAAACTGTTTCAGAAGAAGAACGGTTGCATAAAATCTTTTTTGTGTTTTCCGATTATTTTGACGATGACAAGAACTTCTCTCCAAATTTATTTAACAGAGCTATGCTTACAATAAATGTCGATGCAGAATATAAATATTATGATTATTGGGCTTCGCGCTGGTATGCAATTAACGCAGAGAAAAGGAAATTTATCGTCAACCTTATTGAACTAAATTATTTTATCTACAATGAACGGACAGATAGCAAAAAATATTTCCTTAATTTGATACTACAATTACTTGATAAAAATTATCAAAATATGATAGATGAATTTATAGCACCCTCCGATATGCCCGAATGGAAGGCAAAATTAATAAAAGAACCTATTATGATTGAAGAACGACCGTCTGACTTTTTCGCAATAACAGACGATAACAAACAATGTTATCTATTGAAGTCGCAAAGACCACTTAACACGGACGGGAGCAGACTTATCGAATAAGCACGTTTTATAACCTTTAAATTGATTATAACGCGGCAACAATATGGCAACAAAAAATCAGATAGCCTATCGGCTATGGATAATATAAGCAATCAGAATAACACAAGCTAAACCACCCAAACAAAATTGTTTAGATTAAGGATTTGGGAATCGAGTGGGAGTGAACGAACCGACGTAAATTATGTTGATCCATGTCGAAACGGGTAAACGCTTTGTTTCTTGAAATTAAAGATGCAGTAGCAGAACAGGAGGCACCCATGCATAATCTCCCCCCAGCCCTAACCACCGTCACAGACGAACTTCGTCGCAACACGCAGTCCCTCATGGGCGACAAGTTGCGTAAAATAATCCTTTATGGTTCATACGCCCGCGGCGACTACAAGGAATATTCCGACTTGGACATTATGGTGTTGGCGAGTGTTTCCGAATCAGAAAAAAAAGAATACCAATACCGGATTTACGATATGACAAGTGATTTGGGGCTTGAGCATGACATTGTCGTAAGCATGATATTGAACGACGAAAGTCTTTTTATAAACAGGCTTCCTGTTTCACCGTTTTATCGGAATGTTCTTTCTGAAGGGGTTGAGCTTTATGCAGCACACTAAGGACATGTCAAAATACAGGTTTGACAAGGCAGAGCAATGCCTTGTTGCCGCAAAAGCATTAATAAACATCGGGGATTATTTAGCCGCTGCCAATCGGTCTTATTACTGTATATTCCACGCCATGCGTAGTGTTATGGCACTAAAGAGTGTTGATTTTGGCAATCATGGGCAAGTCATCGGGTATTTCCGACGTGAATTTATCAAAACAAGCATCTTCCCGAAAGTGATGTCGAACACCATTGAAACCTTGTTCCAGGTTAGAAATGAAAGCGACTACGACGATTTCTACATCATCAGCAAAGAGGATGTGACGAATCAATTGGCTTCCGCCGAATCTTTCCTTAGCGAAATCAAAAAGTTCCTCGACCGGCAAGGTAAAACATACAATCAGAATGTCATGAATTAAATCATCCAAGCAAATTTGTTTGGTTTATAAATTCGGGAATTTAATGGGAGTAATATCCACTATTGAATAAAAACACAACATCGCGCACAGTCGTTGCGCGTTTTTATTAAAGAGACATTGGTCGTAATCGCCGCGGCTTGAACTGCGGCGGATGGTCGTGATGCCCGCCGATGTGCCTTCGGAGGTGGGTAGTTTAACGCCTGAGGAATCTTCCAAATAGCCGTTAGCCAGCAGCAGCTTGTTTAAAGTTATGCCGCTGGTTTTTTTCATATGGTGCTTGAGAAGAACGGCATTGATGTTGTCCGCCGCGCGGGTTATCTGAATGGATTCATCTTCAAAGAGAATCTCTTGGAGGAATATCTCCTTCGTTAACGCGGGTGCGGTGGGTTGCGGTTGGTTTTGCGTATCGTTTTGGCGCGGCGTGCTTCGCAGGATTTCGAGGAAGGGTTCGCCGTAGCGTTCCAGTTTTACATTTCCTACGCCGCTGACTTTTAGTAATTCCTCCGGCGTGAGGGGATGTTTTTGGCACATGTCCACCAACGTGGCATCGGAAAAAATGACGAAAGCGGGGACTTTTTCGCGTTTTGCGATTTCCAAGCGGATGCTTTTGAGTTTATCGAATAACTGGTTGTAGAAAGCATACGTTATCGCCGGGGTGGACACCGAGGTGGAGAGGGAATCCGTTATCGCCGGAATAGATAACGGGTTGGAGAGAGGATCCGATGTCGCCGATGTGGATGCCGGAGTGGAAACGCGGGCGCGTGATTTTCCTACGGGTCGTTTCGATGTATCGGTTATAGAATCCGCTGCATCGGGAATAGAATCACCTTGCGTGTTGCAATTCCCGCAATCCCCGCAGTCGTTGGATTTCTTTTCGCCGAAGTATGTCAGCAGGTAGTTACGCAAGCAGGTTTTCGCTTCGCAATATTGCACCATTCTGTTTAGGAGCCGTCGTTTGCGTTGGATTTCTTCTTCGTTTTCACTTTGCTTGATAAGGAACACGGATGTAAAGATATCCTGCTTCGCGTAGAACAGGATGCAATCGGCGGGCAAGCCGTCGCGCCCGGCACGGCCCGCTTCCTGGTAGTAGGCTTCGATGTTTTGCGGCAGGTTGTAATGGATGACGAAGCGTACGTTTGATTTGTCGATGCCCATGCCGAAGGCGTTGGTCGCAACGATGATTTGCGTCCTGTCGTGCAGGAAATCGTCTTGCGCCCGGGTGCGGGCGGTATCCGGTAAGCCCGCGTGGTACGCGGCGGCGCTGTAGCCGTCGGCGGTTAAGCGTTCGGTCAGTTTGTCCGTTTCCTTTCGGGTGGAACAGTAAACGATGCCCGTGCTGTTATTATTGTGCAGATATGCGGTCAGCATTTTATATTTATCCTTTGGGCGGCGCACCGCGAAGTACAAGTTGGGCCGGTCGAAGCCCGTAACGACGGTCAGCGGATTTTGCAAGGCCAACGCGCGTACGATATCGCTGCGCACGCGGGGCGTGGCCGTCGCGGTAAAGGCACCCAACACGGGCCGATTGCGCAATCCGGCGATAAAAGCGGGGATGTCCATATAATTTGGGCGGAAATCCTGCCCCCATTGGGAAATACAATGCGCTTCGTCCACCGCTACCAATGATATATCCAGTTCGGCGGCGAGGAATGTCATGGAAGGGGTCAACAGGCGTTCGGGCGCTATGTAGATAATTTTATATAATCCCGTGCGGGCGTTGGACATCGCCTTTGCGCATTGTGCCTCTGTCAGCGAGCTGTTGATAAAAGCCGCCGGTACTCCCGCCGCTACCAAGCCCATCACTTGGTCACGCATCAGGGAAATCAATGGGGAAATTACCAACGTTACACCGGGCAGAAGCATGGCGGGTACTTGATAACACAGGGACTTACCCGCGCCGGTAGGCATGATGCCGCATACGTCCCGCTTTTGCATAATTGCATCGATTAATTCTCGCTGCCCTTCGCGGAAGGAAGTGTAGCCAAAAATATTTTGAAGCACGTTTGCCGCCGTATGCATTTGGGCAACTCCTGTCGGCGTGAAATGTCGGAGTATGTAAATCGGGGGACATTGTATTGTATCGTTCTTGACGTTGCAAATATAATTGAAATAAAACAACCCGCGGCACGCCTTTAGCTGTTGAAAGGAGGGAAGCCCCTTGGATGACATGGGGGATTTGCGGGTGCGCTTGGTCGCTTATGTGCGTAAAAAGTTTTATACGCGGCGCGGCATTGCGGATACGGCGGAGGATATCGTCAATCAGGCGTTTTTGGATGTGGCGAAATCCCCGGGGTTTACGCCGGAACAGTATAATTTCGGTTATATGTCGGCGGCGTGTATACGCGGCGCGTATAAAATCTTCCACCGGTACGACAGCGAAAGCAACCGCACGGTCAGGTTGGGTGCGGATATCCCGCTCATCAGCGAGGACAGTTTCGTGGAGGAAATTATTCAGGCCGAGGATACGGCGGCGATTGTGGAATCGCTGCTGACGCTTAAGGATATCGAACGGATAATTATACGGGAGCGGTACTACGGCGATTTCACCTTCCGCGAAATAAGCGAGCGGCACGGCATAAAATTGAACACCGTTTTAACCCGGCACCGCAGGGCATTGGACAAATTGCGGCCGATTCTAACCTATTTATGGAGGAAATAAGTTATGGAAAATGAAAAAAAGATTTGGCTCATCGAACGGTGCGTCCAAAAAATATGGACGGTATCGCTGACGCTCAGGCAGGAAGCGGCGCGGGCGGGGGAAGACGGGCGCGATTACGCCTTCGTGGCAAATGAGGTAAGGCTCCTTGCGGATAAAATGCACGAATACGCGGGACGGTTAAAGTTTGGGGGCGTGGATGAAGACGGCTTTAAGGAATTGGCGGACTACTCACTCATGTTGAAATTCTTACATGTCAACGCCTATTTGACAACCATCCAAGGCGTTACACGGAGCATGGAATTTAACCTGCCCAAGGTCATGGCGGTTTATTCGGACGATTTGCGCACCATTGCTTACGAGATTGAAGATTTGGTTGATACCTGTTTGAAGCAAAAACCCTTTGTCGTGCCGGAGCTTGCGGAACCGTTGGAAAAAGGGGGTTGGGCGGATTACTTGCTGTACACGGTTGGCGGCCATCATTTAATTGTGAACGCCTATGACATCACGGAGGTATTCTACCGCAGCCAAAAGGATATAAACGAAACGACCCTTTCCGTACGGGGGAAGGACATTCCTATTATCAACGGTTATGAAAAGCTAAACCTGCCGCGCCCCGACGACGATTTCCAACCGGTCCTTATTTTCGGGCGGAAGAAACGGTTTGCCGTTCCCATAGACGATTTGAATATAGGAATGATTTTTTATACAAGGAGCGGCTTTTCTGTCAAAGCGAAGCCGGAACACGCTTTTCAAGGTTTTGCGAAGGATTGCTGGGATTTGACGGGCGGCGAGCAGGTCATTTTTGCGGATTGGAAAAGGCTTAATAAGTGACGGCTTAATATGTTCCGGAAAAAGCGGGAATAATTTATCCGCGGTAACGAAAACTAGGACTGTCCCGATAAAACGGGATAGTCCTTTTTAAACACGCAGAGGAGCATCCAACCATGAAAAATTTCACCGATTTTGCCATGCCCGGTTCGAGCGGGATCATGCGCGTTATACCGTCAAAACCGCCGGGGAGGGACGTTCCGTCATACGCGCAGGCGGTTGGTGCCGTAAGGGAAGCGATTCCCGGCTATACGGCAAACGGCGGCGAAGACAAAACGCAGGATGATACCGCCGCTCCGTCCCCGCCCGAGCCTCCCCAGCCCGAAGCCACCATGCCGCCGCCGCGCAAGGGTAATCCGCGCGGGACGATCCAGTTCCTCACGATCATCGGGCAGGTGGAAGGGCATGTCGTCCTTCCCCCGACGAATAAGGCGACCAAGTATGAGCATGTGATCCCCCAGCTTGTGCTGTGCGCGGAAAACACGGAGGTCGATGGGCTCCTCGTTTTGCTGAACACGATGGGCGGCGATGTGGAAGCGGGCTTGGCGTTGGCGGAATTAATCGCGCATTTGGGCAAGCCTACGGTTTCGTTGGTGTTGGGCGGCGGACATTCCATCGGGGTACCGTTGGCGGTGGCGGCGGATTATTCCTTCATCGCGCCGTCGGCTACCATGACGCTGCATCCCATCCGCATCAACGGCACGATCGTGGGCGCGCCGCAGTCGTACGAATATTTCCAAAAGACGCAGGAGCGCGTGGAGGAATTTATCCTTGCCCACGCGAAAATCGACCGCGCGAAGTTAAAGGGTTTGATGATGGACGCGACGCAAATGGCGCAGGACGTGGGGACGATCCTTATCGGCGAGGACGCCGTGAAGGAAGGCATCATCGACGCGGTGGGCGGCCTTTATCCGGCAATGGAGAAATTGTATGAGTTGATTCGGGATGCGGAATAAAAAATGCGGAGTTCGTAATAAAAAGGTAAATGGATAATAAAATTCGGAATACGGAATAAAGGGCAAATGGGTTTCGGCATGATATAATCGGTTTATGAAGATTGGGAACGTGACGCTTAAAAACAATATTTTTATGGCTCCGATGGCGGGGATAACCGACCGTACGTTTCGGGCGTTGGTTGCGGAGCATGGCGCGGGGCTGACTTTTTCCGAAATGGTGAGCGCGAAGAGCATCGTGTATGGGAATAAAAATACGTACCGTTTGTTGGAAAACGAGGGCGTACAGCCTTGGGCGGTGCAGTTCTTCGGCAACGAACCGGATATATTAGCTGAAGCGATACGTAAATTGGATGAACAGGCGCAAGGCGAAGATACACCTTGTTTCCCGTATGACATCGTCAATATCAATATGGGCTGTCCTATGAAAAAAATTGTGAATAACGGCGAAGGCGCGGCGATCATGAAAAACCCCTCGCTGGCGGGTCAAATGGTGGAAGCCGCCGTAAAAGCGTCCCCCCGTCCCGTTACCGTAAAGATACGTTTGGGCTTTACCCCCGGTACGAAAAACGCTCTCGAAGTGGCCCGCGCGGCGCGGGAATCAGGCGCGGCGATGGTCATCGTCCATGGCCGCACGCGTGACCAATATTATTCCGGTTGTGCGGATTGGGACGAAATCGCCGCCGTCAAAGCATCGGTGCGTATCCCCGTTATCGGCAACGGGGATATTTTTATACCCGAGGACGCGATAAAACGCTTGCAAAACAACGCGTGTGACGGCATTATGGTAGCGCGCGGCGCGTTGGGGAATCCTTGGATATTTTCCCGAACGCTGGCGTTCCTTGAAACGGGTATCCTGCCTGAGCCGCCCGGCGTTAGCGAAATCGTAAAAACCGCGATCGGGCACCTTCACGCGGTAGTCGGACGCAAAGGCCGCGTCGAAGAAATGCGCAAGCATCTTTCGTGGTACACGAAGGGGATGCACGGCTCCGCCGACTTGCGCAGGCGTGTCAACCTGGCAAAGACCGCGGATGAAATGGAAGCCCTGCTGTGCGAATTATAAAATCCCATAAATGAGGTGTATAAAATGAAGAAAAGGAAAAACATAACGACGCTGCTGATCGCGGTATTGCTGGTGGTCGCCGTCACGTTCCCGTACCTGCGCACGGTCGTTTCCGCGCAGCCCGGCGAAGCCGCCGACCCGTTGGTGACGCGCCGCTACGTGGATGAGCGTATCGACGCCCTGTGGACCGAAGTCCAAACCCTGCGCGCGGAAAACACCCTCCTACGCAACATGGTGGAAGCGGGCGGGTTGCCGGGTCTCCCCGGCGGGCCGATTGACTTGCAAGCCATGACCGCCGCCGTTTTCGCGGATGTGATGATTACCTTCGAGTTGATGTACGGCGAAATGCTGCGTACGGCAGCCGGAACATGCGAATGTGAACACGGCGAACGCAGCCTTGCGTGGACGGTGGTCACCCCGCAGCGCAACCAAACCCTCGTCATCGAAAACGGTACCGAGGTGATCCTGCGCGGCGGCTCCGCCGTGGTGGTAGCCGGACCCAACGGCTTGGTCAACGTGACCACGGGGGGGGATATCCTCAACGGGCAAAACGTCGGGCTCAATAACCTCTTGATTGCGCCCCGCTCCGACGGGCGCGGCTTACGCTTTACGTCGAATTCGTCGTGGGTGATGGTGCGCGGCGCGTATACGTTGGAATAAAATACAATAACGGAGGGGTTCCCGTGTACATTCCCACTCATTATCAAGACCCGGCTGTTACCCACGAAAACCGCGAACGCCCGCGGGCGCATTACATCCCCTTCGGCGCGGACCCCCCAAAGGACTTGACGTTGGCGAATGTATACGCGCGGGGGCAGTCGCCGCGCTTCCTGTCAATCAACGGGGATTGGGCCTTTGCTTACTTCGAGGAAGGCTATATCGAACTGCCCGAAGGATTTTACGCGGCGGACTTTCCCGTAAACAGCTTTGATACCATCGCCGTGCCGTCCTGTTGGCAAACCGAAGGTTATGACAAGTGCCACTATACCAATATTAACTACCCCATCCCCTGCGACCCGCCTTATGTCCCGGCGCACAACCCCTGCGGTTTGTACGCGCGGGATTTTTTTATCGGCGCGGAATGGGACGGGCAGGATATTTTTATTAATTTCGAAGGCGTTAACAGCATCCTTTACTTGTGGGTTAACGGCGCGTACGCCGGTATGAGCAAGGGCAGCCGCCTGCCCGCCGAATTCGATATTACCGCCCACGCAAAAACCGGAAGCAACCGCGTAACCGTACTTGTGCTTAAATATTGCGACGGTACGTACATCGAGGACCAGGATTGCTGGCGGTTTTCGGGTATCTTCCGCGATGTGTATTTGCTCGCGCGGGCGAAGGAACGGGTGCGTGATGTGTTCGTACGGACGGAGTTCGCGGATAATCCGCATCCCCAAAAACCAAGCGCGGATATGTATGCCCCGCGCGTACTCGTGCATTGCGAGCTGGACGGTACGCCGGGGCTGGAAGCCGCTGTAACGCTCTTTAGTGAATGTGGCACGCAAACCGTCGGAAAGGAAACCGTCGTACTCGACGAGTTCGGCTGCGCCTACGCGGAAATCCCCGTTAACGCGCCGATTTTGTGGAACGCGGAATTTCCTTATCTGTATAAGATCATCATTTCTTACGGCGAAAGCCAACCGGAAACAATAATCCTTGACATAGGCTTGCGGAAAATCGAATTCGCGGAAAACGGCGCACTCCTTATCAACGGGCAATCCGTCAAATTAAAGGGTGTTAACCGCCACGACTTCCACCCGCTGTACGGCCAAACCGTCCCGCTCGATTGGATACGCGATGACCTGCTCCTGATGAAGCGGTATAACGTGAATACGATCCGCACGGCGCATTACCCGAACGACCCGCGGTTTGCGGCTTTATGTTCGTATTACGGCTTCTATGTGGTGGACGAAACCGACCACGAATGTCACGGGATGCGGCCGGATTTGAATACCCTTTCAAAAGACCCGTTGTGGGAGGACGCGTACGTCGATCGGATCGCGCGGTTGGTGGAACGGGACAAGAACCACGCGTGCGTCATCATGTGGTCACTTGGCAACGAATCGGGATACGGCAGGAACCACGACAAAATGGCTTATTGGGCGCGTGAACGCGACCCCGACAGGCCCGTGCATTACGAAGGCGCGAACGCGCACCAAACAGATGAAGAAGACTTCCTCTCGCTGCGCAGTTGTATGTACCCGTCGTTGGAATGGGCGGCGGAATACGCCGCCGACGATACGAAGAAACGGCCTTACTTCTTCTGCGAATATTCCCACGCCATGGGCACAGGCCCGGGGGATATTTGGGATTATTGGGAAATCATAAAGAAGACCCCCAAGTTGATAGGGGGTTGTATATGGGAATTTTGGGATCATGGTTTGCTTGCCAAACGGTACACCGACGCAAACGGCAAGACCTACACCGTCCCGTATCGCGGCGCGGAAAAGGCGTTGGCGCGGATGGGTCTAACTTCGTGTCAATTCGACACGAAGTTACCGGCCGCGTTAACGGCTGAAGCGGAAAAACCGGACTGCGTCACCTTTACCGCTGATACGAGAAAACCGGAGTGTGTCACTTTTACCGCCTACGGGGGTGACTTCGGCGACGAACCCAACGACGCCAACTTCTGCCTGGACGGTTTGGTGTACGCCGACCGCACGCCCCATACGGGCTTTAAAGAAGCGAAGGCCGTCTACACCTGCGCCCGCGCGGAAATGGCGGACCCGGCGCAAGGCATCATACGCGTGTACAACGATTACGACTTTATCGATTTATCCCATATTTATTTGGAATGGCGGCTGGAAAACAACGGCGAAACGGTGGCCATGGGATACGAATTTATATTAATGGTACCCCCGCACGGTTCGCAGGAAATAAAACTGGCATACGACTTACCGGAAGAAGAACGGATGGGTCTTTGCGCGCTTAACCTGCGTTTCCGTTACAAATGCGACCCGTGCAGCCCGCGCTTCCACGCTTGGGCGGGACACGGCGAGGAAATGGCTTTCAACCAGCTCATCATCGCCGATAACCGCGTTGCGCCGCCGATTTATTTACAGCCCATGCGCCCCGGTACCCCCCTCACGGTAAGCGAACACGGCAACCACCTCCGTACCGGAAACGAAGGTTTCCTGTATGTATTCGATTTGCGCAAAGGGGTCTTTGAACAAATCACCAATCAAGGCATCCCGTTCATCACCCAACCCATCACCTTCGACGTATGGCGCGCGCCGACGGACAACGACCGCAATATCCAATACGCCTGGCGGGCATGGGGCTTGGACAAAGCCATCACGCACTTGTACGACGCCTCTTGGGAAACACCCGACGAAAATACCTGCTTAATCAAAACCCACTATGCAATCGGTGCCGTCAGCGAAGCCCCCATCTTGCGCGGCGAAGCGGTGTGGACGGTCACGTCAAACGGGCGTATCCGCTTGAACACCGACGTTAAGGTATCCGAACGCAACGCCATGTGGGACAAATCGCGCCTTCCCTTGCCGCGTTTCGGTTTACGCTTGACGTTGCCCGCGGGACATGAAAGTATACGGTATTTCGGGCGCGGCCCGCATGAAAACTACGCCGACATGCGCCGCAGCGTATATAAGGGATTATTCGAGACAACCGTAGACGGGATGTTCGAAAATTACGCCATGCCGCAGGAGAACGGCGCACGTGGGGATGCGGATTACGCCTTCATCAGCGACGGGGGAAGACGGGGTATCTTAATCGAGGCGGCCGACGCGCCGTTTTCGTTTAACGCATCCCATTATACCGCCGCCGATTTGGATAAAGCGAAGCATCCGCATGAGCTGACGAAATTGGATGAAACCATCGTCAACATCGATTACAAGCACAACGGCATCGGCTCCAATTCCTGCGGACCGGAGTTGCATCGGTCGTATCGGTTTGATGAAGAACGGTTTACGTTCACAATTTGTTTGCTACCTGTATCGATATGAGTTAAAATACGGGCTCGTGTACCTTTTACCGCCGCCGCTTCCGATATAGAGGAATTGCTTCATCCTGCGCTTACGTCGCGTGGCGAACGCCACGATCGAAACCAACAGCCCGAGGAAGGCGACCGTAAGCGGCACAACCAGCGCGGACAGTTCGTCGCTGTCACGGAAGGCGTCCCAAAAGCCGCCGTACGCCGGGGAGGGATTCGCCGGCGCGTAGGGGTAGACGGCGTGCGCGGGTTCCGCCGCTTCGATGGGTTCCCCCGATGTGGGGGCATCCGCCGCGGAAACGGGAAGGGGTGCTTCCCCCACCGTACTTTGCGCCAGCAGGTTAACGGAGCCTAACCGCACGTTCTGCGCGTACACCGCTATGCTGCCGATAATGTCACCCTCCGAAACGGGTGCGGTTACGCTTTCCGGTACGTTAAGGTCGTAACGCAGCATGGTGAGGTCAAACCCCAAGGGAAGGCTGTAGCGCAAATCGTCCCCCGCCCGAAGCGTAAGGCGGTAGGCTTCCGCCGTTTCCCCATCGGCCTCCCGGTATACGGGTATAGTGCGGGTATACGATTCGGCGTTGAATACGATCCGTTCCTCGTAAGGCAATTGGAAGGCGTAATCAAGCAGGGACGTCGTTTCGCGGAAGGGGTCCGTCCCCGAGCCTTGCAGGATGGTGACGATGAGCTTGCGCCCCTCGTGTTCGGCGTATGTCAGCAGCGTGTTGCCCGCCGCGTGCGTCCAACCGGTCTTTGAGCCGATAACGCTGGGGTTGAAGTAGGGCGTGCCCGGGCGTATCAATTGGTTGGTGGTGTTGACAAAGCGCGTTTCCGCCTGCCGTTCCGTGGGGGGGATGGCGAACTGCCGCGTGGAGATGATCTCCGTAAATACCGGATACAGGCGAACGGCTTCGCGCATGATCAGGGCCATGTCGTATGCCGTGGTCACATGCCCCGTCGCGGGGAGGCCCGTGGGGTTTACGAACCGGGTGTCGTTTGCGCCGATCGCTGCGGCGCGGTGGTTCATGAGCTCTGTGAATTCCTCCACGCTGCCCGCCACGTATTCGGCCAAGGCCAAAGCCACTTCGTTAGCGGAACGTAGAAGCAGCGCGTGGAGCGATTCATAGACGCTGAGCCTTTCCCCCACGTCCATGGAAATATGGCTGGAATTGCGCGGTATGGAAAAAACCGCGTTGTGCGAAAACGTAACGCGTTCGCTTAAGTCCTGCACATGGTCCAGTACGACCAAAGCGGTCATCACCTTCGTGATGCTGGCGGGGTAGAATTCCGTGTGTTCTTGGTTCCCGTACAAAACCAGCCCCGTGTCCGCGCACATCACGACGACACCGCCCGCCGTGTAGGACGGCGGATCAGGTACGGCGGCTTCCTCCACATACGGCGGATCGGGTACGGCAGTTTCCTCCCCGTACGGCGGTTGCGCCGCCGCGGCCAATACCGCAAGCAATAACAGCGATAATGTCTTCATTTCTTGTCAAGCTCCTTTATGCGGGTGATATATAATGGTGGAATTTATCAAGCGGCACATTTATATAATTTTAGGGATCGTATGCATCGTTGTAATGGGTGCGTTGTTTTTGTTAAACTCCGACCGTCCCGCCGCGCGAAAGGGCGGGGAGGTCCTCGGGCTGCATACGCCCGATTTGACGCAGCCGCAAACGGAAGAAGCGGCATACGTGGTAATACATATCCTGGGGGAAGTCCGTGAACCCGGCGTCTATACCCTTCCCGCAAACGCGCGCGTGGCGGACGCGGTTGAAATGGCGGGGGGTTACACGCAGGAAGCGGATTTGACGCGGATTAACCTGGCCGTCCCCTTACGTGACGCGATGCAAATCATCGTTCCCGCGACGGGGGATTACAGTATCGTCGGGCCGGGCGAAAGCGGGATTGTCGAAGACAGCGTCACGGCAAGCGACGGTTTGATCGACCTTAACACCGCCGCGCTTGCCCAGTTGCAAACGCTCCCCGGCATCGGCCCCGCCCGCGCGCAAAGTATCATCGATTATCGGGAAAATATCGGACGCTTTACGCAGATAGAGGAATTGATGAACATTTCGGGTATCGGGAACGCGGTATTCAACGGCTTAAAGGAATTAATAACAGTAAGATAGGGTGATTTTATGCCGGCAATATTGGTAGTGGATGACGAAAAGAGCATCGTAAAGGGTATCAAGTTCAGCCTGGAGCAGGACGGTATGCAAGTGGACGTAGCCTACGACGGCGAGGAGGCTTTGCAACTGGCGCGGGAGAATAAATACGACGCTATTATCCTTGATGTGATGCTCCCCAAGCTCGAAGGTACGGAGGTTTGCCAGCAAATCCGCGAGTTCAGCGCGGTACCCGTGGTGATGGTCACCGCCAAGGACGACGATATGGACAAGATCATGGGGCTGGAATACGGCGCGGACGACTACATTACCAAGCCGTTTAATATCCTCGAGTTAAAGGCGCGCATTAAGGCCATCCTGCGGCGCAGCGCGTTGGCGAAGCCCATACCCCGAAAAGCGGAAAAACTGACCCTGCGCGACATCAGCATCGATTTGCACGCGCGGCGCGTATTCGTGCGGGAGAAGGAAATCAACCTGACCGCGCGGGAATTCGATCTGCTCGAATTCTTTATGAACAATATAGGCCGCGTGTTTGAGCGGGAGGAACTGTTGACGCAGATCTGGGGGGTCGAAAACACCGGCGACGTGCGCACGGTGGACGTCCACGTCCGCCGCCTGCGTGAAAAAATCGAGGACAATCCGAGCGATCCCAAGTATATAAGCACAAAATGGGGAGTCGGTTACTATTTTAGATAAGGTCCGTTGGTTTTCATCCCTGCGCTGGAAGCTGGCGCTAAGCTATGTCGCGCTTAGCTTATTGCCGCTTGCGGTGTTTTTTTTCGTGGTTATCGCGCATATCGAAAACGATTACCTCAGCGAACGTGAAGGCGAAGTTCAGCCCATCGCGTTTATGGCTTCGGACATCGTGGCTTTGCGGGGCTTCGACGCCTTGGAGGAAACCCTGATATTCAGCGGCCTGCGCGCGATCATGAACAGGCGGAGCACGGAATGGGGCTACCGCGTGTTGGTCATCGACGACAGCCTGCGCGTTATCTACGATTCCGCCGCGGGCTCACGCCATGGGCAAACCATGATTATCCCGGAAGTGATGAACGCGATTTACGGGCGTACGAATGTCACGAACCTGCGGCGGGGTGAAGCCACCCTGTATGCCGCCGTAGCCGTTTCCAGCCCCAACGACGCGACGGAGCGCGTGGGCGCGGTCCTGTTGATCGAAGGCGTGGAGGATATCTTCGAATCCCTGGCCGACCTCCGCGCGAACCTCCTGCTGATCATTGCGCTGGTCAGCTTGGGGATCATCGTGGTCGTCTTCGTTATGGCGGACGCGTTGATACGCCCCTTGCGCCGTATATTGCACGTAGTACGGCGCATGGCCACGGGACGGCTCGACCAACGCATCACCAACGTCGAAGGCCATAACGAATACGCGATCCTGGCCGAATCCTTCAACTCCATGGCCGAAAAACTGGAGCAGGTGGAGAAGACGCGCGAGGAATTCGTCTCCAACGTATCGCACGAATTAAAGACGCCCCTGTCCAGCATGAAGGTACTTTCGGAATCGATCCTTTTACAGGAGCACGCGCCCGAGGCCATGTACCGCGAATTTTTGCAAGATATCGTCAACGAAGTGGACCGTATGACCAACATCAACAACGATTTGCTGGCCCTGGTGCGTAACGACCAGCGCGAACAGGGATTAAACATATCGCTGATATCCGTCAACAAAATGGTGGAAGATATCCTCAAGCGGCTGTCGCCCTTGTCCGAGCAAAAGGAAATCGCGTTGATCTACGACGATGTGCGTCCCGTGGAGATAAGCGCCGACGAAATCAAACTTACGCTCGCCATCTCAAATATAGTCGAAAACGGCATAAAATATACCCCTCGGGGCGGGACGGTAAAGGTCGCCGTGGACGCGGACCACCAATTCGCGTACATCAGCGTGCAGGATACGGGCATGGGTATACCCGAAACCGAACAAACCAAGATATTCAACCGCTTTTACCGCGTGGATAAAGCACGCGACCGCGAAACGGGCGGCACGGGCCTTGGGCTGGCGATATCACATTCCGCGGTGCTTGCGCACAACGGCACGATACGGGTTTCGTCGAAGCCCGACGAAGGGGCCGTGTTTACGGTGCGGATACCGATACGAAGGAATTAGGAATTGGGAGCAAAGAGATGAAAAAGGTTTTAAACAACCCCAAACGCAGGATTATATTCGCGGTTATGATTTTTATCATAATGGCGGGCGCGCTGGCGGTTTTCTTTATATGGGGTACGCGGGGGAACAACGTTTCCGTCGGGGGGCTGCGCGTTTTCCACTTTAATCCCGGCGAGGGGCGGTTTGAGGGTACGGCGGTGAATGTCCCGTCAAGTTCGCGTGATTTGCAAGTCCAAACACTGATCAACCATTATTACAGCCCGCCGCGTAATACCGCGTTGACGGGACTTTGGCCGGAGGGTTTGGGCGTGATTTCGGTCGTGTACCGGGGCGATTTGGTGGGGATTTCGTTCCCGCGGGAATACCGCGAAATGACTTCGCTTGAAGAGTCGTTATTCCGCGCGGGTTTGGTGTTAACGCTGACGGAGCTGCCCTTTGTGGAGCGCGTTTTGATATGGGTGGACGGCGAAGGCGACAAACCGCTGATGCCTTTTGAAAAATGGCTGTCGATTTGGGTTGACGAAACAGAGGAGGAAAACGAGGAATGGTGGTGGGACCCGTCGGCGGTTACGATCGAGACGGCAAGCACCGTTACGAACGATCCCTCCCTTTCGCCGGGCGTCATGGCATCGCGTGTGATTACGCTGTATTTCGTATGCGCCGACGGTGAAGGGTTAATTACCGAAACGTTCGTGGACGATTATATCGACCTTCACCGCCTGGCGGAAACGAAGCTACTGTACCTCATTGCCGGCCCTTCCCTCGAAAACGAGAAAGCGATGCGCGTCATCCCGCCGGAAACGCGTATACGCATCATTAACTACGAGCCCGAATCGCGGAGCTTGTACGTGGACTTTTCGGGTGATTTCATGAACCGATTCATCGGCAACGCGCATATTTCACGGCTGATGCTGCAAAGTATCGTCAATACGCTTACGTCCACGGATAACACGGACTGGACCTCAAGGGTGGAGCGGGTGTTCTTCTTAATAGATTCCCAGCGGCATGAAATCTTCCACGGGGTGACGGATTTTAACTTGGGCTTTGTGTACGGGCATGACATGACCCTGGTGGACGAAGAACCGGAATACGATCCGCATGTAGAGGACGAGGACGACGAAGTACCCGTAGGGCCGCGCGGCGACGACGACGAATAATGGCGCCCACTTTACGCCCCGCCTTGTGGGCGTTGGGGTTCCTGGTTGCGGGTATTTTGACGGGGATTTACTCCGCGTTTTTTACCGCGCCGATGTACGTAATGGTTGCGTTGTTGGGTGTATGCTTATGCGGCGCGCTTTATAAAAGATACCGGTATTGGCCGGTATTTTTTTTCGCGCTTTTTTTGCTGGCGGGGATGTGGCGGGGCGCGGGGCGGATGGAATTAAGGATTCGGGATACGGAATTCGGAACAGAAAGAACCTTCGCCGGAAGGGTAGTGGATACAAGCGGGCTGACCGCTTCGGGCAACCAACGCGCCGTCGTGCGCGTAAATCACGAAGGGCAAACCCTGCGGTTTATGGCGTATTTACAACCGCATTTACCAACCGTGGCAATCGGGCAGGAGATACATATGACGGGAGAATGGGTTCCCTTAACGCGGGCGGTTAACCCCGGGGGGTATGACGCGTTCCTTCATTTGCGGGCGCAAAAAATTGATGCGATCGTGCGCCCGACGGAAGTGATTACCGGTGATTCGCACCGTAATTTTTTTACGGTTATACGGGATTTCCGCGACCGTGCCGCTTCGGTTTATGACAGGGTGCTTCCGCCAAGGGAGGCGGGGATTATCCGCTCGATGGTTTTGGGTGACCGTGAGGGCATGGACCGCGATTTAACGGAGCTTTACCGTGCGGCGGGGATACGGCATATCTTGAGTATTTCCGGTTTGCACATAACGGTATTGATGCTGGCCGTCAACGCGGTATTGGGTAAGCTGATCAACCCGCGCAAGGCGGGCGTGATAACGCTGGCTATAATGGTTTTGTACTGCCTGATGACGGGCGCGGCGACGGCGACGGTACGCGCCGTCATGATGGGCGGGACGTTGGTGTTCGCAAGGATTTTGTACCGCGATTACGATTTACTGACAGGTATTTCGTGGGCGTGCGCCGCGCTGTTCCTGTACGAACCGCTGTTGATCCTTAACGTGGGGTTCCAACTTTCCTTCGGGGCGGTGTACGGCATCGCGCTCCTGACCGCCCCCATCGAGCGGATGCTTGCCTTGGCACGGATGCCCGCGTACGGAAAATTCCGTAATGCCCTGGCGGTGAGTATGGCGGCTTCCTTTTCCACCTATATCATACTCGCGCACCATTTCTATGAAATACCGGTATACGCCGTCTTCGCGAACGTGATCATCATCCCGTTTGTGGTGGCGTTACTGGTGATGGGTGTGGTTACGGGGTTGGTTGGGTTGGTGTGGCTGCCGGCGGCGTCCGTAACGGGAAGCGTGGTATTCTATACATTGCAACTCTACGAATGGGTCAGCCGTTTCTTCGGCGCGTTGCCGTTCGCCATTGTACGTACGGGCGGCGGGGACGTTCTTGTCCCGATGGCGGGGTTGGCGGTTTTGCTGATCTTCGTGTATGTCATGAACGGCTTCGGCGCGGAATTGAAACGCAGGGCGCCGTTGCTCCTTTTCGGGATCGCGGTTTTAATGTTGTGCGTGTATTTGCGTGATTTTCCCATGCGTCCGCAAACGACGGAGCTGGATACCTTGGGGAATTATACCGTGCATCGCCACTATAATAGCGTGACGGTATCCGGTACGGGGCGCGGCGGGGAAAGTGAATTGCTGCGCTATTTGGACATGCGTAATGTTAACCGCGTTTGTGCATTGGTGATAACGGATTGGCTGCGTCCGCAGGATATCGCGCGTATTTTACCGGTGCTTGGGCGTGTGCGGGTGTTGTATTTACCGGGAAATGAACGGGCGCTGCCTGAGGCGTTGGCTAAGGCGGTAGAAGCGAATGGAATAACCGTTGTTTTTTATTGAAAGTGTTTTGGTAATACATACGTGATCCTCCCCGCGGGGTGCGATATGGCACGCGCGTTAGCACGAAAAACGCGATTTCCGGCTCGGTCGGGCAAGTGCTTGCGTCGGTCATAAATGCCCGACGCCAAGCACATAAGCCCGCCCTTCGCCGGAAATCGCGTTTTTCGTGAGACGCGCTTAGCCATATCGCACCCCGCGGGGATAGCGTACGTTGGTTAAAAACATGTTGCAAAGGACAGGGACGGATTTACGGGCTATTTTTGCTTCAATAAAAACGGAATTGGATGGTGGATTTTTATTATGGATTATGATACTTTCGTTAGTGGAGTGCTTTGTTTTTGTACGTTGCTTGGTTTGGTTTGAATGGTGAAATAATTAATATGGAAAAACAAAATGATGTTAAAATTTTATGTATTGCAAGCGTCGTCATATAGCAGTACAATAATTGCATAAGGAGTGATTATTATGTCCAGAGCAATAACTGTGCGTGTAGATGAAAATGTGAAAAAGCACGCAGAGGAAACCTTGGAAGAAATAGGATTAAATATGACTACCTATATCATTTCCAGCTTAAAAGCATTGGTGCGAGAGCAAAAAGTACCCTTTGAACTTACTACAAAGCAACAAGCTAATGTTGAATATCTTGCCAAACTTGACGAATCTATTGCACAAGCTGAGCGCGGCGAAGTTGTGATGTATACCAAGGAACAAATGCGGGCTATGGAAAAATCATTATGAACCGTTACTTTACAACTCGTGCCGATAAGGAGTACAAAGACTGGCAGAAAAATAACGGTAACTGGAATGCTTGGGGGTATTGGAAAACCCGAACAGTTGCGTCATTATAACACGCCAACTTTTTCAAGAATGATAACAAAAGGTGACAGGCTTGTTTATAGACCTCACGGCGAAGGTGATTTGATTATTATTTCATGTAAGGGGCATTATGACGATAAATAACGCTAATGGGCGCACTTATGTACTACAAATATGGTACTTTTAACAGTTTGGGTTACGGCAAAAACAAGCCGCTACCGAAAATTTCCGCGCTGAAACAAGAATGGGCTACCCTCGAAGCACAGAAGAAAAAGCTGTACAAAAATTACTACGCCCTCCGCGACCAAAGCCGTGAACTGGCAGTCGCAAAAGGCAACTGCGAACGCATCCTCGGCATCGACAAGAACGCTACGGGCAATGCCAACGAGCGCACCGCCGACCATGCCTCCGACCACCCACGCCGACGAAGCACCACGCACGAACTTTAACCGCCGAAGGCGAACTTATATCGCCCACGGTATAAGCAAAAGCAGACGGCGAAGCCGGCTTACAGGGAGCGCGCATCGCGCGCTCCCTGTGGGGCTTGGGGCGTAGCACCAACAAGCAAAATTTTTCCGTTCAGCCATCGGCTGAATCGGAAAAATGGTGCCTCGGTATATACCGAGGCATTGCTTGCAAATTAACGAAAAGCCATATTCGGCGATAATGTTATTCGTCAATAATTATTGCGCTTGCGGTTAAAATAATTGCGGTCAACACACGCCCTGCGCTTCAAAAAAAACCATAATCCGCTGAATAAAATCAGCTTCGCGCTTTTCAATATCATTGACTGTAAAATCGTCTTTCGGAAAATTAGCCAACTCAAGCACATCAGCGACTTGGGATTCGGCGTACTTATCGTTCTTCCTGCAGAAGTACCCGTTACCTGCCTGTATGTTTATAATGATTTTGAAAAGACACGTTCGCTTGAATGTATCTTTATGTGAATCGAGCAGGTATTGTTATCCCCCGCGATAATTATACATCCGATTCCGCAATCAACCGCACACCACTCTGTAACCACATTTAATAAAATTTTGTCGTCATTACTCATTGAAGTATTGCTATTCGGGTGGCTATGCCATTCACCAACATAGTATAAGCTATCATGTGTTCGGTTAGAAATTTCCACCATTTTTTCCGGCAATGAATCCGAACCACGAATGAATGAATTTGGCGATTCGATACTGTCACTTGGCGAAAATATCATGTCAACAATATAAAGCCTGTTTCTCAATGAATCACAATTTCCAACTAAAACCCCACCCGTTTCATTTGGGATGCGCTCCGACCTCTTAGCCATCATTTCCTCGACCAGAGAATTATTTATGAAAATATCCCAATCATCAATGTTTGCCGTCATCCACGTTTCAGCGGGATATAGCCGTTTAGTTATTCCATCGTTTGTGATTTGCCAAATTGAAATACAAGCATCATTTGAAGTGCTACACTTTTTTATTTCGCTACTGGTGATTGCCGCACTTAATGCAACTACGTCTTGCGATATATTACTCGTTATATCTCTGCAAGATGCAGAGTACGCCAAAGAATCGGATGAATCGAAATAGCTACTGTACTCTTCTGTAGTACACAAAATTTTGTAACTTTGCATTTCTAAAAAATCGAGTGTTACGTTGCGCTCAACATCCTCAACAAGCATTGTTAAAAATGTTCCTGCCTGATTTAAGAAAGTCGAAATTCTTCGAGCCGCACTTTTAATATCTAAAGCGATTACACGTTCGGCAGCGATGGAAGTTGACACATCCAAGATAATTTTCGCTTCATGAAAAGCTGTGGTTATTTCAGCATTATTTTTAACAAAAATATTATCAGCAATAGACGTAACATCTGCATCCAAAAGTATATTTTTTGCATATTTTGCCAATTCGTGTGCTTTGGAGTTTCCAAGTGCGTTTTGACCGAGTGAATGTCGAGCTAAGTTATGAGGCCATATTACATCGTTATCAATTAATGTCCATTTACCAAAGCCTGCACGGATGCAGTTAATAAAAATCTGCGAACCTAATGCGCCAACACCTATAATTACAATCTTTGAATTTTTATAATCACTATCAACGCCATTTAACTGTTGAGCAAAATTTGATTCAAATGCACATTGGAATTGTAGCATTTCCATTGGAATATTTATTGTTTTTTTACTTGTTAAGGATTCTAGTTTTTTGCTCTTAGAATTATATCTCCATCCTACAAGTTCTAACAATCGTGAAAACGGCTCAGATAATTTGAAAACGCGAATATCCTGTTTTTTTATTTCAGCTTCATTAGCCGAATACAATGGAATATAGAGAGCTATTAGGCACTTGCAATCGAGTAATGCATTGACAGAATTATTAAAAATAAATTGATAATTTTTTGGACTTTGTCGAATTTTCCAAAGTGCATTAACTTGTTCAGTAAAAAATTTAAGCATTTTTTCATCATCGAACATTGAAAGGAGTTCCGACAATGTGTGCGGTAGTTTTTGGATAATATTATCAGCACTTGCTGGCAGGCATAACCATATAGAGGCATACCAATGAACATCCTTATTCTTGGCACTATCTTCAACTTGTAATAATAAATTTGGCGTTTTCTTTTCAAATTTATTGAATGGGCGATTTTTGTTTATAAAGTTTCTTCTTATAACAATTACGCCATCGTTACCCAAAAAAAATGGTTCCAACGGTTGGTCTGGGTGGTGTAATTCATTACGAGCGGTTTTTACAAACCAATTATTTACACATTCGATAAGAAATCGCCCGTTCATACGAAGGCGTAGTTCTTCATCTGCGACATCAGAATAGCACAGAAATTTTGTTTTTCCATCCTCGGAAATCATAAGGTGAGGAACAGACGGAAAATCTTCCCTCAGAACAAAAACACGAGGATTTTTGTGTTCATAAATTTCAATTCGTATTGGTTCAATAGGTTTTATATCAAACACAGGATTTTGACAAATTCCTACCACTTCAAAATCAATCAACAATACTTCTACCAACGGTTCTTTGAAAGAATAAATATCTCGTACATTTGCACGATAAGGAGACCCCTTTAATAGTGCCAACACTTGTGTAGTTATTTTATTGCTTACTGGCGGTATGTTTCCATTCATCAACCAGCCCTCGGTGCAGGTGATGAAATAGCGGGACTGGCAAAATGTTTCAACTCGCTAATTCCTAATTCATCAATCTCATACCTTAACGGCTTTGGGGATTTTGTGTTTGGAGGATATTCCATCGTTGCCCAAAGTGTTTTATTATCAGAATAATGTTTATATGCTCGTTTTGCCTGAATGTGCGGAGGGCTTGTGTCGCTAGTTATCGGGTCGCAAGAGGCAATCAATACAGCACCTTCATTCCCTAATTTTAATAATTCTTGCACTTGCGGAATGGGCGTTGTTCGTGTTTCACCTTTTTCAGAAGCAAGACCCGTGTAGCTACAATGGTGCGGGATTTTATAAATATCCCAATGTAAATACTCTTCATTTCCATTGGCTTTTGATACGTCTACGATGTGTTCTAAAATTGAATATTTTGAATCACCCGTCATCAAAATCTTAGTCGTATGTTCGTCATTGGTAAGCCTTAATTGTAAAACAATAGACGGCTCATTTTTATCTGTTGCTTCTTCTGAATCAGCAGAAAATGGGGCGTGTACAAAAATCTCAATCTCTTTTCCAAGATTGGTGCATTTAAGTAGAGTTCCTGCGTGAACAATAAAATCCTTTCTTTCGTCTGGCTCAATGTCATTTTCTTTAAGCCAATCTGATAAGGATTCAGGTTCGGAAAACACTTTTATTCCATAACCCTCTTTTAATCTATGCCGTGCCTCTTGACGAATAACGCGAACATCTTCGCTTTCAATATCCGTATCAAGGATAAATGCGGAAGAAACCCACAATTCTGTAATTATCTTACGACCTTCACCTTGATATTTTTTTGCATGGTCAAGATAGAAAAAATCTTTTGAACCTTTTACATGGTCATCATGTGCATGACTAAATTGAACAACATCAAATGATGAACATTTTTTCAACTCTTTAACAAGGTCGGTACGTTTGTCATCATCTTTTCCTGTGTAGTAATTAGCAAAATCAAATAGCATTTTTTTGTTATTTGACAATTCTAGCAAGCAGGAATCAGCATTTCCTACAGGGTAAAATGTAATTTTTTGACTCATTTTACATCCTCACTTTCTATTTTTGGTTTAGGCGTTTGCGAAACGCCATAACCCGCAAGGAAGCGGGATATATTTATTGTAAGAACAGAACAACTCCTCACGGGTGTTTGGTATAATAGGCTCGACGAAAAGCATTATCCATATCCACCG